>Ga0071330_1061979_pt1 | contig 66969 bp, 64 predicted proteins | sample GBScel77sediment_FD_63802 | JGI IMG/M metagenome (GOLD analysis project Ga0071330, IMG submission 63802) | Hot spring sediment microbial communities from Great Boiling Spring, Nevada - Cellulolytic enrichment Sediment 77C v2 (version 2) | ecosystem: Environmental > Aquatic > Thermal springs >...
ACTCTTTTCTCTTTGTTCGTCGAGTCGATCGTCTCACTTTTCAAAGACCACTGTGACGTTCCACATATCTACAACGATCTTCACCCATCGCTTTGGACACAGTTGAAAGCAAATGTCGCATCCACACGCGTCGCTTCTCTCTGTCCTTCTCAGAGATGAATCTCGTTAAAACTCTCATCTAAGCCATCCAGGTGGGTGTGTAACATGGTCCCCATCCCCAACCGATAACCTCTTTGAAACCTCTTCGTTGCAATACCAACTTCAATATATCACAAAAAATAAAGGTGGACAGTCAGTCCACCCGAAGATTGAAACGATTCGAAAGATCTTCACACCCCAATTTCGGCACAGCTCACGGTTCGAACCTACCGTAACCGTAGTTCGTCTTCGCACCCAAGCCGTGCCATTTCAACATTTCGATGAAATGTTTTTGCAACTCTGTTTTCTCTTCAACACTCAATCCTCCTTCTTCTATCACCGTGAACCTGAACTTTCCCCCTGCGACAACGATGTACACAACTGGCACGGGGTTGTACCAATCGTTCGGAGGAGGTGATTCCCTCGAGTAGTACGGGACGAAGTGGTTGTTGACGATGTCGAGGGAGAAAGTGACCTTTTCAACAGGTATGGCGTCCAAAAAGACCAATCGACCTTGGATGTGGTCGTCTCCAGACACATCTTCTCCAAAGAGATCCTTGATCTTCTTTTTGTCATAACCTGCTATTTCCCTCAGATACATCGAAAAACAGCCTTTCAAGCTGCTGCTCGGAATGATTGGAAAACCGTAGTTCCTCGAAAAAGTCATCCCCACTTCAATGATCGAAGCGTTCCCCACCCCCACCAGTAGTCGACCCTTCAATCTCATCTCCACGTCGAAAACCACGCTGGTACTGCGCAGGAGTTCGTCTCTCCTTTGGTTCGCTTCCATTATGAAATCTTTCGTTTTGATCTCTTGTACTTTCTTGAGCATTTCAAACGGCAGGTTTGGACTGTTCACGTTGAGCGATCTGAAAGCCAGTTTGTTCCAGAACAAACTCAGGTTCTCTTGGCTCACGATCCTCACTCCTTTAGGAGGATCTCGGCGTAACGCTTCAACCACTTGGAAGCTTCCAAGGCCACGGCTTGAACTTTGAAGTAATCCCTCTCGGGCACACTTTCGGGTTTCGATATGTCCACGGGGATCTGTTGAGAGACCAGCTCGTTCAAATGACCAAGGATCACGGAACCCTGTGATTTATTTTTTAGATAAGCGATGGTTCCGATCAGACCGTTTTGAATGATCATGCTACCGAGCTTTCTCGCCAAGGTGAGGTACTCTTGTTTCGATTGAGCTTCGTTCGCGACTTCTTTGACCTTCTCCATGGCACGTCTCGCCATTTCAAGTTCCAGATTTCTCATCCTCGTCACCTCCAAAACATTTGACCCACATCATTCCTTTTCCTATGGTCTCCTTTCCACCTACGTTGACAATCTTCCCATCGATTTTTTTGCACAAATTTCTGAGTAGACCTTGATCACCGTACGCCGTCACTCTCGCCACGAAATACATGACCGTATCCTGTGGCAAGTACTCTTCGTACCAAAGCGCACCTTCTTCGACCGTCTTGGTGACCTCGTTTATTCTTATCCTCGGTATGACCTCGGTCATCGTCTTGACGATGTCGCAGAACATCGTGTCGGATACTATGGCAACATCCTTACTCATCTTCGTTTGGAGTGACTGGATCGGGGCACAAGTTGAAATCCTTGAGAGTACTTCTCGAAATTTCTCCAAGCAGACATCGTTTCTCGCGTTCAAAGATATCTCCTCGATGTAAATCCTACTCGAACCGTCCAACGCGATCGCCCTGTCTTCCTCAAGCTGGAGTTTCACGATCTCTTCCAACGCTTCTTTCTCACCCGCGACGTTCAAGAATCTGGAAAGAACCAGTGGGCAAGTCACCCAGATGAACAGCTTTTCTTGGCTTCTAACGGGGAAAAGCAGTATCTTCGCTTCGGAAAACGCGACCTTGCCCGGTATCGTTTTTTTCGTATTGTCCTGTACGATCTCATCGCCGAAAATCTCCGATTCCAAATTGTCCTGTTGAGTGTTCCTGAAGAAAGCCCTCAGCGCACCCTTGACACCTTGAATGATTGGAAAACCCGTGGTTCGCTCCCTCTGTATTGGGAGATCGACAACGCCGATTTCAAAACCGCTCCCCGCATGGACCTGCGTTTCAGCGTACAGCAAGTAAACTTGCTTATCCATATCCTCTCACTCCTCCCCTTCGAAGTAATCCCATTTCATGAAAGCCACCGTTCCGAAACCGAACTCGTTGAACTTGCTCTCTTTGAGAACAAAACCATCGATGTGTCGATCCAGATAGTAAACCGTCCCCACACCGGCAGCGTGATGAATCGGTTTGGACCTGTTGTTAGCAACGTCCCAACCTGAGATGACGGTCTTCTTAGCCCCCACAATCCCCAGTATCTTGGCACCTTGGAGTTGCTTCGACTTTGGGATCATACCGTCGTCGAATATCGCTGGTGTCAAGAGCCAGATTGCCACATTTCCTTCAAGTGGTTGAAAGATGTCAGTCTCTTTGAATTCTTCGATCCAAACGTTCGTCCAACGTTGCTTTGCACCAAGGAACACACCATCCAGCTGGGAAACGAGCCGACATGTTTCTTCGTCGCACAGCATGAAGAAACCTCCGTTTCTGAACCTGTAAACGCTCATCGTGTATATCATTCTCTCCTCCGCCAACTTCGAGTCTTTGCTCAGACCGATTCCGAGCCTGAGTTCGACTTCGTAGCAATCTGGATCCGACGGCTGAAATTCCTGACCACTTTTGAGTTTTTTGATCTCGGAAGCTTCGATGTACTGTGCCTCGACCTTGACTGCTCCACTGAATTCACCTATCCACGGGAGTTTGAATTCATCTTCGCTTTCGTTCAACATGGGCATGGTTTTGTACTTTCCGTCGAATCTGTAAATGTTCCTCGGGGCAGGAAAATAATGCTCGATACCTTTTTGTGTTCTTTTGAATATGAAGGGTCCAAACATTTTTATCTTGCCAGGGTTGTCTGGACCACCTATGATCTCTCTCTTTTTCTCGTCTATGTCTGGGAACCTTCCCAATTCCAGTTTTATCCCCCACTTCTTGAGCAAGGCCGTTCTGACCGCACCGTAGAATGGGAAAGGACTTGGAAGAGAGACGCTTTCAACCCTGTCGGATGGTCCAAACCTTCTGACTTCTCTGAAGGCGACCCAATCTTCTGGCTCGAAATAGATCGCATACAATCTCATCTCTCATCACCCCGCTTCATGGTGCGGAAAGCCAGAATGAGTTCCACGGCTCTTTCGACGTTTGAATCTTTGCAACAGAGCTTGTAGTTGTTGAGGAAGGTGAAGATCCTGTTTGCAAACATCTTGACCTTCTCTTTCTTTTCTTCAGTCTCTCCGTGGATCGATCTTCTGATCACGTAGTGAACGAACTTCTGCAGAACAGATTCGTCTTGCGATAAGATCTGAATGTCATCGCTCAAGAGTTTGTAAAGACTCCTTCTGGAAACATTCAGCTCGATCATGAGGTTCAAAAGGCATTCCAACTCTTCTGCAACGTCAAGACCATCGAGCTGCCACTTCGAACCGACTTCGGTGATCTGCCCGGACCTTCGGACGAAATGAACCACGAAAGAGTCTCTTCCGTAGTCCTCCTTGGCCTTCTCTTCGGCTTCTCTGGCGAGTTTGACAGCGACCTGAAGCGGAAATTTATGGTGCACCACAGAGATACCTGCGCTGATCGTTGCCTTTTTTCCCATCAACGGTGCGAAGGGTTTGCCGTCCACATGAAGAATGCCGTTCTCAGCCTCGTACTTGTGACCATCAACTTCCAGACCGATTCCTTCACCTCTGAACAACTTTCTCAACTCGTTGGCACACTTGAGCGCCTTGTCCGCTGGAAGCAGTGCCAAAACGTCGTCTCCTCCACAGTAGACCAGCATGCCCTCGTTTCTCTCCACAACACTCTCAACGAGCGAAGAGAATATCCCAAGTGTTCTTGACAGCTGCCTGTGGTAGGAAGGCTGAATCAGCTTCCTGGCTCTGAGCTTTTCCCAAAGCTCTGGCAGTTCATCCTCGAGTCTGTCTTTCACCTTACTGTGAAAGGTTTGATCAACGTTCGGAGCTTTGTCTCCACTGACCCATCTCCCCATTTCGTCTCCGTCCATCATCAGGACGGCGAAATAGGGGTTTTTCATTTTATCTTCACCTGGAGCATTCGAATCTTCATTGGCCACATTTCTTTGCGCTATGTCGCGTGTGGATTCATATCTCACATCTTTTTGGAGTATTTCTGGAAGCTTTCTCTTGACTGCGTTGACCGCTCCGAGCAGATCTCTCTTTTCCTCATTTTCGAAGACTTCCACGAACTCTACACAGGCCTTCACGCCGGCACCGAAGTCGTCCGCTTCCAGGATCCTTCCGTTTCTGACCTCCTCGTACGGTTTGAAAAGCCTTTGGTTCTTGAGCGCAGTGAGTTTCGAAACCAAGATCCTATAGCTGTAGTTGTAATAACTACCTTCGTTTGGAGCGTAACCGTCGAGTTCCGAGATTTCTTTGAGCATCTGTATGTATGTTTCAACGTGTGAATTCTTGAAGAACTTCTTGACCTTCACCAGCGCCTCATCCGGTGAAATCAGATCGAATCGGGCTTTCACGATAGTTGGGAAAAGATTGATCTGTCTGTCGAAGGAATCCAAGTCGAAGTCCATTGTGGTTTGAAGAATGCTCAACTTGGTCTTCACGGCGAGTTGATTCCAACGATCGAGTATGGCTTTTTCGCACTCTTTTATCCATTCATCGGCTTCGCTCGACGGTACCATCGCCACAAAAACATTTGGCAAGCACGCCACCTTGTCGCTCATCTTGGGTAGCTTGGCCAATTCGTTTGGAAAGTTTATCCCCAATTTTCGCATCGTTTCTTCCAAAAAGCTCACGTTCCTCAAGTACGGATAAATGATAGAATCGAAACCAAGACCAAGGCCGAGCTTTTCTAAAGCACCGTACATCAGGTAGGAAATCAGATAACTACCAGCCCACAGGTCACGAGTTTTCCTCGCCTGGACTATCGTTTCTTGAACTGGACCGATCTGCATCGCAATCAGTGAGGCTTTGACTCTGTTTCCCTCAACACATGGGACGAGTGCGGATGTGGTGTCGAGGTGGTCGACTATCGAATGGTTCGGAACACGTGTGTCGGCAGGCAAGAGCTGCGCGTAGGGTATCACGTAAGGTAGAACCCACCACACGAGATGGTAGAGTCTTTCAAAATCGTTTGGAAACATCGATTTGAAGTTTTCGAAATGATCGAACAAAAGTCTTTCCAATCTCTCACGAAGAGCACTCGGGTCATCGACCAACTCCAAGACCTCTCCAGAAAAAGGATGCAGGAACTCCAAATCTTGTTCAATCTTTATTTGCTTCTCTCTGTTTCTTTCAAAGGGCAAAGGTATCCTGTCCATGGCGCTCGCGGTTGTGTCTTCGGGACCTCTTTGAAACTCCAAGCCAAGCTTTTCTGCAAGATCCTTAGAGATCTTCTCGTGCGCCGATATGTTCAAAGCTTTCGTGAGAGGATCGTGCAGGATGGCGGAAAGTTTTTTCTTCCAAAAATTCTCATCTCTTTGAATCAAATGCACACACCCCCCATGTTTTTGATCTTATCTTCAAGTTCTTTATAGTCCTCAAATCCAATCACTTCAAACGCTTTGCTTATCGCCCCCATCGTCTGAACGTCTTTCTCAAGGCCAAGGTTCGCCTTGCTGGTGATCTTGCTTTCCAAGATCAGAACGATCGGTTTCCAAACGTCCGAAAATTTGTGGATCGATATGAACAGTGGAGAAGCCTTGCGACCTTCAATTTCATCATTCCTCATCTGTTCGACCTCCTCAAGTGAGGAGTAGAGGATCACCTTGATACCCTTGAAGAAATTGGGATTGTGCTTGTCTTGCAGATTCTGATACTGAAGTGGCAGACCCATTATGGACGGTGGGATCGTGACCTGATGCCTTCCTTTGAGCAGGGCGTCTTTCAGATCTTCAACGCAGTCACCGGTCAAATGTCTTAACTTATGCTTCAACTCTTGATACCAACCCCTTTCGATGACTTCTTTTTTTTGGATATCGAACCGAATTTCGTAAAGTTGCTTGAAAACGTTCATCGGAGCCGAGTCGGCTAAATTGTCCAGCTTGAAAACTTTGCAATGTGTGAAACTTGGAAACTCCGGTAGACCGTTGAAATTTGTTCTGCCGAGGACAAGCTTTGGGACCTCACTTTTGCTGTTGTGTTCTTCGATAAATTCTTTGATCGCGTTCGTAACCTTCTCGATGACATCTTTGTATTTCTCCACCGCGCGCTGATAACCCTGCGGCTTGACGATCTCGAACCCTCCAAATCCCTTGCGCGTCTTGGCTCCAAAACCAGAGAAGATGGAAATCAGTTGAAGGAGTGATAGGATGATCTCCTTAACCTTTGGATCGTGGAAGAAGAAGGTTAACGTGAGGATGCTGTCTTGTGGGAGATACTCAGAAACGGTCCCTTTCTCAGAAACGGTCATTTTTGGGGTATCATAAAGTCCGTAGAATATGTAGTCATATGTTGTTATTAGATTCCCGCTTCCCATAGATTTAATGAGTTGATTTTTAAATTTAACTTTGTATTCAATTTCAATTTGTCCGAGAGACTTAGTTTGAACGCGGTCAAACGGATTCACCATCAATCCAAAAGGTGCTCTTCTTTCTTGTGAACCAAAGATCAAGCCCTCGAGGAATTTCAAACCTTTGTACTTCACGTTCCTCCATTTTTTCTTCTCTTTTTCCGGCAGTCCATCGACGTCGAGCTCATAGACGTTTATCACGAGCGGCGCAACGGCTCTGAACCAGAATCTCAAAACTCCCTTGATGCTTTGAGGTCTCAACTCGAAAGGGTATTGTCCAGACGAACTTTGCTGAGCTCCTCTGGAAAACATCGGAGTGATCACCCTGCATTCGACCTCAAGCCGTTCGAAGCTCACTGCATCACCCCCCAAAGTTTGATGACGAACTTTCAAAGAAAAATTCGACACGAAGTTCAGGCTTCAAGGACGTACTTGAATATCGTTTTGAATGGTGCGTCCTCTCTGTAGCGAAGGTACACTTCTTTTCCCTCAAACCGTACTTCTGTGATCGTCCTCTCAAGGCCTATGTGCGCGTAGAAGTTTCGCTGGTCGGGTTTAGAATCCATCTGTTCGTCCGAATCGTACACGACCGACATACTGATCCATCGATCGAGATGTTTCACGTTTTTGAACCGGTTCTTTAGATTGCTCGTCTCGCTCCCGAAGAGGATACTCTCGATCTTCAGTTTCTTGAGTATTTGCCCAAACTTCTCGCATAGAAGTTCAAACGCCAAACCCTTCTCTCTGTCGAAAGATTTGATGTCGTTCTCGAACAGCATGCTAACCAATCCAGCGTAGAGAGCGAGCTCGTTTACAACTGCTATCAGAAATTCCTTGTCCAAACCCAAAGAACGAGAGTAATCCCTCTGGAGTCTTTGGAGGGTATAATCGACGAACGCGAGCAAACGATTCTTGACCGTGTCTGGATCATCGAGGTTTGCGTTGATCGCTGGATCGAGTGTATCGACACGATCGAAGTAATACAAAGGTAAGGGTAGCGATCTCGAGATCGAGAGGAAGACCAAAACGCTTTTCAAAAGCATGCTTGTGAGTTCCCTCTTGGCCGTCCTCATTTCCACGCTCTCTTCTGCGAAAGCTTTATCCTTCAACGCTTTTTTAAGGACGTTTAACCTGTCATCGCGTTTGACGCCATTCTTCTCCATGTAAGAAAGCAGAGGCGAGCTGAAATGAAATTGATGCTCGATGGGCTGGACGTGGATCTTGAAGATGGAAGATCTGTTGTCGATTATCGGATCAGAGAAAGCTTGGAAGACCCTCGGAACTTTCTCTCGATCGGTGTGGAGAAAAGCCAAAAAGTTCAAGAAATGGCCGACGGCCTCGACCAACGCGACCACAGAGATGTTGTGGCCTGTGGAAACATCGACGTAGATATCTTCAGGTTTTTCCTGCAAGTATCTCTTGACGAGCTCGAAAAAGATCTCCAAGACGATGTCATCGTACTTCACATCGAAGGTCACTTCTCGATCGAAGTACATGTAAGTTCCCAAAGAGTGGATGACGAACAGATCGTCCACGTTCTCTTGCAGAAACTCTTCCTTCAGGTACTCCTTGGGAAAACGGAAGTATTGTTCGAGATCCTTCGGAGGCTGCATGGTATTACTGAAGACTGCGCTGACGGGGTAGATCAGAACCAGTTTCGTCTGTTTGCCTTCGTCCGACAGAGCCCTTTTCAGTGCCATCCCCGACAGGGATTCTGTGTAAATTCTTCCATCAACACTGAAAAGTTTTTCCGTCTCACCTGGTTTTCTCTTTGACACGGGCCTGCCGATTTGATACAACAATGTCAAAACTATCCCTCCTTGTTGCTATAATATCACGGTTCGAAACTGTTTTTAAACAAAATCTTTTCAGGAAGAGTGAAAAAGGTGCCGACTTTCGAAGGATTTCACACGCAGTTGGGTTTCAAGTTATGCGATTCATCAGCTTTTTCACACTCGGAGAATGTTTCTATAAAAAAGAACATTAATGGAACCATGTCCAAACACACCGTGGTTGTCGTATCGAAGACTGAACTTTCAAGTCAATGAAAAAAAGGGTGGACTGGTGTCCACCCCCCCGAGGTTGGAGAATAGATCTCAGTTCTCCGAAAGTTCCTGTTGGGTTCCCTGCGCGCTGGGCAGCTCCTCCACGAGGCAACTTCCTCGATCGCCACCCTTGTTCACTTTTAGGAAGATGTCCATGATCTCCAAAGCGATCGCGTACGCATCGGTGAAGGCGTTCTGCATCTTGACCGACAGATCGAGCAACGCTTCTTCGTATCGTTCGCGATCCTCAGGCTCTGCCATTTGGATGAAGTTCTCCAGATCCTTCCGCATCGATTCGAACATCCTCACGACGGAACCCAGAGCGTCGTAGTAACCATTGAGAGCCTTGAAGAACACGAACAAGCTATCGACCTCCCCTCACACGTAGGTGTACCACTTGAGAAATTGAGGAACGATCGTGATTTCCGTGTACGGTGGAACTTGTTCGAGCAGAGTTTGGATCTGCTCACCAGGCATGATGAACCACAGCAGAAGGCTTTGTCCTTTGCTTTCACCCTCCACGATCATTCTCAGCGTTCGACCTTCTTCGGCTTCGAAGACCACATAGCCCGTGATGCGGTACCAATCTTCTGTGTAAAAGACCATGTGCGGTTCGATGTAACATCGCTCGCATCGAACATTGAACTTTTGTGGGTTTTGCTCCCAGATTTGCGCATCGAAAAATTTCACCGTGGGTGTGATCGAACTGAGAAGTTCGCGCTCTTGTTCAGTCAAGAGGGCGAACGGTTTGAAGGTGTAGCGATCCTTGCGCAACGTAACACCTCCTTGGAGATGTTCGGCGCGTTCGTGGGATGTTTTCAAAGGCCTCGTGTGGGTGAAGGTCTTGGGGTCCGGGGTTATTGAGTTTTCAAAGACCCCGGCGAAGAGTTTCAGCTTGTATTGAGACGAAGTTGGTGTGGGATTTTGGACAGGGAATCGAGGAGGATGAGATTTGGAAGGTGCAAGTGCGCGGTCAAAAATTTACACCGAGAACATTACCTTCGTCTTGCACACAAGTAAACATCAGAGCACCTTCTTGAAGAAGACCGCCAGCCCGATCGCGAATATTATGATGGCGATACCGGAGATTACCAAACCTGCAGATCCAGTGGTCGCACCCGTCACGATCAACGCAATCCCCGCGATGACACCTTTCAACGCACGCGAGTAAACCATCTCTTTCACTCCCTTCATTTCAGACGTTTTTTCAGATACCAAAGTCCAAGTACCAAAGCGAAAAAGATGAACGCAGTGATGGCCAACAACGCATCGGCTAAAAGAACGCTCGCGATCAAGAAAAGAACCGTAGCGACGATCACCATTCCAATCGCAAGAGAAGCCATGATCGATTTTCCTCCCGTTAGGTATGACGAGGTTGGCCCATTTTTTCGACACACACCAGTCATGAAGCCTACACAAGATCAAGTCTTATAATACACGCAGGAGGAAAACACGTGCGGCCGCGTTTCAGAGACGTTGGATTGACTTTCGGAAAACTCGAACCTGGAGAGAGAAACCTTTTGAGCGACGTGGAAGGTGTGCGCGTCGGTCACGTCACGATAGTTTCGAACGAACCGACCATCGTTCGAACGGGTGTAACGATCATAGTTCCAAGCGAAGAGATCTTCGAAAAACCTCTGAGCGCGGCGTGCAGTGTTTTGAACGGTTTTGGAAAATCGATTGGGCTGATGCAGATAGAAGAACTCGGGCAGATCGAAACACCGATCGTGCTCACCAACACTTTGAGCGTTGGGTACGCGTTTCAAGGTGTCGTTGAACTGGTGAAAACTAAGAAAAAGTTTAGAACGCTCAATCCCGTGGTGGGTGAGTGCAACGACGGTTTTCTGAACGACATACTCTATCCCGCAGTGAAGCCTGAGCACGTTGTCGAAGCGTACGAGAAGGCGAGCGAAGTTTTTGAACTGGGTTCTGTGGGCGCGGGCACGGGCATGGTCAGTTTTGGGTTCAAAGGTGGTATAGGCAGTGCCTCGAGAAAGCTCAAAGACGGACACGTTCTTGGGGCTTTGGTACTCGCCAACTTCGGTAGCTTTGACGATCTCACGATACTGGGAAAGAGGGCTTGTGAACATGTGAAAAGTGGTGTGGTGAAAAAGAATGAAGGTTCGATCGTGATCGTTCTGGCCACAGATGTACCACTCGATTCAAGACAGCTGAAACGTGTCGCGAGACATTCTTTCTTGGCACTCGGTATGCTGGGTTCTGCGGGTCATCATGGCAGTGGAGATGTTTGTATAGCGTTCTCAACTAAAGAAGGTCATGTACGCGACGAGAAAGAACTTTTCGACGAACTCTTCAGGGCTGCGGTTGAAAGCGTTTACGAAGCGGTCTGTGACGCGCTCTTCTGCGCCGAAACCGTGGATGGTTTTTGTGGTAGAGTGGAGGCGATGCCGATCGACTGGCTTTTGAACGGAGGTAGATAGGTTTGAAGGACACCAGGTTCATAAGAAACATCTGTACGATCGCTCACATAGATCACGGCAAGACCACGTTCGTCGACAGGATACTCGAGCTCACCAAGAGTGTCGATCCACGAAAGATGCACGAGCAGTTCTTGGACCAGATGGACCTCGAGAGGGAACGTGGCATCACGATAAAGGCTCAACCAGTCAAGGTGATATACAACTACGATGGTCAGGATTACGAGATAAACATCATAGACACTCCGGGGCACGTCGATTTCTCGTACGAGGTCAGCAGGAGCATGGCGGCCTGCGAAGGTGCCGTGCTGATCGTGGACGCTTCGCAGGGAATAGAGGCGCAGACCGTGGCGCACAGTTATCTTGCCATCGAGAACGAGCTCGACATCGTTCCCGTGCTCAACAAGATAGATCTTCCCAACGCCAACATTGAAGAGAGTCTGCAACAGGTTGCGGACCTGCTCGGAGTGCCGAAACAAGACGTGCTGAAAATGAGCGCCAAGACGGGTGAAGGTGTGGAAAACGTTTTGAGGGCGATCGTAGAACAGGTCAGACCGCCGAAGGGTGATCCCAACAAACCTTTGAGAGCGCTCATCTTCGACGCAAAGTACGACAAGTACAGGGGCGTCATCGTTTACGTTCGCATCTTCGACGGAGTTCTCAAAAAGAAAGACCAGATACTGATCATGTCGACGAACCAAAAATACGAAGTCGAGGAGATCGGAATCTTCACCCCAACCATGGTTCCGACGGACAGTTTGGGGCCGGGTGAGGTGGGTTATGTCATCGCTGGAATAAAGGAAGTTTCCGAAGCGAAAGTCGGCGACACGATTACGAACGCTCTCTCACCCACGGACGAACCCTTGCCAGGCTACAGGGACGTCAAACCCATGGTGTACGCGAGCATGTTTCCTGGACTTCCCGAGTACTACGAGGAGTTGAAAAAATCGCTTGAAAAACTCAAACTGAACGACTGGGCACTCACTTTCGAGCCGACCACTTCACCCGCCTTGGGCTTCGGTTTCAGGTGCGGTTTTCTCGGTTTACTGCACATGGACGTGGTGAGAGAAAGACTCGAGCGCGAGTTCGAAATTAGCGTGATCATGACCGCGCCGAACGTCGAGTACAAGGTGCTTCTCAGAAACGGTGAAACGATCATCGTGAACGATCCAGCGAAGTTCCCGGAAGAGGATCAGATAGAGAAGGTGTACGAACCTTACGTGAAACTTTCGATCATCACACCGACAGATTACATGGGAAACATTCTGACGCATCTGCAGAACGAAAGAAGGGCCACTCTGCAACACACCGAGAACGCGGGAAAGAACAGGATCATCATGTATTTCAAAGCACCACTCGCTGAAATCATCAGCGATTTCTTCGACAAGCTGAAAGCGATGAGTAGAGGTTACGCTTCCATGGATTACGAGATGATGGGCTTTGAGGAATCCGAGATCGTCAAGCTCACCATCTTGGTAAACAGAGAACCTGTGGATGCCCTTTCGACGCTGGTCCACAAGAGCAAGGCCTACACGGTCGCGAAAAAACTGGTGGACAAGCTGGCAGAACTCATACCGAGGCACCAGTTCGAAATACCCATTCAAGCGAAGGCTTCGGGCCGCATCATCGCGAGGGCGGACATCAAGGCTCTAAGAAAAGACGTGCTCGCAAAATGTTACGGTGGCGATGTGACGAGGAAGATGAAGCTTTTGGAAAAACAGAAAGAGGGAAAGAAGAAACTGAGAGAAATAGGTCAGGTGAGTATTCCACAGGAAGCCTTCCTCGCGATACTGAAGATAGGTCAGGAAGAAAAGTGAGAAACCTGTTGGAATCGTGTCCCAACTTTTAAACTGGGGGCAAAACATGCCCTCTTCTTTGTGGATATAATTTTGACTGCCCGCCGATTGGGGTGTCGCCTTTGAAAATACTTGGGCTCGACCCGGGGTTTGGCACGTTCGGTTACGGAGTCATCGAAGTCTTCGGGAACAAGCTCTGCCACGTGGCCCACGGTGCCATCATCACAGAGAAAGATGAGCCGATCCAGTCGAGGTTGAAAAGCCTCTATGAGCAGATCAAAAAAATCGTTCAGAGCCATTCGCCCGATGAGGTGGCCGTGGAACAGCTGTTCTTTTACAAGAACGTGACCACAGCCATTGCGGTTGGAGAGGCTCGCGGCGTGTCGTTGCTCGCGGTGGTGGAGCTCGATATTCCCATCTTCGAGTACACGCCGCACGTGGTGAAAAAGGCGGTCACAGGGAGCGGGAAGGCCAGCAAGGGCGATGTTCAGAAGTGGGTCACGCTCTTGCTGGGGCTGAAAGAAAAGCCGAGGCCGGACGACGCCGCCGACGCGCTCGCAATCGCTATATGTCACGCGCACAGAAGAATGTTCGAGCGGAGGTTCGAGCAATGAGAAGACTGTTCGTCGACGAACTGAAGATTGATCTAAAGCAACTTGCAGAATCGCTCGGAATAAATCTGGAAGAATCCCGCACGGTTCATGGTGTCGTGTACGATGCGATCACGAACACTTTGATCGTTAGGATAGACGGAGAGTTTTCGTGCCAGGCGGACTTCTGTGAAAGACTGTCTCGAGAACTCGGCGCACACGTTTCGTTGCAGTTCACGAAGCTAAATATCGAACTGGAAAAGCTCAGAAAAGAGCTGAACGGAAGTTTTCCATACGTGCACGACGTGCTGGTTCTCGAAGACAGAGTGGTTCTTAAGGTGACGGGAGACTTCGCAAGAGAAAGACTCAACGGAAAACTGAAGGACGTGAGTAAGAAGATAGAAAGCCTGACGAATATCAAAAAACCCATCGAGATAGAGGTCATTCAACCACCTGTGGACAGCATGAAAGAAGAACACATCGTGGTGGTCGAGGAAAAACCCAAAAAGAGAAGAAAAACATCGAAGTTCTTCAGCCCGTCGAATCTACCGACCGAACCTGGTAAGGTCAGGGTCGAGGGTACGGTCTTCAAGATGGACCTTAGGGAAGGTAGAAAGCGTACCCTGCTGGTGTACATAACCGATAAGATAGACTCGCTGTTATGCGTTGCGACCAACAGCGTTTTGGACAAAATTCTGAACGAGATCCAGGAACAGGACCACGTCGTTTTCTCCGGCACTTTGAAATTCGACGAGAACAACGAGCCGACACTCTACGTCGATGAGTTCGAAAAGCTTGAAAATAACGAAAGAACGGACAGATCGGACCAGAAACGTGTCGAACTGCACGCGCACAGCAAGTTCAGCGATCTGGACAGCGTGCTTGACATAGAAGCCTACGTTAAGACGGCCGCGAGGTGGGGATGGAAAGCGATCGCGCTCACCGATCACGGTGTGGTGCAGGGTATTCCACAGTTCTTCGAGATGTGCAAGACTCATGGGATCAAGCCCATCTTCGGTATAGAAGCGTACGTTGTGAACGATGCGGAACCCGTCATTCTGAACGGTGAAGATGTGGACGTGGAATCGAGCAGGTACGTCGTTGTGGACCTCGAGACGACGGGGCTCCATCCCATGTTCAACGAGATCATAGAGATCGGCGCCGTCGCTGTCGAGAACGGAGAGATCGTTCAAGAGTTCCACAGTCTCGTGAAACCTAAAGAGAAACTCGATCCCTTCACCGTTCAATTCACCAACATCACCGACGAGATGCTTCAGGACCAACCGAGTATAGAAGAGGTCCTGCCAGAATTCCTGAAGTTCTGTGAAAACAGCGTTCTGGTTGCACACAACGCGAACTTCGATTACAGATTCTTGAGGCACTACGCCAAGAAAGTCTGCGACGTCGATTGGAACATACCCGTCATAGACACCTTGGCGTTGGCGAAGAGACTGGTGCGACTCTCGAGCTACAACCTCGAGAAGCTCGTTTCTCACTTCAAGGTTGGCTCTTTCAAACACCACAGGGCGCTCGAAGACGCAAAGGTGACGGCCAAGGTGTTTGTGGAGCTCTTGAAGATCCTCAAGGAGAAGGGTGTGACGAGTTTCAGAAAGGTCGAATCGGTGCACAAGGAATCTCTCGTCACCCAATCCAAACCCTTCCACGCCACGATCCTCGTTCAAAACAGAGAGGGTTTGAAGAACCTGTACAGGCTCGTTTCAAACGCGCACGTGAAGTACTTCCACAGCGTGCCCCGCATACCCAAAAGTGAACTTCAGACCATGCGCTCAGGCCTGTTGATTGGAAGCGCATGCATTGCGGGAGAACTGGTGCAAGAGATCTTGGCCGGCGCGAATGAGGAAGAGATAGAAGAGACCGCATCTTTCTACGACTTCATAGAGATCATGCCTCTGGATCTCGTGCCGATGTACAACGAGCTCGGTATCTCGCGCGAGAAGCTCAAGCAGATCTACAGGAGGCTCTGCGAGATCGGAGAGAAACTGAAGATACCAGTCGTGATGACGGGGGATGTGCACTTTCTGGACCCGGAGGACGAAAAGATCAGAAAGGTGCTCATGGCGCCACAGAGCGAAACGATTCCAGATCAGCCGAAGGCCTATCTCAGAACGACGGAAGAAATGATCGAAGCGGCCATGGAGATACTCGAGGACGAACAGAAAGCGCGCGAAGTGGTGATTAACCATACAAACCAGATCGCTGAAAGCATCGATTTCATCGTGCCGCTCGAGAAAAAGCTCCACACTCCGAAGATCGAGGGGGCTGAGGAACAGATAAGAAACTTGACCATGCAGAGGGCGGTCGAAGTCTACGGTGATCCGTTGCCGAAAGCGATTCAAGAAAGGATCGATAAGGAGCTCAACGCGATCATAAACCACGGTTACGCGGTGTTGTATCTCATAGCGAAGAAGATGGTCGACAAGTCCCTCTCGGATGGTTACGTGGTCGGCTCACGAGGCTCGGTTGGCTCTTCTCTCGTCGCACACCTGCTGGGTATAACGGAAGTGAACCCCCTGCCGCCGCATTATTACTGCAAGGAGTGTCACTACATCGAATTCGATGAGTCTGGACGCTACGGTTCTGGGTTCGATCTGCCGAGGAAAAACTGTCCGAAGTGTGGAAGGTTGCTGGAACGCAACGGTCAAGACATTCCCTTCGAAACTTTCATGGGATTCGAGGGGGACAAGGTGCCAGACATAGATTTGAACTTCTCTGGAGAATATCAAGAAGAAGCGCACAAGTTCGTTGAAGAACTCTTCGGCAAAGATTACGTTTACAGAGCAGGAACGATAAACACCGTGGCCTCAAGGACGGCATATGGCTTCGTGAGAGCGTACGAAGAGAAACTTGGAAGAAAGGTGAGAAAGGCCGAGATCGAAAGACTCGTTGCAGCCATCACAGGTGTGAAGAGGACCACGGGCCAGCACCCAGGTGGACTCATGATCATACCGAAAGAGTTCGAGGTGTACGATTTCACTCCCGTTCAGTATCCGGCGAACACGAAGGAAGCCAAGGTTTTCACAACGCATTTCGATTACGAATCCATCCACGACGATTTGGTGAAGATAGATGCGCTCGGACACGATGATCCCACGTTCGTCAAGATCCTCAAAGATCTGACGGGCATAGACCCGATGAGCGTGCCGATGGACGATGAGGAAACGCTGAAGATCTTCTCGAGCCTCGAGCCACTCGGTGTGAAACCACAGGATCTCGACAACAGGACCGACGTGGGCACTCTGGGTATTCCAGAGTTCGGAACACAGTTCGTCAGGGGTATGCTGACCGAGACGAGGCCCAAGACTTTTGCGGATCTTGTGAGAATCTCGGGTCTCTCGCACGGTACGGACGTTTGGCTCAACAACGCGCGAGATTGGATAGAACAGGGCAAAGCCACGCTCTCTCAAGTCATCGCCTGTAGGGACGACATCATGAACTATCTGATAAAGATGGGCATGAACGCATCGAAAGCCTTCAAGATAATGGAGAACGTTAGAAAAGGTAAAGGTTTGAGCGAAGAGGACGAAAAGCTCATGCGTGAATTGAATGTACCCGAGTGGTACATCGAATCGTGCAAACGTATAAAGTATCTCTTTCCGAAGGCTCACGCCGCCGCCTATGTGAGTATGGCCTTCAGGATCGCATACTTCAAGGTCCACCATCCGCTCGCTTTCTACGCGACCTTCTTCACGCTGAAAGGCGAAGAGTTCGACATCGACGCGGCGTTGTACGGACCTGAGATGGTCAGAAAGAAGCTCGCGGAACTTTCCAATGTTGGGGAAAAAGATGTGCGAGACAAGGCGGCGGAGACCACGCTCGAGGTCATGCTCGAAATGTTCGCACGTGGCTTTTCCTTCTTACCACCGAACATAAACAAATCCCACGCGAGACTCTTCCTCATCGAAGGGAAAAAGCTGCGCATACCTTTCAACAAGCTTCCGAACCTTGGAGACAACGTTGCGGAGTCCATAATTCGAGCGAGGAGCGAAAAACCCTTCAGTTCTCTCGAAGACGTATTGAAAAGAACGAAGCTCAACAAATCTCACCTGGACATCTTCAAAAAGTACGTCGAACTCGAGGACCTACCCGAGAAAGAGCAGATCAGCCTGTTCTGAAAAACCTGTACAATAGTTTTCAAGGAGGACGAAGAGATCCGCCCAGTTTGGTGCGGTGAACTCTTCGCTGAACGGATGAACGTTGAAAACGCTTACTGTGAAAAGCTTCGAGAAATTTTGAAGAGCTATGGTATTGATATGAACGAGCAGAAAATCGAGCTGATCGCTCGCTATCTTTTGTTGCTCATCGATGCACCCATCAATGTGTCGGGCATCGAAGATTTTGAATCTGCGGTTCACAAACACGTTGTCGACGTTCTCTTGCCTGTCAGTTGGCTCGAGGGTAGACTGCTGGACGTTGGTACCGGTGGAGGAGTTCCGGGTGTGGTACTCTCGATAGTGTATCCGATCACGAGTGTCTTGGTCGATTCCTCGAAAAGAAAAACAGTGTGGCTTTCGAACACGATTGAAAAGCTCGGATTGAAAAACGTCGAGGTGGTCTGTGAGAGGATAGAAAACCTCGCCGATCGCTACAGAGAAAGCTTCGATTACGTCACGGCGCGCGCCGTGGCACCTTTGAGGATCCTTTTTGAACTCTGCGCGCCGTTCTGCAAGATCAACGGGCTGTTGCTTCTCTACAAAGGACCGAACTGGCCTGAAGAGATGACGCAGGCGAAAAGGGCTGCTGAGATTTTGAAAGTTAAACTCGAAGAAAGCGTCGAGTACAGACTCTCGGGTGGTGAAAGAAGGGTGCTCTTGAAGTTCAGAAAGTTCGAACCGACGGAAAAAACCTATCCGAGGGAAACGAAGAAGATCTTGAAGCGTCCACTGTGAGGGAAAGACATGTTTCTTTTGAAGACTTGGAACTTTCCTGCGAAGACGAACATGGCGATCGATGTAGTCTTAGCAGAGATGGCGAGTCAACCTTTGCTCAGGCTGTACAGCTGGGCAAGACCCACGATTTCGCTCGGAAAGCACCAGAAACGGGTCGAGTTGAACATAGAGTACATGGAAAAGGCGGGCATCGAGTGCGTCGTCAGACCGACGGGTGGCAGGGCGGTGCTGCACTGGGACGAGCTCACCTATGCTTTCATGGTGCCGAGTTCACACGAGCTTGCGAAGAAGAACCTGGAAGATTTCCACAGAACGATCAGCGAAAGAATCTTCTTGGCGTTGCGAAAACTCGATCTGCCAGTCGAAATGGAGCCACGAAAGGGGCAGGTCACGAAGAGCCCTGCGTGTTTCGAATCGCCGTCCATGTACGAGATCACTCTGAACGGAAAGAAATTGGTGGGAAGCGCCCAGATGAGGACGAAAGATTTCGTGCTCGAACATGGTTCAATACTTTTTAGAACACACGTTGAAGAGTACGCAAGATGCTTGAACCTGGACCCTGCCAGCTTGAAAGACAAATTCGTCGGTCTGGAGGAAGTGAAAGACGTGTCTTTGGAAAATCTTTCAGAGAAGTTGGTCGAATCTTTCGGCGAACTTTTTGGACCCATCGAGTATTTCACGCTCAACTGTGAGCTTTTGAACAGAGTCTACGAAAGGGAGGATCAGTTCGCTTGCCCGGTAAGTTGACGATCGTCGGCACTCCGATAGGCAACATGTTAGACATGACCATAAGGGGAATCAAAGCGCTCAGAGAGGCGGACGTCATCTTGGCCGAGGACACGAGAAGAACGCTGAAACTGCTCAAGTTTTACAGGATAGAGAACAAACAGATTCTGTCCTACGGTGTTCACAACCAGACCAAAAGTATACCTTCGATCCTCAAGCTCCTCAGCGAGGGAAAAAAGGTGTGCTTAGTGACGGATTCGGGCATGCCCTCGGTGGCCGATCCGGGAGGGCATTTGGTGGACGCTTGTTGGAGAAAAGGTATCGAACTCGATGTGATGCCTGGTCCGAGTGCGCTCACGTGTGCGATGGCGCTCTGTGGGTTCGACACTTCGCGCGTGCTCTTTACAGGTTTTCTTCCTCGCGGCAAGAAGAGGAGAAAGTTTTTGAGAGAGATGAAAGGAAAGAAACTCGTTCTGGTGTTCTTCGAAGCGGCGATCAGGATGCAGGCAACACTGAAGGATGTGCTGGAGATCTTGGGTGACTGTGAGATCTTCGTTGGAAGAGAGATGACGAAGATGTTCCAACAGCTGTACAGGGGCAAGGTGAGCGAGGCGTTGGAACTTTTCAAAGACACCAAGGGTGAGATAACGGTCGCTCTGAACCTCAAGGGGAGGGAAGAATCTTGAAGAGAGAGGTTGAAAAACTGCTCAGAGAGATCTGCTTCACCGTTAAGGTCGAAGGCAGAATCGTGCTCAAGGATTATGCCATCACGACCGCACAGTTCGATCTTTTGCAAAGGCTTTACTTCAGAGGTCCAATGAAAATGGTTGATCTGAGTCAATCTTTGGGCATCGCGAAGAGCACGCTGAGCGGGATCGCCAAGAGGCTGGAAACCGCGGGTTACGTGGAAAGAAAACGAGGAATCGACAAGAGAGTTTACATGCTCTCCATCAGCGAGAAGGGCAAGAAAATCATCGACAGCGTCATAGAAAGGCGAGTCGAGTTCATCGGAAAAGTCCTTGAGAACATTGGAGAGCACAGATCCAGAGAGCTACTCAAACTGCTCGAAAAACTCAAGGAAGAGATGGAAAAGTGCAGAAGCCGTTGATTCTGTTTCTACTCATCACTCAACTCTGTTTTGCGGTCACCTTAGTGACCAACGTTCCGAACGTCGAGGTGAGGCTCGGTTCAGTCTTGCTGGGCGTGACCGACAGAAGCGGCGTGGCGCAGATCGATGTGAGCCTTCCCGCGACGCTCACGCTCGCCAAACCTGGTTATCTGACCAGATCGGTCTATCTGGAAGATCCAGAGAAAACTTACTTCGTCGCTTTGATCGCGTCTGCCAATTTGCAAATCAGCACCACACCGAGCGGTGCTTCGGTGTGGATCAACAAAAAGCTGGTGGGTCAAACCCCGCTCGAAGTGGATCTGGAACCGAAAGAATACGAGATCGAGGTGCACAAAGAAGGATTCTGCAGAATCAGAAGGTCCGTTTCTTTACAGGCACGCGAGGGAGAGAAACTGCACTTCGAACTTACAAGCGTTCCAACCGTGCGGATAACATCGAAACCGTCTGCGAAGCTCTGGGTGGATGGAACGTTCGTGGGTGAAACTCCAATCGATCTGAAACTCACGGTCGGTGAACACGAGGTGAGGTTGGAAAGAACCGACTTTCTGTCACTGTTTCAAACCATCCACGTTTCAGACCACGATCTTCAGCATTTCGAATTCTTTCTCGAACCCAGTGCAAAACTGCTCGTTCAGGCGAATCCTCCCCACGCGGTAGTGGAAGTTGAAGGTCTCAGACAGAGACAACCTGCCAGCTTTGTTGATCTTCCTGTCGGCATGAACACGATTCTGGTGAGGGGCGTGGGTTACGAAGAGAAGCGGATCGAATTCGATCTCAAACAGGGTCAGAACTTTCTGTTCGTTTCGCTCGAGCCGAGGGTCTTTCAACTCGACATCGTCGTACCGGAGGAAGCCGTGATCTTCGTCGATGGAAAGAGCGTCGGAAGGGGCCCGACCGGCGTTCGACTCGCCCAGACGGTCCATCTGGTCGAAGCCCGTTGGGGAGAAAAACGGTGGATGGGACTGGTGGACCTCACGGAAGACAAAAAGATCGAAGCGAACTTCGATGTCGCTACCGTTTTGCTCTTGGGAGATAGAAACACACTCTACACGGTGGAAGGAATCATCTATAGGCCTCCGTCGTTGATCTATCTTCCTGAAGGATTTCACACCATCAAGATGAACGAGAAAGAGAGAACGATCGAGTTCGAAGCTGGAAAACTTTACAGTTTCTCTCCCGAAGAACTGGGCTATCTGTGCATCTTCAGCGACAGCGTTGTGGAATGTTTTGTGAATTCGGAATTCGTAGGTCTTTCGCCTGTGTTATTCTATCCAGTGAAACCGAGCGTTTTGAGGGTGAGCGTCACGGGCTGGGAAAAGGACGTGCTCGTCGAACCAGCGAAGGTGAGCCATGTGAGAGTGGGAGGTGATTGAAGTGAAGAGGATGACCATATTAGTAGTTTTTCTGATCGCATGTTCGTCGATCGCTCAGGTGAACATCAGGGACGTCTCTTCTGTTTTGGACATCTACACGCCCGTTTCGTTCGTCGTCGAAAACAAGATCATGGAACTGGATGAGAACGGTAACTTCAGAGGAGGATTGTTGACCACCCGGTTCGATATTGCGCAGTACATATACAGAACGATCAAGAACTTTCAACTGGATGAGCTTTCGAAAAAATTCTCAGCCCTTGAGGAGACTCAAAAGGAAGTTTCCGCGAAAATGTCTGGTATCGAAGCGGCCTACAGGACTTACGATCAAAGGTTGAGGGAACTCGAGACCGCCACGGTGAATCTGCAGAGTCAGCTGGACAAGCTCTCACAGGAACTCTTCGCTCAAGTTCAGAAACAACTCTTGGATTACATCAAGTCTCAAGAGAATCAGCTCGCCAAGATCGATGCATTGACTGCAAGGCTCGACGCCGTTGAGAAGTTGAACTCGGAACTGTTCAAACAGATGCAAGCACAACAGAGCGACCTCAACAATGTTTTGAACGAACAGGTAAGCATCAAGAACCAGATTCTGAGCCTGTCACAACAACTTTCCGCACTGAAGAGCTCTGTGGAGTCCCTCGCCAAGAAGTTGGACCAGACGTCCGCAGAACTGGCAAGCCTCAAAGATTCGACGAAGAACGAGTTTGCCGCGTTCACCAGTTTGATCGATCAGAAGATATCGTCCTCAGAAAATAGATTGAACGTCACGCTCAAGAGCCTTCAGAACGAGCTCGCTTTGCAAAAGAAGGAACTGACGGACAGGATTGAAGAGTCCAACAGACTGAAACTTCAGATTCAGGATCTTCAAAAGAGACTGACCACGCTCGAGAGCTTCGCATCGAAACAACAGATTCAGGAACTGAAGGATCAGATCGACGGCTTGGCCGAGAAAACGTCGAAGATAGAGCAAGAGTTGAGGAATCTTGAAAGCAACTTGGCCTCGCTGGACTTGTCGAGATTGCAGAGGAGGATAGAGGAGCTCGAGGCGAAAAACAAGAGCTTGGAGTCCAACCTGAACATGGCTTACATAGTGGGCGCTGCGGGGATCGCGATCGGATTGCTCGCGATCATCCTCGGTTTGGGAGGAAAGTGAGAGATGATGAAGAAAAATCTTTTGATCGTCCTGCTTCTGTGTCTGTTCATCACGAGCTTTGCCAAGACCGTGCACATCGTGTCGAACTACGTCAAACCGGAGAAAGACAGGGCCTACTACGAGGGGAACGTGAAGGTTCGCGTCGAGGAAGACAAGTTGTCTCTCCTGTGTCAATCCATGCTCGTGACCAAGTTGCAAAACGAATGGAGATTGATCGACGCAACGTCAACCTTCATAGAGTTCGAAAGCGGTCAAGCGACGGCAACGAACCTGAAGTATGATTTGAAGACCAAAACGGGCACGTTGATGGGCAACGTTCAGGCAAAGATAACAGACGAGGAAAGTTCCGATGAAGTTCAGCTGTTCGCCGAGAAACTGTCCATCGATCTGGACGGAAACGTGTTTCAAACGGACAAGCCTGTCCGTGTGATCAAAGGCAACATCGAGGCCTCTGCGAACGGTTTGTTCTACAATAGAAAGCTCGGCCTGATCAAACTGACCGGTTCAGTCGTTCTCGTGGACCATGAAAAGAACCTGAAGATGTGGGCGGATGCGGTGGAGATCAAAACGGCGAACGATGAGATGACTGCGACGAACGCGAAGGTGGAGCTCGTTGTGGAGGAGTGATGGAGCTTGCTGGACATACGTCTGTTCAGGGAAGATCCAGAAAGAGTGAAGAACGCTCTGAAAAGCAGAAACCAAGACACCGCCATCGTGGATGAGATCGTCTCTTTGGACACCAAAGTGAGGCAACTGACCAACGAAGTGAACCAACTCAGGGCGCAGAGGAACAACCTTTCCAAACGCGTCGCGCAAGCGAAGGCGCGCGGTGATGAACAAGAAGCAACGCAGTTGATGGAGGAAGCAAAAGGCGTAGGCGAGCGCATAGACGCGATCGAAAAAGAACTCGACGAGGTGAAACAGAAACTCGATAGACTCATGCTCTACGTGCCGAACATTCCGCACGAGTCTGTCCCAGTCGGACCGGACGAAACACACAACGTCGAGGTCAGGAGATGGGGTGAACCGAGGAAGTTCGATTTCGAAGTGAAGCCACACTGGGACCTTGGTCCACAGCTGGGGTTGATGGATTTCGACAGGGCCGCGAAACTGTCTGGTTCGCGCTTCACGATCATGTACTCGGCGTTCGCAAGGCTCGAACGCGCGCTGATCAATTTCATGCTCGATCTCCACACGAAGGAGCACGGTTACACCGAAGTCTGGGTGCCGCACCTCGTCAAGCGCAGCACGATGACCGTCACGGGGCAACTTCCAAAGTTCGAAGAGGAAGCGTACAGGATTGATTCGGACGATCTGTTCCTCATACCCACCGCCGAAGTCCCATTGGTGGCGCTCAGGGCGGACGAAATCCTTGAAGAAAAACAACTTCCACTCCTCTACACAGCTTACACACCCTGTTACAGGAGAGAAGCGGGCAGTTACGGCAAAGATGTGCGTGGCATGATAAGACAGCACCAGTTCGACAAGGTTGAGCTCGTGTGGCTGACAACTCCACAGCGTTCCTTCGAAGATCTTGAAACGCTCGTTCACCACGCGGAAGAGGTACTACGAAGATTGGAACTACCTTACAGGGTTGTCTTGCTGTGCACGGGTGACATGGGCTTCGGCGCTGCGAAGACGTACGATTTGGAAGTTTGGCTACCATCTTACAACGCCTACAAAGAGATATCTTCGTGCAGCAACGATGCGGATTTCCAAGCCAGGAGAGGAAACATTCGTTACAGAAGAAGGGATGGCAAACTCGACTACGTTCACACGCTCAACGGTTCTGGCGTGGCGATCGGAAGAACGCTCGTCGCGATCGTGGAGAACTACCAGAGGCCCGATGGGAGAATAGATGTTCCCAAAGCTTTGCAACCTTATCTGGGTTGCGAGGTGATTCCCTGATTGCCCCACCTTTTTTACGGAAAGTTGAAAGATGGAGAGATCGTCCTCGACGAGCACGAGACACAGCACTTGAAGGTTGTGAGAATCAAGGAAAATGAAGAGATACTCGTCACGGACGGAGAGGGAAAACTCTATCGCTGTCGTGTTCTGAAGATAGGCAAGGATGAATCGATCGTTAGAGTCGTCGAGTCTAAAGAGAAGAGGGAAAAGATACTTCCGCTGACGTTGTGTATAGCTTCACAGCGCTGGGAAAGACTCAGATGGCTTTTGGAAAAGGCTGTTGAACTTGGTATGGCGAGACTGCTGATCTACAAACCAAACAGGGGCAGATCTTACGCCGACAAGCTGGACAAGCTGAACCTCGTGATCCGAAATGCGGCCAAACAGTGTGCCAGATGCCATTTTCCAGAGCTTGTGGTCTTGGACAATTTTGATCTTCCTGTTGAACCATCGAGAACGTTCGTGCTCCATCGATCTGGTGAACCACTGACGATCTCTCGTGCGAAGTATTTCAACAACATCGTCGTCGGTCCGGAAGGAGATTTCACAGATGTGGAGTTGAACGTTCTGCGTTCGAAGTACACGCTGTTCAGTCTGGGAGAAACGATCTTCAGGTTCGAGACAGCTGCCTTGCTCGTCATGGGGCTGATGTACTTTCTGAACGATCCTCTTGAGGAGGGATGAGCCGTGAAGAGAGGTGAAAAGGTTCTCTCTTTCGTGAAGTTCGAAAAGGAACTCGAGAGCGCCTACCGTGAAAGGCTCGCCGCCGTGAAGAGACCAGAAGAGACGGGAGACGTTTTTATCGAATTCGCTATCAAATTTCTGAGCAGAGTGAATCCAGCGATCACAAAGGACCATTCGGACCAGATCGTCTTTGAGCCTGAGAGCGAGGACGGATACAGACTCTCTCCGCAGTTGGAACAGATCCTTGGTAATGAAGTGCTCACCAAAAGCGATCTGCCCGCGATCCTCAAGAGGATGGCTTTGAACGCTGCGCACAGAAGAAAATCGTTGCTGTCCAACACCGAAAGGACGGATTTGTTCAGACTGCAGGAAAGACCCGATCAGCGCTGACAGTAAACGAACGTCAGGATAGAACCAAGGATCATGATCGAGCCCATCGCAATGAAGACCAACGAGAAGGAAAAGGTTGCGAGCCAGCCCGCAAGCAGTGGACCAAAGAGGCTTCCGAAGGATCTGACGGAAGTCAACAGTCCGAGGAATTCGGCCCGTCTGTTCGTCGGCACGTTCTCTATGACAAAGTTCGTCGCTCCGTTGATGAAAGCTCCAAATCCAAGACCCGAGACCGCGTAGGCCAGAAGGACCGTCAGGGTTGAATCTGCTGGCACGAAAAGCAACGCGCCAAGACCAGATGCGAGTATGCCAAAGGCTGCGATGTACTTGCTCGGGACTTTTTGCATCATCCAAGCTGCCAAGAAGTGTGAAGGCACCTGCATGAGAGGGTTGGCAGAGGCCAGCAGGATGGCCGCGGACTTCTTCATGCCAACCTCTTCAACGAGGTAGACCGCTATCAGCGCGAAGGTGCCACCTATACCCAGCTGTCTCAAAAACGAGCCGAGGTACATCGCCCAGAGGTTCTTTTTCGCCAAAACGCTTCTGGACGTTATCGCCGAGAAGACTCTCTGAAGATTTGTCCTATGAATTTCGTATCGATGGTGTGGTACGACCGCGGTTCTCTGAATGAAGTACAGCATCAGCAGTGCGACGAAGAACAAGATTAGCATCACGTGGACCACAGAAAGAAAACTCAACAACGGCGATATGACGATCCTTCCCATACCCATACCAAAAGAGTTCACCGCGTTGACAACGCTCACAACGACGTTGCTGTTGATCTTCGAAGACTCGACGAAGATGGCCATCGAGATGGGGTCGAACGCGCTCGAAAAGAAGGTGAAGATCGCAGCCACGAAAAAGAAATGTGCCGCGCGCTTCGCGGTGGTGTAACCTGGCAAGAAACTGAGAGCGATCGAGATGGCTATCAACAAGATTTTCTTTCTGCTCTTTGATTCGTCGCTCAGCGCGCCCCAAAAGGGAGTTGCGAGGCTTCCAACCGCGCTCGTGATCGTCGAGAGGAAACTTATGGAGAGGAGGTCTATCGACAACTCCCTCATCCTGAGCTGAAGCAACATGTCGAAATTCAGAAAGCTGAAACTCTTTATGAAGGAAGCAAAATAGAGACTCAGCCTATTCCCACTCGATGGTCGCTGGCGGCTTTGAACTGATGTCGTACACTACCCTCCCGACTCCTTTGACGCTGTTCAGAATCCTACGCGATATCAAGTCTAACACGTCGTGTGGAATCTTCGACCAATCGGCCGTCATGCCCTCGACGCTGTCGACACACCTTATCGCCAACACGTAATCGTAGGCCCTTCTATCCCCCCTCACCCCGACGGACCTCACCGGCAAAAGTACGGCGAAGGCTTGCCAGATCTTTTCGTACCATCCTGTTTCTCTGAGCGTTTCGATCAGTATGTAGTCTGCCTCTCTGAGGATGTCGAGTTTCTCTTCGTCCACCGGCCCGATCACGCGCACAGCCAGACCTGGGCCTGGGAAGGGTTGTCTGTGGATCACGCTCCTGGGTATACCGAGCATTTCTCCGACGATCCTGACTTCGTCTTTGAACAAGTTCCTCAATGGCTCGACTATCTTCAGATCCATCTTCTCTGGAAGTCCTCCGACGTTGTGATGACTCTTTATCGCCGCCGTTTTCTTACCAGACTTTGCACTCTCTATCACGTCTGAATAGATCGTACCCTGAACCAGGTGCGTCGCACCGTAACTCTTCGCTTCCTGCTCGAACACTCTGATGAACTCTTCTCCAATGATCTTTCTCTTTCTCTCTGGATCGTCCACACCCTTCAACTTGCTCAAAAATCTCTCGCGCGCATCTATCTTCACGACGTTCAACTGTAGCATGTCTTTGAAAACTCTCATTACTTCCTCCGATTCGTTCTTTCTCAACAAGCCATGATCGACGAACACGCAACGCAGATTTGTACCGATCGCCCTGTGCACCAAGACGCACGCGACGGAGGAATCCACACCACCCGAGAGCGCAGCGATCACCTTTTTACCACTCAATTCTTTTCTGAGTTCTTCGATCTTTTGTGTGATGAAGTCTTCCAGATTCCAGTTCGGCTTCAACTGGCATATTTTACCGAGAAAGTTCTGCAACATCTGTCTTCCAAACTGCGTGTGGCGAACCTCTGGATGAAACTGCAAGAGCCAGAATCTTTCACGATCGCTCGCAGCGACGATCAATCCGTTCTTCGAATAAGCCTTGACTTCGAAACCTCTGGGCAAGGCTTTGACCACGTCTGAATGACTCATCCAAACGACAGTTTCTTTTGGGACGTTCTCAAAAATGGGATCATCTTCAACGATCTTGATCTCCGTTCTACCGTACTCTGCGAGCTCTCCAGGTTCGACCTTTCCACCCATCTCGTGCGCGAGAAGCTGCATGCCGTAGCATATTCCGAGCACTTTTCCCTTGTAGGCTTCGAACCAACTTGGAAGTCTCGGCGCGTTTGGCTCGTACACGCTCGCAGGTCCACCCGAAAGGATCAAGGCACCGATGTCCGAGACGTCCACATCTTCGTCGGGCTGGACCACTTGGCTGTAATAACCGAGTTCCCTCACGACACGCGCGATGAGCTGTGTGTACTGTGAGCCGTAGTCGAGTATGAGAACCTTCATTTTCTTCTCTCCCCGAGCTGTAAAATCTCTCTGGCCTCTTTCGGCGTGGCGATCGGCCTGCCGAGTTCTCTGGCCAACCTCACGACCTTCTCGACCAGCTCGGCGTTCGACTTCGCAAGCACACCCTTCTCTATGTAGATGTTGTCCTCCATGCCAACTCTCACGTGTCCTCCCATGACGATTGCCAGAGCAGCCATGGCGAACTCGTGTCTACCTATCCCAGCCACAGACCACGTCGCACCAACAGGAAGGCTGTCCACCATCGTGACCAGATTTCTCGCGTTCGCCGCTATACCGCCCGGAACTCCCATGACGAAATCGAAATGAAGATGCCCTTGAACCAGATTCTTCTTCACCAGAGTCAGGGCGTTGTTTATGTGTCCCAGATCGAAGCACTCGAACTCCGGCATGATACCCTTCTCTTTCATGGCCAAGGCGAACTTTTCTATCATAGGCATGCTGTTGAAAAACACATCGTTTCCGAAGTTCACCGTGCCCGTGGTGAGCGTGGCCATGTCCGGATCGGCTTCGAGCGATTGGAGCCTTTCTTCCGGAGTCATCCACACAGCCCCACCGGTGGAAACCTGCACGATGATGTCGGGACATTTTTGTCTTATCAGTTGAACCGTTCTTTTGAAAATCTGCGGGTCCTGTGTTGGATTACCGTTTTCGTCTCTCACATGCAGATGAACTATGGATGCACCCGCGAGGTAAGCTTCGTAGGTTTGCTGGGCGATCTCTTCTGGGCTGATCGGGATGTAAGGGGTGTCTTTCCTCGTGACTTCGGCACCACAAACGGCGACGGTTATGATCAACTTTTCCATCCTTGTGACCTCCTCTGTCTGTCCTTCGGAACCACACAGACTGCGACGGCCTTCGCGACGAGCACGGGTGGATCGAGCACGTCGCAAGCGGAAGGTTGTTCTGGAATCTGCGCGTTGCTGATCACTTTGTACACCTCGAACTTCATCTTTCTGGAGGTGTTGCCAACCTCGACGATTTCACCATAAACTTCGAGAAAATCTCCTGCGAAGACGGGTTTCAAGAACTCGACGGTCTCGTACGCCCTCAACAAACCTTCGTCACCGTCGTGTCTGATCAAAAGTTCTGTAGCCACATCGCCCATGAGTTGCAGTATCTTGGCACCGTCGACCAGTCCACCGGCGTAGTGCGCATCGTGCTCACTCATTCTCAACCTCAACATCGCTTTCATTGAGAACCACCTCTCTTGACGAAAATTTCAGGACTTTCCTTAAGGAATTCCACGAACTTCCTCGCCAAGTACGGATCGAACTGAGTGCCACTGTGGCGTTCGATCTCAACGATGGCCTCCTGCAAAGTCATGCTTTTCTTGTAAGGTCTGTCGGTGGTCATCGCGTCGAAGGCGTCCGCGATACTCAAGATCCTCGATTCGAACGGAATGTTTTCGCCAGACAATCCATCAGGATAGCCCTTGCCGTCGTAACGCTCGTGATGATGCCTCGCGATCCGTGCTATGTCTTCCAATCCAGCTTCGTTGAGCAACTCGAAACTCTTCAGAGGATGTATCTTGACCAGTTCGTACTCCTCGGGCGAGAGGAAACCGTTCTTGTTCAGGATGTGCTGTGGCACGAAGATCTTTCCCACGTCGTGTACCATGCCAACCCAAAACAATCGCCTGATCGTGTTACGATCGAGTCCGAGCTTTTCTGCAAAGAGTGTGGCGTAGCGTGCGACGTTCTCAGAGTGCCCTCTGGTGTAGTAGTCGTAGTACTCGAGCGCCTTGACGACGACACTCAAAAGCCTCCTTTGGAACAATCCTTGTTCTCTCACATAGCTTCTCAGAGAAAGCAGTGTGGCCAAGAAGTTTGAGAATTTGTCAATGTACTGTCTCTCGACCGCGCTCAAAGCTTCGGTTTTATAGAAAAGTACACCATGAGTGACCTCTTGAGAATGTATCGGAACAAATTCGATTCCCGTTAGATCCTTTTCACCACAAACTTCGCCAACGATTTTCAAAAGTTCACCGTGGTTCTGCATCGAACCAAAGTCGTAAGACATGTTGATTCTTTGGACGATGGGCTGCCCATCACTCGCTATACACGTGAGCATCCTACCAGGTTGACTCGATCTTAGAATGACACCAGCGAAATTTTGCTTCGGCAAGTAACTTTTGAAAACTGTCAAGATCTGCAAAAGGAACTCCTTTTCTTGCAGAGTTTCGTAAGTCAGTTTGTTCGTCAAATCCAGAACGTCCTGAAAAGCCATCTGAAAACGCTCAGCCTGTTCTGTCTTTTCTTCAAGCTTTTTGTTGAGATTTTCCAACTCTTGGTTCATCGCTTCGAGTTCTTCGTTGTTCGCCCTGAGTTCCTGGTTCATCGCATCGAGTTCTTCATAAGACGCTTGAAGTTCTTCGTTCTTCTTTTTCAACTCCTCGGTGCGCTGTTCCACCAAACGCGCGAGACGTTTGTTGATGAGAAGTAAGACAACGAAGAACAGAAAAGTCGCCAAAGATCCAGAGAGTATCAACCAACGCAACCAGATGGGAAAGAAAAATTTCGGTTTCACAAAGAGGTTGATGATCCTATCGATTTCTCCTCTCGGCAAGCGATCCAAAGCCGCGTTGAACTGTTCCGCGAGCTGTGGCTTCGACTTTGTAAACGCGAAGTACGCCCACTCGACGGAGATCGGAGGAAGACTTTCAAAAAGATGGTACAGATCGTGTTTTATCAGATAATAACTTGCCGTCAAATCTTCCATGAGAAAGACGTCGATCTCTCCTCTTTCGACGGCCTGAACGAGCTGATCCAAATCGCTGAACCGTTTGAACATGATCGAAGCATTCTTCACCCTGAGCAACGCTTCGCTCGCATCGCCTTCGACAACCCCCACCACGAACGCCGTGAGGTCTTTGAAATCTTTCACCTTCAGATCCTTTCTCACCCACACCAAGCTTTGGATTCTCAGAATCGGCTTTGAGAACAAGAAAACTCTTTCTCTCTCAGGGGTTTTAAAGATCAAATTGATCATGTCGGCTTGGCCACTCTCAACAAAGCGCAAGGCTTCTGAAAATGGAAGAAGTTCAACGTCGAACCTCAGTTCGGAAACCTTCTCGATCGCCTTCAATATTTCAATGGAGATGCCCACCACTTCTCCACGCTCGTTTCTGTAGATGAAGGGTGGATAGAAATCACCGCTGACGAACTTGACTTGCTGAGAAAGACAGATCGTTACCAACAACAGACAAAACAAAGTTGTCAGCTTCCTCACGAGCCTTCCCCCTGACATCGACAAGCTTAGGTTCGTCCTATCAGATTTTACAACATGCTGTCGCCGTGTTCTCGCAGACCTGTGGTACAATATTTCCGACAAAACCGGTCTACTTTTGGAGGGAAAAACGCATGGCTATAGCTGTCACACAGGTCGACATCTGGACGGCGCTCGTGCATGGTTTGATCTCTTTCTTGAGCCCGTGCGCCCTGCCATTGTTACCTTCTTTCTTGGCGCTACTCTTGTACGATAAAGGTAAAGTTGCTTTCCTCAGGATAGCTGGCTTCTTTTTGGGACTGTCTGGGACCTTCTCGGCTCTGGGTGCCCTGTCGGGTAGCCTTGGCAGTTTTCTGGACAAGAATCTGCTTCGGTATGTGTCCGGCACTTTGATCATCGTCATGGGTCTGTTGTTCCTTCTGCAGGTGCAACTGTTCAAACCCAGGGCTGTGAAACTCAACAAGTTCACGGCGGGTGGAGTTCTGTCCGGTGTTGGATTGGGACTCGGTGTGGGTCTGGTTTGGATTCCATGCGCCAGTCCGGTGCTGGCATCCATCTTGGCGATCGCCGCTACGAAGGGAACCGCATTGAAAGGAGCCATGCTACTCTTCATCTATTCGCTGGGTATATCCATACCGTTCTTGACGATCGGCGGAGTCGTGTCGAAGTTGCTGACCAAGGTGAGCTTTGGAACGCCACTTTGGGAAAGGATCTTGAAGTACGGAACGAGCGCTTTACTTTTTCTCATAGGATTTTTGATCATCAGCGGAAAAGCCTTCGTTTGAAAGGAGTGGTTTGAATGAAAAAGTTCTTGTCGATCGCGCTCACAGTCCTTGCATTGGTTGGATTCACCCAGAGCATTCTTTTGAACGACGTGGACATCGCGGTAAAACTTGCCAGGATCGAGCAGAAAAAACTCGCCATCGTCTTCACAACGCAAACTTGTCCATACTGCGTCAAGCTCAAGAACGAAACGCTCACGGACCGAACGGTGAAAGAACTCATCATGGCGAACTTCATTTTCGTCGAAGCGATGTACGACACAAGCAGGTCAACAGAAGCCTTTGGACAGAGGATGAGCTACGCTCAACTGTTCAACTATTTCAACGTCAGTGGTGTGCCGACCACATGGTTCTTCAGCAGTGAGGCAACTCCTTTAGTATACCTGCCAGGCTACGCTCCGGCAAGCACGTTCGCTCAGATTCTGAGGTACGTCTATCAGGAGATCAAGGAAGATTTTTCTCAGTACGCGAAGAAAAAGGACAACTTCGTGGGTGAGAGAAAGCTTCTGCGTGTGACAGAAGAGGAAGCGAACTTTGTGCTTCAGAACGATCCGAACGCGTTGTTCGTCGCTTCAGCTGTGGAAAAGCCCGATATTTTCAAGGTGTACGTTACCAAAGATGAACAGACCGCGAACAAACTGAACGAACTTGGAGTCTTTCGTGTGCTCTTGGTCACTGATTGACCTTGTTGCTTTTGCTTTCTCGAGGGGCCACTCTGGCCCTCTTTTTGAAGTTCAAAAGTACGCTGAGTGCGAACAGAACGAGCCAAACGACCACGAACGCGAAGGTGATCGGTTGGCTTTCGAACATTTTCGAAACTTCCTCTGTGGGACTTCTCGTCATCAGCACGTACGACCATCCCACCAGAGAGAAGGACAGAAGGCCACTCGCAACGAGAAGGGATATCACGGCGAGCACCTGACTGCTCTTTCTAACGGCGATCAGACCGCAGACCACACCGAGTGACAACCCAACACCAATGGATACGAGCACGTTTAGATCTAATTGTCCGATCGCACCCAGCTCCTTAGACTGAAGGATCACACGCGTCAGATAATAACCCAGCGCACCTGCCGCAAGAAAACCTGCAAGGAAAACGAAAATCTTGTACAGACCGTACAGAACCGCACCACACAACACACCCAAGACGAGAACGAAGATCAAATGCGCAGTCGAGTTCTCTAAAAGTTTCTGTTGTAATCCACTCAAGAACTCGACTCTCCCCATCCATTCGATGATCAAAGGACTGACGAAGAAACTACCGAGCAGAAAACCGAGCAACGACATTAGGATATTCTCGAGGTACCTCGCCGCAAAGACGACGAAGACACACATCGGCAGAACGATGTACCAGAGTTCTAAGATCATGTTCAATTTGAAGATTTCAAAATCCACGCTTTCACCTCCTTCTGTGCTTTTTTATTCTATCACTCACTATAGTAAAATTGAGTCGGTGTCGTCGATGCTTCAAACGGTGAAAATGCACTTCGTGGAACATTTCAAAGTTCCAGTGGAAAAGTTGTGGCACCTCTTTGTGAATCCCAACGGTTGGGATCCGTGGTTCACCGACGGTATGAGCATGGAAACCTTCGAAGGTGGCCACATTCGGTTCCGTTGGAAGCGAATCACGGCGGACGAAGTTGTGGAAGATCGTGGTGTAGTGATCTTCGTGGAAACCTTCAAGGTCTTCGAGTTTTGGTGGTACGAATACGAAGATGGTTTCAGATCGAGGGTAAGGATGACATTTGTACCGCGCGGAAAGAACGAATCTTGGTTGAAGATAGAAGATTCCGTGCTCGTCGACGGTGAAAAGGAATTATCGATCGCGCTTGGTTGTGCGTACGGTTGGGGTCAGATGCTGTGTCTCGCGAAAGCCTACGTAGAGCGTGGCTTAATTCTCATTTAAGAAGTATTAACCGTTTGGCAAATCAGTTCAGGTAGCATAATATATGAAGGATCGACGAACGAACAGACCAGGAGGTGGTCCAGATGCCCTTCTACAGGTATGTTTGTGAAACATGCGGTTCTGAAAAGCGCGTCCTTCATGGAATGAACGAAAATCCGACGATCCTCTGTGAGTGTGGTTCACAAATGAAACGCTCCATCGGCAGAGTGGCCGTGGTGTTCAAAGGTAGCGGTTTCTACGTGACGGACAACAAGAAGAACGAAAACAAAAAACAGGAGAAGAGCGAAGAAGCTGCGTGATGGGGCAAGCGCCCCATCAAACTTTTGGAGGGGGTGAAGCTGTGCAGGTTCATAGGATAGATCACGTCGGCATAGTGGTGAGAAACGCTTCGGAAAGACTCAGGTTTTACTCAGACTTTCTCGGTTTGAAATCAGTGCACACCGAAGAACTCCCAGAACGTGGTATTCGCATCTACATGATAGAAGTTGGTGAAAGCAAGATCGAGCTGCTCGAACCGATGAACGAGCAATCTGAGATCAACAAGTTCTTGGAGAGCAAGGGTGAGGGCATCCATCACATCGCCTTCAACGTGACGGGAATAGATGAAGCCGTTGAAATGGCGAAGAAAAACGGTTTTCAACCACTTTCGGATGCCCCAAGACCCGGTGCGGGAGGAACGCGCGTGCTGTTCTTACATCCGAAATCCGTCGGTGGGGTTCTGGTCGAACTGGTGGAAGGTCATCACTGAGGAGGAGTGTGCATGGAAGAGCTGATCAGAAAGCTCAAAGAGTTGGAACAAAAGGTCGAACTCGGTGGAGGGCAAGACAAGATAGAAAAACAGCACTCACAGGGCAAGCTTACGGCCCGCGAGAGACTCGCGCTCCTTTTGGACGAAGGCTCCTTCATGGAGATAGACAAGTTCGTCAAGCACAGAGCCACAACGTTCGGCCTGGACAAAGAAGAGCTTCCCTGCGACGGTGTCGTGACGGGTATTGGAAAGATCAACGGCAGGCTGGTCGCGGTTTTCTCGCAGGATTTCACCGTGATGGGTGGTTCTCTCGGTGAGATGCACGCCAAGAAGATCATGAAGCTCATGGATTTGGCCATGGAACTCGGTATTCCTTTGATCGGTATAAACGATTCTGGGGGAGCGAGGATTCAGGAGGGTGTGGACTCGCTCTTTGGATACGGAGGAATCTTCTACAGGAACACGCTCGCATCTGGTGTTATACCGCAGATCACGCTCATAGCTGGCCCGTGCGCGGGTGGTGCGGTGTATTCGCCCGCCATAACGGATTTCGTGGTGATGATCGACAAGACGGCCAAGATGTTCATCACAGGCCCAAACGTGATCAAAGCCGTGACCGGCGAGGATATAAGTCAGGAAGATCTCGGTGGAGCTTACGTCCACAACTCCAAGAGCGGAAACGCCCACTTTCTGGCCTCGAACGAGGAAGAAGCGATACAGATCATCAAAAAACTTCTCTCCTACATTCCCCAGAACAACCTTGAAGAACCAGATTTCGTTCCCGGAAACTACTCACTCTCAATGAGCGAAGAGATAAACAACATCGTGCCTGTGGAACCGACGAAGAGTTACGATGTCAGGAAAGTCATAGAAATGGTAGTCGATGAAGATAGTTTCTTCGAGGTACACAAGAACTATGCGAGAAACATCGTCGTGGGTTTCGCAAGGATCGCAGGCACGAGCGTTGGAATAGTCGCCAATCAACCTTCGGTGCTCGCAGGTTCTTTGGACATAGACTCTTCTGACAAAGCCGCGAGGTTCATAAGATTTCTCGACTGTTTCAACATACCCATTGTCACCTTCGTGGACACACCGGGTTACCTGCCGGGCGTACAACAGGAACACGGAGGCATCATCAGACATGGTGCAAAGCTTTTGTTCGCTTACAGTGAAGCAACAGTTCCGAAGATCACCGTGATACTGAGGAAAGCCTATGGGGGAGCCTACATCGCGATGGGCAGCAAACACCTTGGCGCCGATCTGGTCGCAGCCTGGCCCACCGCGGAGATCGCGGTCATGGGACCGGACGGTGCGGCGAACATCATTTTCAGAAAAGAGATAGAGACTGCACCGAATCCGGAGGAGAAGAGGAAAGAACTGGTACAACAGTACCGCGAAATGTTTGCCAACCCTTACGTGGCAGCGTCGCGAGGTTACATTGATGCTGTCATAGAGCCTGTCAAGACCAGAGAATGGATCGCTCAGGCTTTAGAGATCTGTCGCACCAAGGTTCAGTCGTTGCCGAAGAAGAAACACGACAACATACCGTTGTGAGGTGATGGTATGTCCAACGATATCAGCAACCTCACAGTGCTCGTGGTTGGAATTGGATCGGTTTTCCTGGTGTTCGTGATACTGTACATCATTTTTGTGATAATGGAAAAGATCTTCACCTCGCAACAACGCAGAACCTCACGTGGTGAGGTGAAAACCACACAAAATTTCGTCAAAACCGAGGAGAACGTTGAACAGGACGAAACCATGGAGGCGGCCGTCATTGGAGCGGTGATGGCTTATATGAGCTTAGAGAGTGAAAAACCTGTCATGCAACCCAAAGGTAGGGTCCTTTCTTTCGAGGAGAGAACCACAAGCTGGAGAAAGAGCGGTTGGAAAGGAGCGAGAGGATGGCGCGCAAGTTCAGGGTGGTGATAAACAACAAAGAATACATCGTTGAGGTCGAGGAGATCGGAGGCTCATCGATCGTTCAATCGGTTCAACCCGTCGTCGAAAAGCCACAGGTGGTTGAAAAACCCCAGCAGGTGCAAACACAAAACGTGAAAGCCGAGTCAAAGAAGGTGGAACAACCGAAAGAGAAACCAACACCAAAGGCTGGTGGTGTAGAAGTAAAAGCACCGATGTCGGGTCTCATCGTGAAGGTGAACGTCAGCGAGGGACAACAGGTCAAGAGGGGACAGAAACTGTTGGTTCTCGAGGCCATGAAGATGGAAAACGACATCGTCAGCGAGCACGAAGGTACGGTTGTTAAGGTCCTCGTGAAGGAAGGAGACAACGTGGAGACTGGGCAGACCTTGATTATGATAAGCTGATCGAAAAAGGAGGTTACCCGAATGGAACTGAAGGTCGTGAGTTTCGCTCTTGGGGAAGAAAAGTTTGCATTGGACATCATGAACATCGACAGCATAGTGGAAGTGGGAAAGATCGTGAAACTGCCAGAATCTGCTGACTACGTTGAGGGGATCATGAATTTGCGCGGCAACGTGATACCGATCATCAACCTGAAAAGGAAATTCTCCATGCCGGACACGGGCCGTTCGGCGTCAGCGAAGATCATCGTCGTGAACATGAAGGACAAGAGGGTTGGCCTGCTCGTCGATCAGGTGCACGAGGTGCTCACGCTGACCGACCAGCAGATTGAGCCACCTCCGGCGGGCGTCGGAGGAACGAGGGCAAACTTCATCTTAGGCATAGCCAAGATAGGGGAAGAACTGTTGATCATCTTGAACGCCGAAGAGATCTTGTCTAAGGAAGAGAAAATTGCTCTTGAGAATCTGAAGATTTGAAGAACCTGACGAACCATATGTCCGGTTCAAAGAAACCTTCGCTCGCGCTGAAACCAACGAGTTGTCCATCGGGCGAGAACGATGGGTAAAATGCATCTTGCCTCAGTTCTTCTGTGAGACACCACTTTTCGTTGGTTTGTAGGTCCTTGATCCATATGGCGTAGTAACCTAAGCAGTTGCAGGAATACGCGAGGTAGCGTCCGTCCGGTGAAATCGCCGGATCGTGTTCGTTGTAGAATCCATCCTCGACGCAGACAACGCTGCCTTCGGGCGTGAGCGCGTAGATACCGAAGTTGGCTTCTTTGAGGCCAACGAAGTAAATCGTCCCATCGTGTGCGGCCGGTGAGAACACCATATCGAAGCCTTCTATGTTCAGTTTGGTTCGGCGCCTGGCGAGCGTGGCTCGGTACATGGCGTTGCCAGCTTCCGTGTCTTGAACGTACAAGAGCGTGTTGTTATCAAGCCACGTTGGTGAGTAGGCGGGTGCGTTGCCAGCGGAGATGAGCACGATGTTCCTCGCATAATCCTCGATCGGCATCACGTAGATGTTCCAAAAACCGTGCAGAGATCCTTGAAATGCGAGCCTCGAACCGTCGGGTGAAAATCTGGGAAAGTATTCGCTGCTGCCGTGCACCGGTAAAACTCTCAGAGTGCCTTCCGTCAAGTTCAACAGGGCGATGTTCCTGTTACCACCAAGCCTATCGGTGATGAAGGCGAAAAATTTACCATCGGGGCTGAAACTGCTGTATTCGTCCACTGAAGGATGGTAGGTCACGCGCAGATACTTTTCGAATTTGCCAGTCACCAAAAGTCTCAGAGCGGCTTTCTCGAGCGGATAGTGCGCGCACTCTCTGACGAACTCCCTGTAAGGTTTTTCCGCTCTCGGCGAATAGCTGCAACTGTAAACCACACTGTCAAATTCCAGCCAGCTTGCGTAGTAAGCGTTTCTCGTGGCATCATAACTGATGGAAAAGCTCAAAGCGAATTCCTCTTCAATCGAAGCGAGCTCGTTACTCGTGAGCGTTGCTCCATCCATTTCGATGGAGACGAACACGTTCTGAGGAACGAGTGAGAGAATAGAACTGGCAACGTCACTCGCGAGCTTCTTGCTCTGCTCGTCAGAGACAATCGTGATCCTCAGACCGACGGTCGCAAAACAGCTTATGAACGTGAGTAACACGAAAAGTAACGAAAACCTTCCTGCGCTCATCGATAAAATTGTACCATCGGATTAAAGGATTCTGTGTGTCCGTCGATCAATAATATAGAGGAAGGGGTGCACCCATGAATGTGGATTCTGTGAGAATGGATCCTCATCACAACACGAATACTATGAATGTGAACAAGGTTCAAACTGAGAGCGTGAAACAGCTTCAGTTGAACGTGGAGAAGGCTTCGGAAGAACCGAAGAAACAACAGAACAACGATGTGGATCTGTCCAAGGCGATGGACTCGCTCAAGAAAACCTTTGAAAGGCTCAGCAGGTTCTTCAAGACGGAGGCTCAGTTCACGATAGAGCGTGAACTCAACATGATAATCATCAAGATAAAGGACAAAGACACGGGCGAGATCGTCAGGCAGATCCCACCAGAGGTGGCGGTAAAGATCGCGAAGAACCTTCAAGAGTTGATAGGTATCTTGTTCGATGAGAAGGTGTGAATCATGGATGCCATATCCAAGATCGCCTCGAGTATAAACTACAGATACAGATCGTCAAACATTCAGTTCGGTGGTCTGGCCTCCGGGTTGAACACGGCCGACATCGTGGACGCGTTGATGCAGATCGAGGCAAGACCAGCTGAAAGATTGTATCAGAAGTACGAGAGTTTGGGGCTGAAACAAAAGGCGTACCAGCAGCTGGAAGAAAAACTCGAAAGCTTCGAAACCTTTCTGGCCAGCTTCAAACTACAGGCCACACTCATGGCGAAGAAAGTCTCAATTGATTCTGACAAAGTCTCAATCGAAGCATCTGCCGCTGCCTTGGTTGGCAGCTACCAAATCAAAGTGCTGTCGATCGCGAGCAGGAGTTCCACGACGAGTGGAAGAACGATAGGGCCCGAGGTCGATCTTTCGACAAGGTTCGGCGATCTCGTTTACAGGTACAACCCCACAGATTCCGTTCTGAAGATTCAGGTCGGTGCGACGGTGCACACGGTGAACATCTCGACGGAAGACACGATCTCTGACATCGTCAACAAGCTCGACGATATCTTCGGTTATGGCAACGTCAGATTCGAGAACGGAAAACTGATCATCGAGAGCAGTCAGGCTTTCGCCATCCAAACGATACAAGGTACCTTCAGTCACGTTTTCAATCTGAAGGATGCCCCCATCGTTCAAGAGGCTGGAGAATACGTTCTTCGTAGTACTGCACACGTGGGAGCCGTCTCACCGTACAGGACACTGTCTCAGATCTCTACCTACCGTGGAATATCGATCACAAGCGGTGTTTTGAAGATCAACAACGTCGAGATCAACGTCGATACAAACATGACGTTGAATCAATTGATAGACGCGATCAACTCGAGCAACGCTGGAGTAACTGCAGCTTACGATCAGAACTCAGACAAACTGATCGTGACATCGAACCAGACGGGTGCGAATGCTATAACCTTCGAAGACAACGGTACGAACCTGCTCGCACTGCTTGGCATGGATGTGGGTCAGTTCAACGTCGGCGGTGTGACACACGTTCAGTTGAGCAGTGATGGTGTGAACTGGATCGATCTCTACTCTTCCACAACCGAATTCAGTTACATGGGACTCTCGATAAAGGTTAAAGGGTTGGTCGAAACGCCTCTGAGCTTCAGCGTTGAGAACGATGTTGACTCGATCGTCTCGAAAGTAAAGGAATTCGTCGACAAGTGGAACGAGCTCATGGAGTACATTTACAACAAGTACCACGAAAAGCCGGTGACGGACAAAAACGCCGAAGAGCTCAGCGAGGAAGAGAAGCTGCAGGGGATTCTTCAAAGAGATCCACTTCTGAACGAGATCTTTTTCAGATTGAGAGGCTTCATAACAACACGTATCGAAGGTGAGATCTCCTATCTGTGGCAAATAGGTATAAGGACGAGCAGCTACGGTTATCAGAACATGAAGATGGGAAAGCTCGAGCTCGACGAAGACCAGCTGAAGGCGGTTCTAAGGGAAAATCCTGAGAAAGTGTGGGCCTTCTTTGGAGATACGAACGGTTTCGCACAACAGATTCACTCTTACGTCAGAGAACTCACCAGATTCGGTGGAAGGATCGACAGCATCGCAGGCATAAGCGGGACCATAACGAATCAGATGAGAAGCTTGGCAAAGCAACTGCAGAGCTGGCTGGAACGGTTACAGAAGAGAGAAGCGTATCTCTGGAGCAAGTTCTCTGCCATGGAAGAGGTTGTGTCAAGGATGCAGGCTCAGGGCAGCTGGCTCACACAGTTCGCCAGCCTGAGCAGGAACAACCGTTAAGTCTTCTTAGATAGTGTGATCTCGAACTCGTTTGGATCGGGATGGGTGAAGCTCACCCTGACTTTTTCCCTGTGGGCCGGAACGAGGGCCTTGATTTTCTCCATGTAACCGGAAAAACGCTGGTGGAGGTTTATCTTCACCGAACCATATTGAGACAGATCTATCTCCTTCAGCGCGTTGGACAGTCTCTTCAGCACAATCGTGGCGGATAACACTCTGCCTGAACCTTTGCAGATCGGGCACGGTGAGAACAGCAGTTGCTCGCTCGATGGGGTTCTTCTTTTTCTCGTCATCTCGAACAGTCCAAGGCGCGTGAACCCAAGAAGCTCCACGTGCGCCGGGTCTTTCTCAAACGATTCCCGGATCTTTTTGAACAGTCTGTCGTAGTATTCTTTGTTTGGCATTCCGATGAAGTCCACCACCACGATACCACCTATGTTGCGCAATCTCAGCTGTCTGGCAATCTCTTTCGCGGCCTCCATGTTGATCCTGAAAGCCAGTTCAGCGTGGTTTTTTCCACCGGTGAAACTTGCGGAATTGACGTCGAACACGGTCATGGCTTCCGTCGTGTCGAGCGCCAGATAGCCCCCACTGGGCAGGTCTATCGTACGTCTCTGTAAAAGGTTCAGTTGCTGGTAGATGCTAAAGCGTTCGAAGAGGTCTCCCTCAACGAAGTGAACGACGATAGATTTGCTGATCTTTTTGACCTCCTGCTTGACCAACTCGTAGGCCTTCTCTTCGTTGACGTAAACTTCATCGACATTCTTGTTCAGTCGCTCTCTCAGAACGTAATCTATCGCCGTGGGTTCTCTTCTCAGCAATTTCACTCTTCTCGACCTTTTGAAACTGGACAGGATCTGCTGCCATTCTTGCCTGAGCGATTGAAGCTCCTCCTCTATGATTTCCATGGGCATACCTTCAGAAGCAGTTCTGATGACGAGACCTTCGTTTTTCTCAAGCTTTGAAAAGAGCGATCTCAACCTTTCCCTCTCGCGCTGTTCGACGATCTTCTTTGACACACCCCTGACCCGAGACATCGGAAAGTAAACCACGTAACGACCTGGCAGAGAAAGCTTGCACGTAAGCTGAGGCCCCTTCTGTCCGACAGCGTCGTGTTTGACCTGAACCAAGAGCTTCGAGCCTTCTGCGGGTTGCTTGCCATTGAGTACCTGCTGTATGTAAGATTTACCTATGTCACTGATCCTGAGAAAGCCATTCTTCCCCTCGCCTATGTCGACGAAGGCTGCGTTCAAGGCGGGTATGATCTTCTGTATCACACCCACGTAGAGGTTCCCGGCTATGGTCTCGTTCTCTTCATCGAAGACCTCTTGAAGTTCACCATCTTCAAGAATGGCACCACTCACGAAATTTTCATGAACGTTTATGATCAGAGCGGTGGACACATGCAATACCTCACTCGAAGAATTCGTAAAGGCTCAGTTTTCCATCCTTTCTGAGGAGCAAGAGATTGATCTCACCCGTCTCGCTGTTTCTGAACAAGAAAAACTGTCTATCCATAGCCTTGAACTGGAGAATGGCTTCCTCCATCGGCATCACGTTCAAAGGCAGTCTCCTGGTTTCGGCCACTTCTTCCTCGCTTTCCTCCGTTACGCTCGGAATCTCCAGTTGCTTGGGTTCCCTGTGTTTATCTCTGATCGTTGATTTGAGTTTCTTGACCTTCTTTTCGAGTGCGTCGCACAGATTGTCTATCGCCGCGTACAGATCGGGATCTTTCTCCTGAACGACGATCACGTTGCCTCTGAGATTGATGTTCGCCTTCACCACGTAATTCACTGCGTCCTTTTCGGCTTTGATTTCCGCTGAGACGAGCTCCTCATCCTTGATGACTCTGTCGACCTTCTCGAGCCTTTTCTCCAGATATTGATGCATGGCAGCTGTGGCTTCAAAGCCTCGCGTCGTGAACCTGTAGTTCATCCACTCACCTCCCAAGAATGTCCTGTCTGACCTTCAAATAGCACTCGATCGCTTCAAGGTTTTCCTGCATCCTGACAAAGCTGTGACCGTAGAGCGTGACGAGAGAATAGATCAGATAGGACACGTCGTACGTTTTCGAAAGACATGTCGAAATCTGCACGTCGTTTTCCGAAAAGAACTTTTGTTCCTGACCTTCCAGCGATTTCATCGCAGACAACAGCTGATACTCCAGCATAACCAGTCCAGCGAGCAGGAGCAAGAAACCGAACGGAAGAACGAGTGTTACGAACAGACCGGCAACGGATGCCGAAAGTCCAAGGAGCATCCAAAGTTCATCACCCGTCAAGATCAAAGAGGAGTACTTCGGAAAACGCTCGGCGAGTTGCCGCTGAATCTCTCTGATCGAGCCACGCCACTTGAGAAATCCAACAAACAACCCAAGCCCACTCACGAACGACAGACCCTGCGTCACACCGAGGAATCTGTTAGCGTAGAGCGACCAGGACGCAACAACGATCACTGAGGCTATCAAACCGAGAAAGTTTGCCACGAAGAAAATCAGGCCGCAGTAGACCATCAAATGATGTGATGGTCTCGCCTTAAGATCGAACAGTTCGTTCAACTGTTTCACACCTCATCCCCCCAAAATCCAAAACAGTGTCGACAAAACCAATAATACGACACACAGAATTATCAACCAGACCGATCTCCTCTTGATCTCATCCTGTGTATCTCTAAAAACACGGAACGCCACAACGAGCAAGATCAGCAAAAGGGACGATAGCACCAAAACAAGAGCGATCATTGTTGACACTTCATCGAGCCCTTCGTTGCGAGAATGATCTCGGTATCTTCGGCATCAAAAATGCTCGTCAAAAGGTTTATCGCGAGTCCTTCTACGGTCAGCTTGAGATTCTTTCCCGTAACGACGGTTGGTGGACTTATGACGATCCTGCAACCGACCTTCTCAAGGTTCATGGCTAATGCACCAGCGATCATGTTTCCAAGCTCTCCGACCGCACTCATGGCAAGATCGTCAAGAGCGTCGTACTGAAGACCCATCATCTTCGATACGATCTTCAACGCCGTGGTCGGGCTGAAGGAATATATCAAGTTACCGTCCACACCACCGCTGAAACCTATCACGGTGACCATGTCGTACTTCGGCTTGATCTCCTTCAGAAGACCTGGCTTTCCAACAGCCGGTGTGACGTTCAACAGGGCCTTCAGCGTGTTCACAACGGCCGCTATCAGCGCGTTCACGATGCGTGCATCCACCGTTGATACCTCCTCATTCCCAGTGTTCGGACAGTTTCACATCCACTTTCAACGGTACTGACAATTTTACCACCGTTTCCATGATCTCCTTGACCTTGTTTGTAACCAATTCGGTTTCTTCGTTCGGTACCTCAAAAACGAGTTCATCGTGGACCTGCAGGATCATCTTCGTTCTCAAGCCCTTCTCCTTCAGGAACCTGTGAACTGCGATCATCGCAAGTTTCATTATATCAGCCGCCGTACCCTGTATAGGCGTGTTGACCGCGATCCTCTCACCTTCCTGTCGAACCGAGGAATCGGAGGATCTCAGCTGAGGTACCTCACGCTTTCTTCCAAAAAGTGTTCTCACATGCCCATGAGTTTTCGCAAAGGCCACAGTCTTAGTCAAATATTCTCTGACATGTGGGTAGAGCTCGAAGTACTCTTTTATGAAAGCCTCCGCCTGCCGATAGGACAGTCCCGTTCGTTGCGACAGACCGTACGGTGAAACACCGTATATGATCGAAAAGTTCACCATTTTTCCTATGGATCTTTCCTCAGGTCCGACGTCCTCTTCCCTGATGCCGAAGATGCGAGCTGCTGTGAACGTGTGAACGTCCTTGTCCTTAACGAACGCCTCGATGAGGTTCTCATCTTTGCTCATGTGCGCAAGTACTCTCAACTCGATCTGCGAATAATCCGCGCTCAGAATCTTCCATCCACTCTGCTGTGGCACGACGGCCTTTCTGATTTCCCTGCCTTCCTCCTGCTTGCTGGGAAGATTTTGCAAGTTTGGATCGCTGCTGCTCAACCTTCCCGTCGCCGTACCAGTTTGATGGAAGCTCGTGTGTATTCTTCCCGTCTTTGGATGTACGAGCCTGGGCAACACATCCAGATAAGTGGATTTCAGTTTCTGATATTTCCTGTAAGAAAGTATCAACGGTACAATGGGATGTTCCTCAATCAAATCTTCCAACACATCGGCCCTCGTGGAGAGTTCACCGCCTGGAGTTTTACCCTTCGGTTTGATCTTGAGCTTTTCGAACAACACGTAGGCCGTTTGCTTCGGAGAGTTCAGATTGAACACTTCCCCAGCCAGGTCGAATATCTGCCTCGAAAGCTCGTTCATCTTCGCGCTGTACTTGAGAGAGAGATCCTTCAGATAGGAGACATCCATGTACACACCCGTGAGTTCCATCTCGGCGAGCACCACTATCAGGGGCATTTCTATCTTCTCCAACACGTCCGTCAGACCCTGCTCGTGCAGTTTGACGTTCAGAAGCTCGTAAAGTCTTCGTGTCACGTCCGCGTCCTCGGCAGAATACTTCGTTGCATCCTGAACGTCAACATCGGCGAAGGTCACGGCACTGAACAGAGGAGAAGAGCTCTTGACCAGTTCGTCGAAACTCATCATCTTGTAGTTGAGAAACTTCAGGGCGAGTTCGTCGAGTCCGAACCTCTTCTCGTCTGGATTCAGCAGATACGCCGCGATCATCGTATCGAAGGCTGGCGGGTTCGGCGTGATGCCGTGCGCCATGAAGATGGAATAATCGTACTTGAGGTTCTGTCCAACGATTTTAATCGTCTTATCCTCGAGTATCGGTTTCAAACCTTTCAGGACCTTCTCCAGAGGCAGGTTGGGACCTCTTCTGTGACCCACAGGCACGTAATGACTGCTCTTGTCGGGCAGGGCGACAGATATTCCCACCAAGTGTGCACTGAGTGGATCCAAAGAATCTGTCTCTGTGTCTATCACGACATACTGACTGCTTTGCATACGCTGCAAGAGCTGCTCGAACTCTTGCTCGGTCAGGATCGCCCTGTAAGGCGTCTGTTCGGGCTGCTGAGCGTAGAGTCCAAGCTCCTTCATCAAGCTTGAGAACTCGAGTTCTTTCAGAAATTCAATCAGTTTCTCCTGTTTGAAACCCTCATACCTCAAATCTTCCCAGTTCAGACCAAGTTCCAGATCACTCATGAGCGTTACGAGCTTCTTGCTCTTGAAGGCGTCTTCTCTGTGTTGAAGGAGCAACTTGCCCAGCCTGCTGTTTTTGTCGATCTTCTCGTATATTTCCTCGAGACTGCCATACTTCGATATGAGCTCGACTGCCGTCTTCGGGCCGATCCCCTGCACACCGGGCACGTTGTCCACGGTATCTCCAGCCAACGCGAGCAAGTCCACGATGTGATTGGGTGGCACTTGGAACTTCTCCAGGACCTTCTGCTCGTCGTAGAGCTCCAACTCCGAAATGCCCTTGATGGGTCTCCAGACCTTTATCTTATTGCTCACAAGCTGAAGAACATCCTTATCTCCGCTGACGATGTGAACCTCTTCGAAACGACTCTCGCCCTTCTTCGCGAGTGTTGCGATCACATCGTCTGCCTCACAACCTTCGTACTCGAGCACCTTCACACCCAGCGCTTCGACTCCTCTCTTTATGTAGGGCAACTGTTGCAACATAGCATCCGGCGCCGGGGCTCTTTGCGCTTTGTATTCGGCGAGCAACTCATGACGGTAGGTCCTCGTCTTCTTGTCCATGGCGAACCCCGCGTAGTCGCCCTCTCTGATGCGTTCCTTGAGGAACTTGATCATCATGCGCATCAAGCCATATGTGGCATTCGTTGGAATGCCATCGCTCGTGCTGAGGGACTGATCTATCGCATAATAAGCCCTGTACGCCAAGCCAGTACCATCAAAGAGAAACAGTCTTGCCATTCTTCTCGAGCTCCCTCAGCTCTTGTAGAATTTCCACTGCCTTCCTCAAATGCGGTATCACGATCGAACCGCCCACGATCAGCGCAACGTTGAAGATCTCGAAAAATTCCTCGTCGCTCGTTCCGAGCTGGAAGAGTCTGATCATGTGGTACGCTATACAATCGTTGCACCTGAGGACCATCGAGGCCACCAAGCCGAGCATCTCTTTTGTCTTCGTGTCCAGAGCGCCCTTTTCGTACACCTGAGCGTCCAGGTTCATGAAACGTTTCGTGTGAAGGTTGCCTTTCTCCTCAATCAACCTGTTCAACTTTGCCCTGTAATCGATGAATTCTTCCACCATTCACGCACCACCAACCTTCATGGGAAGATCGTGAGAAAAGACAATCCAGTCACACTCTTCAGACATCTTTTTAAGAAACTCCGCCGTGGCATCTTTCTTGTAACCCTTCATGTACTCGAAATACTCAATCCTGCTGTAACATATATCCCCCGGCATGAGGACTTTACCCATGTTCTCAGTCGTTATCAACAGCGAGATATGCTCGGAGGAATGGTAAGGAGTGTGGAAGACTTTCACACAGTCGAAGAGCACGTCGCCGTCTTTCAGCGTGTGAACCTGTTTCCAACCTGAGAGCACCATCGTGTAGAACGGTCCGGCAATTGGACCGAACGAGGCGTAATTTCTCTCTCTGTACTTTTCGTGGACGTGGACCGTGGCGTTTTTGAAAAAGATCGAACAGAAGATGTGATCCATGTGTACGTGTGAAACTATCAGGTCCGTCACGTCCTCAGGTTTGATATTCTTCTCTTTGAGCGTTCGTTCCAAAGCTTCCCACGATGGAAAACTGCCCGGTTCTATGAGTACCGTTCGTTCCTCGTCGCTGAGCAGTGCCACTGTGCAGTAAGGCGACATCACGTACGGTGGAATTCTCATGCTACCGCCAGGTACAAGAACTTCAAATCTCATCGGTCTCACCCCAGAAGAAAGCTGAGAAAGGCTATGACAAGACAATAATCGGCGAACCATCTCAACTTTCGAACCAAAACTACCTTCTTCAAGATCACCAGTGCCACCAAACTGCTGAGAAAAGAAACCAGAAATGCAGGGTTCATCGTCAGAGAAGTTTCCCTGAGCTTCAGCAAAGACGCGCCCAGAAGAACCGGTATCGCCATGAGGAAAGTGTACGTAACGGATTCTTCTCTTCTGTAGTCAAGCAGAAGCGCGGCGGATAGCACCATCCCGCTGCGTGACACTCCTGGTAGTATGGCGATCGCTTGGAACAAACCTATCAGAAGTGCATCTCTTGCACTCATGTGATCTAAACTTTTTTCTCCGTCTTTCAAGGAGGACAGAAGTAGAAAAACGGCCGTGATGACGAAGAAGAACGGCAGGAAACCCACGTTGGAAAACACCGCTTCGACTTGTTCTTCGAAGAACAGGCCAACAAACATGGCGGGCAAGGTGGAGATGACTAAATTAATCAAAATCTTCCAGTTCTTCAGTGCCCTGAAAATGCCTCGATAAACTAACAATAAAATGGCGAGCAAGCTACCCGCGTGCAGCATAACAACTGTCTGCAGGTCGATATCGACCTGCAAGAGCTTTGAGAACAGCAAAAGATGACCCGAACTCGACACGGGTAAGAATTCAGTTGCACCCTGGACCGCCGCGAGGAACAACTGCTTCAGAATCCTTCCTCCTTTGCGATTTTCAAGAACTGGATGCCATGTTCTTTCAGCAATCTTTCTATCTGCTTTGGTTCGTGAGCGTCGAGCTTTACGGACACGCTTCGGGAACCGTCACGTTTAACCGTGTTCACAGCGAGCACGTTTATGCTGTTCAGCGCGAAAACGTCAAACACTTTTTTGAGCTCGCCAGGCCTGTCTTCCAACTCGAGCAGGACACGAACGCCGGGCTCGTCCATGGCAGTGATCGCGACGAACGCTTCCAGCACTTCGGTCAACGTGATCACACCCGTGACCTTCATATCAAAATCCACAACCGCAAGGCAACGTTCCTGTGATTCCCTGAAAGTCAGGGCGGCTTCTTCGATGTAGCTGTCTTCGTGTGTGAAGAAGTCCGGGAACACGACGTAGTCTTCAACTTTTGATTCGAGCTCAGCGTTGGCGATGTTGTTCTTGTAGACGAAGCCGGTGAACTTTCCTTCTTCGTCCACGGTGACGCAGTAGTCCGTTTTGTACTTTCTCATCTGACTGAGTGCCTCCTGAACGGTTGATCTAACGCTAATCAGAGGAAAATCTGTGTTCATCCAGTTTTTCACAAACAATCGAATCGCCCCCAGCTTTGAGAAGGTTTTTCATTCCTACTTCTAAAAAGATTCTACCATTTTCGTAGTAGTAGTAATAAATATAGCGGTGGTAAGTTTCGTAACGCAAATTTTGCGCTCACGAAGATTCATTATCTAAGATATAAATCTCGCACCGAGGGGGTGGTAGATTGCGTGGTAAGTTGCGTGGTAAATTTCTCATCCAGAGTGGTAAATTAGTGCTCAAAGTCGCTTGAATTCTAAATCTTTTGGGTGGTAAATTTCTGAAAAACGCATGATAAAAGAAAAAGCGAATTTTAGACTATTCTGGTCTAATTTGCATGACATCACTCTATCTATGAAAATATCAGGCTTTGGAGAAATCTACCACCTCGAAATGCTCTACTGAAGCCATTTTCAGACGAAATCTACCACTTTTACACATGTTGTGGTGCGTAATCTACCACACAATATGTAGTAGGTGAACTATGCATCCAACGTTGTTCTCACTGTGGTAAAATCTATGCGAAAAATGTTGCTCCAAGGTGGTGAACGTTCGTGGCCAAAGTCATCGTTGTTACGTCTGGAAAAGGCGGGGTTGGCAAAACAACAGTTACGGCCAACCTTGGTTGTACGCTCGCCAAGCTCGGTGACAAAGTGTGCGTGATTGATGCGGACATAGGGCTGAAGAACCTGGACGTGGTGCTTGGTCTGGAAAACAGAGTTGTGCACACGCTGCTCGATGTGGTGAACGGTAAGGTCAGTGCTCAGGAAGCTTTGGTGAAGCACAAGCAGCAACGTAACCTCTATCTGCTGGCGACTTCGCAGGTTGCAACCAAGGAAATGGTTTCACCCGAGGATATGAGGGCCGTCGTGAAAGCGTTGCACCCGCTTTTCGACTACATCATCATAGATTCCCCGGCGGGGATAGAGAGGGGGTTCAGAAACGCCGTCGCACCGGCCGAACTGGCACTGATAGTCACCACGCCGGAACTGCCGGCTCTCTCAGATGCGGACAGGGTCGTTGGTCTGCTGGAGAATCTCGGCTTCGACGAGAAGGCGATGAAGGTGGTGCTGAACAGGTTCAAACCAAAGATGGTGAGGGCTGGAGAGATGCTCACCGAGCAGGACGTTGCATCGACACTCGCTTTGGAGATCGTCGGCGTTATTCCGGACTGTGAAGACGTAATCATTGCCACAAACAAAGGTATACCCGTTGTGCTGAATGGGGATCTTGGTGTGGCAAGAGTCTTCGAGAACGTTGCGAGACGACTCAAGGGGGAAACCATACCGCTTGATCAGGATCTGGCGCAGGTTCAGGAAAAAGGTTTCTTGACTTTCCTCAGAAATCTTTTCGGCAGGAAGAGGAGCTGATGACGATGTGGTTCTTCGGCCTCTTCAGCAGAAAGAAGAAGCGAGAGAAGAGTAGGGACACCGCTTACAAAAGATTGGAGGCCATTCTCGAGAGGAGAAGGCCCGTCTCTGTTACGGAGATCGTCCCCAAAGCCGAGTTCGAGGAGAACTCTGAGAAGATAAAAGAGAAGATCGTCACCTGGGTGAGTGACACCTTCAAGGTTTCCCCTGAGAGAGTGAAGGTCGAGTTCGAAGAGCACAACGGCTACATAGTGATCATAACCAACGTCATGTTCGAGTGAGAAAACCATGAAGAGCTTCTCTTTGAGAACGAAACAACGGATCGAGATGATCGATGTCACCGATCAGGTTCAACAGATTGTGAGAGAATCGGGCGTCAAAAGTGGTGTTTGTTTCGTGTTCGTGCCACACACCACGGCCGCCATCACGATCAACGAAGGTGCTGACAGTTCCGTTCGGTTGGACATCATCGAAAAACTTTCCGAGCTCGTCCCCTTCAGGGCAAACTATCACCATTTGGAAGGCAACAGCGACGCTCACATCAAAGCCAGCTTGATAGGCCCTTCGGTGACGATCCTCATAGAGAACGGAAAACTCGCCCTCGGAACCTGGCAACGCGTCTTCTTTTGTGAATTCGACGGTCCAAGGGCGAGACAAGTGTTCGTTCAGATCGTCGAGGCCAAGTCTTGAACGAAGTAAACTTTTGGTCCAGGAATTCCGTTGAAGTTCGTGGCGTACTCGACGGTGTAGGCTCCTGCGTTTATGAAGTACACGATATCATCTAAGGTGATGTTGTAAGGGAGCATCGCATCGTCATATACTTTATCGACGCTGTCACACGTCGGGCCGGCCAGCACGAAAGGCATCTTTTGCTCGTCCTCTTTTCCTTCCACCACGATCTCATAACGGAAATTCTCGATGGTTTCCATCAGACCGTGAAAGACACCAGCATCGATGTAAACCCACTCCTCACTTCCGCGCTGGCACCTCAGCAAGACTCTTGTGACCAGTATCGCCGAATCTCCAACCATCGAACGCCCCGGCTCGGCGAAGATCTGCAGGTCCTTCACTCCACCGAGGTACTCGTTGATCGCCTGCTCAACGATGTTTCCGATTTCATCCACGGTCGGTATGGGTTTGACGTGTTTGACGGGTATACCTCCACCTATGTCGAGGACGTTCAGATTGATCCCGTGTAGTTTCTCGGCCCAATAGAAGACGCGTGCCACGCTTTCGATCGCGTTCCACCAGCTCTTCGGATCGTAGTTCTGAGATCCGACGTGGAAGCTCACACCGACTGGTTTCAGTCTCAACCTGGCTGCCTGCTCAATGAGCTGTACGGCGGTCATGGGATCTGCTCCGAACTTCCTCGAGAGTGGCCAGTCGCTGTGCCTGTTTTCGACAGCGACGCGAATGACCACCTGAGATCCCGGAGCGTTCTCTGCTATCTTTTCCAGTTCCATGGGTGAATCGGCCGCGAACAGGTTCAAGCCTATGTCGTAGGCATAGGCGATGTCCTTTTCCCGCTTGATGGGGTTTGCGAAGATCATCCTGTCGGGTGTAACATTCAGGCTCAAAAGTTTGTTGATTTCACCCACCGATGCCACATCGAAACTGCTTCCAAGATCTCTGAGTCTCTCGATGATTCTCGGGTGACTGTTGGCCTTCACTGCGTAGAAGATCCTGCAGTCTGGGATGGCGTTTGCAAGTTTTCTGTAGTTTTCCTCAACTATATCGAGGTCGATCAGTAAAAACGGCGTTTCGAGTTTTTTTGCAGCTTTCCTGACGAGTTCGTTCACCGTCATCCTTTCATCCTCACTTTTTGTGAGATCTTTTCACAGATTCTTTCAAGAAAATTCCTGTCGTTCTCATCAAAACTGTTCAACACGTGGCTGTCAATATCGAGCTCACCGAGGACCTCTCCGTTGACAACGATCGGCACCACGATTTCCGATTCGACCTTCGGGCTACATGAAAGATAGTTCGTTTCTTTCGACACGTCCTGGACCACGAACGTCACTCTGCGTTCGGCAGCCTGACCGCATATGCCTCTTCCGAAAGGAATTCTCACATGTTCTGTTGGCTCCCCAACGAACGGTCCCAGCACGAGTTCGTCGCGTTTCGAAGGATCGGTGAGATAGAAGCCAACCCAGTTGTAATGGGGTACGTTCTCATAGAGGATTCTGCATACCTGCTCCATCGTTTTTTCCAGTTCTTCGTGTGCGAGTGCTTCCTCGATCCTGTTCCAGAGTCTTGCAAAAAGCTCCTCTTTCGGAACGTAGTCACCGTACCTTTCGCCTCTCTTGAAGCCAAGCGCGGCCTGATAGGCAACATAAGCAAGTTCGTCCAGCTTCTTGTTGTTCCAGAGGCTCAAAAGGTCTACCATTATCACCCATTCGCGTTTACCCTTTACCGCGACCCAGTCCTTGACGCCGAGCAAGCCGGTCAGCACGATCACGAACTCCTCGCGGCTGAGCTCGAACAGCTCGTGCTTTGCGGTGATCAATTTCGAACAGTGGTACTTCTGTTCGTGCGAGATCGAGTGCCAGTACTGCATGAGTCTGTCGAGGTTTCGACGCTCCATGTTCTTCAACAGTGTGACGATCCATTCCTCAGATAAGTTCAACGTCTTTTCGTACTCGTCTATCAGTGGTTCGTTCTTTGCTCTGTAGATCTTCCAATATTCGAACCATCTGTTCTTGTCGTAGCGCAAGATCTCGAAAAAATCGTCCGCAATGTTTTGAACGACTTTTCTCACGTGTCCTCCCTCCCGCAGGCAGCGAGCAGATCACGGAGCGTAACACTCATGAGTGTTTCTTTAATGCAGCTCATCAATCTGTCCCAGATCATGTTCTTGATCACGCAGCTTTCCCTATCGTCACAGTTACAGATATCTGGATCGCACTTCACGATCTTGTCCAACTCATCCACCGCCGTCACGATATCGTACGCGGTGATCTGAGACGGATCCTTGGCGAGTTCGTAGCCTCCTTTTCTTCCACGTCTCGCCTTCACGATACCGGCTTTTCGCAGTTGCAGCACGATCTTTTCAGCGAACTCTTTCGGCACGTTCGCACCTTGGGAAACTTTCGTGAGAGAGGTCAGTTCCCCACATCCGCCGATCGAAAGAAGTATCTTGAAAGCGTACTCACTCTTAACGGTGATGCCCAAAAAGATCACCTCATCTTCGACGTGACGAGATAAACGTCAACTTCCTCACGCATGTTCTGCAAAGCTTGCTTTGGATTGTTGACGTAGACGTCGACGATGTTGCCTTTTATGAGAAGTCCGGTATCCTCGACCACGAAGAGACCGAAATTGGGCTTGTCCGCGAACTGCGGTATATACACGATACTACCTAAGGGAATGACGGAAGGATCCGCAGCTAAGGTCCTCCACTCTTTCGGGATCGTACCGAGCGCAGTGATACGAAAAGTTGGATGTTCCGGCAACTTCCCATCGTCCCATTCGGAGTAGAACGTGGCTTCAAACCTGCCGACGTATTTGAGAAGGATGCGCAGAGGATCTTTCGGCTCTCCGTCTATCCATATCTCGAAGTGGAATAGATTGTTCACCATTCCTATAACCTGGCCCCTGCCGACCCAGCTGTTCGCGGTCACGTTCAGCGTCGAGAGGTTTCCGTACACCGCGAGTACACCGTTTCCATGGTCGATGCGCACATGATAGCCCTTCTCATCCTGAAGGATGCTCACGATTCTCCCGGGCAGAATAGAGAACACGCGAGAACCACTCTGCAGGCTGATTGTTATACCCGTTGTGAAACCACTACCTGTGGGTCGGCCGAACGTCGAGACCACATCCTCCAAACTCAGAGGCTTCTCCAACGGATAAGCGAACAAAGAACTTCTGTCCGTGATGGGAATCTTTATTCTCTGACCCACGAGCAGTTTGTTGGGATCCTGTATATTGTTCAGTTCCATGATGAGTCTGAGCTTGTCCTGTCCAAGGCCATAAGCGCGCATGATGCTCGAGAGCGTGTCGTTGGGTTTCACCACGTAGGTTATGTACTCCTGATCGAGTCTCAGAAACCTTTCTCTATCGTATTCCCTCACAGTACCGCGCAACGTCTCCAGCTCCAGGCTGAGCTGTCTGACCAGTGCGGTCGTGTTGGCGATGTAGGTCTGAAGGTCCGCGGGGCTTGCAACGATCTGCTTTGAGGAAAACTCTTCGAATTTTCTCTCCATCTCGCGCTTCAAGTTGATCTCGATTTCCTGCATTCTCGATCTCACCTGGAAGAGCTCTCGCTCGATCGCTGATACGTTCACGATGGTCGCCTGCGGAGTCGTTGACAGCGTGTCGAAGGCCTTCTCGAGGGCATTCAACCTCGATGAAAGTTCGATCAGTTCGCCTATCTGGTTCGAAATCGAGGTTAGATTGTTCTCCAAGCTGCTCAATCTTTTAGCCGTTTCCTCCGCGTTGACTTGCGACAGAAGTTCCTCGGTACTTCTGACGAACCTTTCGTAAGCGATTTGCTGTTGTTTTTGTGCCGTTTCTAAGTCCGAGATCTTGTAAATGAGCTGGCGTATGTCGGAAACGTTCAGCGCCACGGACAGCTGGTTGAAACGCATCTCGAGGGAAGTGATACGCGCCAGGATCTGGTTCACATCGTCCTGCGAGACTGTTGGTATGCTCTTCTGTTCACTGATCAATCTTTTTGCAGTTGTCAATTCGTCGGAGATCCTCTTCACATCGCTCTGAAGACTCTCGACCGCTTTCTGGTTCGAATAAACGCTCCTCTCGAGTGCCGCGAGTCTGTATTCGAAATCGTCGAGTTTTCTGTTGATCTGTGCCAGGATATCTTGATTGTACTGCGAACAGGCAAAAGGTAGCATCGCTATCGATAGGATCAAGAGCCATCTTAGAGTTTTCATTTCTCGAGAGAAACCTCCTGCCATTCTTGTCTGGCTTGCTTCACATAGATCGAGTCGCTCTTTGAGAACCTCCTGAACATTTCGGAAAACCAGCGAACCGATTCTCTTCTGTTCCCAAGGCGTTTTTCGATCTCACCGAGGTAAAAGAGCGCAGCGATTTGGCGATCTTCCGAAAGATCTTCTTCGGTGTAGCTTTTTAGAAACAGCTCCTTCGCTCGTTCCAGGGCCTTCTTCTCCTCGTCTGGAGCGCCCGCGTCCCTGTAGAGCCATGCCAGCTTTAACAGGCTCTCAGCGGCACGAAACAACTTTTCCCTCGCAACGTACATCACCGCAGCGATGTTGTACTGAACGGCGGCGTCTCGAACCTTTTTGCTTTCGCTCAGATCGATTTCGATCTGCTCCAGCTTCTCGTGCATCCTGGCGATGGTTTCTGCTTGGGAAGATGTCAGATTCTCGAAATCGTCCTCGAACGATGTGTACAAACACTTCGGACAGCTCACCAGCTGAAACATGAGCGCGTTCACACCATCATAGATGGGCTTCAGGTCTGATTCTCGATTCTTGATCCTGATGGCGTCACTGAAGATCCTGACCGCCTCGAACTGGTTCTTGCACACGGGACAAACGTATCTTTTACGCCAAAAGGTCCGCAAGCTTTCATCCTCCGAATGTCCGAAAGGATTATACTCCCATTTCTCAAGACAGTAACGCCTCAACGAACTGCTTCGCATCGAAAGGTTTGAGATCATCCACGCTCTCACCGACACCGATGAATTTGATCGGTAGAGAAAGCTCGTGCTTTATGGCCAGCGCGATGCCTCCCTTGGCCGTTCCATCGAGCTTCGTGATGACGATACCAGTCACGTTCACCATCTCTTTGAAGATCCTTGCCTGCATTAGACCGTTCTGACCCGTCGTCGCATCTATGACGAGCAGCACTTCGTGTGGAGCACCTTCGACGAGTTTCGCAACGACCCTGTGTATCTTTCTGAGCTCCTCCATGAGATTCTTTTTGGTGTGCAGTCTTCCTGCGGTATCTACGATCACGATGTCCTTCGATTTCGATTTCGCATGGTTCACCGCATCGTATGCGACCGCAGCTGGATCACTGCCTTCCTCGTGTGCGATCACGGTGCAATTGATCCTCTCACCCCAGACTTTGAGTTGCTCGATCGCGGCGGCCCTGAACGTGTCAGCGGCGGCCATCACAACGCTCTTGCCCATGGCCTGAAACTGAGAAGCCAGCTTCGCAACGGTTGTGGTCTTGCCAGAGCCGTTCACTCCCACCACGCTTATCACGCTCGGTGAGCCTGTCAAGTTCAGTGCGGTGTCGGCTTCCAGCAGTTCGACAAGGATCTTCTTCAGAGAAACGATCGGATCGTCCGGTCTTTCTTGCTTGAGCTTTTCTATGATCCATGTCGTGGTTTGGTGTCCAACGTCGGCGGCGATGAGCAGTTCCTCGAGCTCTTGAAGCATCTCTTCGTCGATTCTACCTACTTTGAGAAGTTGCTTTATTCCGTCGAAGAAAGACTTCCTCGTTTTTTCGAGTCCCTTTTTCAGTCTCTCGAAGAATCCCATGTTTCATCTACCTCTCTGCGGATCGTAGGAATCGAGCATGTTTACGCACGTCTGGACGACTTTTGAGACGTCCGCCTCGATCCTGGTTTGATTTTTCTCGTTCCTCAGCTTCAACTCGACAAAGCCATCCTGCAGAGACTTTCCAACGGTGATCCTGAGCGGGAAACCTATCAGGTCGGCATCTTTGAACTTCATGCCCGGCGATATCTCTCGATCGTCGAGAAGGGCTTCGATTCCTTTGTTGTTCAGTTCTCTGTACAGAGACTCGGCGAACTTCTTTTGTCTCTCATCGTTCATCGAAACGACGGTCACGATGACCTCATAAGGCGCGATGGACCTTGGCCAGATGATCCCATCTTCATCGTTGAGCTGTTCCACAACGGCGGCCATTGTCCTGGAAACACCCCAGCCGTAGCAACCCATTATGAACGGCTTGAGATTGCCCTCTCTGTCCATGTAGTACGCACCCATGGACTGAGAGTACTTCGTACCGAGCTTGAAGACGTGTCCCAGCTCGATGCCCTTCATCGCCTGCAGAGGTTTTCCGCACACGGGACAAGGGTCGTTCTCGACGACGAGCACCAGATCCGTGTAATGATCTGGATTGAAATCTCTTCCAACGTTGGCGTTCACGTAGTGGTAGTCTTCCTTCATGCCACCAACGACCACGTTCTTCAGATGCCTCACACCGTGGTCAGCGACGATGGGCACGTTCACGCCCACCGGTCCTACAAATCCTATGGGCACTTTGAAGGTCTCGAAAACTTCGTCTGGAGTGGCAAGCCTCAAAGACTGGTCCTTCATGAAAACCTTCAACTTCTCCACGTTCAGTTCCCTGTCACCCTGGATCAGCGCCATGACGAAACCGTTTCTGCCGACGAACAAAAGCGACTTAACGATCCTCTTCGGCTCGACGGACAAAAAGTCCGCCACCTGCTGGACAGTGCGCACGTTCGGCGTGTGAACGAGCTGGATTGGCTTTTCGTCCTCCTCGATTTTTTCGTACTCGCCTCTGTAGGGTGCCTGCTCGTCACTGGAGGAATAGCCACAGTTGTTACACCTGAGCAGGTTCGTTTCACCAACCTGCGCGAAACTGACGAACTCGTGCGATTGACTTCCACCGATCGCGCCACTTGCCGCCTCGACGATCATGTATTTCAGATTGATCCTTTCTACGATCTTACTGTAGGCATCGCTGCAGGCCTTGTATGCTTCATCCAGAGATTCTTCGCTGTCGTGGAAACTGTAACCATCCTTCATGATGAACTCTCTGGCACGCAGTAGTCCAAACCTCGGTCTGATCTCGTCTCTGTACTTGGGACCTATTTGGTACAGAAAAAGCGGAAGTTGTTTGTAAGAACGAACCTCATCCTTGACGAGGAAAGTGACCATCTCTTCGTGTGTGGGGCCCAGCGCGAAGTCTCTGCCGTGCCTGTCTTTGAGCTTCATCATCTCATCCCCATAATCATCCCAGCGCCCCGTCATCTGCCACAGCTCCGCAGGGTGAATGATGGGCATGGAGATCTCTTGAGCACCGATCTTGTTCATCTCTTCCCTTACGATGTTCTCTATCTTCGAAAGTGTTCTCTTCGCCAGCGGCAGGTACGTATAAACCCCGGCAGCCGCCTTCCTGATGAACCCCGCCCTGTACAAGAGTGCGTGGCTCACGACCTCCGCGTCTGCGGGAGCTTCTTTGACCGTTGGAGCGTAAAGTTGTGAGAATCTCACAGTCCACACCTCCGATTCTTACAGTTCCTTGATTGTATTCTATCGTGTGCGAGAGCTCGGGGTCACATGACTTCATCACGATTCAGTTAATTCGATTTGACCTGTCTCTCACCTTGCCGGACGTAATAAAATTGGGGGAATATCGAAAGAAGCGGTTAGGTCCAATTCTATAGAGCAATTACTTTCACTTCTGAAGAAGAACTATGGACCCAATTGGTATGACAAAGTGAGCGTCCAAATCGATGAATTTTCTGGTCAAGTAGAAATCATGGTGGGACCTCAGAAGGCCGTCGGTATTCCTAGCCAGAGCTCAGCCTTTTGGAAGAACAATACGTAGAAACAATCGTACGAGTCATCATGTCCGAAGACAAGATGACCGCAAGTGTCATGATAATTCCTGGATTCAAGAGGGTCATGCCCACGGTTGAAGAGATCAAACAGGCTCTGTCTGATGCGAAGGTCGTCTACGGAATAGACGAAGGTGCCATCGAGAAAATTGTGAAGGAACAGAGGATCTTTTCCGAGATACCAGTTGCCTTTGGGAAGAAACCGATTCTACCCAAAGACGCATCCGTCGAATTTCTCTTCCCAGCCAGCGGTTTCGTTCTGGAAAAACCTCAGGAAGGCGAGTCGGTGGATCCCGCATCGCTCTACAAGATATTCACGTGTAACAAGGGCGATGTACTCGCAATCAAGAGGAAAGCTTTCGAAGGTGAAGATCGTTTAACAGTGACCGGTGAACTCGTCAAGGTTCAAGAACCAAAAGACGTTAACCTGGCGAGTTTCATAGGAGAAAACCTTCGCTTGTCACCAGATGGGATGCAGATCCTTGCCAACTGCGATGGTCAACCGTACTGAAAGATTCGAAGGTGTATAAGAGAACTGCTCGTGATCGACAAAGATCTTGGCTACGATACGGGAAACATCGACTTCAACGGGAGTGTTGTGATAAGGAAAAATGCGGAGGGACCGTTCAAGGTTCGGGTGAAGGCCGATCTTCTGATACTCGGAGTTCTTGGCGAGATACATGAAGATTGTGGTGGCTCGCTCAAGTTTCCATTCCTCATAGATTCGATTGAACCGAGAGGGTGCACAATGAGGACGCCCCTGCCCGAGAGGGGTTTCCATTCCTCATAGATTCGATTGAACAAGCCACAAAGTCCCCAATAACATCACCTCTAAGTCGTTTCCATTCCTCATAGATTCGATTGAACTCACGGGCATCTACGAATCGCTTAACGGCGAAAAATAGTTTCCATTCCTCATAGATTCGATTGAACAGGAGCGTGATAACGTGGCAAAAAGTCAGAAAGCAAGTTTCCATTCCTCATAGATTCGATTGAACTATTTTTTCTCTGCCTCTGCCTCTGTTTTTTCGGGGTAGTTTCCATTCCTCATAGATTCGATTGAACCCTTCCTTGGGACCTCTCGGTCCCGTTTTCACTTATAGTTTCCATTCCTCATAGATTCGATTGAACCGAAACTTTTCGGCAAGAAAAGTACGGGGGGGACCAGTTTCCATTCCTCATAGATTCGATTGAACACGATATTTCATTATTAAAGTTCTGCTCGCTATATAGTTTCCATTCCTCATAGATTCGATTGAACCTGGATTTTGAGGAGACATTACGGTCCTTGAGGGAATAGTTTCCATTCCTCATAGATTCGATTGAACCCACACACTATTTCCGTCTTCAAACTCAACAGTCTCGAGTTTCCATTCCTCATAGATTCGATTGAACTACGCCCGTGCACGTGCGCGCGTGTGTACCGTATTCGGTTTCCATTCCTCATAGATTCGATTGAACGTACTCAAGCTTTTGAAAGATATGAAGCTGGAGAGACGTTTCCATTCCTCATAGATTCGATTGAACGGGATTTGGCCGAGGAAGTTTCCCTCTCCCGCAGGGGTTTCCATTCCTCATAGATTCGATTGAACTTCGAAACGTCGATCCACCACCCATCTGGGAGACAAGTTTCCATTCCTCATAGATTCGATTGAACAAAGTTTTGTTTAGCAATGGCTTACCGCCAGCCGTGGTTTCCATTCCTCATAGATTCGATTGAACACTAAACTCGATTAGGTTTAGACTTATTGAGCGCGTGTTTCCATTCCTCATAGATTCGATTGAACACGTCACATCGCTCTTAGCCTCATACTCATAGCCATGTTTCCATTCCTCATAGATTCGATTGAACTGTGCCCGATGAGGCGGAACAAGCAGCGAAGGAACTCAGTTTCCATTCCTCATAGATTCGATTGAACTCGGGCACATTCGCGCGAGTTAGGACGAGGAACGTGGTTTCCATTCCTCATAGATTCGATTGAACTGGAAAAAATCGGATATTGTTTGATGGACGACTGGAGTTTCCATTCCTCATAGATTCGATTGAACTACGCAGAGGTAGTATTCCTCCGTGTAGCCGAAGTTTGTTTCCATTCCTCATAGATTCGATTGAACCTTGTTGGGTCACGAAGGGCTGATGTTGGAATGTATGTTTCCATTCCTCATAGATTCGATTGAACGTGAAGGGTCCGAACCGCAAAAGTACACAGATATCGAGTTTCCATTCCTCATAGATTCGATTGAACTCACCGACCATCCTCGACCAACGTCAAGAGAGCACGTTTCCATTCCTCATAGATTCGATTGAACTGGAAAAGGCGGTGGCATACCTGAGGGTGAGTACGGGTTTCCATTCCTCATAGATTCGATTGAACTCCGAGATCGACTGAATGTCGACGTACAGCTTCGTAGTTTCCATTCCTCATAGATTCGATTGAACTTTGTATTCTGGAGCGGGTTTATGGACGGCTTTGGGGTTTCCATTCCTCATAGATTCGATTGAACATGCACGCGAACGCCTGCGAATGTATACTATTCGTAGTTTCCATTCCTCATAGATTCGATTGAACCTGAGGAACCGTACAAGCTGGCAGAGTTTTGCAGATGTTTCCATTCCTCATAGATTCGATTGAACTGCGAAAAGTTGTCATCGTCGATTTTGCCAAAAATCCGTTTCCATTCCTCATAGATTCGATTGAACGTACGTCGAAGCGGAGCCAGCTCGCCGAACGTAGCGGGTTTCCATTCCTCATAGATTCGATTGAACGCAAGGATAAACTTTCTGCTTTTCCACTTTTCCTCCAGTTTCCATTCCTCATAGATTCGATTGAACTCGAAACAGTTAAAGGGTTATAGGTTAGGCAGAACGGTTTCCATTCCTCATAGATTCGATTGAACACTTCGAAAAAGTCGAGTTTATCATCAGAATTCTCGAGTTTCCATTCCTCATAGATTCGATTGAACGGTCAAATTTTCACGCGATGGGGTAGGACTCAAGGTAGTTTCCATTCCTCATAGATTCGATTGAACTATATCTTATGTTGCGCTGGAAGGTACGTGACTGTGGTTTCCATTCCTCATAGATTCGATTGAACAGGACCAAGTGGGTATTCAGCACGATATCGAGATCGGTTTCCATTCCTCATAGATTCGATTGAACATGCTTCCGCCAACCTGAATGGAACCGGACAAGTAGCTGTTTCCATTCCTCATAGATTCGATTGAACAGAGACCAAGGGAGTGATACGGTGAACCAAGGTGCAAGTTTCCATTCCTCATAGATTCGATTGAACTTTTTTTCACGCCAAAATAGCGCCAGCCGAACAACCGGTTTCCATTCCTCATAGATTCGATTGAACCAAGCCTTTTTTTGTCATGCTCGCGTGACGTGGAGCCGGTTTCCATTCCTCATAGATTCGATTGAACCGTGTATTTCACCACAATTGTGGGTTTTACGCTTGTCGTTTCCATTCCTCATAGATTCGATTGAACTCTCACGCTATCGCCTCCTGTTCTTCAACACGTCGTGTTTCCATTCCTCATAGATTCGATTGAACAAGATCTTCAAGGAGGCGGTCGTGTGACCGCCTCTGTGTTTCCATTCCTCATAGATTCGATTGAACAATAGTAAAAAGAAAGACAAAAGATATTTATCACATGTTTCCATTCCTCATAGATTCGATTGAACGCGTGAAGGATCGCGTGTCCCAAAGCCAATTGTCTGTGTTTCCATTCCTCATAGATTCGATTGAACTGCGCTTGCTGTTGCGGGGGCTTACGGTTGTTCGGCGTTTCCATTCCTCATAGATTCGATTGAACGCCGTTGCGTCTTGCGTCTTCTTCTTTCCGTCCCGCGTTTCCATTCCTCATAGATTCGATTGAACTCTCGCACAGCTCGATCGCCCTTCACAAGCGAAAGCATGTTTCCATTCCTCATAGATTCGATTGAACTCGGAGCCTCACGGGCACGTTTTTTGGAGGATCAAGTTTCCATTCCTCATAGATTCGATTGAACTTATCCCACGCTTTACTGAATTTCAATGGAGAGCGAGTTTCCATTCCTCATAGATTCGATTGAACGAGCGCTGAACGCTGGCGGGCTGTTACCTTGCTTTTCGTTTCCATTCCTCATAGATTCGATTGAACAGATCGAGGACGTGGAATACGGACAAGACGGTCTATGTTTCCATTCCTCATAGATTCGATTGAACTCGGAGTATATGAAGGAGGTGAGCAAGTTGAGCTATCGTTTCCATTCCTCATAGATTCGATTGAACGATCCTGCTTGGCGAGCACGAAAAAATCCACGTGCTGTTTCCATTCCTCATAGATTCGATTGAACTCTCTCGGTTCGCTTTCGTCTTTCGTTGTTTGTCCCGGTTTCCATTCCTCATAGATTCGATTGAACAGATGTTAGCTTCAATGAACTACATTGGCTTCCTTTGTTTCCATTCCTCATAGATTCGATTGAACTGGATCTTTCATGATCTGTAAAAACTCCTGTACGATCGTTTCCATTCCTCATAGATTCGATTGAACCTTTTGGTGGTTCCTGTCCACGATGCGCGATACGTTGTTTCCATTCCTCATAGATTCGATTGAACTCTCCTGCTCTTCACAGTGAGAGCCAAGGATATACCTGTTTCCATTCCTCATAGATTCGATTGAACTGGAGATATTGAGAATTGAACTTGACGAGAGTAAACTGTTTCCATTCCTCATAGATTCGATTGAACTCAGAGTATGCAATGGATATTGTTTCGGGAGTCACGCGTTTCCATTCCTCATAGATTCGATTGAACTTAAACTCTACTTGAACATTCCAACACATTTATACCTGTTTCCATTCCTCATAGATTCGATTGAACCTGATTTACGCGGATGTGAGCTTTCTCGCGAAGAACTGTTTCCATTCCTCATAGATTCGATTGAACGTAAAAACGTACTCTACAACGTACGTGCTGAATCTGGTTTCCATTCCTCATAGATTCGATTGAACCGTTGTGTGGGTTTCTCCGAGGCTTGTGAAAAAGTCGTTTCCATTCCTCATAGATTCGATTGAACGTGATCAGGGTCGTGGTAGGATGAAGGTGAAAAGTGAAGTTTCCATTCCTCATAGATTCGATTGAACCTGTGAAAGAGTTTATATTCTTGACGCCGAATTTATGTTTCCATTCCTCATAGATTCGATTGAACAGAGCAGGAGAGAAAAGCGCCGTCCAGGGTGTAAAAGTTTCCATTCCTCATAGATTCGATTGAACTTTCTCATCCACGCTATCACCTCACGAAGAGCAAGAGTTTCCATTCCTCATAGATTCGATTGAACTGTACGCAGTTCCCAGCAGTGTGTATGTGCTCTTGATGTTTCCATTCCTCATAGATTCGATTGAACAGGACCAAGTGGGTATTCAGCACGATATCGAGATCGGTTTCCATTCCTCATAGATTCGATTGAACTGCTTGCGTGACGTGTGTGCTTGCGCCTCGTGGAGCCGGTTTCCATTCCTCATAGATTCGATTGAACCGCTCCTTTTAGCCGCAACCGACGCGGCAACAACGTGTTTCCATTCCTCATAGATTCGATTGAACTAACACTACAGAAAAGCAGAGTACAGAAAAGCAGAGGTTTCCATTCCTCATAGATTCGATTGAACCTGATCTGGCTAATCTGACGTAGCTGCCCGGATAATCGTTTCCATTCCTCATAGATTCGATTGAACGAAACAGAATATACATTCTTCAGAATCCAGAAAAAGAGTTTCCATTCCTCATAGATTCGATTGAACCCTCTGGGCAGAGTTAGCCAGCGACCCCAGCAACCTGGGTTTCCATTCCTCATAGATTCGATTGAACCACCTGAAGTCGTGATTGATTACGTCGAGTATCGCAGGTTTCCATTCCTCATAGATTCGATTGAACTCAATGAGCTTTGTGATCGGATAGCTCACTTGATTGTTTCCATTCCTCATAGATTCGATTGAACTTCACCTGTTGTTCGAGATTCGCGATCTGCATGCGGGTTTCCATTCCTCATAGATTCGATTGAACCAGATTCAACAAATACGCGATTTATCACGCGGAATAGTTTCCATTCCTCATAGATTCGATTGAACCGGAACCAGGTCTTGAAAATAAGCGCGTTCACAATGTTTCCATTCCTCATAGATTCGATTGAACCAACCGTCATCTCGCTGTACTTAGGAACCAAGAGCGGTTTCCATTCCTCATAGATTCGATTGAACTTATTATGACGGTAAAATTATTCACTACTTTAGTTAGTTTCCATTCCTCATAGATTCGATTGAACCTGCTAAAACGTCTCTTAAGCCTTTTCGCGGTGTCGAGTTTCCATTCCTCATAGATTCGATTGAACGTCGGTGCACTTGTCACGATCAAGGGCGAGGGACCTGGTTTCCATTCCTCATAGATTCGATTGAACGGAGCACCGAAGATCGTGATCGGCTCGCCGATGTTGGTTTCCATTCCTCATAGATTCGATTGAACGAGCTGGGAGGATTTCCGAGATTGAGCACGTAGTTTGGTTTCCATTCCTCATAGATTCGATTGAACCTTCATCGATCCTGCAATTAGAGGGATTTTTTAGCGTGAGCCGTTTCCATTCCTCATAGATTCGATTGAACCGACTCGGGTAGCGGTCGATTCCACATGCTGTGCTTGGTTTCCATTCCTCATAGATTCGATTGAACCGCGTCGACGTCACGGTATTGCCTTACCGTGTCGTCGGTTTCCATTCCTCATAGATTCGATTGAACACGTAACCGCTTGAGGGAATCGTTAAAAGCTCTTGAGTTTCCATTCCTCATAGATTCGATTGAACTACCTGTCGCGGTGTAATATATACATGATCACGCTAGTTTCCATTCCTCATAGATTCGATTGAACGGAGCTTCTTCTCTGCTGTGCACGGACTCGTGTGTGAGGTTTCCATTCCTCATAGATTCGATTGAACGTGTTCGGCTTGTGGCGCGGGAAAGCGCGATGCAATAGTTTCCATTCCTCATAGATTCGATTGAACTTGGAGCTGAGGTGATTATGCTTCCACCAACCTGAAGTTTCCATTCCTCATAGATTCGATTGAACATGGGAGTGGCAAAAAAAGAGGAGCTTGAGTTTTACTTGTTTCCATTCCTCATAGATTCGATTGAACCGTACTTACACGCTTACAATCCTCCCGGCAACACGACGTTTCCATTCCTCATAGATTCGATTGAACTTCCGCATCCACATTCCGTATGCGGGCATCTTCAATGGTTTCCATTCCTCATAGATTCGATTGAACTGTGGTTATTAACTGTTCTGAGATTAGGCAAATGGAGTTTCCATTCCTCATAGATTCGATTGAACCCATTTCATTCAGTATTATAGCATATCTGCTAACGTGGGGTAAGTTGGCTAAAACTCAATCTGTGAAACCAACGTTTTCGTAATTCCTATG
>Ga0071330_1102403_pt1 | contig 66863 bp, 60 predicted proteins | sample GBScel77sediment_FD_63802 | JGI IMG/M metagenome (GOLD analysis project Ga0071330, IMG submission 63802) | Hot spring sediment microbial communities from Great Boiling Spring, Nevada - Cellulolytic enrichment Sediment 77C v2 (version 2) | ecosystem: Environmental > Aquatic > Thermal springs >...
GATAGTTTTGATAGAGGTAAAATTTTGAAGGTGTTTCTTTTGTTATCTCTTCAACTTTAACTGGTATAATTATAACTCCACCCTCACGATATACAGCAACTCCTCCACCAAAGGTACCGATCCACTTATTATTTTTACCGTCAATGAATAATTTATTAACATAATCAATAGGCAAACCTGAATTTGATGTTTTAAAGACAAACCAAATAGAATCTACCAACTTTGCAATACCACCACCGTGTGTAGCAAACCAAAAATTATGATCTTTATCAATTTTAATATCATATACAAAATAATTTGGTAAACCTGAATTTGAAGGATTATATACTGTCCATAACAAACTATCTTGAGGTAAAACTTTAATTTTGGCGACACCTCCACCTATAGTAGCAACCCATAATGTATCATAATTTTCAATAACTATCGCTGAAACATCATTGTCTGGTAAGTAAGAATTAGATACATTATAAACAACCCAATTAGACCCATCAAACTTAACAAGTCCACCCAATTCAGTTCCAACCCATATAATTCCATTATTATCAATAGCAATTGTTCGAATATAATTAGATGGTAATCCTGAATTGGAAGTGTTATAAGTAATCCAATTTTGCCCGTCAAATTTTGCAAGTCCACCACCAAAAGTTCCAATCCACTTGCTACCCAGGTTATCCGAAACAATAGCAGTGACGCTGTTATTAGGTAGACCTGAATTAGTAGTTTTATAAATAGTCCAATTTGTACCGTCAAACTTAGCAAGGCCACCCCCATCAGTGCCTATCCATTTACTTCCATCCCCATCAATAAAGATCACATTTATTCTGTTTTTAGGTAAACCTGAATTTGAAATATTGTAATTTACCCAATTGATTCCATCGAACTTTGCAACTCCACTATTTTGTGTACCTATCCAAATATTTCCAGTTTCATCAATGGTAATTTCACGAATGAATAGATCTGGTATACCGGATTTTGAAATATTGAATATGTTCCAATTAATTCCATCAAACTTAGTTAATTCTCCACCGTATGTACCAATCCACTTGATATCCTGTTCATCTATAATTATTGCTCTTACACTATTATTCGGCAAGCCAGAATTTGATTTATTGTAGACATTCCAATTTATTCCATCGAATTTTACAAGCCCTCCATAATCAGTACCGATCCATTTGTTTCCTTGCTCGTCCAAAATTATATCGTAAATTGAATTATCAGGTAAACCAGAATTCGAAGTTTTATAAATGGTCCAATTATTTGAACTATCCAGTTTTGCAAGTCCACCACCTAATGTCCCAATCCATTTATTCTTAAAATTATCGATTGTTATCTTATAAACTAAGTTTGATGGGAGATTAGAATTAGAAGTGTTATAAACTGTCCAACTTACATCATTAAAAATTGCAAGTCCACCCCCTTCAGTTCCAATCCATTTATTTCCCATAAAGTCCAAAGCTATTGTCATAACATCATTATCAGGTAAACCAGAATTAGATGAATTATAAACTGTCCAATTTACATCATCAAATTTGACAAGACCACGACCATATGTACCAATCCATTTATTTCCCTGTCCATCAATAGTTATTGTTCGCACATAATTATCGGGTAATCCAGAATTATACATATTATAGACAATCCAATTTGCGCCATCAAATTTTATAAGCCCATTACCATTTGTTCCAATCCATTTATTACCTTGATTATCAATTACAATAGAATAAATGAAATTATTTGGTAATCCAGAATTTAATTTATCATAGATAATAAATTCACCCGTTGTTCTATTTAACTTAACAAGTCCACCTCCATTTGTACCAATCCAGAGATAATTTCCTTCTTTAGCAAGACAGTTAATCAGTTTACTATTAGTATAAACGATCCAATCTTGCGATTGTGAAAATAAAAAACCATTCAAGGTTAAAAAGAGCGAAATTAAAGCATAAAGTTTGATTTTCTTTGTTATTTTTTTCATGGATTAATCCTCCCTATTTGTTTAACGCAATTAGTTTTTACACAAATTTTTGCTTCATAAAAACACAACAATTTCAAAAGTATTCCTCTCTCCTAAGTCATTACTTCAATAATATCATTTTCTTCACACTCACGAATTTTCCTGCCTCTAATCTATAAAAGTAAACTCCACCTGGTAAATTACTTCCATTAAACTCTACTTGATATTTTCCTGAGTTATATTCCTTATCAACAAGTTTTTCTATCTCTCGACCAAGTATATCATTTATTGTCAATTTTATATTTGCTTTTTCTGGTAACTCAAATTCAATTTTTGTATTTGGATTAAATGGATTAGGATAGTTTTGATATAGCACGTACTTTTCAGGAAATTTTGTTTTTTCATCTTCGACTTTAATTATCACTCCACCCTCACGATAAACTGCAAGTCCATATCCCCAAGTACCAATCCATTTGTTACCAGAGATATCTATCACAATTGTCTTAACTGAATTATCAGGTAATCCAGAATTATAAGTCTTATAAACCGTCCAATTCACACCATCAAACTTTGCAAGTCCGTTATTTGTACCAATCCATTTATTACCTTCTTTATCAAAGGCAATTGCATTAACATATTTAGATGGCAAACCAGAGTTTGAAGAGTTATAAACAGTCCAGTTCACACCATCAAATTTTGCAAGCCCTTCCTCTGTCCCAATCCATAAATTATCCTGTCCATCTATGGCGATTGCGTTGATAGAATTTGAAGGCAAACCAGAATTTGAAGCGTTATAAATAGTCCACCCTATACTATCAATCTTTGCAATACCCCCACCCAAATAGCCGCCTGTCCCAATCCATTTGTTACCCTGTCCATCTATGGCGATTGCGTTGATATAATTTGAAGGCAAACCAGAATTTGAAGCGTTATAAATAGTCCAGCCCATACTATCCAACTTTGCAACACCCCCACCCTGTGTTCCAATCCATTTGTTTCCCTGTTTATCAATAGCTACTGCAAAGACACGGTTATTAGGCAAACCAGAATTTGAAGTGTTATAAACAGTCCAATTTACCCCATCAAACTTTACAAGCCCTCCATCATAGGTCCCAATCCATTTGTTACCCTGTCCGTCTATGGTTATTGGTCTGACATAGTTATCAGGTAAACCAGAATTGGAGTCGTTATAAACAGTCCAATTTGCACCGTCAAACTTTACAAGCCCTCCACCATAAGTCCCAATCCATGTATTGCCTTGTCCATCTAAGGTTATTGACAAAATAAAGTTATTAGGCAAGCCAGAATTTGAAGTATTATACACAATCCATTCTTGAGTTTGGGAAAACAATTTACTTGCAACCAAAGAATACAATAAAATAAAATTGAAAAGATTTAAGTATTTCTTTAGTGACTTTATCATTTTCTCCTCCCTATTTTTTATTGTTTATTATAATTTTCAAGAATTAGAAAAAGTTCGTAATCGGTCAAAATCTATCCTTTTTATTTCAACAATACCATCTTCTTCACGCTCATAAACTTTCCTGCCTCTAATCGATAAAAATAAACTCCACTTGGTAAATTATTTCCATTAAACTTTATTTGATATTTTCCCGATTCATATTCTTGATCTACAAGCTTGCCTATCTCTCTACCAAGTGCATCATATACTGCCAGCTTAATATTCGCCTTTTTTGGCAACTCAAACTCAATAATTGTATTTGGATTAAATGGATTTGGATAGTTTTGATATAAAATATAATCTTCTGGTAAGTTTTGTTCTTCATCTTCAACTTTAATTATAACACCCCATTCATGATAAACTGCAAGTCCTCCTCCCCAGGTACCAATCCATTTGTTACCAAACTGATCAATAGCAATTGAATGAACAGAATTATCAGGTAAACCGGAATTTGAGGTATTATAAACAGTCCAATTAACGCCATCAAACTTTGCCATTCCTTCTCGATATGTCCCCATCCATATATTTCCCGATCCATCAAGTGTTAATGCGTAAACATAGTTATCAGAAAATATAGAGTTAGGCATGTTATAAACTGTCCAGTTATTTCCGTCAAATTTTACAATACGACCACGATTAATTCCAAACCATTTATTTCCTTGTCCATCTATTACCATTGAATAAACTGCATCATACGGTAAACCAGAATTAGATGTATTATAAACTGTCCAATTAACCCCATCAAATTTCGCAACTCCGCCTCCATTAGTACAAATCCATTTATTGCCCTGACTATCTATTGCAATTGAACGAACATCATCATAAGGCAAACCAGAATTTAATGAGTTATACACGATCCAATTTACCCCATCAAACTTTGCAACACCATTATTAGTTCCAATCCATAAGTTTCCTTGTTGATCTTTGTTAATCGTATAAACACGATTATCTGGCAATCCAGAGTTTGAAGTATTATAAACTATCCAGTTAGTCCCGTCAAACTTTACAATCCCTCCATTATTTGTTCCAAGCCATTTATTGCCTGAATTATCAATAAAAATTTCACGAATAAAATTGTCTGGTAATCCAGAGTTTGAGGTATTGTAAATCGTCCAACTTACGTCGTTAAATTTTACAAGTCCACCGTCGATGGTCCCAATCCATTTATTTCCTTCACTGTCAATTTTTATGGAGTTAATCCAATTATCAGGAAGACTAGAATTTGATGTTTTATAAACAATCCATTCTGGCGATTGTGAGAGCGAAAAATTACTTACAGTTAAGATTAGAACGAGCGAAATAATGGTTTGTAAGATGAGGTTTGGTTTAGTTGGCTTCATGGCGGTATCTTCTTTTTGTTTTTGTCTTTGTACCATTAAGGCAAGCTCATCAATACATTAGGCAGGGAGCTTGCGGTAATGGTATAATTATATGCTCACTTAAAAATAAAAAAGCATTTTTTGTTTTTCAAGGGGAAAATTGAAAATTGTGATGTTTATCACTTCAAATCTTTCTATAAGATTGAGTTGTGGTGAAAAAACATCACCCCTCACCTTTTTTCTTGAAATTTTAAAAAATCTTAAGCTTTTATCCAGAATTTTTGAATTTTCACACAACCTCGCAATTCTTTTTCAGGGAAGGTAGATGGATAAAGGTCTTGGAAAAAATTTTTATTTTGCTTAAATTTCCAATGAGCGATGGAGTCCGCTCTAAACCGTTCCGGAGGATTCGGAACTGATGACTCCTACTTTTGGTCCGACAAGGGCTGGAAGTAGGAGTTTTTTTATTTAAAAACAAGTAACAATTTGATTATGCAGGAAGGAAATACAAGAGATATTTTATGGATAAAAATCGAAAAGGCGCTTAACACAGAAGGTTGCCCGATATGTTCAATTATCAAAACTTCCACCGAACATTATCTTGAGAGTTTGCTTTATGAATATGTTCTTGATGTGGGTTTGAGAGGAAAGTTGCACAAGTCCCTTGGATTTTGTCAAAGACATGCTTATATGGCTGTAAAAATTCGCGAACGCCTAAATGATGACGGACTTAAAATGGCTATTCTGTATGAGACCATAACATCTGAGGAAATTGGTAGATTGAAGGACTTGTGGAAAGATGTTTATTCCCGAAAGAAATTTTCCGTTAAGAGGTTTTTTGGGAAAAATAAATTTGTTGATAACTTCAAGCCAATTGGCGAATGTCCGGCTTGTTTTCAAGAAAGGGTGACTGAAAGTTTATACATTGATGATTTCCGTGCTCGTTCAAATGAAAGAGAATTTAGAGAGTTATACGGGCGAGATGCTGTAATTTTATGTAGGGGACATTTTGTTATGTTGTTGGAGAATTGTTTAAGGTTTAATGCATTAGATGAGTTTGATTTCTTTTTGAAGATGCAAATAGAGAAGCTTGAGGGAATTTTGAAGGCACTTACAAGTTTTATAGATAAGCATGACTACCACAAGCGTGAGTCAATTAATAAATATGAGGCGAAATCATGGAGATTTGTGGTGGAGTATTTTTCAGGTAAAAAGGATGTGGAAATTCGTTGGGATGAAGTTTGAATTTTTGAGAACAAAATCCAAGTAGATAATGATAAAGGTTCTGCTTGCTGGATTGGGAGGATTTATCGGTTCGGCGTTAAGATATGTAATATCAACATTTTTTTACAAATTGCTTGGGACAGATTTCCCTTACGGCACATTAGTTGTGAATGTTTTAGGTTCGTTTTTGATAGGATTTTTTATGGGATTGGTTGAAAATGGTTTCGTCATTTCTTCAAATTGGAGGGCTTTTATAGCGATTGGTTTGTTGGGTGGCTTTACAACATTTTCAGGTTTTTCGTATGAGACCGTTGAGCTGATAAAACAAGGCACACTGCTTCCTGCGATTGCGAACATTGTTTACACAGTTTTAAATTGTCTTGCAGGGACATATGTCGGTGGAGTTATAGCGAAATTAATAACAAAATAGATTTTCCAAAGATGAGGGTGGAAAGCACTGGGAAGCTTTTGAGAATTTTCATCGGTGAGGATGACAGATACGAGGGTAAACCTTTATTTGAGGTCATAGTTAAAAGGATAAGGGAGCTTGGGATTGCTGGTGCGACGGTTATCAGGGGGATAGAGGGGTATGGTGCTGGGAGTGTAATCCATAAGTTAAGTTTGCTTGACCTGAGTGCGGATTTGCCAATTGTAATAGAAATAGTTGATAGTGAAGAGAAAATTTTGTCAATTATACCTGAAATAGAAAGATTGATTGAGAAATCCGGGGGTGGTGCACTCATAACGCTTGAAAAAGTGGAAGTTATAAGGTATTCCCCAGGGAAAGGGTAAAATTGCAAAAGAGATTGATTTTTTGTAAATTTGCAAAGCATTATAAAACAATACGATTTCGGGATGTTTGAGGAGATAACACAAAAATTTGAATTGCTTTTTAAAAAGATTCGTGGGCAGGCGCGCATCACCGAGGCGAATATATCTGAGACGATGAGAGATATAAGGCGTGTCCTTCTTGAGGCAGATGTCAATTATAAGGTTGTGAAGGATTTTACTGACAGAGTTCAACAGAAGGCGATAGGTCAAGAGGTTTTAAAGAGCATAACGCCTGGGCAGATGTTGATAAAGATAATCTACGATGAGCTTGTTTCTTTGATGGGTTCAACTCGTGCGGATATAAAATTTTCACCTGTTCCACCAACTGTGATTATGATAGTTGGATTGCAAGGTTCGGGTAAAACGACTTTTTGTGCAAAACTTGCTTATCATCTTAAACATAAAGGGAGGCATCCTCTTCTTGTAGCAGGGGATGTTCATCGTCCCGCTGCTGTTGAGCAGTTAAAACAACTTGGGGAGCAGATACAAGTTCCGGTTTTTGCTATGGATTCGGAATTTGATGCGGTTAAAATTGCAAAAAATGGGATAGAATTTGCAAAGAAAAATTATAGAGATGTTGTAATTGTTGACACCGCTGGGAGAATGCACATTGACGAGGAGATGATGAGGGAGGTTGAATTGGTCAAAGATGCAATTAAGCCGAATGAAATTCTTTTCGTTGTTGATGCTATGACAGGTCAGGAAGCGGTTAATGTCGCAAAAGAGTTTAATGATAGATTAAATTTTGATGGTGTTGTTTTGACAAAGCTTGATGGTGATGCGAGAGGTGGAGCTGCACTTTCAATAAAAGCAGTAACGGGAAAGCCAATAAAATTTGTCAGCGCTGGGGAAAAACTTGATGCGATTGAGCCGTTTTACCCCGACAGGATGGCGTCAAGAATTCTTGGAATGGGAGATATAATAACCCTCGTTGAAAAAGCACAAAAGCAAGTTGACGAGGAAAAGGCGAAAAAACTTGAGGAGAAATTAAAGAAAAACCAATTTACACTTGAGGACTTCAGGGAGCAAATACGAGAGATAAGGAAGATGGGTCCTTTGAAGGAGATTTTAAGTATGATCCCGGGCTTGGGAAGCAGTTTGAGAAGCGTTGATATTGATGAGAAAGAGTTGATCAAGATTGAGGCGATAATCAATTCAATGACACCTGAGGAAAGGCGTAAGCCACAGATTATAAATGCAAGTAGGAAGAGGAGAATAGCAATGGGTAGTGGGACTACTGTTCAAGATGTGAATAGATTGTTGAGACAATTTGAGGAAATGCAAAAACTCCTTAAGCAGTTAAATCGTGGTAAATTCAAAGGGCTTAAAATTTCATTTTAAAAACAAAGTTAAGGAAGGGACTTGGCTGTTAAGATTAGACTTCAAAGGTTCGGCAAGAAGAAGCAGCCATTTTATAGGATAGTTGTTGCGGATTCTCGTGAGCCACGAGACGGCAAGTATATTGAAGCGGTTGGTTGGTATAACCCAATACCAGATCCGATGCAAATTGAGGTTAAAGAGGATAGGGTGATTCACTGGCTTAAAAGGGGAGCTATTCCGACGGATACTGTCAAAGCACTTTTAAGAAGAAAAGGGATTTGGTTAAAGTGGTCACTGATGAAGCAAGGTAAGGATGAGGCGTTTATACAGGCTGAGTATGAGAAATGGCTTCAACTTCAGGTTGACCGTGAAAAGAGAGAAAGAGAGAAGAAGCTGAGGAGAAAGTTGAGAAAGAAACAGAAAGAAGGCGGACAAGAGAGTTCTGAAAAAGGAGAGGTGGCATCTCAGGAAAGTTAATTTCTTGGTGATGTCGCCCTCCATAAAATAAACTGAAACAGTACGGAGGGCTGAAAAAATGCGTGAATTCCTTGAATTTATCGCTAAGCATCTTGTGGACAAACCGGAGGATGTCAGGATAACGATGGAAGACAGAAGTGATCGGGTGATTTTTAGATTACAGGTTGGGCAAGGTGATGTCGGAAAAGTTATCGGAAGGAGAGGGCGAACCGCAAACGCTATGCGTGTTTTGTTAAGCGCCGTCGCTGCGAAGGAAGGGAAAAGAGCAGTTCTTGAAATTTTACAGTAAGTAAAGCCATGTTTGGCGAAGTTTTTGCCATCTTTGTCTTTCTCGGTTTGAATTTCGCAGAAAAGGACACCGTTAAAACCGTGCTTCCAGATCTGTTAAGATGGAGAGAATATGTTTATATTGACAGTGTGGAGATCAAGAAAATGATTGACGAGATGATGAAATATCAAAAAGAGATTGAAAAGCTGAGAAAAGAAGTGAGACCATATTTAAAAGGTAGGTTCGGCTTTGATATATTTGATGAGACAGGGTTAACACGCGGTGGGATTAAGTATTTCATTCGCATCTGGAAGCATCCGCCGAAGGAGTTGTTTAAGATGCCTTATGTTAAACCCAGGTCTGACCCGTGAAAAAATAGTTATGGGAGATCTGTGTATAATTGGGAAAATTTTGAGACCTTATGGTCTTAAAGGGCAAGTATGTGTAAAACCGATAACTGATTTCATTGAAAGATTTAAGAAATTAAGGCGAGTTTATGTAGGAGATAATCCTGTTGAGGTTGATGAACATTTGGTTGTTGGAGCTTTTTTAAGGGATGAAGACATCATATTGAAATTTAAAGGCGTAAATGATAGAACAAGCGCTGAATCGTTCTCTGGAAAATTTATTTATATTCCCGAAGAAGAGTTAATGCCTCTTCCCGAAGGTTCTTTTTATGTCCATGATTTGATCGGGTTGAAGGTTTTTGATACAAATGGAAGGAAAATAGGGATTATAGCTGATGTTTGGCTTCTTCCAGCAAATGATGTTTATGTCGTTGAATCAAAAGGGAAGGAGATTTTAATCCCAGCCATAGCCGATGTTGTTAAAAAGATTGACCTTGAGAAAAAGGTCGTTATAATTGAACCGATGGAAGGGTTAATTGAGTGAGGAGGTGATTTGGTATGAGGATTGACATTATAACTGCAGTTCCACAGATTTTTGAAAGTCCTTTAAACTCAAGCATAATTAAAAGGGCTAGGGAGAAAGGAATCGTTGAGATTTATGTCCACGATTTGCATGATTATGGGATAGGCAAGTACAGGCAAATTGACGATCATCCTTATGGCGGTGGTGCTGGGATGATTTTGAAGCCAGAGCCGATCTTTGAGTGCATTGAGAAGTTGAAAAGTGAAAGGGAATACGATGAGATAATTTTCTTGACGCCAGATGGTGAACTTTTCAATCAGGAGATGGCAAATGAGTTTTCAAAACTTAACAATATAATTCTTCTTTGTGGGCATTATAAAGGAGTTGATGAAAGGGTTAGAGAGGCGCTTGTGACAAGGGAAGTTTCAATTGGAGACTATGTTCTAACTGGTGGTGAGCTTCCAGCTCTTGTTGTGATTGATGCGACGATTCGTCTTATACCGGGAGTTTTAAATGACATTGAGTCCGCAATGACGGACTCTTTTCAGTCGGGATTACTTGATCATCCACATTATACAAGACCTGCTGAATATAGAGGCATGAAAGTCCCGGAGGTTTTGCTCTCCGGGAATCACGAGGCAATTAGAAAATGGAGATACGAAAAGGCACTTGAAAAAACATTGAAAAGAAGGAAGGACTTGTTAAACAAAATTAAAGGAGATGGTAAAAATGGATAAGGTAAAACTCGTAGAGTCAAAATATCTAAAAACGGACATACCGGACTTTAAACCTGGTGATACTGTTTCAGTTCATGTCAGAGTAGTGGAAGGGGAAAAGGAGAGGATTCAGGAATTTGAGGGGATAGTTATCGCAAGAAGAGGTAGCGGTTTAAATGAAACATTTACGGTTCGCAAAATAAGCGATGGAGTAGGTGTTGAAAGGATATTCCCGTTACATTCCCCTTCAATTGCGAAGATTGAAGTTAAAAAGCGCGGTTCTGTAAGAAGAGCTAAGCTTTATTATCTGCGTGAGATGAGTTCAAAACAGGTTAGACAAAAGACATCAGAATGATTTTGAAATTAAAAAGGATTTCTTAATGAAGGTTGAGCTGTATCAGCCCTACGAGGAGAGATTAGTAAAATCTGGACTTTACGATATTTTTGAAAAGGTCATTGAGAGTGAAAGGTTAAGTTTTGAAGATGGCGTTAGGTTGTATCGGACAGATGATGTTCTCATGCTTGGATATCTAGCGAATATAGTTCGCGAAAAGTTTAACGGCAACAGGACTTATTTTGTTAAAAATCATATCATAAATTATTCAAACATTTGTGAGCTTGACTGCAAGTTTTGTTCCTTTTACAGAAAAGAAGGGCAGGCGGGAGCGTATAGATTTACACTTGAGCAGATTTTTGATAAGATAAGACCATTGAAAGATGATATAGTTGAGGTTCATATTGTGGGTTCGCTTGATCCGAAATTGCCTTGGGAATATTATGTTGATATGATACGAGGTATAAAGGAGATTAATCCACGGATAAATATAAAAGCGTTCACGGCGGTGGAGATAGATTATTTTGCGAGGATGTTTGGAAAAAGTTATGAAGAGGTTTTATTGGAGTTAAAGGAAGCGGGGCTTGATACAATGCCAGGAGGCGGGGCTGAGGTTTTCAGTGAGAGGGTCAGAGAGAAATTGTTCCCGGATAAAATTGGGGCGGAAGAATGGCTTGCCGTGCATAGAACAGCACATAAAATCGGGATAAAAACAAACGCAACGATGCTATACGGTCATATGGAAACGATTGAAGAAAGGGTTGTTCACTTGATAAAGTTACGTGACCTTCAGGATGAAACAAATGGTTTTTTGACATTCATACCTTTGCCATATCATCCGAAAAATAATAAATACGCTGGTGAATGGACAACCGGTTTACAAAATCTTAAAAGTTTTGCTGTAGCGAGATTGATGCTTGATAATTTCCCTCATATAAAATGTTTCTGGATTTCAACGGGTGTGAAAGTTGCGCAGGTCTCACAAAGTTTTGGCGTTGACGATCTTGATGGAACTGTCAGGGAGGAAAGGATTTATCATATGGCTGGGGCTGATACATCGCAATATCTACCGAAAAATCAAATCATCAAATTGATAAAAGACGCTGGGCGAACCCCAGTTGAAAGGGACGCCTATTACAATGTCATCGCAGAATATTAAATCATGGCTGATGTTAAAAAAATCTTACCTGAAAATGTCAAAGGTGAATTTTTTGTTGATTCAACTTGTATAGATTGTGACGCATGCCGTCAGTTAGCCCCTGAGGTCTTCGCAAACTCGGGGAGCTACTCATATGTTTATTCCCAACCGAAAGATGAAATAATAAGGAAAAAAGCAATTTACGCTTTGATATCCTGTCCAGTTGGAGCAATCGGGACAAAAGATAAATTAAATGTCTCAGAGATAATTGATGATTTTCCAATTCCCATTGAAGATGAAGTTTTTTATTGCGGTTTCAATTCTGTTAAATCATTTGGGGCAAATAGTTATTTTGTAAAATCTTCCACTGGGAATTGGCTCATAGATTCGCCGAGATTTTCTTCACATCTTTTGAAAAGGTTTGAGGAATTAGGTGGGATAAAATATATTTTTCTTTCGCACAGAGATGATGTCGCTGATGCTGAAAGTTTCGCAATACATTTTGGGGCTAAGATAATCATTCATAAACGGGATAGCATTGCTGTCAAAAAAGCTGAAATTTTAATTGAAGGGGATTTGCCTGTTGAGGTTGAAGCAAACTTTGTTGTCATTCCAACGCCTGGGCATACTTCAGGTCATTGTGTTTTACTTTACAGGGATAAGTTTCTCTTTACGGGTGATCATCTCTGGTGGGATAGAGAGACAAAATCGCTTTATGCGTCAAAAAGTGTATGTTGGTATTCGTGGGAAAAACAAATTGAATCAATTGAAAAATTGCTAAACTTTGAATTTGAGTGGGTTCTTCCCGGTCACGGTCAAATGGTGAAATTTTCTAAAGATGAAATGAAAAAGAAATTGCTTTTACTTGTTAAAAAATTGGTTCAGGCAAAGTGATGAGCGTTAAGGAGTTGCTCAAACAAGCAAAACTTTTGCAGAAAGAGAGCAAATTCGGTGACGCTTTGAAAGTTTATTTAAAGGTTGATGAATCTTTAGATTTAAATTCGCTTGATAGTGAAGAAATTTTTTATATACGTTTGGACGAGGGGCATTGTGCGAGGTTGGCTGGTGAGTTCGCTTTGGCTTTAAAGTATTACAAGATGGCTTTGAGGATTGCTGAGAAAATTGACGAAAGGGCTAAGGCGGACGCATTGGCTGGATTGGGAACGGCTTTAAGAACGATTGGTAAGTTTGAAAATGCGATAGAAAGTTTTAAAAAAGCTTTTAAAATCTACAAAAAACTAAACGATATTGAAGGACAAGCATATATCTATTGGGCTTTGGGCGGGACATTTAGATTTATGGGATACTTCAAAAAGTCATTTAAATCATTTAAAAAAGCGCTTACAATTTATGAAAGTATCCCTGATATGAATGGCATCGGGTATACGCTTTGTGGGCTTGGCGGTGTCTCAAGGATGATGGGAAATTTTGAACTTTCACTTGATTTTTATACAAGGGCAAATCTTGTTATGCGAGACCTCAGAGATAAATTTGGAATTGCATATTCATATTGTGGTTTGGCGAACGCAAGCAGGATGTTTCTTGATTTTGTCCTTGCTGAGAAATATTTTGATCTTGCGACAAAAAATTATGAGAAAATAGGCGACAGAATAAATTATGCTTATACGCTTTGGGGCGAAGGAACGCTTGCAAAGATAAAAAATGATTTTGATCGCGCTATAGAAAAATTTTCAAAAGCAAAAGAAATTTTCATTCAAACGGGAGATAAAAGGGGTTTAATTTATGCGGAACTTGGGGAAATTGAGGTCAATTTCATTTTGCACGGCAAGGTTCAGGATAGAAAAATCAAACGACTTTTTCAGTTCTCGGAGAAGATGGGTTATAATTTTGAGCGACTTCACATTTTGCTTATTGAAAGGTTAATGAGGGGTGAAGATGTTAAAGATGTTTTTTCTGGATATTTGAAGCTCGGTTCAAAATTTTTCAGAAATATCAATGTAAGTTTGCCTTTAAATTTGCCTTGAAAAATTAATTGGAAGAAAAACTATGGGAAAAAAGCTCGGTGTAGTTGATTTTCTTAATGCAAAGCCGCTGATTTATGCGATTGAGGAGAACAAAGTTCCGCACAGTTTTGAACTTTTGTATGATATTCCGTCGCAGATTGCGGTAAAACTTTTGAATAAGGAGATAAACGCTGGACTTGTCCCATCAATTCATTATGCAAAGTATTCGGTCAAATATCGTATAGTTCCAGAAGTTTGTATTGCTTCGCGCGGAGCTGTTAAAAGCATACGGCTTTATTTTAGGAAAGATTTAAGAGATATTAAAAGTGTCGCTGTTGACATAAGTTCTATGACATCAGTTGTGCTTGCAAGGGTGATACTTTCAGAAAAGTATGATGTCCGACCCAAGTTCATCGCTATGAAGCCGAACCTTGAGAATATGCTTTTGGAGGCAGACGCTGCGCTTTTGATAGGTGACAACGCACTTTTTGAGCCCACAGGTTACGCATCGTATCTTGACCTTGGTGATGAATGGGATGACCTCACTGGGTTGCCTTTTGTTTACGCTTTGTGGGTTGGGAGAAGAGAAAGTTTAAGTGAAGATGATGTGCTTGCTTTGATAAATTCAAAAAATTATGGGATACAGAACATTGATACCATTTCTTATGAAGCAAGTCAAAGGTATGGGGTTGATTTTGATTTTTGTAAAAGTTATTTGACTGAAAATCTGTTTTACGAACTTGGTGAGCAAGAGATAGCAGGGATGAAGGAATTTTTCACCTACGCTTTTTACTACGGCGTGATTGATTTCATACCGGAGATAAAATTCTATGAATTTGAAAAAGTAAAGGGGAGTTGAAGATGAAAACAATGTTAATTTTGATCCCGGATATAAGGGAGTTGATACAAGCGGGGAGAACGGAGGAATTGGCGGATATACTTGATGATTTACACCCCGTTGATATCGCTGAGATAATATCTGAGCTTCAAGGTGACGAAAAGGTTAAACTATTTAATCTCGTTCGCAGGGAGAAGGCGATTGATGTTTTTGATGAGCTTGATGAGGATGATCAAATTTATATACTTGAGCATTTGCCTGCCGAGAGTAAGGCGTTTCTCTTGAATGAGATGTCCCCGGATGAAAGAGCTGACCTTTTTGAGGAGTTGACGACCGAAAAGAGTCAGGAATATGAATCTTTGATGACTGAAGAAGCGAGAAGGGAAGTTGAGATTTTGACATCTTATCCGTCCGAGACAGCTGGCGGTTTGATGACGACTGAATATGCCTCAGTTGTTGAAGGTATGACGGTTGGAGAGGCGATTGATTTTTTGAGGGCGACAGCTCCGGATAAAGAGACGATTTATTCAATTTATGTGACAAGTGAAAAAGGTGTTTTAGTTGGAGTGGTTCAGTTAAAGGATTTGATTTTATCCGATCCAAGAAAAAGGATAAGTGATATAATGGATGAGAAAGTTATAAGCGTTGATGTTGATACAGACCAGGAAGAGGTCGCAAGAGTGATGAAAAAATATAATTTGATGGTTATACCTGTAGTTGATAGATACAGAAAACTTCTCGGAATAATTACTGTTGACGACATAATTGACGTGATACATGAGGAGGCATCCGAAGATATGGCGAAGATGGTGGGAACACAACTTGAAGATATTGAAACACTGCTTTCCCCGTTGAAGTCGGCACGGTTAAGGATGCCTTGGTTGCTTTTAACCTATATCGGTGAGATTTTAGTCTCATTTATAGTCAAACATTTTGAACCAACTCTTCAACAGATAATTGCTCTTGCGTCATATATGCCATTAATAGCTGCAATGGGTGGAAATGTTGGAACACAGGCATCAACGATTTGTGTTCGTGGACTTGCAACTGGAAGTATAAAGATGTCGGATCTAAGTAAAATCCTCGTCAAGGAAACTCTTGCTGGTTCAATAATGGGAATAGTTTATGGTTTTATTCTTTCTTTGATAACTTTACTCGTTTATGGTTTTAAATACTCATATACACTGTCGATAACTGTTTTTATAGGTTGCACCGCTTCAATGACTTTCGCGTCAGTTATGGGGACGATTGAACCCTTTGTTCTTATAAAGTTGAAAAGAGACCCCGCAACAGCCGTTGGACCGCTTGTTACAACTGGGACAGATATTTTAAGCACGGCGACATATTTAACTATTGCGACATTGTTATTAAAAGCTTTAAATTGAATGAAAATCCTTATTGCTTACTTTTCTTTTACGGGGCGAACAGAAAAGGTTGCAAATTCACTTTGTGAGAATTTTTCAAAATTTAAAATTGAATTTGATGTCTTTAAAATTGAGCCGATTTTAAACTTGCCATATCTTTTTTGGCTTTTGCTTTCATTTTTCCCGAAGCTTCCATTTCCATTGAAAAAATTTAAATTGAGCAGTGTTTATGACATCATCGTATTGGGTACTCCGAAGTGGACGTTTAATTGCCCTCCGGTTATATCATTTGTTAATTTTTTGAAATCAAACTTTAAGGATGCGAAGAAGCCCAAAGTCGCTTTTTACATAACTTATGGTGGTTTTAAAGAGGATGCTTTCATTGAAAAGTTGCTGAAAATTTTTAAAGCGAATGGTTTTGAAGTTGTTGAATTTGATAAGTTCAAGAGAAGAGATATTGATGAGGGAAAGGTTTTTGAAAGGGTTGAAGTTTTCGTAAACAAAATTTTAATGCATCTCAATCAATCCATTTAACTTTGATACTGCCAAGCCCTGACTCAATAAAAAGTTTAATTTTCTTTTTTGCATCGTTGTAATTGTAACTTATGAATGAGCCGTCTTGCTTATAAAAATCATCAAATTTTTTCGGTGAGAAAAGCCCGGATGATGTTGATATAACTGCGCCGATATCTCTGGGGATGCGAATGTTAAGATTGCCAAGCCCAAGGGATAATTTCAAATCCGCCTCATCTAAAATTTCACCAGAGAGGTCAATGTCAAATGAGCCCATACCTCCGGAGAAGATGAACTTTCTAAACTTTGCATTTCCAAGATTTTCAATTTCAAACTCTGAAATCCCGGTTTCAACCTCAAGTTTTCGCATTATCATCTTGTTAGGTTGCGTAAACTTCAGCTTTGCACTACTTATGCCCGTTGAAATTTTTAAATTTTTCACACTCATATCTCCCAATTCAATTACTGCGTAACTTGCCCCGAATTCAACTTCAAGCGAGGTCGGGATATCATCGCATAGTTTTATATACCACTTTTCATCTTCGGTGTTTTTTAAACTCCCTTTTTTTGTTTCAAATACCAGATATCCGATTTCATCTTCAACATAGTAATTTAAATCAACAATCGTTTTCCCTTTTCCCGAGCGACCGTCAATTATTGCAATTTTATCCCTTTCACCCGGGGAAATGTAGAATGTCCCGGCGCTTCCGAAAATCTTTACCTTTAATTCCCTTTCATCGCTCCTGGGTATCTCTTTGTGAAATTTTGTTTGGGATAAAAGAAGTTGAGTAAGGAGGGCGAAGTAAAGTATTTTGAATTTATATCGCAACAATTTTTGGCATTGTAAATTTGTTTTTCACTTCTGTTAAATTATACGAAAAGATAGACAAGACGTTTCAATAATGTTTTAACTTGTCCTTTAGATTCTTGTAAAGCAATTCTCTAGCCCTGAAAAGATGGACCTTGACCGTTCCAATCGGTAATTTTAATTCCTTTGCTATTTCCTCGTATGATTTATCTTCAAAATGTCTCAGTATAATCACTTTCCTATAGTGTTCGGGTAGGGAGTTTATCGCTTGGTGGATGATTTCTTCTTTTTCCTTTCGTAAAAGTTCGTAGTCAGGCGTTTTGCTCCAGTCGGGAATTTCACGATGCACTGTGTCTTCTTCAAGTTCAAGTTCCTCATCAAGGGAATATATTGATATTTTCCTTTTGCGGATATAGTCAATACAATGATTTGTCGCAATCTTGTAAAGCCAAGTTGAAAAAGAGAACTCAGATTTGAAAGTTGAAAGTGAAGTAAATGCTTTGGTGAAAATTTCCTGAACAAGGTCTTCAACATCAAATTCTTTTTTTACAAGCCGTGATACTATGATTTCAACTTTTTTCTTGTATCTATTCATCAGTTCCGTATAAGCAGAGTCATTTCCGTTGAGTGCTTGTTTTACAAGTTCTATGTCGCTTAATTTTTTTAGTTTCCCTTTTTCTCCCTTCATATTCAGTGTATTAATTTGTGTATGAAGTCAGCTGTCATGTAGAAGAGCAGCATTCCAAGAAAGACGACAAGAGAAGCATATTTTGTTTTTGAGTTGTTTATCTCTGGGATCAAATCTGTTGTCCCAACATAAAGTCCGATGCCAGATATAAAAGCGAATAAGAAACCGATAATTTTTGAACTTATTTCAGGGATCAACAATCCTATCAGGGTTCCGATAAACGTTGCGAATCCGACAAGCGAAGCGAGCAAGAAAGATGTTTTTGTCCCTTTTCCTGAGGCGAATAATATTGATGCGACGGTCATACCTTCCGGGAATTTGTGAAGGAAAATTCCGATGAAGAGTAGAAGACCGATCACATAGTTGAACTTAAAGCCGATTGATATTGCCATTCCATCAAAAAGGGCATGAACGAAAAGCCCAAAGAAAATTGAAATGCTTGCTGGTTTTGAAACGATGTGTTCAGTGTGTGTTTCCTCGCCGAAGTGAAAATGTGGGGCAAATATGTGCTCAAAAAGGTGAAGCGTTGCATATCCGAGCATTATTAAAACTGCTGACGATTCACCGATTGAGTTTATTGATTCGGGTATCAATCGTGTCAGGACAAGAGCTATTATAAATCCAGCGCTTATTGCAAGCATATAGTCCTGAAATTTTTGGGGCCATCTCTTTGTGAAAATTATTATTGAACCACCAAGAACCTCTGCAAAAGTAGCTACAAGTCCAAGGGTTAAAATTAGAGTTGTCATTTTTCGCATTTAATTAGTTTTTAAAATGAAACCAAAGATGATAAAGAATGTAAAAGCAAGTCCAGCTGCTGTAAGTGCATATGGTAACTGTGTCTTGACATGGTCAAGGTGATCGCAAGCGGAAGCCATTGATGAAACTATTGTTGTATCCGAAATTGGAGAACAGTGGTCGCCGAATACGCCACCGCTTAAAACGCTCGCAAGGACGAGAGGTAAGTTTGAATTCATAGCTATAGCTGATGGGATCGCAATGGGTATCATTATAGCAAAAGTTCCCCAACTTGTTCCTGTTGAGAATGAAATGATACAGGATGTGAGAAACACAACGCTTGGGAGAAGGGATGGTTTTAGAAATTTACTTGCAATTTGAGCGACATATTCGCCAGTTTTGAGTTCTTTACAGACCGATCCAATGGCAAAGGCGAATGTCATTAAGACAGCCAATGGGATTAAACCACCCATTCCCTTGAGCGTAAGTTCAATCGTCTCTCTTATGGTTAAAATCTTTTGAAATTTATACAATATCCCTGCGGCGAAAATTGAAGTCAAAACAGCCCAAAGCACTGATGTTGAGCCAGAACCGCTTGTTAAATTCCCATTTCCAGTTATATAAAGTCCGATCGGCATCATAAGAATCATTGTCAAAATCGGGACTATCATATTCAATGCTCTTGGTTTAACTTTGTCTTTGGGTTGGATATTTATGACTTCTTCAGAGACAAGTGGCATAGCTTCATCGGCTATGACTTTGCCTTCACGGATAGCTCTTAACTCTGCTTTTTTCATAGGTCCATAATCAATTCCCGTAATGGCAATGAAAACGACAAGGGCTATTGAGAAGATCGCGTAAAAGTTAAGCGGTATTGATGAAATAAAGATTGAGATTTCATTTTTGACATCAGCTTGAGATAATAACCCGAGAACATACGCCCCCCAAGCGTTTAGAGGAATCATAATGCAAACCGGTGCTGAGGTTGAATCGCAAATATAAGCGAGTTTTTCCCTTGAAATTTTCAATTTATCAAAAATCGGTCTTGAAACCGCTCCAGTCACAAGGCAAGTTATACTTGACTCAACAAATATGCTCATTCCAATTGCCCAGGCGAAAATTTGAGCCATTTTCCTTGACTTTATAAAGCCACGATTTAAAATTAAATTCACAAATCCTTGAACGCCACCAGATCGTTGTGTCAATGCAATCAGTGCACCTATCAATGCGCTGAAAATTATCACTTTTGTATTGCTTGATTCCTTGAAGACATTTATTATCGCTTCAATTGAATTTATCAGACCCAAAAGAGGATTCCAGTCCGAAAGTATCGTCCATCCAAGCCATATCCCGAAGAAAAGTGAAAGATAAACCTGTCTTGTTATCAAAGCGAGAATTATCGCTGAAATAGGAGGCAGAATTGACAACCACGTCATGGTAATTGACTCAAAATTTTTGCTATATGTTTAGTCAAACTTACCTCTGGATTTTCAACTATTCTTCCAATTTCTTTTCCATCTTTGATAAATATAAAAGTTGGAACTCGTTTTATGTTATATCTATCTGTGAGTCCCTTTAATGTTTTGTCCCTGTCAAGACCGATAAATTTTATATTTTCTCTTGAGACACCAGCCATGTCCATAATTTTCATAAACTTTGGGACATGCTCTCTTGAGTCGGGACACCAAGTCCCGAGGAAAATTAAGACATCAAATTGATTCGCTTTTGATTTTATTATGTTGAAACTTTGAGTATCTTCAATTACAAAATTTGAATAGCCCAACGAATACCATTTGAAATCTTCGCTTTCAAGGATTTTTGCTGGAAATTCACCTATGATAATTTTGACATTGTTTTGCTCAATGACAGTATATTTGCTTTGTGAGCAGGAGAGAAGCAAAAGTGGTATTAGAATTAAGAATCTTTTCATTTTTTATCCTCCAACATTGTTTTTATTCTTGAGACGACCATTTCAATTGCAATTTCATTTTCCCCACCCCTTGGTATTATTATGTCAGCCCAGCGTTTACTTGGCTCAACAAATTCAAGATGAGATGGTTTAACGGTTGTGATGTATTGATTAATGACGGATTCAAGGGTCCTTCCCCTTTCAATTATATCCCTTTTTATTCTGCGTAGAACCCTTTCATCAGCATCTGTGTCAACGAAAATTTTTATGTCCATAAGGTCTCTTAGTTCCTTTTCAACGAATACAAGGATACCCTCAACTATGATGACATCTTTTGGTTCAACATGTCTTGATATTGGCAAGCGTCTATAGGTTGTGAAGTCATAAACTGGAACTTCAATCGGTTTTCGCTCCTTTAAATTTTTGACATGTTCAATCAAAAGTTTTGTATCAAGTGAATCGGGGTGATCAAAATTTATTTCTTCAATTTTTTTGCCGTGGAACTGCGTTATGTCTTTGTAGTAGCTGTCATGTTCAAGTATGATGACATTTTCAAAACCTATTTTAGAGGCGATTTTTTTTGCGACGGTTGTTTTCCCAGAGCCAGTTCCCCCAGCTATCCCAATTACAAGTGGTTTCATTTAAAATAACTTGAGGCAATTTGTTTTAATTCCTCACGCTTCAAAAATCTCCATTCCCCGGGCTTTAAACCCTTGTCTTCAAAGTTACCTATCTTTATTCTGACAAGGTTTTCAACCTCATATCCAAGTTTCTCAAACATCCTTCTTACCTGTCTGTTTTTCCCCTCCACTATTTCTATTTCAACCCAGCATGTTTTTTTATTTTCCTTTACTACTCTGATATTTGCAGGCAATGTTTTATAAACTTTTCCATCAATATCTATCTCAATTCCGATTTTAAGCTTGACTATATCCTCTGGTTTGATCTTTTTGTTAAGTTTGACAAGGTATGTCTTCGGAACTTTTGAATTTGGATTTGTGATGAAATCAGCAAATTTGTTGTCATTGGTCAGTATTAAAAGACCTGAACTTTCCATATCAAGTCGTCCTGCTGGGGCAACCCAGGTATCAATTTTCACGATGTCGTAGATCGTTTTTCTATTCAGTTCGTCTTTTCTTGTTGTGACAACGCCTTTGGGTTTATTTAGTATGATATAAATTTTTCTTTTCGGCTTAATGATTTCGCCATCAATTGCGATTTTATCTTTCTTGATGTCAACTCTGAAAGACGGGTTGGTTATGACTTTGCCATTTACGCTGACTTTTCCCTGAATTATCATTTCCCTTGCTTCTTTTCTTGAAGCCCAGCCAAGTTTTGATATAGCCCTTTCCAAGCTGACATTTCCTGGCATCTCTTTTATAGGTATTTAATTAAAACAAAGCCAAGGATCAATAAAATTACAAATGCAATGGTAAGCCAATCAAAGTATTTATCAATGAATGTTTTAACCCTAGGACCGAAGGAATAAATCAATCCACCGACGAGGAAGAATCTCGCAGGTCTACTAAGCGCCGATGCTACGACAAGGGTTGGAAAACTTACTTGAAAGGCGCCTGCTGCAATTGTGAAGACCTTATAAGGTATAGGTGTAAAGCCAGCGATTGCTATTGCAACGAATGCGTTTTTATCATACATAACTTTAACGGCATCGTATTGTTGTTGCAATTGATAGAATTCAATTATTTTTTTGCCGATCAATTCGTAAAATTGGAAACCGATCAAATAACCGAACATTCCACCAAGCACTGAACCGATTGAACAAATGAGGGCATATCTGAAAGATAACCGTGGCTTTAAAAGGGCGATTGCTATTAGTAAAACATCCGGCGGAATGGGGAAGAAGGAGGATTCAGCGAATGCAATTATGAAAAGAGCAATTCCAGCGTAAGGTTTGTCGGCGAAGTTTTCCACCCAGAGCTTAAGTGAGAACAAAAAGTCCCTAATTTTTCTCATCAATCAAATTCAAGTTTTTTAGAATTTAGTTGAAAAATAAAAATGTTAAACTTGAAATTCAAGTTATCGGGCTCTTGCTTTTAAAAGAATTTTTGTTATATTATTGCAAAGGAAGGCGATGCGGGCTGTTTTTCTTGGGCATTTCCTTCCTTCAAGAAAGGCATTAAAAATTTAATTGGTTAAATTGCTATGGGTTCAATTTTTTCATCAGTTGGATTTAAAGTTGAAACGCAAAAAGACCTTGTAGAGCTTGTTGAAAATACCATTGGAGATAAGGAGTTTAGCGACTCTGTTGGGGTGTTTCAGAAAATCCAGCTTGCTGGTTATACTTTAAATGCAGGGCATGGTATAGTTTTCAATGTAAATCTTGCACATACGGGAGAGGGTTGGGAGATAGTTGATGTTGCACCTTGTTTTTATGGTTCAAAAGAGCATTCAGTTATTTTGAAGGACTGCGAACTTTATCAAGATGTTGAAGATGAATGGAAATTTTATCTTTACGGGGTGGATGAGGAAACGGGAACGCCTGTTGAGCTTTATATTTCAAATTTTGTACAATGCGCTTCATTTCTTCCCCCAATGGCTGAGAAATATCAAGTCGTTCCAGTTGGGTTAGCGTATAATGGTGAAATCCTTCCACCGAGAAGATATATTGAGACGGAAGATATGGCAGAAGGGTCAATGATGTCAAACTTCTTCGTTCAAACAGCACAAATTCAACAGATGGAGAATATCCCTCCGGTTGTCTACGGGCTTTTGGGTGATATAGTTGACTTTAAGAAGATAAAAAACGAATGGACTGGTGAGGAAGTTTATTGGCTTTATGTTGATACGAGCCCATTTAAACTTGAAGTTTTGATAAATCCATCTGATTTGGAAGGTGAGCCGGAGATCGGGAAGCGTTTGTTTGCAACCGTTTGGTTGCAAAGTGAGGTAACGCCGGTTTAGTAAAAGCGGGGCATTAAAGCCCCGCTTCTTTTATGCTACAGTTTCACCACCTTCAACAACTTCAAGAAGTATTTCCGCAACATCTTTGACACTGACTTTGTCAATGACATCCTTTGCTTTAACGCCATCTGTTAACATCGTCATACAGAATGGACAAGCAGAAGCGATCATATCAGGGTTCAAACTTAACGCTTCTTCGGTCCTTTCAATGTTTATCCTTTTTCCTATTTTCTCTTCCATAAACATCCTTGCACCGCCAGCACCACAGCAAAGTCCTCTGTCCCTTGATCTTTTCATCTCAAGAAGTTTAACTCCATTTATTGAGCCAAGTATATCTCTCGGAGCATCATAAATTTCATTATACCTTCCAAGATAGCAGGAGTCGTGATAGGTTATTTTTGCATCAAGTTTTTTTGAGATTTTCAATCTTCCTTCAATTAGAAGTTTTTCAAGAAATTGGACATGGTGATAAACCTCATAATTGCCACCGAAATCCGGGTATTCATTTTTGAGTGTGTTGAAGCAATGGGGACAAATTGTGATGATTTTTTTGACATTATATTTTGAGAAGGTTTGTATGTTTTCCTGGATCAACATTTGTGCGAGGTATTCATTTCCGGCTCTTCTTGCTGGGTCACCTGTGCATTTTTCTTCATTTCCAAGGATTCCGAAGCTTACCCCCGCAATTTTCAAAAGTTTTGCCACTGAGATTGCTACTTTTTTATACCTTGCATCAAATGAGCCAGCGCACCCAACCCAGAGCAAGTATTCAACATTGCTGTCCTCGGCTAATGTTTTGATATCAAGACCCTGTGCCCAGTCCCCGCGTGTTGAGTGACTGAACGCCCAAGGAGTGAAATTATTTTCAAGATTTCTGAAAGTGATTGATAATTCAGATGGGAATTTTGATTCGGTCAAAACAAGGTATCTTCGCATGTCAATTATTGTTTGAACATGTTCAATCATCACAGGACATTCTTGAACGCAAGCCATACAGGTTGTGCAAGCCCAAAGTTCATCTTCGGTGATATAGTTAAATAAAAGCGTTTTTCCCAGGACATCCTCGTTTTGGGGTTTAAGATTTAATAATATCGGCGCTTTTTCAAAAGCTCTTTTTCTAATGCTTACAATTATCTCTCGTGGTGAAAGTGGCTTACCGGTTATATTTGCAGGGCAAGCGGCTGTGCACCTTCCGCATTCCGTGCATGTGTAACCATCAAAAATTTGTTTCCAAGTCAAGTCATCAACATCAAGCGCACCGAATTTTTCAACATTCTCAATGTTCTCAAAGCTTATCGGGTTTAATCTTCCTTGTGGTTTAAGTGAACTGAGATAAACATTTGGAATTGAAGTTATGATGTGGAGATGCTTTGAAAAGGGAAGATAATTTAAAAAGCCAAGAACAAGCAGAATGTGAACCCACCAAAAGATTGAATGGAGTGAACTTTGCGCGTCCCATCCAAAACCGTCAAATATCTTTGCAAATTCAAGGGAGACGAATCTCAAGTCGTAATATTCAGCGTCTCCAAGATTAATTTGTGTTGCATAAGTGCCGAACATCGTCAACATTATGAAGAATATAAGCAAAAGTATAACCGTTGCGTCAATTTTTGATGTTTTCTCAACTTGAAGTCGCTTCGGTCTTTGAATGTATCTTCTATAAAGTGCGATTATGATTGATAAAATCACAAGTAATCCCATCAAATCCTGAAAGAAAGCAATATATCTATAAAATCCACCGATAACCGATAAATTAACGCTGAACAAACCCTCAAGTATGGCATCAAGAATAGCTGTGAGCAGGATTACGAATCCCCAAAATATAAAGAAGTGCATCCATCCGGCGACGAATTCCCTTAAAAGTTTCTTTTGACCGAAAGCGATTGTAAAAACCCTTTTCAATCTTTCAGTTGGATTATCAAATCTGTCCTCGGGTTTTCCAATTTTAAGGTAGGTGAGTAATCTTCGTGCGTTGAATAAAAATGTTGATATTGAAAGTGCGAATATTATCAAAAATATGAGGTTTTGCAGGGACATATTTCCCCCGATTTTATTTTCTTGGTTTAACTGTTAAAACAGGACATTTCGCTTTTCTGACGACCTTTTCAGCTATGCTTCCGAGGATTGTGAGTTCAATTCCTGTGCGACCGTGTGTGCCCATGACGATCAAGTCAACTTTCTTTTCCTCTGCAAATTTAACTATTTCATGATCAACGACGCCTTTCCTTATGAATGTTTGTACTTTGTTTTTCGTCTTTAGACTTTCTTTTACGATTTTTTCAAGTTGATTTTTTGCGTTTTCCTCCATGTTTTTCTCAAGTCGTTCAATCGTTAAGTCAAGCGAATGGATCGCGAGAACTGGTGGGATATTTTCAAGCACATGGAGAACATAGATAGTTGCGCCGTATTTTTCGGCAAGGGATTTTGCGTATTCAAATGCAGAAATTGATGCACTGGATAAGTCGGTTGGAAGGAGGATTTTTTTTATTCTCATTTCAAAGTCCCACTTTTATTTGAGTATTTTTTCAATGTCTTTCATAAACACCTCTTTCGTCCTTGCCCCGAGATACTTTGACACGATTTTCCCGTCCTTATCAATCAAGAAGGTTATCGGTATTCCAACGCTACCTCCAAATGCATCAAGGAGTTTTGCCTCAGGGTCATGGATTAAAATGTAGTTTATGCCGACATTTTTTGCGAACTCAGCAACTGGTGATGCTGTTTTGTCAATTGAAACACCTATTATTTCAAAGTTTTTATCGCTGAGTTCACTTTTAATTTTGATGAGGTCAGGTATTTCTTTAACGCATGGACCACACCAAGTAGCCCAAAAGTTCAGGAGTATAATTTTGCCTTTTGAAAGTTCATAGAAATTTTTTTCGCCTTGTTGAGTTTGCCAGTAAAAGTTTGGAGGTTTTCCTTTCTCATTTTGTTCAATTTTTGTGAGTGTGAAAATTTCGGGGTGTTGTGATGTGGTTTGTGGTTTGTTTTCTTTTTTTGAGCAGGAAATTAGAAGGAAGAGGGAAAAAAGTAATAAAATTTTTCGCATGAATTTACCAACTTTGTTTTAGAACTTTCTCAAGTTCTTCCCTTGAAAGATTTGAGACAGCGCAACACAAAAGTTCCCCAGTTCCCCAAATGGCAAAAGAATCATCCCCGATGGTGTCATAAATCCATTCGCCTTTTGAAATCCTCTTTTTTACATCGTCATGAATCGTAGCCCGATGCAATGGAACTTGATGTAGGAAAATCAGCTTGTCCCCACTGCGATAAATTAAACTTAAACATTTTTCAACTTTGGAGTTTGAATGTTGGGCGTTGAAAGAAGCACCGACAATCTTAAAATTTGGAATCTGCATTACCCAGGGCGTGAATTCAACTTTTGAATAAACCTGGTTTGTGATTATGCTTGGGTCATCGGAGATTATCTCTGGTTTTACAAGTCCATTAGCAATTGAATCAAAGTGGCTTAATATCCCTGAAACTTCTTTTGCTATTATCTCTTTTTGTGCCATCTTATTCTCGTAAACTGTTACGAGCACGAGAGAAAGCGATATCACGACAAGCGCAACCCCAACTGAAAAAGCAATTTCAAGCCAAGGTTTGACTTTCTGATTCGGTTCTGTTTTAAATTTTACACTTGATTCATAACCATCTTGGATTGTCCTGATTTGGGTGAGGATGTTTTGGACGAGTTCTTGAGGAATGTTAATCAGTTTTACTTTTGTTCTGATCAAATCTTTTGTCTTTTTTTCAAGTTCAAATTCAGTTCTGCAAGTTGCACAGCGCCATATGTGCTCTTCTGCTTCTCGTTTTGTTGTTTCATCAATTTGATTATCAACAAGGGCGCTCAACACTTCCCTTGTTTGCCTGCAGTCCATGGCAAGGCCAAAGTTTAATTTTTTAATCTTTATCAGGGTCTTTTAAATCATAATCCTCGGGCTTTCCTTTTATATATCCCTTACGTTTCGCAAATTCAAAAAGATTTTTCCGCAACATCTTTCTGCCTCTGTGAAGTCGTGATCTCACTGTTCCAATTGGAATATCAAGGAACTCGGCTATTTCTTCATAGCTTTGACCTTCAATATCAGCAAGTATAACAACTGTTCTAAATTCCTCTGGTAATTTTGCAAGCGCCTCTATAACTTCGTCTTCAAATATATTTTCAAAGATATGTTCTTGTAAGTCGGATGTTTCAAATGATTCATCTCTAACCGTTTCGTAGAAGTTTTGAACCTCATCGTAATCAACTTTACTTGGCTCTTTCGTCGCTTTACGATATTTATTGATGTAAGAATTTTTCATTATCTTAAACAACCACGCTTTTATGTTTGTTCCTGGTTCGTATTTATCCCAGAATCGGAACGCTTTAAGATAGGTTTCCTGTATTAGGTCTTTTGCGTCCTCTTCATTTCCCGTCATACGATATGCGAAGTTGTATAGAAATTGCATGTGTGGGAGTGCCTCAGCTTCAAATTCCTTTTGTCGTTTCAAGAGTTCCTCATCGCTTAGTTTCCTATCCTTTTTCTCCTGCTTTATGAATTCCTTTATTTTGTCTTTTAGCTTCATTTATCTCTGGGTTGGTTATTTTTGCTTGTTTAATTATAACAAAATTTGTTTTCATTATCAACACCCTTTGCCATTTTGATGCCTTGGGGGCGCTTAAGGTTGATTGTTATGTCTCCTTTGATTAAATTTAACTTACGATGAATAAATTTGTCCGTTACATAACTTTTTTGATTTTTCAATCAAAAATTTTTCCATTCAAGGGCTTTTTAAGAAAGGTCATGGAGTCAAAATTGCGCTCTGATTGTGTCTTCTGTCGCATAATTGAAGGGAAGGAAAAAGCTGAGATAATTTATGAGAATGAGCATGCTATTTCAATACTTGATGTAAATCCAGTCAATTTTGGACATGCTCTTGTAATCCCGAGAAATCATTATGAGGATTTTCTTCACCTTCCCGAGCGGGAATATGAGGCGATTTTAAAGGCAATTAAAATCGTCGCTCAAGGTATCGTCAACGGAATTGAACCTAAGCCGGAGGGTTTTAACATTTTGTCAAACAATGGATTTGTTGCAGGGCAGAGGATTTTCCATGTCCATTTTCATGTAATCCCGAGATATTTTGGAGACGGGTTGAAATTTAGACCAGTAATAAAGAGATACTCCAAGGGTGAGATGACAAAATACGCTGAACTTATAAGGCGTAAAATAAACGAAATTAAAAATTAGCGGAGGTAGAAAAAACATGCGTTATGAAAAATTAACTCCACCAACAGAGGGAGAAAAAATAACAATTAAAGATGGGAAACTTAATGTACCTGATAACCCAATAATTCCATTTATTGAAGGGGATGGGACTGGACCTGATATTTGGCGTGCAGCAAGGATGGTGTTTGACGCAGCAGTAGAGAAAGCGTATGGTGGGAAAAGAAAAGTGGTTTGGTTTGAGATTTATGCTGGGGAGAAAGCGAACAAAGTTTATGGGCGTGAAGTTTGGCTTCCCGATGATACGCTTGAAGCAATTAAAGAACACATCATCGCAATTAAAGGACCACTTACAACACCTGTTGGAGGTGGAATTAGAAGTTTAAATGTAACTTTAAGACAGGTTCTTGACCTTTACGCTTGCGTTAGACCCGTCAAGTATTATGAAGGTGTTCCAAGCCCGATGAAAAGACCGCAAGATGTTGATGTTGTAATTTTCAGGGAGAACACGGAGGATGTTTATGCTGGGATTGAATGGAAGATGGGTTCGCCCGAGGCGTTGAAGATGATTGAAATACTTGAGAAAGAGTTTGGGGTGCAGGTTCGTAAAGATTCCGGGATCGGTGTGAAGCCGATGTCTGAGTTTGGTTCAAAGAGACTTGTGAGAAAAGCGATAAAGTATGCAATTGAAAATGGGAGAAGGAGTGTGACTCTTGTCCACAAGGGGAATATAATGAAATTCACAGAGGGAGCTTTTCGTGAGTGGGGATATCAGGTTGCGCTTGAAGAGTTCAGGGAATATGTGATAACTGAAGAAGAACTCAACAAGGATTACGGTGGGAAACAACCTGATAGCAAGATTGTCATAAAGGATAGGATTGCTGATAATATGTTTCAGCAGTTGATAACTCGCCCAGCCGAGTATGATGTGATAGCTACGCCAAATTTAAATGGTGATTATCTATCTGACGCAGCTGCTGCTCTTGTTGGCGGGCTTGGGATCGCACCGGGCGGAAATATAAGTGATTTTTACGCTGTGTTTGAAGCAACGCACGGAACAGCTCCGAAATATGCAGGGCTTGATAAAGTTAACCCGGGCTCGGTTATACTTTCTGGAGTGATGATGTTTGAATACATAGGTTGGAAGGAAGTTGCGAGGTTGATTGAATACGGGATGCAAGAGACGATAAAGCAAAAGTTCGTAACTTATGATTTCGCAAGACAGATGGAAGGGGCAATTGAAGTTAAGACAAGCGAATTCGCACAAAAGATCGTTGAAAATATAATGAAATGTGACCTAAGTGAGGTCATTACAGCCAAGTAAAATTCGTGACGGAGATTGAATTGAAAGATATAATTTTGAGGGCTGAAAATATACATAAGATTTTTTCGCTTGGTAAAGATGTCAAATTACATGTGCTTAAAGGTATAAATCTTGAAGTTAAACGGGGCGAGATAATTTCAATAGTTGGTGCTTCCGGTGCAGGGAAGAGCACATTGCTTCATATTCTCGGCGCGCTTGATAGACCAAGCGACGGTCGTGTTTTCATTGACGGGATTGACATATTTAAAATGAGCGATTTTGAGCTCGCTAAATTCAGAAATCAAAAAATTGGTTTCGTATTTCAATTTCATCATCTTCTACCTGAGTTCACGGCGCTTGAAAATGTCGCTATGCCTGCGATGATAGGTGGTAAAAGTTTTAACGAAGCAAGGGAAAGAGCTTATGAACTGTTAAAAGAGGTTGGTCTTGCCGATAGAATCAATCATAAACCGTCTGAACTTTCAGGAGGCGAACAACAAAGGGTTGCGGTTGCAAGAGCTTTGATGAACTCCCCAGATATAGTGCTTGCGGATGAACCGTCAGGAAATCTTGACAGCAAAAATGCAGAGGCACTACACGAACTTATAATTGAACTTAACAGAAAGACAGGTCAAACATTTATAATAGCGACGCACAATGAAAAGCTCGCTGAAAAGTCGGATCGTATTGTTAAAATAGTTGATGGGAAAATTCAGGAAATAGTTGAGGCAGGTTAAATTTAAATCAAATAAAAAGGGTGAAAAAGATGAAGAAGGAAATCAAAATATTTCTGGCTGGGTTAACCGCTCTTGGCGTTGGGCTTGCTGTTGGCTATATGATAGCAAATTGGGTCATAAATGACTTGATGAAAGATATAATCGTTGACCTTGACGAGGAGGAAATCGCTGACGAACTACATCAGACGACCGAGAGTGTTGATTGAAACAAACTTCAAAAAATGAGGTGTTAAAGTTTGAGCTCGTTGCTGTTGATGGCAAAACTTCCGCCAGGGCTGGTTTAATTTACACCGACCACGGAATCATTGAAACACCTGTCTTTATGCCAGTTGGAACACAAGCAACTGTAAAAGCGGTTGAACAAAGAGAACTCATTGAAATTGGGGCTCAAATAATTCTTGGGAATGCCTATCATCTTTACCTCAGACCCGGAATTGAAGTGATACGAAAAGCAGGTGGTCTGCATAAGTTTATGAATTGGGAAAGAGCTATTTTAACCGATAGTGGTGGATTTCAAATTTTTAGCTTGGCTCAGTTCAGGAAAATCACAAAAGAGGGAGTAAGGTTTCAATCTCACATTGATGGCTCGTATCATTTCTTCACACCTGAAAGCGTAATTGAAATTCAGCGTGTCTTGGGCTCTGATATAATGATGTGTCTTGATGAATGCACACCTTATCCGTGTGACTTTGAATATGCTTTTAAATCAAATCAATTGACGATTGAGTGGGCTAAAAGAGCAAAGGAAAAATTTGAGAAGACAGAACCACTTTACGGACATTCGCAATTTCTTTTCGGAATCGTTCAAGGTAGCGTCTATCCCGAGATAAGAGCTAAAAGCGCTGAAGAACTTATTAAACTTGACTTTGACGGTTACGCTATCGGTGGGCTTGCGGTCGGAGAACCAGTTGATGTGATGTATCAGATAACTGAATTTACCGCATCGCTCCTTCCTGTTAATAAACCTCGCTATTTAATGGGGGTCGGAACACCTGAAAATATCATTGAATCAATCTCACGGGGAATTGATATGTTTGATTGTGTCATACCTACGAGAAATGGTAGAAATGCGACTTTATATACGAGAAATGGAAAATTCAGTATAAAAAACGCTGTCTATAAAGATGATTTCTCTCCAGTTGACCCGGAGTGCGATTGTTATACTTGCAAAAACTTCACGCGTGCCTACCTTAGACATCTTTTCAACGCCGATGAAATCCTTGCCCTTCAGCTTGCCTCAATCCATAATCTTGCATTTTATTTTTGGCTCGTCCAAGAAGCAAGAAGACATATAATTTCGGGGGATTTCGCAGAATGGAAAAATCATTTCCTCGTGCGATCGCAGAATAAGACTAACTCTAAAACTGATTGATTTTCAATCCTTTTTTATGACTTTAAAATTTTGTAAGTTATCAAAATTGGATTTATCTTTATTTTAAAATGTTAAACATAAAAGAGGGAAAACAATGGTTTCAGGGGAAATTTTTTCAGGCGTTAAAGTAGGGGAGCCATTTAAAGTTGCCGATGGCTTTTTCATCTATCCATTGATACTTGAGGAGAGCGAAAGTTCGGTGGAGTATGACTTACTTGAGGAAGCAATTCAAAAGGGATATGTCAAAGTTGATGAGAAAAAAGATGGAGCGGAGGTTTCAACGATTGTGGTAAATGTTAATGAGCCGAAGAATGTTTTGGTTGTTGAAGGTGAGGTTTTGGCTGGAGGGCTTCAAACAAGAACCGTTAACATTTCACTTTTGCTGACCCAAGGTGAAAATCCAATACCGGTCTCATGCGTTGAAAGAGGAAGATGGGGAAGATACAGAAATTATGAGATTGGGGATTTCTTGATTGATAGTAATTTGAGAGCAAAGAAGGTTGCAAGCGTTAAAGCAGATAGGATGTATCGCTCTAATCAAGGGGCGGTTTGGAATCATGTTTCAAATATGCTTTTTGAGATGGGAACTTTCTCATCAACGGAAAGCTACGAGGATTTGTTCGTTAAAAGTGGCGGTGAAATCAGAGAGAAGATAAAAGATATTAAGCCGGTTGATGGACAAATTGGTATGGTCGTCGTAATTAATGGGGAAGTTGTAGGTGTTGAGATGTTTGATAAACCGGAGACATGGGTGAAGCTTAGCGAAAAAATCCTTGGAAGTTATATGTTGACATGGTTTGTGAGCAATAAAAAGTCGGACATATCGGAGCAAATTAAAGATAAAGTTGAGGCGTTTTTGAAATCCATTGATGAAGTTGAACGCAGTGTAAATAAATCTCCTGTTGGAATTGGGGAGCACCATTTCATTAGTAAAGGGAATTTAGAGGGATTCGCCCTTGTGAAAGATGGCAAGGTTATTCATCTATTCGTTGGAGTCCAGAAGGGTTAACAATTTTTATGGTTTTCTACAGGAGAGCTCAATCCAGTTTCTTGCGAATGGATTTAAATTTGCGTCCTTTTCTTTTGCCTGTGATGTCACTTTTCTCACTGCGAATTTTAGCGCTTCGCTTTTCTGCTGAAGCGTGAATTTGTCAGTGTCTTCCATATCTATGAAGACACCGTATATAAATGCGTCATATTCGCTTATTGCGAGCATTGCCTTTTCGCTTAATTCAACCCTTACGCTTTCAATTTTGTCAACGACAAGACCTGAATTTTCAATTTTCATCCTGTAGTCCTCAACGGATAGTATTTCAAATGTTTGAGCGTTTTTATCCCTTTTTCTGCCAAGGTATTGGAAGGCGTAAAGTTTAAGCAAGCCCCAATATTTAACTGTATCCTGCGTGTATGATTCTTTCGTGAAGGTTGAATTAACGAAAAGTTTCCCATTGTGTTTTAATACGGTTGCAATAGCATTTAATGATTCTTGTTTTGCTTCATCGGTTGGGATTTCGTGTATCGCATTACAAAAATAAACAATGTCAACGCTTTCAGGGGGAATGAGGTTTAGAATTTCTTGTGCGTAACATTCATAAAATTCTATTTTTGTTTCGCCATATCCTTTTAATTTGTTTTTTGCTATTTGAATTGACGCTGGATTTGGGTCAATGCCAATGATTTTGCATTTCGCTCCGTTCACTTTTTTAAGCAAGATTGATGTCACAAGACCAGTTCCACAAGCGATGTCAAGTATAGTTGGTTCGTTTTCAATTATTTCGTTCGGAAATGTTTTATCAATGAATTTTTCATTGACTTCTTGATATTCTTTTTGTTCGCTGAAGAGATCAAAGTTGAAAAATTCTCTCTCTTCTTGTGTTGTTTGAAATTGCGACCTTGGGTTTTGCATTTTTTATACCTATTTAGATTTTTATCTTATCAGGGCGTTGAGCTGGTTTTTGAAGCAGTTTGCCCTTTTTCAATGATAATAAATTTTTTAGAGTTTAGCAAGAGGTAAAGGAGATTTTTTGGTGAATTTTTTTGTTCCATCTCTCCATCCCAGAAGAGTGTTAAGGTTAGTGGGAATTTTTTTAAGTTGCAGAAAATTTTAGAAAATCTCTTGACAAATACGGGGAAGTTTTTTATCTTTGATGTGGGAATTGGAGGAATATGTTTTCGTGCTTCTGTTTGATTTTTTAGCTTGAGCGATTGTTAAGGCAAGGGCTAAGAGTGGGGAAGGGAGTAAAAACAAAAATAAATTTTGGAGGAGTAAGCCATGAGGAAATTTTTATTTGTTTTGGGGGTTGTTTTGTTTTTAGATTCAATAGGATGGGGGCAAATGCAATTTTACCGCACAAAGAGTAGCGGGAATTGGAATGACCCCTCAATTTGGGAGGTATCATCCGATTCTTCTAACTGGTTTCCTGCCACTTCTTATCCGAGATATGTGGATAGTTCAATAGTTATTCAAGCGGAGCATCAGGTTACATTTAATTTACAGGACACTATAGATAGATGTTTTGTTATGGGAACATTGATTATAGGTACAAGTGATTCTTTGAGAGTTAGGAACGGTGCTGGCGATGATTTAATTATATATGGGACTGTGTTAAATAAAGGTAGAATTAGAATTCTTGGCAGTGCAAGGTGGCGGGTTAAAAATAGCGGAACATATATACACAATACAACTACAGCAATTTCAACACCGCTAAACTCCGCAACTATTGAGGATGGAAGCAATTTCATATATAGAGGTAGTTCAAGTCTTACTCCTGCTGTTTCTATTTCAGGTAGAACTTACTATAATTTAAAATATGAAAGTGAAACTGGGAGTTGGAGTCATTCCGCTACATCTGGCGCAAGTCCATTAACGGTGAACGGAACCTTTGAAGTAGGTACAGGTGTGACTGTTGATTACAAATCTGGTTTTAAGGGGGGAGTGAATTTGAATGGTAATGTTGTTATAAATGGGACTTTTAATTCGGCGGGGAAGGTTTCTTTAAATGGTAGTACAACCATGCAAACAATAAGCGGAAGCGGTGGATTTTCTGTTGATTCATTAATTATAAATAACGCAAATGGGATTAACCTAGGACTTTCTATAGTTGATACAAATCTTATATTCACAAATGGGAAATTATCAATAATGGATGGGAAATATATTAAAGTTCTTGGTTCAATTTCAGGAGCTGGTGCAGGGAAGTTTGTTGAGGGAAATCTTGTTTTTCCTGTTTCTTCAACGGGGTCAAAGAAATGGGAAAGTGGGCAAGGGAGTGATTACTTACCTTTGACAATAAACTTTACAAGTTTAAATGGTTCTGGTGATGTAACTGTTTCAGTTTTGGATAGAACAACTACACCACCAGGTGGACCGATCGGGGACAACAAAGTTTTAAAAAGATATTTCAGGGTCACTCAAACTGGTATAACATCGTTTAACGCCGATATGACTTTAACTTACACTGATGCTGATGTGTCAGAGCAAGGTATAACGGATGAAAATTCGCTTCGCGTTTTTCAATGGGATGGAGCACAGTGGAAGGAATTAACAGTGACATCTAGAAATACGACAGATAATACAATAACCGTGACAGGGGTTACATCATTTTCTGATTTTGTAATTTCAGGCACTGGTGATGCTCCGCTTCCTGTTCAGGTTGTGAGCGTTTTAGCTTCTGTTGAGGGTAGAGATGTCAAGATAGCGATAAGGACGCAGACGGAGAGAGAGGACTTTCTTGGATTCAATGTTTATCGTAGTCGTGATGGTGAGAATTTTGTTATGGTTGGTTCATATGAGAGTTTTTCAAGTTTGAGGGCGAAGGGGAACTTGGCTTATGGAGGTGAGTATGAGTTTGTGGATAAAGGGTTGAATACCGGTAAATATCAATACAAGATAGAGGCGGTTGGGAGGAACGAGAGAAGATATGTTGGTGATGTTATAAGTGTAGAGGTAAGTGTTCCGAAGGGATATGCTTTGCATCAGAATTATCCGAATCCGTTTAACCCTTACACTGTGATAGAGTTTGAGATACCTGAGGATGGATATGTTTTGATAGAGCTTTACAATAGCGCTGGGCAGAAGGTTAGAGATATATTTGCTGGTGAGTTGCCAGCTGGATATCACAAGGTTAGGTTTGATGCGAGTGGTTTGGCAAGCGGTGTTTATTTCTACAGGATGAGTGCTGGTAGGTTTAATGCTGTGAGGAAGATGGTGATAATGAAGTGAGGAGTGAGGTTTTTCGGTTTTGTTTAAATCCTCCCCTTTGTGGGGAGGATTTTTTATTTTTTCAAGTATCAGTGAAATTATCAATGACACAAAAAGAAAAGATTCAACGGCATCCTTCACTTTTATTCTCTCCCGCAGGGGGAGAGAAGAGAAGGAAAATTTAAGGAAATTATTCAGGGGCTTCCTCCCCATTGATGGGGGAGGATTGAGGTGGAGCTGAAAAATTAACGGCACTCTCACTTTAATTCCCTCCCACAAGGGGAGAAGAGGAAAGAAAAGTGTAGAAAAGATTTTATTTAATCAAAAGCATTTTGTTTGTTTTTACAAATTTTGGGGTTTTTAAAGTATAGAAATAGACACCGCTTGGCAAGTCATTCGCGTTGAAACTGACCTTGTATTTCCCGGGTTCAAGATTTTGATCAATCAATGACTCAACTTCACGACCGAGGACATCATAGACCGCGAGCTTGACATGGGACTTTTCAGGAATTTCAAATGTAATAATCGTCGTTGAGTTAAATGGGTTTGGATAATTCTGATGTAATGCAAAGTTTTGCGGGATTGGTTCTTTTTCAAAATTAGCAGTTGTTATCTTACCGCCACGTTGTAAGTCATCAAGATAGAGCTCGCCCTCTAGATCAGCTCCAGCAATTTGTCTTAAGACCACGCTATGAAATTGCTTGTTCGTCCCGGGAACGGATGAAATCGGATATGATATAAATTTCCAGCCATACCAGTTCACTGGTCCGAGGTTTACGATGTAATTGTCGGGGTTATAAAACCAAAATTCAAGTTGGTTACCGCTCAAGTCGCCATAAACCCACAAACCGATATTTCCGTCAGCATTTGAAATGTTTGGTTTGGATGAGTTATAAACTCTAACTACCCCGCCACTTTCACCTGTGAATTTATAGAACAATTTACCTGAGTAGCTTCCATTCATTTTCTTTTCGTTCGTTATCAAGAAATCGGTTGCATTTGGATCAATTCCCGTAGTGCTTCCACTTAGGGTTGGTTTCCACCAAGGACCCATCGTTTCAAACGAATCAATCACAACGCCTTGTTGAAATGTGCCCTCTTCTGTTTTGAATGTGAAAACATAGTCCGAGCTCGTTGCATTGCCAAATAAATCTTTCAAACCAGCAAGGAACTTGACTTTGTAAATTTTACCATTTAAGAGAACACTTGCTGGTTTAAATGTCACTATACTTTTATCGTTTTTAATGATATGTTTTCCACTTGTGATTGAAATAACTTGATCGTTTTCATCAAGTAACTTGACTCTACCAGCTAAGCTTGCGCTTTCAATAATTTCATTGAAAACAAATTTCATCTCTGCAAAGATGCTTATATTATCACCTTCGGGGAATCCCTTTTCAACGACTGGCGGATAAATATCTGGTTGAGTTGTTGTAAATTGAAGTATAAATGGGGCATTAAGTTTTCCACCATATAAACTTTTTGCACCGGTGTCAATTTTTATCGTGTAAGTTGTTGAAAACTCCCAAAACTTATTCGGCTTTATCTCAAGGGTTTTGCTATCGGAGCTCCAAATAAAGGTAACGGTATCATTTGGAGTTATTGATAGATTTGCTTGAACGGAAGATCTATCCATTGGGAGTGAAAAAGTTATAAAGATAGATTTGTAAGCGATAAAATTAGTAGCACCTGATTGAGGTGTTGAGGTAATTGTTGGTGGAGTAGGATCACCGCGTATCAATTTAAGGTAATGATTCCAATCCCAACCTGGTCCTGGGTCAGTGTGATTGTTGCAGGATGTTGGATAAGTTGAAGCGGGATCGTAAGTTGCAAAGTCCCATTCTTGACGAACTATCGGCCATTGTGGTTGTTGCCAGAAATTGTGTCCTATGATATGATTGCTATCAACTGGAACAGCCCATCTATTGACCATATTTCTGACAAGCTTTGCCGATTCAAGATACATAACTTGTGTAAACCATACGCTTGGATTTTCAATATAGCCCTCGTGTTCAATTCCAAGCGTAAAACTGTTCCAACATCTCGCATGCCATGCTTTATCTTTTTCTCTGACGAGTTGGACAATATAACCGTCACTGCTTCTTATTACATAGTGAGCACTTGCATTTGACTGTGGATTTTTAAGCCAGGAGACAGAACCAGCGAAACTTCCTTGGGTCACATGGATTACAATCCTTGTCGTATAAGGTCTATTTGCGGTGTAGTTTGGGCTCGGGTCCCAAACAGCGGGTGGATAATCATCGGAGTTTATCTCTTCCGGTTTTATAATTTTTAACCCCGCTTTCTCAAATAAATCTTTCGGAAAAATTGACATATCAATTTCTTTTTTCTCAATTTTTATCCCGAAGCCATCAAATCCAGTAGATAAGACCTTATAAACATCGTAAGCAAAAATTTGAGCTATCTCTGGCTGTGGGATACCGCTAAATTTTGCTACTATGTCTTTGTAATCTTCAATTCTTTGAATTTTATCTTTCTTAAATCCGCTCTCAGAAGCAATCTTTGAAATCAAAGCTGCCCCAGCTCTTATGTTTTGGTATGGGTCTTGCTTAACAATTTCAACTGGAAGATTTATCAACTTTGCTCCTTCTTTTAAGCTATGTCCGAACCATTCATCATCTCGCAAGCCCATTATCCCATATGCTGGTGGTTGACCATTGCAAGACGGCTCAAACTTTTCTGGTTCTATATGAACCCAGCGGGTATTCACGAATGCTATCGCTTCAAGGAGCTCAGCTGGGACATTAAATTCGTCTGAGGCGAGTTTAAAATAATTTTTGATTTCCTCTGTGGTTTGAGAAAATGTAATGTTAAGTAACAAAATCAGCGAAATGATGATTTTTTTCATCAGGATTAACCAAAATTTTTTTGAAATTTTTAATTAAGCAGTGATTTTTCAATGTTAAAATAGCGATATGATATAGTTCAAGTCAAGCAGTTTTTAAGTAAAATTGAGATTTTTGAAAAATTCAACTGCCTTTTCAAGTTCCGAGGGTTTTCCAAGCGCTAAAACTAAATCGCCGGGTTTTAATATAAAGCTCGGACTCGGGTTTAAATAAATTTCCTCCCCACGTTTTACGGCTATTATTGTTGCCCCGGTTTGAGCTCTGAAGTTAAGTTCCCCGATTGATTTATTAGTTGATTTTGAGTTCTCCAAGACCAGATATGTGGACAAGTTAAATGATATGGAAGGAAATTTTTCTTGAACAAGTTTTGAAAACTCGTTTTTGGGGATATCAAGCAAGGCAACATAACTGTTCTCACGCAACTTCGCCGTGTAATCTTTTATGATATTTAATGGGACATTAAAGAAATCAAGGACGCGTGATGAAATTTGAATTGATGTTTCAAATTCTTCAGGTATGACTTCATTAGCACCAAGCTTTTTTAATTCTTCAATTTCGGATACATATCTTGTTCTAACGATAATGTAAATGTCTGGATTTACGGAGCGAGCTATTGTAACAATTCTTCGGGTTGAAGTCGGATCTGAAATGGCTATAACTATCAGCTTGGCTTTATCTATCCCAACGGATTTGAGGACATCAATGCTTGTCGCATCTCCCAAGTAGATCGGTTCGCCTTGTTTTTTCATCTCTCTGACGGTGATAGGGTTGAGCTCAAGTATGACGTAAGGTATGTTTAAATCCTTCAAGATTTTAGCTACATTTCTCCCGTTTATTCCGAAGCCGACGATTATGACATGTGAATCAAGCTTCATCACCTTTTCAAGTTCATCTCTTTGCACCTTTACAGATGGTGACATCTTTTTAGAGAGCATCTCCGCTATTTTGTGGATATGCAGGAGTATCAGTGGTGAGAAAAGCATAGTTATAATTGAGATGGAAATAATGAAATTGAATGATGTTTGATCTATCATATTGTGCGATTGAGCGATTGAGACCAGAACGAAGGAGAATTCGCTCATCTGTGCGAGCGCAAGCGCTGAAATCAATGAAACCCTCATACTTCCACCGGCGAGGCGAATGGATAGGAAATTTGCGATGAGTTTCAGCAAAATTACACTCAGCGAGATCAAGAGGATTAAAACCAGGTTATCTTTGACGAATTTGAAGTCAAGGAGCATCCCTATTGAGATGAAGAATATAGCCATAAAGCTTTCTCTAAGGGGTGTCACATCGGCTGTGACCTGATGTGCATATTCTGACTCTGAGATTAAAAGTCCAGCTATAAAAGCCCCGAGGGCGAGTGAAAATCCGAGCTCTGAAATTAAAAGGGCGACGCTGAAACATAGGAATAGAACCGATACAATAACCAGATCCCTTATCCTTGACTTAACGATCTGAAACAGTAGCCATGGTATAAGTTTTTTTGAACTCCAGATTGCAAGCGAGATGACCACCAATGACATTGCGATTTTCTCAAGTAGCAGGTTAATTTGTATTTTACCGCCAGCAAGAGAAGGTATCAAGCCAACCATGAAGATCGCAAACAGGTCTTGAAAAAGCAGGATTCCGATTATTATTTTACCGTGAGGTGTGTCAACTTCGCCTTTATCTGAAAGATGTTTCAAGACAATTGCAGTACTGCTTAAAGCTATCAACATACCTGCAAGAATTGCCTGAGCAAGGTTCATAAAAGTTAGGGCGATTATCGCACACAGAGTTACGGTTAAAAGAACTTGAAGTCCGCCGGCGAATAACAGAAATCGGCGCATTTCAAAAAGTTTCGTAGGGGAAAGTTCAATTCCCAAAACGAACAGAAGAAGGATTATCCCTATTTCAGCAAATAGCTCAACCAGTTCAACATTTTTGACAAGACCTATGGCGTATGGTCCGATCATAAAACCAGATATTAAAAAGCCGATCACGGGGGGCATTTTCATCTTGTGTAATGTATAAACAATGACGGTTGATGTGCCTAAGATAATCGCGAAGGTTTTAAGGAATTCAATGGAGTTCATCTTTTACAAATTCAATTTTTTAAGCAGGTCTTCTCCCGTTAGAAATTTATACGCTTCAAGATATTTTTCACTTGTCTTTTTTATAACCTCTTCGGGTAACTCTGGAGCTGGTGGGGTTTTATCCCAATTTAATGATTCAAGGTAATCACGAACATATTGTTTATCAAATGATGGTTGAGGTTTCCCAGGTTTATATTCAGAAAGTGGCCAAAAACGGGACGAATCGGGTGTCAAGACCTCGTCAATTAAAATTAACTCACCGTTCTCATCAATCCCAAATTCAAATTTAGTGTCAGCGATTATTATCCCTCTTTCTCGGGCGTATTTTTCTGCTTTCGTGTAAATTTCCAAGCTTATATCGCGAATTTTTTCGGCGAGTTCTTGCCCGATCAAATCAACAACTTTTTCAAAACTTATATTTTCATCGTGACCCGTTTCCGCCTTCGTTGAAGGGGTGAAAATCGGCTCATCAAGTTTATCAGATTCATTAAGTCCGTCGGGAAGTTTAATCCCGCATACGCTTCTACTTGCTTTATATTCCTTCCACGCCGAGCCAGATATATAACCCCTGACTATGCATTCAACTGGCAATGGCTTCGCTTTTTTCACTAACATTGATCTGTGTATAACTTGCTCATAATTTCTCTTGAAAACATCCGGGAATTCACTTATATCTGCGCTGATGAGATGATTTTTTATTATGCCTTTCAGAAAGTTAAACCAAAAAATTGAAATTTGAGTTAGAACATAACCCTTATACGGTATCGGGTTTGGCAACACAACATCAAAAGCGGAAATTCTATCGGTTGCCACAATAATGAGGTTTCCATCAACTTCATAAATATCGCGAACCTTCCCTCGCTTCAATAACTTCGCCCCTGGGATATTTGTCTCGGTGATCAGTCGCATATGGATTAGGTCTTTTGTTTTAGAAGGGAATGTAATGTTTCAATAGCAATGGGGAAATCAGCTGAAAGCCAAATAAGTCGGTTATCCTCACTATAGATATAATGCGCCTGTCCCATTCCAAAGACTAACACTATAGTTCTACCTTCAACATTTATTTGACCGTGGTAAATAAAAGGTGTATTTTGGTGGATTATTTTAACGAGCATCTCTGAAAATTTTTGCTGTGCCGTTCTTGAATTTTTAAACTTTGAAATGTAGAGTGTTGCGTTAAGCGTGTCAAGGGAGTAGAATCCGACTTCATTTTCAACACCTGCTACATTCCCACTTTCATGCATTTGATTTATAAATTTTTTCGCCTTTTCCCCCGAAAGATATTTTTCAAGTTTTAATTTCCCAAGCGATGTCGGTATCATGCTTGGTTTTTGTGAACAAGAAGTTAGAAAAATTAGAAATAGGATTGTCAATCTTCGCATTTTAAATGTTCGGTTAATTTTTCATTAAACTCATCAGCCGTTGAATCTCGTCCCTTAATTCAGCTGCTCTTTCAAATTCAAGGTCTTTAGCTGCCTTTATCATCTCTCGCCTTAATTGTTCAATTAATTCTTCTTTTTGTTTTTGTGTCATAAATCTCAAGCCGATGTCTGTAACGATTGAAATTTTCGTTCTCTCCTTGACCTCATATTTTGGTTTGGCATCAGCGACGATTGTCGTTGCAAGTATATCTTCAATGGTTTTATAAACAGTTTGCGGTTTAATACCATGTTTTTCGTTATATTCCATTTGGATTTTTCTTCTTCTGTTTGTCTCGTCAATCATCTTTTGCATTGATTTCGTTATCCTATCGGCGTATAAAATTACTTTCCCATTTACATTTCTTGCGGTTCTTCCTGCTATTTGGATGAGCGATTTTTCCGAGCGTAGGAAACCTTCTTTATCTGCGTCAAGTATCGCAACGAGCGAGACCTCTGGTAAGTCAAGCCCCTCTCTTAAAAGATTTACGCCAACAAGGACATCAAAATCCCCAAGTCGCAGGTCTCTTAAAATTTCAACCCTTTCAAGCGCGTCAATGTCTGAGTGTATGTATCTTACTTTTATCCCAATTCCCTGAAGGAATTCAGCAAGGTCTTCAGCCATTTGTTTGGTTAAAGTTGTAACAAGAACCCTTTCCTTTCTTTTGACCCGTTCTCTTATCTCAGATATCAGGTCGTCAATTTGATTTTTGGTTGGCTTAACGACAACTTCCGGATCAAGAAGTCCTGTCGGTCTTATTATTTGCTCAACTATGACGCCTTTGCATTTCTCAAGTTCATAATCACCAGGGGTTGCGCTTACAAAGATGACTTGGTTTATAAGCGATTCAAATTCCTCAAACTTCAAGGGTCTGTTGTCAAGTGCCGATGGCAACCTAAATCCGTGTTCAATCAATGTCTCTTTTCTTGATCTATCGCCGTTATACATACCGCGAATTTGTGGTATCGTAACATGCGATTCATCAATTATCATAAGGTAATCCTTAGGGAAGTAATCAATCAAGGTATATGGTCGTTCCCCTGGTTTTCTTCCTGTTAAATGCCTTGAGTAATTTTCAATTCCTTTGCAATATCCTATCTCGCGCATCATTTCAATATCAAATCTTGTTCTGCTTTCAAGACGTTGTGCCTCAAGAAACTTGCCCTGAGCTCTGAGCTCGGAAAGTCGCTGTTCAAGTTCTTCTTCTATGCTTTTTATCGCCCTTTCAAGCGTTGGTCTATCGGTTATGAAATACTTCGCTGGATAGATAACAACCTCATTGGTTCTTCCAATAACTTTGCCGGTTAATCTGTCAATATATGATATCCTTTCAATTACATCATCAAAGAATTCAATCCTTATTGCTTCTTCATTTTCATAAGCCGGGAGAATTTCAACCACATCGCCTCTGACCCTGAATGTCCCGCGTGTGAATTCAAAATCGTTCCTTGCATAATGGATGTCCATAAGTTTATAAAGGAGGGAATTTCTATCAATTCTTTCCCCTGTTCTTATAGTCACAATTTGTCTGACATAATCTTCGGGTGAGCCGATATTATAAATGCAGCTGACGGAGGCAACTATTATGACATCTCTTCTTCCTTCAAGTAGGACGCTTGTTGCTTTAAGTCGCAATCTATCAATTTCATCGTTTATAGCTGCGTCTTTTTCAATATATGTGTCTGTTTCGGGGATGTATGCCTCAGGTTGATAATAGTCGTAATAACTTATGAAGAACTCAACTGCGTTTTCAGGGAAAAAACTTTTGAACTCACCGTAAAGTTGAGCAGCGAGCGTTTTGTTGTGCGAGATTACAAGTGTGGGTTTATTGACATTTGCTATCACATGCGCAAGCGTGAATGTTTTACCGCTCCCGGTGACGCCAAGCAACGTTTGATATTTTTCACCGCGCAGGATTCCCTCGGTCAGTTCTTTTATCGCTTTTGGTTGATCGCCCGTTGGTTTATATTTTGAGACAAGTTTAAACTTTTCCATCGGTTATCGTTCTTTATACTTCTTTATCAGTTTTTGAATCGTTTCAATCTTTTCGCTTCCGGTCATTCTTGAAAAATCATAGACAATGTTTTTGCTAACTATCGCTCCAGTAATACCACCAATTGTTGCACCAGCAATAAGCCCAATTCCAGCCCCCGCAAATAAAATAGCAAAACCAATAGCATACGCAAGACCGCTTAAATCAATATATCTTGAACTTGATTGAGAATTTTCTGAAGAGATTTTTCCTAAAATGATGATCCCTGGAATAGCGCCTGCAACAATCCCAATGCCAGCCCCAGTTGCAAGATATTTCCAGAACTTTGATTTCTTCGCAACAATTATTTTACTTATGTCATCAATGCTGACGCTTAGGAGTTCGCCCTTGTAAAGAAATATCAAAGTATCACTTGCGCTCGGATCGCTTGAATAAATTATTTCAATCGGTTTAATCGGGACGAAAATTTGATCATCTATCAACTCAATTATTAAGCTATCACTTTGCGCTCTCATTTGTTCTTCCAATGGGAAAACGGTGAGAAGGAGCAAAAGTAAAACTTTAACCATCACTTTTGACTCCTTGATTTTTTCCTTAATTTAGGCATCGCTATTAAATAAATCAAGCGTTTGACTTTTTTCTTGAATGTGACTACATTAAAAGTTAAGATTTCAAAGATTAACAAAGGTTTCAGGGATGTGGGTTTTAATCTTTTGGGTCTTGGTGATAAATTTTCTATCTGCACAAGAAAAATTTACAGTTAAAAAGATAGTTTTCATTGGGAATGAGAAAACAAAAAAGGAGGTTATAGCAAGGGAATTAAGCTTCGGAGTTGGTTCTCAGATTGACACAAGCGATTTGGCTTATAGCGAGAACAGGGTTTATGGGACAGGGCTTTTCAACAGGGTTAAAATTTGGGCTGAAAGGGATTCAGGCGACTCCTCTATCGTTTATGTTTGGGTTAATGAAAGATGGTATATATGGCCATTTCCAATTTTGGGGTGGAAGGATAGGGATTTGAAGAAAATGTTTTACGGTGCTGGTTTAATCCATACAAATTTTAGGGGAAGAAATGAGAAGTTGATTTTTAGTTTTGCGCTTGGTTATGACCCTTGGATTGAAGCAGAGTATTTAAATCCCTGGGTTTTGGGAAGTAAGAATTTGTTTTATTCAGTTGAGGTTTTTTATCAAAGGGTCAAAAATAGAAGCAAAATTCTTGAAGAGGAATTCGGTTCTTTCTATGAAAGACATCTTTCCTTTGCTTTAACATTTGGCAAAAGATATGGGCTTTATAAAAGGTTTTGGGGGAGTATCGGTTTCAAGGAGATTTCAACCACAGGGGAAGTTCCTTATATGAAGACATTATCTCCATCGGGGAGAGATCAAATGTTTGTCTTCGGGGGCGGATTTAGATATGATACAAGAGATATACCGATTTATCCAAGCCGTGGTTTTCTGGTAAGCGTTGGATATAAATTCAATCGTCTCGTTAACTGTGATTGTTTTTTCCTCCAAGGTGGTTTAGAATTTCAAGGTTTTAAAAAAATTGGGATTGGATTGATCGCAAGTAGATTTTTCATTTTGAATTCATTTGGCAGGGAAATTCCAGTTTATTCGCACTTTTACTTCGGATATAACGAGCGGATTAGGGGCTATTTTAACGATGTTTTTGAAGGGGAAAACATATTTGGGGGGACAGTTGAATATCGTATCCCGTTTGTAAAGCAAAAATTTTTTAAATGGAATAAAGCTCCACTTGAAGAATTTTCAATTTTGAGATTTGGGGTTGATTTGGTGTTGTTTGGTGATTTTGGGAATACATGGTTTAACCGTGAAAAGGTTTTGAAATTGAGATATTTGAGCGGTTGTGGGGTTGGGATTAACTTTATTTTGCCTTATGATTTGATTTTGAGCGTTGGGTTTGCGAGAAATGACACTGGGCGGGGTCAGTTTTTCATTGATTTTAAAGGCGGATTTGAATAAAATGGGCAAGGGGATTTAAAGGAGATTTTCAAATTTGCTTTATTTGTGAAAATTTTTAAAATTTTGATTGGTTTTTTAAAAGTAAAAAAGAAATAAGGTTGAACAAGAGACGACTGCTTTCAGGGAAACCTATAAATCGTAAGCCAATTGAACCTAATATAAAGGTCACGAAACTTGTTGACGAGTATTTTCAGGCTTATAACGCTGGAAGATTGAGGGAAGCGTGTCAATTGTTTGTTGAAAAAATGCTTGAGGATGATGTAACTGTTGGGATGAGTTTGACGGGTGCTCTTACGCCTGCTGGACTTGGTGGAAGTTGCGTTGTTCCTTTGATACAAGCTGGGTTTGTTGATTGGATTGTTTCAACAGGGGCGAATTTGTATCATGACATTCATTTTTCAATTGGGCATAATCTACATCGCGGAACCCCGTTCGTTGACGATAGAATTTTAAGGAAGGAAGGGGTGATAAGGATTTATGATATTTTGTTTGATTATGAGGTTTTGCTTTCAACGGATGCTTTTATAAGAGAGGTTTTGAAAGGACCTGAATTTCAAAAGGAAATGGGGACAGCTGAATTTCATTATTTGCTTGGAAAATATGTTTATGAGCGTGAAAAGGTGCTTAAAATTAAAAATATGAGCATTCTCTCGGCAGCTTATAAGTATGGTGTTCCTGTTTATGTTTCTTCACCAGGGGATAGTTCAATTGGGATGAATTTAGCTGGATTGGTTTTAAATGGATACAAGATAAAGATAGACATTGCGAGGGATGTAAATGAAACAGCTGCGATAGTTTATAATGCGAAAGCCAGTGGTGGTAAAAGTGCTGTTTTGATTTTCGGTGGTGGTTCGCCGAAAAATTTCTTGCTTCAGACCGAGCCACAAATACAGGAAGTTCTCGGAATAGATGAAAAAGGTCATGATTATTTCTTGCAGATAACGGATGCGAGACCGGACACTGGAGGATTATCTGGCGCAACCCCATCTGAAGCGGTGAGCTGGGGAAAAGTTAACCCTGACAAATTACCTGACGCTGTTGTTTGTTATACCGATTCAACCATTGCGATGCCGATACTTGTTTCCTACGCTCTTGCCAAGAGAAAACCGAGGAAGCAAAAGAATTTATATCATAGATTGTCGGAACTCGTTGAAAACCTAAAGAAGGCACATTTAAAAGCTGTTGCAAAAGGGAGGGTTAAAGTATAAATCCCAATTTAAAAACTAAACCACAGGAGGTAGAAATGCATCACAGATTTCAGCAACTGCAAGAATTTGTCAGCTCCCTTGAGGATGATTTTAGGAAGTTTTATGAAAAGGGGGTTATGTCTGCTGGAACGAGACTAAGAAAGAAGATGCAAGAATTGCGTAAGCTTGCCCAAGAGATAAGGGTTGAGATACAACAGATTAAGCAAGAGAAGAAGTCCGCAAAGGAGGGGAAAGAAGAGAAGGCAGAGGAATAAGATATAGGGGCGCTTTTTGCGCCCCGCTTTTAAATAAGCGTTATGTTAGTTATCTCCGGCGGGCAGTTTAATCTTATCGGTATCCCAACCACACCAACTCCACGGGTTACATATAAATGTGAATCACCAAGTTTATAATGCCCTGAGATAAATCTTGACACAAGCGAAGCAGGAGCTATGTAAATGTCATCAATCTTTGCGAGGACGATTTGCCCACCATGTGTATGACCTGAAACAGTGAGCTGAATTTGGTATCGTGCGAACTTTGGAAAATCGTATGGTTTGTGTGATAAAAGGATTTTGAATTTTTCTTTTTCAACATTTTTCATCGCCTTGTCAAGATCAGCTCCATAGCGAAGGTCATCAATCCCAAGGATATAGAAATGTTCACCGTTTATATTTATTTTTTCGTTTTGGTTTCTCAGAACTCTAAAGCCGGAATCTTCAAGGGCTTTTGCTATTTTATTTTGCTCTCTCCTGAAAAATTCATGATTTCCAAGCGTTGCGAAGACACCATATTTTGCCTTTATATCTTTGAATGCTTCAACCAGTGGATAAATTTCTTCGGGGTCCGAGGTTATGAAATCCCCTGGCATAAAAATTAAGTCGGCGTTTAGCTTGTTGAGGATGTCAGCTAATTTTTTCATTTCTTCTTTCGTCATAAATATGCCTGAATGTATATCGCTTATAAGCGCCAAATTTAGACCTTTTAATGGTTCCGGCAGATTTTTTATTTTAATTTTGACCCTTTCAATTTTCGGTTCGTCTTTCAAATTTTCGGAGCTGAACATCAGGGCTGGAATCCCGAGAAGCGATGTCTTAAGAAAATCTCTGCGCGTCAGCTTCATTGCTTTGCCTCCTTTTTAAGTTGTGATAAAAAACTTAAATCCTTTTTCAGGAAATCTTAAAGTTTTTCCATTGTAGAATTGAAGTTCAACGAACCATTTGACGATTGAAAATTTTTTAAATGGGGGAAACCTTGCTATAAAATTTTCGCCATCGCCAAAGATCGGTGAAGGGAACCACTCGCCGTGTTTGAAGAAATACATCGTTCCTTTTTTAAATAGGGCATTTTCAACCTTTAGGAACAATTCCCAAGCTTTAATTCTCCCGCGTTTTACTTTTCTAATTTTGGCATCAATTATTGATGTATCCCCATAATAATTTTTTTCAAATGTTGATGGATTAGGAAATGATTTAAATTTTTCTGTGACAAGTCCGTTTTCCTTTCCTCTAAATTTATCCCATTTTGACTTCCTTCCCTTTGTCGGGATGATCCAAATTTTCCCATCCATTGTGCATATTACAATTTCAATGAAACCGTCATCATCAATGTCAAATGCAAGTGGTGTTGAAACAATTGAGGTGGCAATCTGTTTGTTAAACTCTGGGATGAGTTCGGCTTTATGATTTAAAACCCATACATTTCCGTTATAATCGCAAGCGATGACTTCTTGAATATCATCTCCATTCACATCGCAAATAATAGGGGATGACCAAAATGTTGATTTAAATCTTGACGGAAAGTTTTCTTCAGTTGAAAGGTTCGGTTTAAAAATATAAATGCCGTCAGCAAGAACAATTATTTCAGCAATGCCATCTTCGTCAATGTCACAAATTGCTGGTGAAGAAACGGTGAAACTCCCCAAAGGTTTTGAACCAAGCACCTCGCCGGATTCATTAATTATGAAAATTGAACTTGAAACGCATATTATTTCAAATTTACCATCTCCGTTTGAATCACAGACAGCGGGCGATGACCATATGAAATTTGAAAGTGGGGTTTGCCATTTAACGGTTAATTTTGAGCCGTCAACTCTGTAGATATTCTCGTCCCATGAACCAATCACGATGTCAAATGTAAATTCATCTCTGGGGAACAGAGTTGGTGAGGACGAAACGAAGCCGTTTGTTTTAAAGGTTTTAACATCTATGATTTCCGCTTCTTCGTTTATCTTCAAAGCGTAAAGGTTGTAGTCATCCGAACCGAATATCACTTCATCAAATCCATCGCCGTCAACATCATTTATTAAAGGTGAGCTAAACACATCCCCATTCGTTTTAAACGAAAATGGTTTTATTTGATCATCCAGCGGGAAGAAGTGAAGCTCATCGTCATCCGAGCCGACGACGATAAATTTAATTCCATTTTTTGATGTGTAAATTTCAGGAGTTGAAGCAAATGGTCCTCGGGCTTGAAATGTCTTGATAAGTTTAAAATTAAAAGTGTCAAAGATGTAAATTTTATCTGCCGTGATTATCAATTCATCTATTCCGTCTGAGTTTAAATCAAATACAACTGGGCTGGCGGTTATCGGGTAGCCTATATCAATTTTTATTTCGCCCTTCATTTCCGTCTGAAAATGAAAATTGTTTGTTCACCGAAGTATTTGAACGGGAAGAGACCATTAAGTGCGCTTTCAATTTTGTCAAGGATTTTGAAAATTTTCTCGGGCAACCTATCTTTGGGTTTGAGATAAGGGGGTGGAAGGAGAATTGGGAAAGCAATACATTTTTCAAGTTCAAAATATGGGCTTGCAATTTTCTTGATTTTAAAAACTGAGTAAAAATTCGCCTTTGCATTATATTCCTTTCCATCAACGGAAATATAACCCCAACCCTTTAACCTCTTTTTAAGATAGTTCGTTATCCCAAGTGCGAAGAAGAGAAAATCACCCCAATACCATCGGTTTATAATTGAAGCGATGAAATACGCATTGGGTTTTAGAATTGTGTGAAGCTTTTTGAAAAATTCCCCTATGTCCGTTACACAGTTTAAAACGCCAAATGAAGAATAAGCCCCATCAAATTGAATTTTGAAGGAGTCAATATATTCGGCTGGTAAATTTACATATCTTGCCTTGTCCCCGATTTTTTCATATGCTTTTTTCAACATTTGAGGTGATAGATCGGTCAATGTAAGTTTGCAACCATATTTTATCATCTCAAGTGATTCGGTTCCAGTGCCACAACCGATTTCAATCAAGTTTTGCCCTGGCTTGAAAAAAGTTTGAAGTGTTTTTATACTTCTTCCGCGCAGATATTTATCAAAGTCAGCTTTCTTTTCATCGTAAATTTCGGCGTAAAAATCCCAGAAAGATTTATTTACTTTTAACTCGTCCATTTCATCTTCCCTCAGCCGGTTGGAATCTAACGATGTTTGATGTTTGAACTTGAGCAAGGAGATTTACAATTGTTTTAGTTATTCCAAGTTCAATTTTGTTTTTAGTTATTTCAAAAATTGTTGCTTTTTTCCCTGCTTTATACCATGCATCTTTCCATTCCCTGTTGAACCATCTCACAACCCAGCGATAAAAAGTGGTATTGTATTTCTCTCGTTTGAACAAAAGTTTATTCTCAGCTGTATAATCCCAATCAAGCATCCATTCCTGGGATTCAAACATTAATCTATCTCTGACTTGTTCGTAAAATTTTGTCCCAGGCAATGGGTAAGCTATCGTTGTGCTAAATTCATCTGGCAGGGTTTCTCTTAGAAGTTTCACGGAAAGTTTAAGGTCTTCAATTTCTTCGCCCGGATATCCGACCATCATAAAAAAGTATGTTTTGATTCCGAGTTTTTTGCAAAGTTCAGATGCTCTATAGATTTGTTCAACTGTTATTCCTTTTTCCATTGTATCAAGGACTTTTTGTGAGCCGGATTCAGCGCCGAAATAAATTTTCTCACATCCCATATCTTTCAATGCTTTCAGCATATCTTCCGAGGCGAGGTTTACCCTTGTCAAGCATTCAAAAGGTATAATTGCATTTCTCTTTATAACTTCTTGACTCCATTTTAAAACCCAATTTTTCTGAACACCCGTTATATCGTCAACAACTCTGATGAAATCGGGGGAGAAGACATTTTTTAGAAGTTTCATTTCTTCAGCGCTATTTTCCGGGGTTCTTATTCTGTATTTTCTTCCGAAAACAGCTTTTTGACACCAAGCGCAATGGTAGGGACATCCTCTGCTATTTATAATTGTTAAAGACCAGTAGCCGTGTGCTTTTTTCCAAGCCCTTCTGTAATCATCCATATCAACAAGTTCTCTTGCGGGAAATGGGAGTAAATCAAGGTTTTGAATTAGAGGTCTTGGTGGGGTTGAGATAATTTTTCCGTTTTTATCCCTTAACCTCAGCCCTGGGATTTCTCTTAAATCGTTATATCCTTCATTTTTCAAGAGGAAATTTGCAAGTTCAAGCATCGTTATCTCGCCTTCATCAAAAACAACGATATCAACTGGAAATTCACCATCGGTTGTCTTGTATAAAAGGTATCTTTCTGGCAAGGCAGTTGGGTCTGGACCACCGAGTATTACTTTTGCACCATAGCGATGTGCAATCTCAGCAAGTATTAAAGCGTTTCGGCGAATCGTTATTAAAGAGGTGATGCCGACAATTTTTGGCTTTTTTAACTTGATATAATTTTCAAACTCATTGAAATCTTTTCTAAAAGTGCAATCAAAGAGCTCAACTTCATATCCATTTTCCCTCAAGACGCTTGCAATATACATCAACCCAAGTGGGAAATACGGGGTCATTATCTTTTTCTCAACAGGGTCCTTTTCAATAAAAAGCGGATGGACCAGCGCAATATCTATCGCCATCTGAAAGTTATTCTCTTTATTTAATGTTTGCTTTTATCCGAAGAAAACCTCGGCTACTTCAAATAGTTCAATGTCAACCATTTTAAGACCACCGACTACTTCACTTAGTTCAATTTCAGTTATATTGTTGCCTTGAATTGATGTCATATAGCCAAACTTTTTCTCATTGATCAATTCAACAGCTTTTACTCCGAATCTTGTCGCAAGTATTCTATCAAAAGCGGTTGGTACTCCACCTCTTTGGATATGTCCAAGGATTGTCGCTCTTGCTTCCATGCCGGTTTTTTTCTCAATTTGATCAGCGACAAGATTACCAATACCACCGAGGCGAACATGTCCAAACTCATCAACCCTAAGGTCTTGGACTATAAGTGTGCCATCTTTATCAACTTGTGGTTCAACTTTAAATTTTGCACCCTCAGCTACTACAACTATGCTGAAATTCTTCCCTCTTGCATGTCTTCTTTCAATTATTTGACAGACCTGATCAATGTCAAACGGTTTTTCAGGGATTAGAATTACATCTGCACCACCTGCCAGTCCTGAATATAGGGCTATCCATCCTGTGTGTCTTCCCATGACTTCAACGACTGCAACACGGTTGTGGCTTTCGGCTGTTGTGTGGATTCTGTCAATTGCCTCCATTGCGATGTTTACGGCAGTGTCAAAGCCAATTGAGTAGTCGGTTCCGCGGACATCGTTATCTATTGTTTTAGGGATTCCGATGACATTTACGCCAGCTTTGTATAGTTTGTAAGCAACGCTTAATGTATCTTCACCGCCGATGGCAACGAGTGCGTCAATCCCTGCTTTTTCAAGATTTTCAAGTATTGATTTTTCACCGTCGGGATGTTTGTAAGGATTCGTCCTTGATGTGCCAAGTATTGTTCCACCGCGAGGTAGGATTCCGGAGATGTTATTTAAATCAAGTGGGTAAATATCAAGTTTCATTAAACCTTTCCAGCCATATTTTATCCCTATAGTTTCATACCCTGATGCAAGCGCCTTTCTTACAACCGACCTTATTGCAGCGTTTAACCCTGGGCAATCGCCCCCACCAGTTAAAATTCCAATTCTCATCGGATTTCACCTCCTTTAGATTATTTCTTTTATTTTTTTCTCAAGCTTCGGTAGTTCATTTGGTTCAGTGACTCTTATAACTTGATTACCCTCCCTGTCAAATAAAATTATCATCGGCACATTGAAAACGAGATAATTTTCTGAAGTTTTGTAATCTTTGATCGCATTAAAAGTTAGAACTTTGACACTTCCACAATATTCGTTTTTTATTTTTTCAACCGCAGAGTTCATCTTTCTGCAACGATGGTTATCAACCCAGAAATACATAATCGTTGGCTTACCATTTATAAACTCCGGAAGCAATTTCTTTTTCTTTTGCAACAAGTCAAAAGTAAACCATAAGACAACAATGATTATAAGAGCAAAAATTGAGACCGCTATTAAACTTATCAAGTTTTCCTAAACCTTAACGATTTGTTTTCAAAAAACATTAACCAAAGAAAGAACAATTTCGTTTCCAGAGAAAATTATTAAATGCTTGGGACAAAGTCAAAGGTTTAAATGGTAAAACTTGACTTTTGTAAAAAATATCTTTATATTGCTTTTGACTGTTAAAAATAAGGACGGTTGCTTATAGCGACTTCGTTAAAGGTTTTATCTCTTTGAATTAGTATGTCAAATGTAAAGCAAAAACCAAGTGAATACGATATGCAAAAAAACGACGCCTTTAACGCAAGTTCGCTTGGCAACCGTCCTTTTTTGTTTCTTTTTTTAATTTTCATAAGTCAATTAACCTCGGCTCAATATCTTCGGGATTTTTCAATCGTTTCACAGTCATCAGACGAAATTGTAATTGAATATACGCCTTATCTTTTAAACATAGATACGACGCTTTCACCCGAAGGGATGCTTTTATCATTTCAGATTTTAAACACAAGCATAGCCGATTATACCCCTGGTAAACCACAAATCCCTGTTCGGATTTTCCCAATTGCGTTTAAATCAAAAATTGGTAATTCGCTCAACTTAATTGAGACCTCGTATGTGGAGTACGAGGGCGTGAAATTAAAGCCAAACCCGATATTGATTAAGGATTCAATCTCTTACGCGAAAAGTTATTCTTTTGATGAAGTTTATCGCTCGTTTGAGTTCATACCTGGTGAAATAGTTCAGCTTGGGGAAATCGGTGTTGCAAGGAATTACATTGTCTCACAGATAAAAGTTTATCCAATTCAATATAACCCAGGGATTGGAAAGGTGAGGTTTTACACGAAGATAAAATTTGTGTTGAGATATGGACAGGGTGAAACTGTGTTTTCAAGGGCGGATAAATTTGATTTGAAAATTGCGCAAACTTTCGTCAATTATGAGTTTGCGAAAAATTGGAAAATTGAAGCGCTTCGCTTATCTAAACCAAGCGATAGCCAGTTTGCAACTGGAGATTGGTATAAAATTCCGATCAAGGATGAGGGAATTTACAAGATAACTTACCAAGACCTTAGGAATGCTGGTATAAACCCTGATAACATTGACCCGAGGACTATAAAAATTTTTAACAACGGCGGATATCAACTCCCGGAAGATGTCCGTGAGCCAAGACCTGAGGGATTGATTGAAAACGCAATTTTAATTTATGGCGAGGATGATGGAAGATTTGATCAGGGTGATTATATAATTTTTTACGGTCGCGGGACATCCGGTTGGAACTATAATCCGGAGGCGAAGGAATTCACTCACTATGTTAACGATTATACCGATGAAAATTATTACTTTCTCACATTCGGAGGTCAGCCAGGTAAAAGAATGCGGATCATTCAATCGTTAAACATCGCTTCACCATTTAGACCAAGTTATACAGTTGGTCTTGTCTTTAAAGACGAGCAGAAGATAAATTTAACGGAGTCGGGACGCGATTGGTTTATGTCTTCAGTTGAAGCAAGAGAAGGTTTCAATATGTTAAGTTATGTCACAAAGCTTGATGAACTTATCCCAGGGGGACTGATAAAATATAGAATTCAAGTTGCTTCAAGGTCTGCTGGACCAAATTGGTTTATCATCAAGGAAGGGGATTATGAGCTTGGTAGAATTGACCTTGGCACGGTTATACTTGAGGGGCTTGGCTCTTTAATTGATTTCTACGCTGTTAAGTCAGGGCCAAGGACATTTACATATTCGGGGAATCTGCCGGATTCGAGAAGCAACTTGAAATTTTATTTTAACTGGGTGGGTCAAGCTGTGGCTGGATATATTGATTGGTTTGAGATAATTTATCCTAGAAGTTTTAAAGCTGTGAACGATTTCATTTCTTTTTATTCCTATGACACGACCGCCATCGTTGAGTATAAAGTTTATGGGTTCTCGTCAAATGATATCAGGGTTTTTGATGTAAGCGATTTTAAAGATGTCAAGTTGATTTCAGGGAATATAAATGCGGGTGAATTTGTATTTCAAGTTTCGCAACAAAGCGGTGATATCAAGCGGTTCATTGGAGTTGGGAACAATGGATATAAAAATGTCACACGAATTGAAAAGGTGAAGAATACGAATTTAAGAGGCGAGGTTGAGGGTGCTGATTGGGTTGTTATAGCTCATCCGGACTTTATCCCACAGGCGAAGAAACTCGCCGAACACAGATCAAGAAAGGACTCGCTTAAAACACTTGTAGTTGATGTGACGGATATATATAACGAGTTTTCATGTGGTATGTTTGATCCTGTTGCGATAAGGGATTTTTTGAGATTCGCTTTTGAGCGGTGGAATAAAAAGCCGTTTTATGTTCTTTTGTTTGGAGATGGAGATTATGATTATAGAAATGTTGAGATTTCGGATAAAAATTGGATACCTCCTTACGAAAGCCGTGAAGGTTTGCAACAGATTTTAACCTATACATCTGATGATTTTTATGTTCTTTTGACACCGGATGTTTATATTGATATGGCAATAGGTCGTTTGCCCGTTCAGAAGCAAGACGAGGCGGAAGCGGTAGTGAATAAAATTATCCAGTATGAAACTGGAAAAGATTTTGGAAACTGGAGGAACATCATTTTGTTTGCTGCTGATGATGGTATGGTCTCTGGCAGTGATTATGATGGGACAATTCATACATATCAAAGCGAAACTCTTTCAAATTACTATACCCCGGAATTTGTTGATAAAAGGAAGCTCTATCTTGTTGCTTATCCAACGGTTTATACTTCCGCCGGTCGTAGAAAGCCAGATGCAGCGAGGGCGCTCGTTGATTATATAAATCGTGGTTGCGTCATCGTTAACTGGATTGGTCATGGCAATCCTTTCGTCTGGGCACATGAGAGGGTTTTTGAGTTTGGTTATACAATTCAAAATTTGAGAAATGGAAGCAGGACTCCTTTTATAATTGCAGCGACATGTGATTTTGCAAGGTTTGATAATCCGAAAACGCAGAGTTCTGCTGAGGTTTTATTGCTTTTAAAAGATGCTGGTGCTATCGGTGTGCTTTCATCCACTCGTCTTGTCTATTCTGGCGACAATGCTGTCTTCAATTATAAGTTTTTCGCTGAGTTGTTTAAACAAACTGATGAATACAAGACCTCAACGCTCGGTGAGGCGATTTTCAAAGTCAAACAGGTTCAAACATCGCTCAATGATAGAAAATTTATCTTGCTTGCTGACCCGGCAACGCGACTTGTGATTCCGAGATATTCTGCGGAGATTGACTCAATAAATGGATTGAGCCCGAAACAGCAAACGGTTCAGCTAAAAGCTCTTGGTAAAGTTAAACTTTCTGGTAGTTCGTTTAAAAACAATCAAGTTAAAATTGAGTTATCCGGAAAAGTTGAACTTATACTTTTTGATGCGCTGAAAAATTTAAGTTACACTGACGAAATGGGAACAAGGTTTAACTTCATAGATCAAGGGAATTTGCTTTTCAAGGGAGAGTATACGCTTGACAAAGGGCGGTTCTACGGAGAATTCATCATCCCTAAAGATATTTCATTTTCAAATTCAAAGTCAAAAATTTTGGCTTATTATTATGGCGATGGCGTTGACGGCATCGGATATACGACAAATGTAATCATCAATGGGATAGATTCAACCTTTACAATTGACAGAGTTGGTCCAGAGATTGAAGTTTATTTGAACAATAAAAATTTTAGGTCTGGTGATGTCGTGACGAATGAACCGACGCTAATCGTTGAAATTTCAGATGAAAGCGGGATTAACATTTCAACTTCTGCGATAGGGCATAGAATTGAGGCATTTATTGATGACAATCCGACGGGGATTGACTTGACGGAGTTCTACAAATCAGAACTTGACGATTATAAAAGGGGGAAGGTGGTTTACAAACTTCCAAAGTTATCGCCCGGGAAACACAGTTTAAAAGTCAGAGCTTGGGATGTTTTTAACAACTCATCGGTTAAGGAGATAGAGTTTAATGTCGTTGAAGGTGTTGATTTCGCTATTTTCAATGTGTTTAATTATCCAAATCCATTTTCCGAGAAAACATATTTTACTTTTCAAAAGGTTGGAACTGAGGAGGAAACGCCAGTTGATGTTGAGATAAAGGTTTATACTTTGAGCGGTAAACTTATAAGTAGAATTGAGAGGTTTGGGCTTACGGGGAATTTCATCGCTATTGAATGGGATGGGCGCGATATGGATGGAGATGAAATCGCAAACGGGGTATACATTTATAAAGTCGTTGTGAAGACATTTGACGGCTCAAAAAGAGCTGAAACAATCGGGAAGCTTGTTGTGATGCGATAAAATTTTTTATATTTAAAATAAAAAGAGGAGGGTCGCTGAAATAGTTTTACGGCTTTTGTAAAACAAAAAATCAAGGAGGTAAATTAAAATGTTAATTAGAGGCATCGTAAAGTCGTTCGTTTTATCAGCAATCTTCGTGATTTTGCTTGTTGGAATATCTTACGCTCAAGGAGGGGATGCCGCAGTTCCATTTCTTTTAATAGCACCTGATTCAAGAGCTGGGGCAATGGGTGAAACTGGTGTAGCGTTGGCTGACAATGCAAATGCGATTTTCTGGAACCCAGCTGGTCTTGCTTTTCAAAAAGGGACTGAGATAAGCTTTACACATGCAAAATGGCTTCCGCAATTTAGTTCAGACCTTTCGTATGAGTATTTAACTGCGAAACATCACATTGAAGCGATAGATGCAACAATTGGTGCCAACATAACCTTTTTCAATCTCGGTTCGTTTGAGAGAAGAGATGAGAACAATACATATCTTGGGACATTTAAAGCGTTTGAGTATGCTGTTGCTGTTGGTTATGCTATGAGGGTTGCGAGTAATTTGGGCTTGGGATTGAACTTGCGTTTTATCCATAGTCAACTTGCCCCATTTGGCACTGCGGAAGAGCAAGGTAGAGGTGTCGCAAATGGCGTGAGCTTTGATATTGGGGTTCTTTTCAGAGAACAAGTTTTCGGAAGACGAGTTGGAGTCGGTTTAAATCTTTCAAATCTTGGTCCAATGATTCACTATATTGATAAAGAACAAGCCGATCCATTGCCAACACACCTTAGATTTGGTTTCGCCTTTGATGTAATTCAGACGAAGTACAATGATTTTACAGTGGCGGTTGACTTTGGAAGGGTTCTCGTAAGGAGATACCCGGGTACGGGGAGAAAACCCGATCCACTTCCAAAGTCATTGATAACAGCTTGGAATGAAGAAGCAAGTTTGAGAAGGGTGACAACTGGTGTTGGGTTTGAGTATTGGTATGGAAGCCCCAAGCTTATCGCATTAAGAGCTGGCTATTTCTATGAAGACCCAAGAGCTGGGGGGAGGAAATTCGCAACCTTTGGGGCGGGGATAAGATATAGTATAGTTGGCGTTGATTTCAGCTACATTTCAACATTTGAGGCGAATCACCCGCTTGCTAACACATTGAGGTTTTCAATTTTGTTAAATTTCGGAGAGAAAGAATAATATAATCACCTGTGATTCCAAAATGCGCTTCATTTCGTTAAGCATTTTAACTTTAATCTTGAGTTTTTGTTTGTTTTCACAACCCCAGCGTGCGTATAAAGTTCTTGCTGTTATGGTTGAATTTCAAACAGATGATGACCCATTGACAACTGGAAATGGTAAATTTGACCTGAGTTTTCCGAGCAAAAAAATCATTGACCCGCCACCTCACGATAAAAGATATTTTGAGGCGCATCTTCAGTTTTTGAAGAATTATTTCGCGAAGTTCTCAATTGATGTTGATTATGAAATCATTGATACTGTCTTCACCTTGTCAAAGCAAATGCGATATTATTCACCACCTCAAGACTCAGGATTTGACCGACTCTTGTGGCTTGTTTATGAGACATGGACAATTGTTAAAAATTCAGGTGTGAGGATGAATTTACCGATTTCATCCTATGATTGCTATATAATTTTCCACGCTGGGGTTGGTAGGGATATAAATTTATCCGCTGAGTACGGATATAATCCAACTCCATACGACATCCCATCAGTTTTTATTAACACTGATTCAATTATTTCATTTTTGCGGAAGAATGGTATTGGTGATGATTTTGGGATTAAAAATTCAATCATTCTACCGGAGACAGAATCAAGGGTTGTTTCAACTTTAACAGGTGAAAATCTTTTACAGCTTGGCTTAAATGGTCTTCTTGTCTCAAACTTTGCGAGTTTTCTTGGTTTGCCTGATTTATTTGATACCGCAACTGGGCGTTCAAGAATTGGCAGGTTTGGTTTGATGGACGGAGCGGGGATTTTTTCATATCGTGGGGTTTTACCGCCTTCACCATCAGCTTGGGAAAAGGTTAAACTTGGTATATGTAACCCAATTGAGGTCACCTTGCAAAAAGATACAACCTTAACGATTTACACATTTCAGAGCGATCCAAGCCGTTCTGTTTATAAAATCCCAATAAATAAAAAGGAATACTTTCTCCTTGAGAATAGAAATCGCGATGCCTTCTCAGATGGAGCGAGGTTGAAATTTCTCTGGCGCGATTCAACCGGTGAAAGAATTATTGAAAGGGTTTTCACAAGTGAACAGCGTGGGTTTAATTATTTTGAGGTTGATTCAATTTATGGGGTCTTGATTGATGTTGACGAGCCCGACTGGGCTTTGCCCGGGTCTGGAATTTTAATATGGTATATTGACGAGAATGTGATTGAAGAAAAAATTAAAACCAACTCAATAAACAATGATGTGAAGCGTCTCGGTGTTAAACTTGTAGAAGCAGATGGACCACAGGTTATTTACGGAGATGAAATCGGCTGGGAGTTTGATATGTGGTTTTTGGGGAATTCAGCTCCTCTTTACAAAAATGAGTTTTCAATTCGTTCTTATCCTTGGAATCCAACGAATAGCCGTTCAAATTTTAATTTTAAAATTTATGATTTCAGCGCCCCGTCACCGGTGATGACTTTCAAAGTTGGTTTAAACGATACAATTTTAAGTCCGATGCCTTCTTTTCCGAAACAGATTGAAGGTTTAACATTAAATTCTTCAATTACGACTGCAAATATTGACCACGACCCAAAAAACGAAATAATTTTGAATTCTTCAATTGGAATTTACGCTTTTAATCCTTCGGGGACGAGTTTAACTTTGAACCCAGATGGGAGGTATTCAAGAACTGGAGGCGATTTCCCTTGTGCTGTTTTTGATGTTGATGGGGACGGGAAAAAGGATGTTGTCGGGATAAGTGGTAATAAAGTTGTCGTGTTTAAAACATTTGATTCAAATCTTGATGGCTTTGCTGATAGCGTTTGGGTCTTTGAAAATGGGAGTCAAATTTCAACACCACCAGCGATTTTCCGCAATGAAATTATCTTCGGAGATAGCTCCGGATATCTTAACTTTTTAAGAAGAGATGGGACTTTGGAAAGGAAGGTTAAAATTTCTGATGAGCCAGTTATCTCTCTTATCGCAAGTGATTCAATGTGGGTCGCTACTTCCAAGACAAAAGTAAAAACCGAGAACAGAGAATGGAAGTTTAATGTTAATTTTGTCGCTTCAACTGGAATTGATCTTAAAGGGAACGGTGCTATTGAAATTGTAATAGCAATAGGTGAGGATGGGGATATAGCAATAGTTAACACTCAAAGTGGTAATTTTAAGATGATAAAGTTGCCTTTTAAATCAAAAGTGAACACAACTCCAGCACTTGCCGATTTGAATGCTGATGGTTATCCTGATGTAATAATAACTGTTGGAGATGACATTTGGGCGTTGAATTACCTTGGTTCTGTCCTTATGAATTTTCCGATAAAAGTTAGAGATGCCGTTTGGGTTTCTGCGCCGGTTGTTGTTGATTTTTACGGAGATAGTTTGCCTGAAATAATCGTTGGGACGAGAACAGGGCTTGTTTATGCATTTGATGTCTACGGTAAAATAGTTTCGGGTTTTCCTGTTTCTGTTAGTTCATCGGTTGTTGGTTCGCCGTCGGTTTTCTATGAGAGCAATCTCGTCCATCTTTTTGTTGCAAGCTCTGACGGCTATCTTTATGGTTGGACGATAAAACCAAGTTCAATTCCAGCTAAAGTTTTCTGGGGGGGTTACCTTCGTGATGAAAAACATTCAAATTATTCCTCAAAGTTTGCTTTTGTTGAGCCGTTGCCACGGGCTGAAATACTTGATAAAAATGAGGTTTACAACTGGCCAAATCCAGTTTTGAGTGATTATACGTTTATCCGTGTGAAGACATTTTATGATTCAAAAGTGAATATAAAAATTTTTGACCTCGCGGGTTTTAAAGTTGATGAATTTGATATAATGACCTCGGCAAATTTTGAAACTGATGTAAAGTGGGATGTGAGCAAAGTTCAAGGTGGGGTTTATTATGCCCGAATTGAAGCGAACGCACAAGGCAGAAGCGATGTTAAGATAATAAAGATAGCCATCGTGAAATGAGAGCTTTTTGTTTATTTTTTTTAATCTTCGCCATTGCCTTTTCCCAAGATGACGAGTTTATTCATACAGAGCTTGATTGGTTGACGATTGAGACGGAACATTTCCTTGTTCATTATCATCCAGGGGCAGAAAGGACTGCAAAAGTCGTGGCAAAAATAGCAGAGGAGATTTACGAACCGATAACATCCCTTTACAATTACAAGCCGGAGCGAAAGATCAACCTCATCATAAAAGATTACGACGATTATTCAAATGGCGTCACATATTTTTACGACGACAGGATTGAAATCTGGGCAAGCGCTCTTGACTTTGAACTTCGCGGTTCACATAACTGGCTCAGGGATGTGGTGACGCATGAATTTACACATATGATTCAAATGCGAGTTGCAATGAAATTCGGTAAAAAAGTCCCAGCGATTTATCTTCAATGGCTTGGATATGAACGGGAAAATAGACCAGATGTCCTTTATGGGTTTCCAAACATCATCGTCTCTTACCCAATTTCAGGTGTTAATGTCCCCGCCTGGTTTGCTGAGGGAACTGCGCAATTTAACCATCCGAATTTAAATTATGATTACTGGGATACGCACAGAGATATGATTTTGAGAATGCAGGTTATAGACAATAAGCTTTTATCTTGGGAGGAGTTGAATTCTTTTGGGAAGACGAGCTTGGGGAATGAGTCGGTATATAATTCTGGCTTCTCACTTGTTGAATTCATAGTCAAAAATTACGGCGTTGATAAACTTTATGAAATATCAAGGGAATTGAAATCGCCTTTATGTCTTACGATTGATCAGGCGATAAAGAAAGCGCTTGGACTAGAGGGTAAGCAGCTTTACGATATGTGGAGGGAGTATCTCAAAGGCAAATATCAAAGGCAAATTGAAAGCATTGGCGAGAGGGTTGATGGTGAGATTATTTGTGAAACTGGCTTCGGTAATTTTTATCCGAAATTCTCACCCGAGGGTGGGAAAATTGCGTATATTTCAAACAAAGAAAATGATTACTTTTCTATTTCCGCGCTTTATCTTCTTGAACTTAAAACGAGAAAGGAATTAAAAATCGCCGATGCGGTTAGCTCTTCAATATCTTGGTCTGCCGATGGTAAAAAAATTTTTTATTCAAAAAGGACGAGGAAAAACAAAAACTGGCAAAATCTTTATGATGTGTTCTTTTATGATTTTGAATTGAAAAAAGAGACGAGATTAACCTATGGCTTGAGGGCGAAAAATCCAGCTGTTTCTTCAGATGGTAAATATCTTGCATTTGTCTTTTATGAAGATGGAACTGCAAACATAGGCATTGCGGAACTTTCAGGTTCAAGTCGGATAGATAAATTTAAAAATTTGACGAATTTTAAAAACGGCGAACAAATATATAACCTGTCGTTTTCACCAGATGGCAAGAAAATCGTTTTTGATTATCTTTTGAAGGACAACCGCGACATTGGGATTATTGATGTTGAGAGTCAAACTTTTCAAAGCCCAATCACAACGCAACATGATGAAAGAAACCCAATCTTTTCAACTGACGGGAGCAAAATCTATTTTTCCTCGGATAGAAATGGCGTGTTCAATATCTATGAGTTTGATATCGCAACTGGTGAGATTATGCAACTGACAAATGTCTATGGCGGTGCCTTTATGCCCGATGTCTATGGGGATAAACTCGTTTATTCAACTTATACATCTGACGGATTTAAAATAGCATATATCAATGGTTTCAAACGGTTTAAGCCAAGCAATGGTGTTAATCTGCTTGCGATGGGCGATGGGATTATAGAGCAGATGCAAATTTCAAAGTCAAACGATTATAACGATGCGGATTTGCCGGAGTTTGAGAGCAAGGAATATAGCAATGTTTATACTCCGATTTCTTTCTATCCTGTGATTCGGCTTGACAATTATAACAAGCATGACAAAGGAATTGACAAATTGAAAATTGGATTTTACGCTCATTCAACGGATGTTCTTGGAAAATATAGTTTGTTCGGTGGAGGACTTATTAACCGAAAGTTTGAAAGAGACCTTTTCTTGATATTTGAGTTTAGCGATAGAATCCCGATACTTTATCAACTTGGTCTAAAGCCAAAATTTTCGCTTGAAGCATACAATATAACAAGAAGAACGAAATTTAATCTTGAACTTGGGTTGAATTTAATCCCCGTTGATATAGTTTATCACCTGACCGAGGTTGATTTATTGTTTCATTGGAGGCTTTTTCTGCAGAACTTAAATTTGAAAACTGGTTTCACTTTTTCAAGATATTCAGCCGAGATAAAAAGCTTTACGATACCGGAGACGAATATGCTCGTCCCATCATCAGATGATGTTTATTTTATCGGTAGGGTTTTCTATCTTAATTTGACATTTAGGGATATTTTGCCGAGGAGCAATTCGGATATAAATCCAATCGGTAGGAAAGTGATTTTGCGATTGAATTACGAATTGAATAAATTAAATCCCGATGGAACTTATGAGCTCAAGAATGGATTTCTTGTCCCTGTTTACAAGAATTATAACTTTTGGCGATTTGAATTGGGATGGAATGAATATTTGAAGTTGCCATTTAAAAATCACGCTCTCGGTTTAATTTTGAAATATGGAAGCATAATTGGTAAGCCAGTGAATGAATTTTTTGATTTTTATATCGGTGGTTTAATAGGCATGCGTGGTTATTCTTTTTATTCTTTCGGCGGGAATGAGGTGTTGATGTTAAGGTCTGTTTATAGATTTCCAATTTATGAGAGATTGTCGCTTCAGTTTTTACAGTTCGGGATAAATAGAGTTTATGCTGGTGTTTTCTTTAATTTTGGAAATGCTTGGAGTGAAAAGTTTAACTTGGATAATTTTAAAAAAGACGCAGGGGTTGAATTAAGAATTGACGGGACTTCCTTTTATATCTTTCCGATGAAGTTATTTTTCAGCGTCGCTTACGGGTTTGATAAATTTGAAAGGGTTGTAAATAAAGAGAGGTTCAGTTATGGTCGTGAATTTAGGTTTTACTTCGGGCTCGTATTTGAGTTTGACTCGCTTGAATAATTTTATGCGATGTTTTATATCTATCTTGATTTTATCCACAGCTTTGAAAGCACAAGATATTCCAGTAAGGACAGGTGATATATCGCTTGATTTTTCAAGTGCAAAAGTCGTTGAGAGGGGAAAGTACTCTGTGTTAAAAGCGGGTTTGATGTCAGGTTTAATCCCTGGTAGTGGTCAAATATATACAGGCAGTTATTTAAAGTCGGCTTTATTTTTCATAGCTGAAATCGCTTCGTGGTCTGCTTATTTTGTATATTCCAAGAAAGGTGATGAGCAAACAAGGAAATTTAAGCAATACGCAGATGAGAATTGGAGCGTTGTTCGTTATACTATGTGGATGAACGAATGGATGGAGAAATACGGAACACCTGATGCACCGATAGTTCAAATAGATCAAAATGAAAGTTTGAAGCCGTGGCAAAGGGTTGATTGGTCAAAGTTGAACGAGGCGGAAAGATATATAAGTCGTCTTTCGGGTGGTTTCTCACATACTTTGCCTTATTATGGTGAACAGCAATATTATGAGCTGATCGGTAAATACCATCAGTATGCCCCGGGATGGAATGATTTTGATAGTGGATTTGTCCCCGAAGATGTTCGCCTTTTACAGCCGACGGAGAAGTTTAAGTTTTATTCACTTGAAAGGGGCAAAGCGAACGATTTTTATTCAATCGCTTCAACCTCTCTTTTCATTGTTGTGGCAAATCATGTTTTAAGTGCGATTGATGCTGTTGTTGATGCTGCGGTTAAAAATAAAAAGATAAAGACAAAGGCAGAATTTGGTTACGATTTCAATTTTGGTTTAAGGGCGAATTTAAAATTAAGCGTTGATTTTTAAATTATGTCGGTTGCTCTTTTATTTTTTGATGGCATCGGGATTGGCGAAAACAATCCCGAAATAAATCCATTTGCAAGATACAAGTCAAAATTTTTTCGCGCTTTTAATGATGATGGTGATTATACCGCTGAATATGGCGGGATAATTATTCCAACGGATGCAACTTTGGATATTTCTGGTCTTCCACAAAGTGCTACAG
>Ga0071330_1062915_pt1 | contig 66458 bp, 61 predicted proteins | sample GBScel77sediment_FD_63802 | JGI IMG/M metagenome (GOLD analysis project Ga0071330, IMG submission 63802) | Hot spring sediment microbial communities from Great Boiling Spring, Nevada - Cellulolytic enrichment Sediment 77C v2 (version 2) | ecosystem: Environmental > Aquatic > Thermal springs >...
TAGAGGAGGTAGCAAATGAACGAGACTAAAAATTTAACGGACTTTGATAATTACTTATTGAAAGAGTATGAGATTATAGCGGAAGCGCATTTTAGGTCCATAGAAACAATATCAGCATTTTTCAGGTATTACGTGTTGATTATGTCCATCCCCATTTCTGCAATTGTCTTTTTGTTTCAGAAAGGTGGAGCAGATTTACAATTGATATCGAACGTTTTAAGGGTACGAATTTTTTTGATAGGTTTTATCATCTCCGTAGCCGTGGTAGGGATATTTCTTTGTATGTATATTATCAATTTGAGGTTAGACGCAATACAGTATGCTAGGGTTATCAATGGGATTAGGAACTATTTCTTTGATATTTCTCCACATGACTTATTCCTAAAAAAAATGTTAACAGTTTTACCCAGAAGTCCTTATTATCCGAGTTATTTTGAGAAGAGCGTATTTCTGCCGGTTGTATTGGCGTTCACGATTTTTAATGGGTTTTACTTTTTTGTAGGTTTTTGGTTATTGTTCTATCCGAGGATGTATCTTATTTTCTTGTTGACACTGCTTTTACTGGTATTTCAGGTTCTTATTTATTACTTTTTTGCTCGCCATAGAGAGATTGGGTATCTCAAATCTAATATAATAGGAGTCGACATCGATGGAGTTTTGAACAAGCACAGAGGCCATTTTTGCCGTTTGTTGAAAGAAAAAACCGGCAAAACAGTTGAGCCCGAAAAAATAACTTGTATTCCAGTTCACGAAATTCCTTCACTTGATGTAAGTAGAGATGATGAAAGAAAAGTTTTTAACGACCCAACCTATTGGATTGATATGCCACCCGATGAAAAGGCTCCTGATGTGATAAGGAGGCTTAAAAATATAATGAATTTCAAAATATACATTTTTACCTACAGGCCGTGGCCTGATGAGATTGATGAAAAGAAACTCTTTGATTTGGTTAGCTTATTTATGCAAAAGACTAATAATGTAAGCTTAAAAATGTTTTTGCTCCATTTAGGTATCAAATTCAAAATGTCTTCTATAGTAAGAAGATTTAAGTCAGAACCTATGAGGCAAATTACTGTTGATTGGTTGAGAAAGAACTCTATACTTTTCGACAGGTTATATATTGAGTTAGGTAATGACTTCTCTTCAGACCCTCGAGTCAAATTCATTAACAGGTTTTTCTTGTCTCGCAAAAAGAAAATAAGATTCTTTGTTGAAGACGAGTTGGATAAAGCTATTAAGTTGTCCTATATTTGTGATTTAGTTTTTTTAATAGACCATCCTTATAATCAGGGAGAATCTGACCATTCCAGGTTGTGTAAAGGTGCACTTTTGCATATGCCTTCTAATGTAATTAGAGTAAGTGGTTGGGATGAAATTTGGAAGTATATTAAAAAAGTCGCATGAAAGTGCTTCTTGTTGAGCCCAAGAAGTCCAGACATTATCACACTAAGTACCCCCCTCTTGGTTTGCTTAAATTGGCGGCCTATCATAGAGCCAAAGGGGATGCGGTAAGATTTGTTAGGGGTTTTGATGACGATGGTTTTTCTCCTGATGTAATTTACGTTACCAGCCTTTTTACATATGCTTGGAGACCTGTTCATGAAGTAATATCATACTACGCAAAAAAATACAAAAAGGCTGAAATAATTGTTGGTGGGATTTACGCAACTTTATGCCCCGACCATATTAAAGATGCCTTTAAACAGGAGAGAATTAGGATTCACATGGGTTTAGTAGAGGAAGCTGAGGACATTTTACCTGATTATTCCCTTGTACCCAAATGGAAAGCGAGCCTGGTTTTTGCATCAAGGGGATGTGTAAGGAATTGTCCTTTTTGTGCAGTTAAAATTCTGGAGCCACAATTCAAGCCTCGGCGTTCAATTAAACATTTGATCTATCCAGGTCACAATAAGGTGATATTTTGGGACAATAATATACTCGCTTCACCTTATTGGAAGGATATCTTCCAGGAGCTTGAGGAACTAAGAATAGAAGTAGATTTTAATCAGGGATTGGATGCTCGCTTAATAACTCCCGAAGTAGTAGATAAACTTAAAAGGTTGAGAATACCTATAATCAGATTGGCATACGATACTTTGGGAATAAGGAATTCTTTAAAGAGAGCTATTGAGTTACTTAAAGAGGCCGGTTTTTCTGGACGAAGAATTTTGGTTTATTGCCTATACAATAATCCTTTTGACAAAGATACTCCTGAAACTTTTTTGAGTAGGCTCAAGGACTTAATGGAATGGGAAGTTGTGTGTTATCCTATGAGATTTGAACCTTTGGAGCCACGTGACAAAGGCACTTTTGTGGCACCCCATTGGACTTCAGAACTGTTAGAAATGGTCGCTCGTGCGAGAAGAGTCATAGGTTATGGCGGTGCATTTCCGCCTCATGATGGATTAAAAAAGAAGTTTTTGGAAGCTAAATCTTTTGAGGAAGCTTTTGAGTTAAGACCGCCTCGGAGAAAAGGTGATAACTAAATCCTACTTTTAAATCTAAAATTGAAAAAATAAAGGTTACATTTTCATCTCACAGTCTTCCCACTCAAACTTCTCCAGTAATTCCACCAAATTACTCTTTGAGGTATTATCCTTTTTCTATAATATGGTGATTTTTTGAGGAGAAAATAGCGTACTGTGGGGCGGAAGAGTTTTATGAAGAGGAGTTTTATGCCGAGGGCTTTTTGTATGTCTTTTACGTAGTCATCGATGGTACGGGTCTGGTAATTTAAAAGTTTTTGACTTTCTTCGGTGTCCATCCAGTCGGTGGCAGAGTATTCTTTGGGGAGTTGGGTTTTCATCACTTTGTGACACAGTGAGCTCGTTGCGAAGTATTCTTTAGAGAAGGCTTCCTTTGGAAGAATGCCTAACAAATGCCTCGAGGTTTACAAAATAGTTGAAAGGCTTTTGAAACCTTCTCGGAAAATTTATTCATTCTAAGGGATGGTTTAGACTTTCAATTTGGGTTCTAAAGAGCAGTTATTAGATTTTGTTGGCTTAAAGGGTTTCAACTTGCTTGTCGGTGGCTCGGTAGAGATGTCTGAGTTTAAGTTTTTGAGGTTTTGTTTCAAATTTCAAAGCTCGTCAATCCGATGCTAAGACTTTCTCAATTAGGGCCTTGTTAATCATAAGAATGCTCATAGTAAATGTTGGACTCAAAGAGGCATTTAGCTTCAAGTAGTTATTTTTGATAGTTACCGAAGTGTGCAGTCAAGTTAGGTGGGGGATACAATTTCTTACAAATAAAATTAAGAGATTCGGGCGAGTTATATCCACTATTGTTCCTGAGAAATACTCAGCTTGCGAAAATTTACAATAATTTAAACAAATAATAAATTTTGTGATGGTTATTTTTGCACAATTATTTGAAGATCAGTCTAAGGTTTGAAGAAATGAAGAGTTAGTCTCTGAAATTGACTTGAAAGGGGCAATTTGATTTAAGGGAAATTTACTCAATTTTGAAAAAATGTTGATGATTTGCCAGAGAATAGGAAAGGCAATTTTGAAACATAAATGTCTAAGATGAAGGCGCAATTATTTGTTGGTTATAATTTTGTAAATGGTAAAGTGAAAAGTTTTTCGCTTACCTCGACGGCTATCAAATCGGTTTTTAAAGAATTTCTAATTTTTTTATTTTTCGTGTTTTTTTGCTTTTTTTGTGTTGTGGGTATAAAGCTGAACATATTAATTTTTTCGAATTAAGAACTTTGCAGTTCGGGTTATATAATTGTAGATTTTAAGATGGTTCTGAAGATTAGTGACGATGTCCTGATGAGATAATGTTTCTAAACCATTCCCGCTTTGTGTTTACCTATAAAAACTTGACAATCCCCTTATTTTGCTTTATAATATTACTATACGAGAATTTGGAAATTGGGGAACTTTAAAGTAGAATAAAACTAATTTTCCTGAATGCAAAAAAATTTGTATTTATTTAGATGTACTATTTTGCGCGAAATTTTTAAAGGAGGGGGTGGAAATTGGTACAAAAGTACGTATATGAGAGAAATGGCAATGCAAAGCTTGCTACAATTGCCATACATGAGCGTGATAGCACAAAAAAGGTAATCGTTTTTGGTGAAGGGCTTATTGGAACAGTCTGTAAAAGTGATATTTTTCCCTATCTTACTTTCTGTGGAGCTGACGTAGTAGCATAGAGGGCGTAGGCTCTGCTAATAGCCTTTTTCTGTAAGAGTGCAATAAAGTGAGCCTTAATAAAAAGAGATAAAATGTGAGGTTCTGGCGCAGGAGGGGGTGGTGATAAAGGACCTCACAAAGGAATCTATAAGGTCATTAAATTTGTCCCTTAATTTTTTAAGTAGGGAAATTTTCAAAGCCACTGATAATTTGTTCCGAAGCAACCTCTCAATATATCTGGATTATCCAGAAGTTCATTTCAAATTTGGTTATTTTTTAAATCAATTACAGGAGCATGGGGAAGGAGTGAAGGAATTTAGAGATGAGTTAAATTGCAAACCTCAAGATCCCAGATTTCATAGTTCTCTTGGGAAAATTCACTTGAATCTTAAAAAATTTGATGTAGTTGTTTGTGTGTCTCACCAAGGTGTTTGTGTTTTTCCTTTTAATATTAGATGTAGGTTTGGAGAGGTTTTATTCAAAGCGGTGGAGTATAAAGAGAGTGAGAAGGAATATAGGGAAGTAATAAAAAGGAATCAAAAATATTTTGGAGCATATATAGGTCTTGCGGAGTTATTAAATTGTTGGAAAAGATATAGAAAAATTCCCTTTGTGTATCAGAAGGTCTTAGCGATAAGTTCTAAACGTGAACTGACCAATATTGAATTTGGGATTTTTTCGTGCGAGTTGGCCTATTATGAAAGAGTAGAGAATGAGTTCAAGCAGACGATAAAAATAAAACCTCAAGACGAAAAAAACCATTATTGGTTAGGAACTCTGTTTCTAAATACTAATAGGGTTAGTTTTCGTGAAGGGAGTAAAACGATTGCAGAGGCGCGGAAAAAGGCAATCGAACTTAACCCAGCCTTTGTAGATCCTTATTTAGCTTTTGCTTGTGGTTACAATTTTATGAGCGAAAACGAAAGGAAAATAAAATTTGTCGAAAACACGATAAAGATTGAACCAAATAATGCAAGAGCATGCTGTGGATTGGGTAATATTTACTTGGAAAAAGGAGTGTATTGCGATGCGAAAAAGAATATCTGGAAGGTGCTTATGATAAATCCAAATTTTTATAACACCGCTGAAAAACAGAAAGCTACTATTTATTTGAGAGAACTTCAAGAAGAGGTTTTAATGAGTGCTACGCATTTTGGCATTAGTGAGTTAAAGGAGGAAGGGTTAAGAAAAATAATTAATTTAGGCCCTGACAATGTTGAAACTTATTATTTATTTTCTGAAGTTATCATCTTCCTTGGCTCTTCTGACAACCGAGAGCGAGGGAAGAAATTAGAAAACACAAAAAGGGGAGCCATTTTAAACCCTGATTGTTTTGAAGCATATTTCGCTTTGGGCTCACTTTGTTTCAAAAAAGGAAGATATAAGTGTATTGAGGAAGAATCAGGAAAAGTGGTCAGTATAGAACCTAATTATATGGACAAAAATTTAGTTTCGGCTACCTTGTTTTTGAGGTTTTATTTAAGTCATAAGAAGTTAGTTGAATTAGCTATTACAGATGTGGGCTTGTATTTGGCGTATGTTTATGTTTCGTTGAATCTTAGTAAATTCAATGAGATACTCGAAGTTTTTAAAAAGGTTTTGAAGTTCTCGAAATGAAGAAACTGGGAAAGCTGTGTTACTTTAAATTAGCAAAAAATATTACCAAACTTTCGTTGAGTTCGAAAAAAAACGACGAATTGTTGAAACTGCGTAAGAAGCTTATGAAAGCCTCTCTTTACAGCAAATCTAAATCATTTAACTTCCTTTGGGGGTAACTAATGCCTATAAAAAAAGCCAATAAAAAGGCTTTAAGTGTCTTTGTGAAGTTAGTGGAGGTGGATTCACTTGTTTACTTTGTTTATCTGAAACCTGAATTACTTTATTTGAAATTGGCTAAAAGGGAAAAAGCGGTAGGGTACATTTTAAAGAAGAAAGTTTGCAAATGGTGATGGATTAGGTGTTATGGTCAATTTTTGCAATGATACTCTTCGGAAATTAAACAAAAATTTTGGATTGAATATTGTCAAAGTAACGAGCTTGTTACCAAAGGATTATTTAATGGTGCACGTGTGGAAGTTTCGAAAAAACTTAGGGGTAAGTATGAATGAAAATACAGACGCGAGGCAGTTCGATGTAATTGGAGTAAGGCGTAATGATTACAAAATGATTTATGCGCGTTTGTTGTCTCTATATGTACGGAGAAGATGTGGTGCGGAATGGGAGGTTTTACAGAAATTAGTAAAGTTACTACAGTGCAAACAGGTTTCTTGCAAACTGGCACAATTGTTATATTCAAAGTTAAATGATAAAAAAGGTGGATTGGTTTGTAAAGGCAAAATTACAATTTTACGGGAAATGGAAATTTTGAAGCATTTTATGTAAGATTTTAAAAATAATTGAAAATTTAAAAAAGGAGGGGTGGTAATGTCAGAAAAAAGGCATCACATAAATTGGTGGGGAAACGAGGAGCCGATAGATTTGGACCCTAAGTGCCTATATCAAGATCCAGCCAATAGAATATTAAACATGAGTGGAGGGATACCTTACATTATGTCATATATGGGTAAAACAATTCATTACGTGTGGTTAGCACCCTGGTTATATAAGTTAAGCTCTCGACTTGCCCATGTGGGGAAATTAAGTCAATTGGGAAACGGTACTTTTGAGATAAATATAGAAGGGGATTTTAGCGAAGAGGATGCCAGTTTGTGCGTTAGCAAATTAAAGAAGTTGAGTTCAATTCTCCCCGAAAATCCGAGAGTGCGATATGAATTTGGTAGTTTTCTTCATTTTGAGAGCAAGTTTCCTGAGCTGGCAGAAGAGGAATATCGAAAGGTTTTGGAAGCAAACCCGAAGAATTTGAGGGCACGCTTCCGGCTCGGAATTCTGCTTAAGAATATGTTGCGTTTTGAAGAGGCTTTAAATGAATTTAACGAGATTTTGAGAATAGATCCGAATTTTGAAGGGGCTAAGTACTACTCTCAGATTATTTCTGAATTTATAAATAATGGTGGTAAAGAATTGTTAGTTGCAGCAATGAAAGGCTCAGGTAGTATGGATAATTATAAAGATTTGGCGTATGTGATGCGTTTTCTCCATATGTATTATCTTTCTACCTTGTTTTCTTATAAATGGGAAGAATTGAGGCAAGAAAATAAGGGTTCAAAGGCATCTAACGGCAATGGTGGAGAGTCTGAATTGATTAAAAAGTTAAGTAATCTCTTTAAGGTCCCTGAGTTTAAAGAAGAGCGTAGCGGATTTAACTACCTTTTGGGAGAAATGTATTTAGAGAGACTTCTGGGCGACAAGGCTTGTGCATGCTTCGAATCTATAAGTAAAAATGAATTAGATTATTTAGAAGTTCTAAAGAAAATTGGAGCATTATATATGAATTCAAGTAGTGAGTACAGAGCGAGAGAAATATTTGAAAGGATTCTGGAGTTGAAAAACGACGAAGAGTTTGCTAAGAGGGAGTTAAAAATCATAAGTGCAGTTGAAGAGACCAGGGTTGAGGCAGAACGAATAAGAAAAAAGTTCCTAAATGGATATGCAAGTTTGGAAGAGAAGGAACTTTGGGAAACTTTGCGAAATTCACCCCATATTGCTTTTGGAGAAACAGAGGATTGTAAGTCTGTTGAACAGGCTAATCAGAGTAATGAGCATGAATTAGAAAAATATTTGGAAAATATGAAGACTGAATTAAGGAGCGCTGAAGATTATTGCGAGTTAGGAGAAATGTATCTCAAATTTGGGAAAAATGGAAAAGCGATTTATGCCTTTAGGCAAGCAATTGAACTAAAGCCTGATTCGACAAGAGCGTATTTTGGATTAGCGAGGGCAGCTTTTAAAGGGAATTTATCTGGTGGCAAGGATGCAATGTTTAAATTGTTGGAACTCGATTCCAAGAATGTGAGAAAATATTTGGAATTACTTTCTCGCGAGCGCATATATCCCGGTGATGATGTAATGTTAAAGGTCTTCGAAATTGATCCCGAACATGTACGTGATTACATAATAATGTTTTCTTTCGATGGGTATTTTGTGGGTGGCGAAGAAGCTATGATGAGGGCAATGGAGTTGGATAGGTCGTATATTATGGAGTATTTGAAAATGTTTGCTGAGCATAAACATTATCCTGGTGACAGGATTTTAAGAAAAGCTATAGAACTTAATCCTTTTCAAGAGATTAACTTCATAAAGCTTTTTGTTGAAAGTAGTAATACTTTCCCAGGAGACAGGAAGTTTATAGAAGATGCAGTTACACGAGGTTATAAAGATGCGAAACTTTCTTATCTTTATGCTAAGAATTTTGATGTCGTTAACTCAAAGCCTGTTTGGTTTTACGAAGAAAAAACGGGGAAGGCTGCATTTGTTCCTTGTATCTTGATTTATTTTAGAAAGTCTAAAGAAGAGGAGGCTAAAGTTTATCGGTATCCGGTTATTGATCTTACTGTTCCTCATCCTTTAGAAGACATAGAGAAGAGAACAGAGCACTTAATAAAGGCTGTGTCTTATGCCCCTGACTTTTTCGATGCGTGGTTACTTTTGGGAAAGGACCTTTTTGATTTGATGTGGTACAAGGGCCTTGATAATCAGGATGAAGTGATAAAAGCCTGGAAAGAGGCTTTGAGATTAAACCCAGAGCATGCAGAAGCTCATAGATATTTAGCAGAAGTGTATTGGTATACTTTGAGGTTTGATGATGCGCTGCGGGAGTTTGAAGAGGCTGAGAGGCTTGAACCACAAAATATTTTTAATACTTTAATGTATGCTAATTTCCTTCAGTATATTGGGAGAGCTAAGGAAGCTGAGGATAAATACAAGAAAATCTATGATTTTGCACACTATTATCTTGGGTATCTTTACCACTATCTCGGATCTTATGAGGATGCTGAAATTGAGTACCGTAAAGCTCTCGTTTATAAGGGGTTTATGTGGCTTGATGTAATTGACATAGAATTGTTACTTGGGTTATTAATGTTTGATTCTGGAAGATATGAAGATGCATTAGCATTGATTGCGACGAAACAGTTGGCAGAATTTCGTTCTGATTTGAAAGCGGAGTATGCCCTTTTTATTTCTAAATTGATGGAAAAATTAAGGAGTTATGAAGTTGCTGAACTTATGCTTTATGAAACCGAAAAGAGAGACCCAGAATATTTAAAATGGGCTGAGGATTTTGTAAATTTCAAACCGAAGCGCTATGACTTTATGAAACTGCATCCGCGCGTTCTCTCGGTATATAGGGAAATTGGATTTACAAAAGCAGTGCCGGACTTTCAAGAAAAGCTTAATTTTGTCGAGGTTTTGGATGAGGCACGGAAGTGTTTGGAAAGGATTGAGGCCAATCCGGATGATGTCCTTGCCCATTATGGTTTAGCTTTATTGTGCGAGAAAGTTAGAAATTTCGAAGGAGCCGAAAAGGAACTCAAAGAAGTTTTGAGAATAAAGCCGGATTTTTACCAGGCCTCGGAAAAGCTCGAATATTTGGAGAGACGCAGGAAAGGCGAGCTGAACTGATAAAAGTATATTTAACGTAAACGAAGTTCCTCTTAAGTGGTGATGGTGGTGAATTTTTGTGACCATTGGTTTAAGCGGTATATAATCATTTAAAGGGAAGGCAATGAATGCATAGTATAACACGGCCTAATTGGTTAAAGTGGGTTTAAACATTTGAGGGGTAAGTGCCCCACATGAATTTATTGGAGAGGTATTTTCCGATAAAAAAGAAAGGTTTGGAAGATAAATTAATAGTTGCCCTTTCAAGTATTTTGGGAGTTTGTTGAAATAGTTTTTGGCCGAAGTATGAGATGATTATCAGATAGTTTTTATCCAAGGTAACTTTTAGAAAGCTCGAGATTTAAGAGTTTTTCTTTGACTTGAAAGTTGACTTGGCTTTGTTATCATAGTTCTTGTCATAAATACGTGAAAGACTGCCCTTCTGCGTCATTTTTTTACGAAAAGTTCCAAGTTAACAATTGGAGACTACACTTCCGGCAATCAAATTGTAATATTAATTGTTCTAAGTTACCAGCGAATCAAGATTTCTGCTGAGCGAATCAACATTTTCTTTTTGGGAGAGGTGTTTAACTATTTCTCGGCAACACTTTTTATTTTGGTTCCGATTTAAAGGTTTTAATTTACCTATGTTAGGTAGCTTTGTTGGTTCTTAATTTTTTCAATTTACCATTAGACGTTGGTTCTATTAGACCTTTCGTCTAAGGATTGATAAAGGTTACACTGTGATATTTTCTCGTTTCAATTGTATGAATATGAGCTCTTGATTTGAATCGTGTTCAATTGTCATTGTATGTTGCTTATGATTCTTTGTTTTGGGGAACGTATTGATTTTGCATTTGCTGGATATCTTAATATGTAAAAACTGCTATACCGGTTTGTCAAAGGTTAAGTATTTTCAGTGGGTTGCTCCTTTTGATTCGAGGTATTTAACGATATCCTGGTGTCCTTTGTCGATTGCGTAACTCAGTTAAGTGTTTAAGATGATTTGTATAAAACCTTTTCAGACTTAAAATATGATTGTATGTATGTAATTCTTGTTGCACATATTGCAATGTTAATTTTTCTCTAAGTTTTAAATTGCTACTTTGTCGTTTTTAAGATGGCTCTTTTTCTTATTTTTCCTACCTCACCGTCTTCCCACTCAAACTTCTCCAGTAATTCCACCAAATTACTCTTTGAGGTATTACCCTTTTTCTATAATATGGTGATTTTTTGAGGAGAAAATAGCGTATTGTGGGGCGGAAGAGTTTGATGAAGAGGAGTTTTATGCCGAGGGCTTTTTGTATGTCTTTTACGTAGTCATCGATGGTGCGGGTCTGGTAATTTAAAAGCCTTTGACTTTCTTCGGTGTCCATCCAGTCGGTGGCAAAGTATTCTTTGGAGAAGGCTTCCTTAGGAAGCATTCCTATGCCAATGCCTTCCAGTACCTTTTCTACGATTTCGCCATAGGTGTACCAGCACCTTTTACCACCACCGATTAAGAGTATCTTACCCCAGATTTCTTCGCTTCTTACACCATGGGCAATGGCAAGTCCTACGTCCTTTGTATGGACATATTCCATTCTGTTCTGAAGGTTTATTTCAAAAAGGGTTTGATCTATTTTGAGATTTATGGGCATTGATGCGGCAAGGCGGAAGATGGACCATTTTAAATTGGAATTTCTGAGCATATTTTCGCATTCCAATTTGTGCCTTGAATAGTGCTCTGGCGGGTTGGCGGGCTCGTTAGGTTTTCTGGGGGGCTCAAGGTGCTGGGTTATGCCGAAGACGTGGACGGAAGAGGTGAAGATGATTTTTTCAGGCCTCTTTAGTTTTTCCATCGCCTTAATTAGATTTCTCGTTCCCCCAACATTTACCTTATAAGCGATTTCGGGGACCTTTTCTGATTCAAGGCCTGTGGCCGAAAGTTTGGGGATTATAAAGGCAAGATGCACGACTATATCTGTGCCTTCTAAAGCCTTTTCTATATCCTGTTCCCTGGTGATGTCGCCCCAGAAAACCTCAATGAATTCGCCATATTTTTTCTTTAATTTTTTAAATATCTTTAGATTTTTTTTGGTTTTGAGGTCAAAGCATCTGACCTCGTCGCCCTGACTTACAAGGGCCTCAATGGTGCTTTGACCAATGTTGCCAAAGGCGCCAGTTAAGAGCACTTTCATTTTATTCCTCCTTTTTAATGGATTCGAGGATAAGCTTTATGCCTTCCCTACTTATTTGTTCCATTTGAGTATCTGTTTTAAAGATCTCTTGCTCAATTGTTCCAATTGCATAAGAAACTATAACGTGGGCAGCGACCTTGGGATCCACCTTTTTAAATAAGCCCCTTTCTATTCCTTCGGAAATAATCTGGGCGAAATAGTTGGTATAGAGTTCGAAGTATTCTGAGAGTTTTTTAAGGATGTTTTCGTCTCTTATTCCTGCCCTGAGAAATTCAATGAATAGTAGAAATTTAGGGCGGGATTCCTGAAAGATTTCTTTGAAAAGTTCAGTCATTTTTAAGAGGCTTTCGTAGATGTTTTCGTAGGTTTTGACATATTCGTTTATTCTGAGGGTGAGGTCTTTCAACCAAAGGTCAAGTATTTCGAGGAAAAAGCTTTCTTTGGTTGGGAAGTAGTGGAAGAAGGCACCCTTGCTTACCTCTGCTTTTTCACAGATTTCTTGAACAGAAGTTGCATCATATCCTTTTATGGAAAAAAGCTCTTCTCCTGCTTTTAAGATCTTAGTCTTTGTATCCAATTCAACCATTCCTTTACTCCTTTCTTTTGATACCGACTGGTTGGTATGTAATTATGGACTATCGGGTCAGGAATGTCAAGGGGTTGATTTTTGGCTCGTTTAATAGGATAAAAGTACTGCTCAGCGTGGTGCATCATAAGTGTGGTGATGAATTTTTGTTTAATATAGAAGGGGAATATCGGCGTCCGCTGTTTTGGAGGGAATTCAACGTGGTTAATATTTGTTTTATATAGTGTCTCAATCCATTAGGAATTAATATGATGGGTATCCATATGTTATAATATTTACACCTGCATAGGAGGTTTGAAATGAGTGTAAGGGCATTGACCTGTGATGAACATGGGTTTGGAAGTAGAAGAGAAGAGTGTGTAGTATGCGGTAAATGGCCAGCAAGAAATCCTGCGTTACTCTGTGATCAGTGTGGATTTGGAAGTGCAAGGGAAGAGTGTTGCGTTTGTGGACGATGGCCCGCAAGAAACCCCGCTATGGTATGCGATGTCCATAAGGGGATATGTGTGAAATGTGGCAGGAGAATTTATTAAGCTAATTTTCGGTTGGTTAAAATATTATATGTTGCTTTTTAGGGTGTGGGAGTTTAAAATTTTGGTATGTTATCACCTATCGACGAGTTGTTTGAGGAATTTAAAAAAGCAAAGCAGGAAGAGCGCATAAAGATTCTTGAAAAAATTGCAGATTATGATTTTTCAAACAAGTACGAGGTTGTTAAAGCTTTAAGCGTGTTGATTGAGATTCTTGCTAAGTCTTCGGGAAAGTTGAAGAATTCTGCGATAAGCGTACTTGTAAAGATGAAAGAGAGAGGAGCCCTTGATATCCTTGTTGATGAAGTCCGAAGCATATTTGAGGAGTTTAAAGAGGCTGGGTTTGACTTGGGGCTTGAAGAGGAAGGGGAGGTGCTTCCTAAGGAAAGAGAAGAATTGGACATCCACGATTTCTACGACTTTTTTTCTGAATTCCACCCAGAGGAAAACGAAGTAAAGGAAGAAATTATGCCGGAGGAATCGAAAGAAGAGGAAGAAAAGAAGAAGGCTAAGGAAAAACGGGAAAAGTACCCTGACCTTATGGATTTTGAGATACCAGAGGATTAACCATTTTCGGTCACCCGTTCGAGTCCAACCCTTTCTAAATAAGTAGCCAGTACTTGAGCGGTATTTTTACAACTTTATCGTTTAAAAGCTCCAAATCTCCTTTATTGCTAATTACTATACCGTAGGTAAAATTCTTTATCTTTTGCGCGGTATGTTCTATCTGTCTCATTCCATAGTGGTCCTTTCCGTATCCAACCTCTATTATAACGCTTTTGTTGTCTCCGATTCTAAGAATAAAGTCTGCACCATTTTGGGAAGAGTCATGCATGAGGGAAATCTCGCCCAACTCAAATTCTCTTTTTTTAAAGTCTTGAAGGAATGTCAGCGCAATGTAATCCTCGAGAATTTTCCCCTTCAGTTCCGATGGTATAAGTCCCTTTAGGACGCTAACTCTAAGCGACGGGGAGATGAATAGATACTTTTTAGGTTTTCTTACTTTAACATATTTTTCACCGTAACTTCTTATCTCAACGAGAAGGCCGCTTTTCACTAAGACATCCATAACACTTTGTAAAATTTTAAAGTCAAGATTCAGGGTCTTGCAGAGTTTGTTGTAGTCAGTGCTGTCTGAACTTGCAATTAAATAAATGAGGTCTTCAATTTTTGATAGAGTTGGGGAGCTAAAACTTTTCATCTTAAGGATGTCTTTTGTTATGAGCTTCTCTATCACGCTGTAAATATACTCTAACGCTAAGGCTTTTTTCTGTGTTATTCCTAAAACGAAGGGAAAACCCCCAATGTGCAGAAAGTCCTCTTCAATATCTGGTGGAAGTTTGCTATAAATTGATGAAACCTCATTTTGAACATCTTTGCAGAAATCGAACACACACTTTGCATCGTTACAATTTAAGGCCGCATGGGTAAAATTGTTAGAGAAGGATTCTAAGAAAGAAGTAGAATCACTGATTATAGTAGGAAATTTAAGGGTAATAAATTCGCTAAACTTTAATGGATACATTTCCATTAGTGTTGACCTACGAGATAGATCGGGATTCATCTTTACTTTTAGAGCACAAGAACCTGTTGCTATTACAAGCACGTTTTTGTGCCTTTTAGTGGTGTCATAAAGGCTTTTTAAAAATAACCCCCAATTTTCATCGTAATGTACTTCATCCAGCAGGATTATTAACTTATGTTTTAGGTCTACTAAGTTCATCTTATAAACTTCCAGGAGATAGTTGAAATATTCGTGTAGTGTAATCTTCTCAGCTGTCATTCTTGCGACATCTAAGTAGACTTTGTAGGAGATTTTTGAAACAACGTTCGAGTAATCCGCGCTTGCTGGCAAAAGATTGTTTCCTATGTATCTTTGCAAGAAATAAATCTGGGCAAGGAGGGTAGTTTTACCAACCCCTCTAATCCCTGAGATTAGGTTTATTTTTTCAAGGTCCAAAAGGTTATCCTTTACAAATTTATCCAATAGTGAAAGATAATGCGAAAAGATTGACCGGGTGGGGTTTAGTTTTAGCTCATCGGTATAAATGTAATCTTCGAGTAGTTTATCAACATCGGCTGTCCATAGGCGGTGGAATCTTTCAATTTGTTCCCTTGTTGCCATTTTTTAGATTGCATTCCATTTGAAATGTCAAATTTAATTGGAATGGAATCCAGTTAAAAGTATAATTTTGATTGGAATCAAATCCAATTAAATACAAATGAGCATTGTAGGGTGGAATCCTTTATTGTTTTGAACAAGGCTTTAAGATATGAGACTTGTAGATTTGCCGATAAACTTTGCTTTAGACTGGCGTTTTTATTGTTAGTATTTTTAAAAGGCGCCTGAATACAAAATGTAACTGGAGTTTGAACAAGGGGCAGAATGTATAGTATTCGCAAGTTTGATTCTGATTAAAAAGGTCTTTATTGGTGCACAGCCTTTTTCCGAGGATTCGATTCATAGATATGTGCACAGGGTAAAAATGAGAGTCCCGTTCTAAGCTAAGAAACCTGGTTCAAAATCTGCTTATTTATTTAAGTTTTTATCTGATTACTTGACCAATGGTTAAACTTCCGGGATAAAGTTAATTTTCTAAATTCACTTACGAAATTGAATTTCCTTCTTTTATCTCTTCTGCCATGTCCTCAGCTCTCAACTTTAATATGATCCAAAGTGCAAGGAGAGCAAAAATAAAAACGGTTCCCTCAATTAAGGTTATCGAGAAGCCTTTCATTTTCATAAAAACTGCAATACCGTCAACGAGAGCGTGCCCCAAAATTGCGTAAAAGAGCCATAGGATGTTTTTTCTAACGAGAGCCTGAAGTACAAGAAGGGTCCAGGCTATGTGCATTGTGATTGCAAAGATTCTTTCCAGACCTCCGAGAAGTGGAATATACCAGGGGATTGACCAGAAGGCCTCGACCTGCTGTTTGAGTTTGAGCAGGGTTTCCTCAGGGAGGTTGAGTCTTTCCAATCCGCCGCTTTTGAGAACAAGCATGTTTATGAAAGTAGAAAGGACAAGGAGTCCAAGAATTAGTGATTCTATACCGCCGTGACCGGCTCCAAAGGTTATGCCTTCTTTCCAGGACCTCGCCTCTTTTTTCCAGAATTTTAAAACTAAGTACCTTGCCACCTCCTCACAAATTCCCGCTGAAAGGCCCGCGATAAGGGCCATTGCTGGTAAGGGCCAGAGAGCAACGCCACGGCCACCTTTTAGAATTCCAAGGGCATGATTAAGTGGAATGTGAACGACTTGAGAAAGAACAAAGGTTATGGCACCAGCCCAGACGAGGCTCATCTGTAAATTGAATTTTTTTGTCAGGAATACCCATAAGAAGATGGGTATTCCTATCATTATTATCATCTCAACGATAAAGGCAACAATTAACATATCCTCTCCTTAAATTGTTGAATTCAGACTTCTTTTTTTCTGACAGCTGAAACCGATTCAATCACAACAAAAATGGCCAGGCCAAACAGAATAAGGGCGGTTATGGTTATTACGTCGTATTGCCCGTTAGTCATTTTGATTACAAGAGTGTAGGCCAAGGCGGTGAGGGTCATAAAGAGCATAAATAGCATTGGTAAAATTATGGCCAAGGAATGTTTGAAGTTTTCCCGTTTTACCCATACGTAAATTACTAATAAGACAAGGGCTGCGAGGAGCTGGTTGGTGGTCCCAAAGATGGGCCAGACCACCTTCCATACGGGTACGATGTTGCCTGAAAAATCCTTAAGTTTCATATTTAATAACAGGATGGGTAAAATAAGGGATATCACTGTTGCCAAAATTCTGGAGTTTAGACTTTCCTTAATCTCAAAGAGCTCCTGGAAGATGTATCTGGCAATTCTTGTAGCAGTATCGACCGTTGTTAATATAAAGGCTGATATGGCTAAGTATCCAAGGATCTGCCCGGCTCTTGGATTAATGCCGATAATGGAGCAGAATTTACCTATTCCTTGAGAATAAATTTGCTGAGGGTTTGCCCCGGTTTGGCCTTTTGCCAGGATCATTACTGTTGAGAGGGCTATTGCGGCAACAAGGCCTTCCAGCAACATTCCACCGTAGGTAGCGAACCTGGCATTTTTAGCATTGTCAACTTGTTTTGACGTTGTTCCCGATGCCACAAGGGAATGAAATCCTGAGATGGCACCACAGGCAATTGTTATAAACATAAAGGGAATTAGCGGGCCGATAGATTTGGAGTTAAAGCTTATAAATGCGGGATAACTTATCTGATTTTTCCCAAAGATCAAACCCACGAGGCCGATTATTACTGTAAAGTAAAGAAAGTAACTTGAGAGGTAATCCCTCGGCTGTAAAAGGAACCATACGGGGAGGATGGATGCTAAAAAAGCGTATACAATTAGAACCCAGATCCAGCTCTGTTTTGAAAGGGCAAGAAACGGGTTGCTGAGGCTGTAAACTATACCTGCAAGGATTATTATTAAGGCTAAAACGGTTGAGGGGCCGAGTTTAAACTTGAGGCGATAAAGAGAAATTCCGAACAAAATTGCAATGAAGATATATAGCACACTTACCTGGGCAACGGCTGGTTCTTTCGCGAAGGTATCAGCGCTTAGGTCGAGAAAAACTGCAACTACGTACATAAGTGCAAGCCATATGAAGACAAGAAAGATCTTGTAAGTACTTTTATTGATGTACTTTTTGGCCACTTCAGCAATGGACCTTCCGCCGTGTCTTATGGAGATTATTAGGGAGGAAAAATCATGCACTCCACCTATGAAGATAGAACCGAACAATATCCAGAGTATGGCAGGTCCCCAACCGAAGGCGAGTCCCGCAATTATTGGTCCTACAATGGGTCCTGCGCCGGCGATGGAAGAGAAATGGTGGCCGAGAAGTACGAGTTTATTGGTTGGAACATAATCTACGCCGTCGTATTTTTCCTTTGAGGGTACCGGTTCCCCGTCTTTTACTTTATAAGTATTCTCGAGGAACTTCCCATAAAATCTGAAGGCAAGGCCGAATATCAAAATAACTGCTAAAATATATAGAGTTGTCATAGGAAAATTATAAAACTCCTTTTTAAGACGAGAAAGCGATGCGACTTTTTTTAATTGGCCCCTTTAAAGTGTGGAAGACAAAACCGTTAAAATTCATCATTTTAGGCTAAATTGATAGATTTATGGGCATCGCTTTAAGTGCTTAAAATAACAGTTTATTTAGGCTCGGTATTAATTTATGACTAACTTAACTCAAAATATCGTATGTTCGTCGCGGTTTGTTCTATTTCTTTTGCATGTCCAGATACATTTCCCGATAGATCTTTTGCCCCAACGGAGTTTCGAGAGGAATCATTGCATCTTTTTTGCAAACGGGGCAGACTTTTGTTCTGCTGGAAAGGCGCCAGATGGAATAAATCAATCCGGGTAAGACGAACATAAACCAGAGGAGGATTTCCATCCAGATGCTCCCAGGTGTATAGGGCACAGGTTCACCAATGGAGCCGCAGTAGGAACATATGTACTGTTTGCCCGTTTCCATTTTAAACCTCCTTAAACATACTAATATTTTAATGCGGATTACATAATTGTGAATGCAAATTAACTTTTTAAGGGTTCTTTTGGATAGCATCGTATTTATAAAAGATGTGTTTTTTCTCGTAAAAGTTTTTTCTCATTTTTGTAAATTTTTAGTGGAAAGTTTCTCGATTTTTCAAAGCTTTTTGTTGCATCCACATCCACCCTCTTGACAGTACGAGTATAATAGTGTATTATTTAACTATGACACTTGAAGGCTTAATAAAACCAGAATTCGATCCAAACCTGCCTATTTATCTTCAAATAATGAACTTTGTGAAGAAACTTATCGTAAGGGGGATTTTGAAGCCCGGCGATAAAGTTCCTTCCGTGAGGGATATGGCACTCTTCCTTGGCGTTAACCCTAACACCGTTCAAAAGGCTTACGAAGAATTGGAGAGAGAAGGCACTATTTTTACCAGGCGGGGGCAGGGCAATTTTGTGAGCGAGGATGAAAATATCGTTGATAAGATAAAAGAGAGAATGGTTAAAGACCTTATTGAGAAATATAGGAAAGAGCTGGAAGAGCTTGGGTTATCAAAAGGAGAAATTTTTAACCTTTTAAAGGAGATGCTTGAATGAGCGAGGTTATTAAAGTTTCAAACCTTTATAAAAAGTATGGGACTGTTGTTGCCCTTCATAACGTTAACTTAAAGATAAAGAAGGGCGAGATTGTTGGGATATGTGGGCCCAATGGAAGCGGTAAATCTACTTTTCTGCGAATATTAAGCGGTATTGTTAAGCCGACGACGGGATATGTCGAGATTCTTGGTGGAGTGGCTGGAAGAAAGGCACGGAAGCACATTGCCTATGTCTCAGAGAATGACATCTATTACAAATGGATGAAGATTGGTGAGCTCCTTAGTTTTCTTCGTTCGTTCTACCCATCCTTTGATTATGAGAAAGCGAAAATGCTCCTTGAAGATGAAGGGCTTGACCTTAATAAGAAAGTCGGAGAACTTTCTAAGGGCTATCGGCAGAGGCTTAAGGTGATTATGGCCATTTCTAATTCTCCCGAAGTGATTCTCTTGGATGAGCCCTTTTCGGGTATTGATATGCTTTCGAGAGAGAGAATTCTCAACATATTAAAGGAATTTTTAATCGGTGCTGAGAAGACCGCATTGATTTCAAGTCACTTCGTAGAAGGGATTGAAGAAATTTTCAGCAGGGTCATCTTTTTTAAAGAAGGAAATGTAGTCCTTGACGAGGATTGTGAGGCTATGAGAGAAAAGTATGGAAAATCGGTGAAATCAATGTATTTTGAAGTATTTGGAGGCCTGTCATGATGAAAAGATTGATCTGGAAAGAGCTCAGAGAGAACTTCATAAATGCTCTTATTTTCGTGGGTGTCATCTTGACTGTGACCGTTTATGGGGTGGTTAAGAATATTGAAAATGTTAAAAGCCTCGCTTTTATATCGCTCCTTATCGTCTTTCTTTCCTTCCTAATGGTCTTCTCTTATGCTATTTACCGCGGATTTTCTTCAATCAAGAGGGAGAAGGATAGAAATACCCTTGAATTTCTCCTTTCCCTTCCCATTGATGGTCGCGAAATAGTTACTTCCAAGTTTTTAGCTTTTGCTATCGAATCGCTATTTCTTTGGGTTTGTGTAGTCTTGTTTTCCCACATTCCCATTCTATTTTTGCGTCTTTCAAATGCCATTGGCGGTGCGGAGTTTATATCGGGCATGAAGACTATTACCTATCTGGCATTCCACTTTTTCCTTTTTACCCTTTTTACCTTTGTGGTTTTGCAATTTTATGAAATTCTTGTTCTTTCGCTCAAAACTAAGAATTTCTTTGTAAATGCAGTTATATTCTTTGTTTATCTCTATTTGGTATCTGAGATTAGTGCTGCCTTTAAAAAGATTTTCAGCTTTATACCAGGTGAAGCTCCTCACTTCGGTAACTTTTTGGGAGAAACGATAACGATAGGTGGCAGCACAACTTATCAAGGGCTGGCGGCCGGAGCCCTTACCGGTGTTGCCCTTATCGTATGCGGGATTTTATTGTTCAACAAAAAAGTGGAGGTGTAGTTATGAACTGCTTGTTGACACTACTCTTACTTACAAAAATATCTGGTGAGAATATTAAAAGTGTAACAATAAAAGAAAGTGGTCCTGAATTCAGGTATCCAGGACCCAGGATTTCCGTGGTGATTGACAGCGTTAGCGAAGTAGACTTTTCCGATGATGAAGGGTATGTGGCGGAGTTGAAGGACGGAGACCTAACGGTGAAAGTCGATGGTAAGAGGGGCCTTGAAATTGAAGTGCCCGCTACTGTGGAAAAGATTGAGTTGAGTGCTATCTTTGCTGACCTTAATGTAGATGTCAACGTTCCCTTTTCTGGAGAACTGTTAAACGTTACGAATGTTAAAGGGGATATCGAAATAACAGGCAAGACAGTAAAGAACCTTGTGGTGCTTAATGTTTTTGGTGATATACAAATCGAATTTGAGCCTGATACCTCTATTATGCCAACAATTCAGGTTACTTCGGTGAATGGCGATGTATTGCTCAACCTTGTGCCCGGTCAAGTAACGGTAACCAGTGTCAAGGGTGACATCGAAATTAAGAGGCCGGATAACGTATACGCGGATAGTTTGTATTCGTATAACGTCGGATCTGTCTCTGGGACCGTCGATCTTCCAACGGAAATTGAAAATCTCGTGAATGTGTCAAAAACTATCTCAAAGAAGGGCATGAGTTTTGTGCATTTCGAACCATACTTTACATTCCTTTCTTTTAACAGGGTGGATGGCTTTTTGTTCTTCCCTTCCTTCGATGCGTTAAAGGATTGGGGTAGATATACCCTTGCCCTCGGCTACGGAACTGCGTCGAAAAAATTCCAGTACTTTTTAGATGTGGAGAAATTTTTCCCTGTAAAGACGGCAGCAAAACTCGGCGCCGGGCTTTCATTATACAACTATCACTTCTATTCAGATTTCTGGAAGGTAACAAGGGGTGAAAATTCCTGGCAGGCTTTGTTCTTTAAGGATGATGTTCCAGATTATTACAAATCTCAGGGTTTTGATCTTTACCTTACAACAAGAGTGGATAATTTTGGTGCCAAGATTTCATACATTCAGAGGAAGCAGGAAAGTCTGAACCTTCGCACAAACTTTTCTTTCTTTTATAAAGATAAAAATTACAGGGATAATCCGGCAGTAGCTGAGGGTCTGAATAGAATTGTCAAGTTTGAACTTGGATACAGAGATTTTGCGAGATTCGCAGGGGAGTATTACATAGAAACACCCATAAATCAAAGGGTTTTACGTTTATATGCTGACTTAGAAGGTAAGACGGAGATTTCTCCCGTTGAATTTTACCACAAGTTGAGCGCTGGCTATACCGACAGTGATACCTTCCCTTACGGCTTTACTCTTGGTGGTCCAACGACCCTACCCGGTTATCCAACGGCTCACTTTTCTGCTAAGAAATTCATACTTGCTCATGAATATTTCATTGTGCCAACCAAATTTGTAGATTTCATTATCGGTGTTTACGGTGGCCTAATTGATGGTAGGTTTTACGGAGATTTTCTCGGCGGAATTAATATCTTTAAAGGATGCAGTGTTTTCGCAACTAAGGATAAGGTATCAAATCAGATTAAATATTACATGAGGTTCAACACAAAAATATGATAGGGGCTATTTTACTCCTTTTGAAAGCTTTGTTACCTTCTGCGGAAACGGCTACCCTCCGTATTGAAGGCAGATTGCAGGGTATTGAGTTTATTATACAGCCTGGGGAGAGCACCTACGCCCTCGGGACTCTCCCCAGGGCTTACCCTGCAAAGGGTCAACTGGTCTACGATTTTGGTGACATTTCAAGTAGTTTTCCTCCGTTGACAAGTAAAAAGGTTAAGTTGTACGTTTCACCGGATGTGAGAAATCTTTACCTTGACCTATATGCGGAATTTTCTGTTATCAAAGTATACCTTGAGAATATTGATACACTGAAGATTAACCTTAGTTCACGATTTTCTTCATTTTCCGTGGAGACGGAGAGTTCACAGGTTTATATTTTGAACATCAGTCAATTGCATGGCAGGTCGGAGATATCGGGGAGAAGAGCAGAAGATTGGGGTGATGTAACAATCTTGGGAGGAACTTTTAAAATTTCAGGCGGTCTTAACAGAGTTAATTACATTTTCAATGCTGATGGTTCAGAAATAATTTGTGCTAAAAAAGTAACTGTTCATAGAGCGGGTCTTATAAACAGGCTTAAGCTGGAAGAAAAATTGAATGAGTTTGCAGGTGCGCAAAGTATTTTGAAAGTTTACGGGAATTTTAATATCATAAAATTGTCGAGGACTGAGGAGTAAAATAATCGGAGGGGGATATGAAAAAACTGGTCAGGAAGAAAGAGGGCAGAGTATTAGGGGGAGTATGTGCAGGACTTGCCGATTATTTCGGAGTAGATGTTGTCCTTGTTAGATTGATTTTAATTGCTTTGGTATTGGCATGGGGAGGGGGACTTTTGTTTTATCTCCTTGCCTGGATAATTATACCAAGGGAGGAGTGAGATGAAAAAATTCAGAAGAAAATCAAAGGGCAAAATGTTGGGTGGAGTCTGCGCAGGGTTGGCGGACTATTTTAATGTTGACGTTAGCCTTGTAAGGCTCGCAATGGTTCTACTTGCTCTGGCTGATGGTATTGGTATTCTTTTTTACATTTTAGCCTGGATCATAGTGCCTGAAGAGGATGTTGAGGAAAAGAAGCCTGAGGAGGGTAAGGCCGAGCAGGAGGGTAATAAGAACGTAGAGCTAATTGGAGGTATTTTTCTTGTGCTTCTTGGCGTTTACTTTCTGGTTAAAAATTATTTAGGGCTCTTTATTCCCTTCAGCAAAATCTGGCCTGTTTTTGTTATCATTCTTGGCATCTGGATCATTGTTAAAGGTTTTTCTAAAAAGGAGAGTTAAAGATGAAAAAGAGAAGTGGACAACTCTGGGTTGGTATTTTACTAATTATTTTGGGAATTCTCTACCTTTTGAAAAACTTCGGATTTATAGGGGAAAGTGTGTGGAGCATCGTAGGGAAGCTCTGGCCCCTTATATTAGTCTTGATTGGACTGGAGATGATAATAAAGGATAAGGTGTTGAGAGGAGTGATAGCGATAATCTTTCTGTTGCTTTTTCTTCTTTTTGCAATATTTCCCCCGAAAGGGGTTAAAAGGAGTGGGAAGTTTGGAAGAGATATAGTGAAAAGGGATGCTGTGTTCGACAGCGCTTCAACATTTGTTCTTAATGAAGATTTAAAAGGCGTGGAGAAGGTTGAGGTAAAGGTTGAAAGACTAAAAAGGCTCGACATAAGCGTGAGGGAAGCCACTCATGGAAGACTGGAATCGGAGATGTATATAAGGGGAAAAAGGGGTGAATTTTTTCCAGATTCAATTGAGTACACTTTTTCAAAATATGGAAATAGAGGGGTCCTTACGATACGAGATAAACGGAATGTAAAGGAAGTGGGGGAAGGACTATTTATCCTAAGAGGATATGAAGGAAATTTGAATATCAAGATTCCCAAGGGGGTGAGCTTGGAAATAGACAATATTAACGGGGATGTGGCTATTGAAAGCTTGACCTTGAAGGATGTGGAGATTAAGCTTGTGAATGGAGATTTGGAGATTGATGAACTTAATTTTAACACTTTTGGACTTACATTGGTTAATGGGGATTTTGATGGTGACGGGTTGGTTGCTCAAGATATTGTTGAGCTTTCCTTTGTTAATGGGGATTTTAAGTTGGGGGAAGCCAAGGGTAAGGTGCTGAAGATAAGCGGAGTGAATGGAAAAATCGTTCTAAGCGAGGATGTTGCCTTTGAAAAAGTAAATGTAGAGGCTGTTAACGGAGATGTTTTGTGTACCATTTCGCCTAAGTGGCTGAAGGGGATTGTTGAACTTGAAACTGTTTCTGGAGATATTGAACTTCAAAGGGCCGGCATTGATAGGCTTCCTGTAAGAATCAAGAAGGGCCTTAGAGAAGAAGGCGAAGATCCTGACAGAGCGAGAATTTTTGTAGAAACGGTTTCTGGGAGGGTGAGGATAAAATAGTCACAAAATAAAAGTGGGCCCGCAGGGACTCGAACCCCGAACCAACGGATTATGAGTCCGCTGCTCTGCCGGTTGAGCTACGGGCCCACGTAGTATAATTATAAAATCCCTGTTACGAATTTTCAAGAGTTCGCATTCTTCTACATTCGCTTTATCGAAATCATCCAAAGGAAAACAGCGTTCTTAATTAATTTTACCCTTAGATGGTCTTAGCTGGAAGTCATTTTAACTCCATATTGGTAGTTAATACCAATTTTCATTTTTAAAGATGTTTTAGTAGATTTTACTTCAAAAATCTAAGCTTTTTAAGTCCTTCCATTTCTTTTCGAATTACGGGAATGTCAAATTTTATTAAGAACATCTCAAGGGTATTGCATACTTTGGCTTCGATGAAGTGACCACCCATAACCTGGCCGTTCCTGAGACCTACAATAATATGAAGGTGATAGTTAGGATCAGTTTGGGGTGTGATTATTCCAGAAATTCCAAGTAGTTCTGCAGGCTCATCTGCTTCGTGAATTTCGTAGCTTTTTCCGTTCCAATAGCCTACTTTGACCTTTTCTAACATCCCAAGAGCGGAAGCGATCACAAGAATGTGTGCTTCTTTGTCCATTTCGGCAAGGGTTTTTAGATTTTTCACCAAATCCTCACCGTGTTCCATTACTACTGCAATATAAGGTCCCTCTTTTCTGGTTTCCATACAACCTCCTACAAGAATTATAAAATCAAAGTCCTAAAAAGGAAATACAACACTATTATTAATTGGTAAGACTATAATATCAAGGAAGGCAACGTTGATTGAAATGGAAGCTAACAATTTTTTTAGCCCATACCCTTCCCCATTTGGCTCTTAGGTATCCTTAAATTGGCGGCGAATAGAATTGGAAACAATAACCTACATTGCATTCGGCAGTTGCTTTGGAATATTTTAAAAGATTCTTTAAAATTCAACATTATGCAGCTTTTGATATTTAACTTTCTCTTTTGGCTTGTATTAATGTTCTTTGCAGGAATTATAGTTCACTTTATTCCTCCTGAGTTTTATGACCCAGAAAATTTTCTTTTTAAGCCCAGAAAAATTGAATTTGATGGGAAACTTTACACATCACTCTTTGCCATAAAAAAGTGGAAGGATAGACTTCCGGAATGTGGTGAATTTTTTAAATTCAATCCCTTTAACAAGAAAAGATTGCAAAAGATGAAGGATTTAAACTATTTTGAGAGGTTTATCCTTGAGACCTGTAGGGCAGAGCTAACCCATTGGATTCCAATCTTACTTTATCCTGTTTCCCTTTTGTGGAATCCCTACCCAGCCAGTATTTATGTTTTGATCTTTGTGCTTTTAACTAATTTTCCCTTTTTGATAATCCAGAGGTACAATAGAATCCGATTTCTTAGGGTTGTTGATAAGTTAAGAATGGAGAGGCAACCCGCTTAATCAGCTTTTTGTGGAAATTTTAACACCTTTCCACTCTACCGTCCCTACGATGAAAGTCATGTAGAAAGAATAGGCAATTATTGATAGGGTAAAGGCTACAAAGATTGGGTAGATGATGGGAACGATGAGCCAGAAGTTTCCAACTCTTTTGAGAAAGTGAAAGATAAGGGCGGAGTACATTATATAAATGTAGTGAAAAGGCGGCGTGGTTAGGAAAAAGAAGGGAATTAATGAGCCAAAGAGAAAAATCAATATGGGTATCACCACACTCCAGTCTACTGTTGACGCCCCGAGTGCAGAGTTTTTGGTCCATCCTTTCCAGAGTTCCTTGAATCCACCCGGATACATCCTGAAGGATATATCTTCACCACCAAGGAAGTTTTTGATTGGTATCCCGTTCTTCGCAAGTAAATTTCCCAACTTGAAGTCTTCCACAACTTCGTTTTTTAGAGCCTCATGCGTTCCAATTTTTTCATAGTGGGTGCGTTTAATGGCAATTAATGGTCCATAAAGCCCCTTGATCGTGACTTTCTTTGAAATGAGGGAAAAACTTCGGGATGCCATAGAAGAGATGATAGCGTATATTGCGCTGAAATTTTCATAAAAGTGTAGTATATTGTGATAAGGCCAGACCGAAATTACTCCGTCAAATTCCTCAACTTCACCAACAATTTTTGAAAGGGCTTCGGTCGAGTTAAAACGGACGTCGGCATCGACGAAAAGGAGAATATCACCTCTTGCATTTTTATATCCTGTATAGCAAGCATAGGGTTTTCCTAAAAATCCTTTTGGTTTATCTTTAATTTCAACGACCTTTACCCCAAAGGACCTTGCAATTTTCGCTGTATTGTCTTCGGACTGGTCATCGACAACGATTATTTCGTAGTTTTTGTAAGTTTGTTTTTTAAGTGTATTTAAAAGGTGGGGAAGGTTATGGGCTTCATTTCTTGCGGGGATTATGATAGAAAGGAATAAGTCCTGCTTTTTGCTTTTCTTCTCAAGGAAGACCGGTTTTGTAAATAAAAATAGACCTGCCAAAATCCCCAGAATAGATAAGACAAAATACATGTTATTGAATTATAAAGAGTTAAGGGTGTAAGGACAACAGAGAATCAAAAGTTTAAGCTTTAGATTGGCGACAGAAAAAGTGTTTTGGGTGGTTGCTAACTCATTTTATAACGAGAAGTTTAAAAATTAATTCCCCGTTATTATACTTTGCCTTTCCGAAAAAAACTCCATCAGGAAGCATTAACAGTTTTTTTGAGACCAAGTCTATTTTTAAAAAAAGCTGACCAGTAGGTGTGTAAATTTCCAAGTTTTCAAAAGTTCCAAAATGCCTTAATAGGATTTCAGGATCTACAACTCCTTTTTCAAAAATTACTACGGATTTTGGTTTTTCTTTTAAATTTGTTGAAATTAACTCTATTAGCCTTGTATTTTTGTCCTCGTTGGGCGGAGTGCAATTGTCCCTTGCCCTCACCATTAAATAATAGGTGCCTGATGGAGGGGCAGGAATGCGAAAATAGGCGTAGGAGTTACTTATCGAATACGGAACAAGCCTGATGGAGTCTTCTGCTTCTTCTGGAACGTTAAAAGGGGTGGACGAAAGGTATAGGTAATAATTTACCGGTGGGGTCTGGTCTTCTGCAAGACCCGCAACGACCTCAATGGAGTCCCCTATTGAGGTTACATTGTAAATGCCAATATGAGATTTCCATGTAGGTGGGTTTCGGTCTTCAAGATGATTATGAAAGACCCCATAAGTTATGGTATCAAGCAGAATATAAGTTACATAAGAGAGCCAGTGGTTCTCAATTAATGTGTATTGAATTTGATTAATAAGCATACTTTCGTAAGAAGCCTGTGAAGGGTTCAAGTAATCAAGAGCAAGGACTGTAAATCCGTCAGGTTGTGAAGCCTCTTCGTTTACCCATAAAGCCCAGTTGTTTCTGTTGTCATCAAAATACGGTGATACTATGCCGGTGTCAGCCTCCCAATCCCAAGAGGTATAGTAGCCCTCGAATAAAACACCGTTTATGTATGGCCTAATATTGTAAGGGGTATTGCGATACCAAAGAGGAGAAAAATAAAAAAGACCACGGTTTACTATGAGAATCGCTTCAGGAAATCTTTCTCTCAGATGTTGAATAAGGTTAGACATTCCCTTATAAGTCCAATAGTAGGGTCCCCATGGATTTGCTGTATCTACGGTGTCGAGGAATAGACCATCAAATCCTTTCGCCATCAGGGCGTCTGCTTTTGCCTCAATATATTGCCACCAAGTTGTATCGCCGGCATTTACAAAGTAACTTCCCCAGGTGGCATTTTGGTCGGGAAGTCCATTGTAATCGGCATCGTCAACATAAAAGGAGGCAAAGCCGTTGTTTGTAAAAATTATAGTATCTCCAATAGGATCGTAAAAACATGGTCCCCTGCCATCTCCCACTATGTTCCCGGAATCCGCCTCTCCTATGGAAAGATAAGCAATGGTGATTACGTCATCGTTGGTCCCTAAGACCCCGTCGTGACCTTTTTTGAGACTTTGAAGTTGAGAGTCGGAAATAGCGGAAGGTTCCATTATAACAAGGTCAAAGTCTTTTGCTCGAAATATTATGTCTTCATTCCATTCTCCATAATATACAAGGTAATCGCAATCTGCTGTTAAACCGGGAATCGGACCAGCGGTAAGAAGGAAACACAAGGCTATAAAGGTGATGAACATTACGGCGCTATCGTTTCACAGTTTTAGGCCTATTTTACAACAATTACTTTGTAAATATGCAAATTATTTTCGAGCTCCACTTTTACAAAGTAGATTCCGCTACGGAAGTTACCAAGATCAATTTTGCCATTTCCTTTTAAATTGTACGTTCCACTTTTTACGATTCTTCCACTAACATCAGCAATCTGAATTTTTACTGTTTTTTCCACAGAATTTTCAAAGCTTAAAGAGATGCCTCTGCCACCTTTGATGCTAAAATTGAATTCGCCTGAAATATTTTCTTTCACAGGTAAAATAATGGAAGGATCTGCAAACTCCGAAGTGCTCCCGTGTGGACTTGTGGCGAGGGCAGTGATGTAAATGTTTGAGTAGTCAGGGTTTGTATAAGTTGTGGTAAAGACCCAGTTGCCGTTTTCGTCAGAATTTGTTTCGCCAAGGTAGATTTTACCGTTGTAAGAGATTGAGCCATCATCCCCCTCATATATTTCAATCCTTGAGTAAGGAGGGGTGTTTGTCCCCTCTACTGTTAATGTTTGTGTGGATTCTATATAATTGGTGCTGAGAATCACGGGTTTTAAAATGCCCTCATTACTATAATCTCCAATGTAAATACCTTGGGAGTAGTTTCCTTCGAAAGAAGAGCGTGTGATTGTGTTAAAATTGGCTGAATCCTCACTGCTTCCATAGATGTAAACTCCGTAGGCGTTGTTTTTAAATGTATCACTAAATATTAGAATTGAATCGGCTTTAAAGATTTCGATACCAGTTGCATTGTTCTCGAATTTATTGTGCTTGATTGTCAGGCCCTTTGCCTTGGAGGTAGCAATGTGAAGGCCAGTTATATTTCCATAAAAGTGATTACCAAGATTTTCTTCGCCTATTTTAAATCCGAATGCATTTGTTCCCTCAGGGGCGTTCCACTCGTATAAGGCTAATCCAACATCCTGGTCACCAGTTTCTCGGTTGTCGCCGATGAAATTGGAATAGATTCTTAGGTCTCTGATGCCGGTAGTTTCTCCCTTGTATCCGGTTATAAGTAAACCAATCCACCCATTATTGAGAATTGAGTCTCCTTCAAGGTAGACAGATTGAAAAGCCTTTCCACTATCACACCTTATGTAAATACCGATGGAGTCGGAATTTGCTACCTTAGTGTTTACTATTGTATCATTCTGTATCGAATTTTCCCCGTATGTTGAATTCCATGCAAAAATACCCCAGAAGTTGTTCGAGAGGTTGGAGTTCAAAACCTTTAAATTTACATTATCAATAGTTGTTATTCCACCTTTTCCATAAAAATCCGAGTTTAACTTTCCACAGTTCTCTATTTCAGTATTATCCACGGTCAATTCGAGAGTGCCATCACTTGAAGAGATACAGCGTCCGTAAATTCCGTGATAAAGTAAATTCCTAAAAATTGAGTTGGTGATATATACCTTTGCTGAACCGTAAAGGGTGCCATATGCTAAAGATGTGTTGGAAAAATCTCCAGTATAGAATCCACAAAGGGATGAGTCGATCGTTATTTCACGCAAAACCATATCACCTATCGACGTTGCATTGCCTACTTTTATATTTATGGCTGTCCGGAACTTTTTCATATTGATGCCAGAAAGTTCAATTTTCTCGATGTTATTCCAGAGTGAATCCGTCCTTATATCAAAACAGTTTATCGTTGTATCACCTATAAGGTTTAATTGACTAAGCCCCATTAGCACCAGTGGGTTAATGATTGTAAAGGGTGACGAGATGTTGAGTTCTGCTGTAACTCTCATAATTATCGTATCTATTTCTTCATCAGAGTTTGCTACATTCATTGCATCGGTCAGCGTTCCAGGGCCAGTTAGTTCATCGGAATAAATTTCCAAGAGCATATTAGATTGGTTTAGAATTTGACTTGGTGACACCCCTTCTGTGCTTCTATAAAACCCTAAGTATGAATTAATAGAATCAGAACCATTCGAATTTCCTAAATTTGGAACAATTCCGTAAGCAAAATTGTCTGAATTATTGTATAGATAAATCACCATGTAAAAGGAATCTGGGTCTCCGATTTCGCTCCAAGGAATAGAGACTTCATTGGTCCCGTTGGTTTCACTACCTGCGAAAAATTGGCCGTTGAAGGAAGTTTCGCTCCAAGTACCTGAGGTATAAACCAACTTACTGGCGTTGAATGGTCCGTATATGTGGAATCCATAATCTGCTTTGAAGGGTAAATTTATGCCCGTTGCTGATGTTTGGGTTCCCTTCCCAAAGTTTTTATGCTTTTGAGGATCTGTATCAAAGTAAATGTGGAGGTCATAGTTGGGTGTTCCTTCTAAGGACTGAAAGATATAACCTACATAAAGACTTTCCGCATCCCAGGTAACATAGGCATTCCACCAGCCGGTTGCATGAAATTGTTCATCGGTCATAAAACCTTCGCTGGAGATGGTTCCATCGAGAATAATGAAATAATTTGGAGTTCTTGGAGGTGTAAGATCTATATCGTACATTTGAGATATGAAATCTGAATCTGTCCAATCCGCATCTGCCACATCATCTTCACAGGGAATTGCATCAACAGCGGATGACCCATCCCCACCTGCAACATAGGCGGAGACTGCTATGGAGGAAGGATTGCCAATGAGGACTAAAGGTATAACAATTTCGAGAGTTTGAAGTCCAGTCGAACTATCGCCTGTATATTGATAATGTGTCCCTTGAGTGAGGTTTGAGTAATTCCAGCCACTTCCTGTATAGGTGCAAAGGTTTGCGGAACTGATTTCTTGTGTTTCGTCCCACCAGAAGTAGATTTGGTAATTGGCGTCTCTTCCATTGTCAAACCCTATTTTTCTGCCCCATGCATCACTGGGGTCCGAACCACCAGTATATCCTGAATCTCCTATTACATCAATGGCAAATCCGTAGGCAACGCTCCAGCTTGCTGTATTGTTAGTCTTTAAAAATATGTAAAGGTTAATTTCGTCCCAGGTTACGAAAAGAGAGTCGAGGTTGGCACCAGCGTTTGAGTTTTGTACGGAGTTTCCGAGTAAGGTATAGCCCGAAAGAGCCCTTTCATTCTTTTTTAAGTACCCGTCGGTAACCCCGCCGCTACCCGGGTTATTGTAAGTTGTTGCCTTAATTAAACCTGAAAGTAGTAATAGAACAGTTAATTTTTTCATAGCGCCCCCTGATATGTGTTAAAGATTGTAATGCTTTCAAAAAGAAAAGTCAATAGGAGATGTAAAACAGGGATCTGTTATCTAAATTTTTGAAGGAAGCAGAGAGCGAGCAAAATTTGTTTTTTTGTGTTTTACAAATTATAATTAATCCATACTATTTTGATAGGAATAAAGGGGGGTAAAATGAGTGAACTTTTCAGTAAGGACCTAAACAAAAAGAAAGAAGCTCTTAAGGAGCTCATAAAGAGAATCCATGAGGGAGAAAATCCTGACGAGCTAAAAAGAAGGTTCAGGGAAAACTTTGGAGATGTAACCAGTGAGGAGATCGCAAGGGTTGAGGAAGAACTGATAAAGGAGGGATTCCCAAGGGAGGAAATTATTCGGCTGTGTGAGGTTCACTTGGCAGTTTTTAGGGAATCTGTTCAAAGAGAACAGGCTACTGCAGCAAAAACCTCCCCCTTTCACCCCATAAATATTCTTATGAAAGAGCACGATATTATGCTCGAAAATGCAAAAAGAATGGTTAGCTTGCTCAAGGCTCACACCAGCGAGTCTTTGCTTCAGGATGAAAAGGCATTTTCAACTTTAGAAATGCTTATTCATCATTTCAAAGAGGCTGAAAAACACTACCTGAGAGAGGAGAACGCACTATTTCCTCTTCTTGAAAAATACGGAGTTACTGAACCGCCAAAAATTATGTGGATGGAACACGATTCCATAAGGGAGATAAAGAAAAGTCTATTCAGTATCTTTGATAGTTATAAGAATTTGCCCAATGCTAATGATTTCAATGAAATGACGACTTATGCAGAAAAGCTGTTTACTACAATAAACAGCCACTTTTTCAAAGAAAATTCAGTACTTTTCCCTACGGCTTTAAGGGTTGCAAAAAACGAAGAGTGGGAAAAGGTCAAACAAGATTTTGATGAGATTGGTTACTGCTGTTTTTATCCTCAGCCTCAACTTTTGAAAGAAAAAAAGGAAGAGGCGGTAATATCCGAAGAAAGTATCAAATTACCCAGTGGTTCTTTCACCTTAAAGGAGCTTATAGCGGTTCTCAATACTCTTCCTGTTGATATAACCTTTGTGGATAAAAATGACGAAGTAAAGTTTTTCAATGAAACAAAAGATAGGATCTTTGTCAGAACGAGAGGAGTTATAGGTAGAAAGGTCCAAAATTGCCATCCTCAAAAGAGCGTGCATATAGTTGAAAAAATTCTTAAAGAATTTAAGGAGGGGAGGAGGGATGTTGCTGACTTCTGGATTTGGGTCAAAGACAGGTATATCTTGATAAGGTATTTTGCAGTGAGGGACGAAAATGGGGAGTATCTTGGAACCTTAGAGGTGAGCCAGGATATTACAGATATTAAAAAGCTTGAAGGGGAAAAGAGACTTCTGGATTGGGAGTGATTTGATGAAATATTTTAATCGGGTTTTTTGATTTTTCGAATCTGAGCGCGATTTTACATATTATGGATTAGACTTTCTGGATTGCTTGAGGTTTGCGTACTGGGAGTATCTCCTTAAAAAATTAACAGGAAATTCTGAAGTTATTAAGACTGATATGATGCTAATTTTTCATTCAATCCTATCCCAGATGTAGATGTTCCACAATGCTTTTAGCTTATTCGGATTTTGTCTAACGTAGCTAAGCGCCCCTATGATTCTTGTAAGTATGAAAACCACAAGTAGGCTTAGAGTGAAGTGTAAAGCCCAAGGTGGTTGCTTAGTAGCCCAACTCACAATGGGCAAAAGAATGAAGAAAACGGGTGTCGCTGGTGCAGTGCTTTTTACGATTAAGGTGATTATGACGTAGACACAAAATACCTTGATTGTTACAGATGGTAAGAGGTAAGCTAAAAGGCCCAGGGATGTGGCCACCCCTCTTCCCTGCCCCTTGAACTTTAGCCAAATGGGAAAGTTGTGACCGAAAATTGCCGCGATTCCTGGAAGAAATAAAAGTTCCTGATTGACGGAAAGTAGAGTTTTTGAAATTAATACCACAATTATTCCCTTTGTAAAGTCAAAAATGAAGGTCAAAATTGCGTATGGAAGCCCCAGAACTTTGTAGACGTTGGATGTGCCTATCTTTTTAAATCCTTCCTTTGTAATGTCAATTCCTTTAATCTTTCCCAGTATGTATCCAATGGGAATGGAGCCGTAAAGGTATCCAATTGCCATGGAAATCAGAACTTTCATATTTTCTATTATAATGGTGCTTTTATTTACTTGAAAATTTTTTTTGCGTTTCGAGATTTATACAATCCTTTTGGAGCCTGTTTTTCTTCTGTTTTCTAAACTTTATCATTTTAATCACACATGAGAAAGCGTGAGATTCCTGCTCCATATAAGTATATTGTCCTTGGTCTTTTAAGTGGTTTAAGTGCTGGCGTGGGGGCCCTTGTTTTTGACAAATTGGTTGATACCTCAACTAAACTGTTTTTAGAGAACATTTCCCGATTTAATATCAAAAAACCGCTGGAAGGCCCATTAATTTTCGGTCATGAGAGGTGGTATTTAATCCTTTTGGTGCTTGTCTTTGGAGGGATTTTGGTGGGGCTGATCGCTCGGTTTTTAACAAAAGAGGCGACGGGCCACGGTACCGATTCCATAATAAAAGCTTATCATGCTGGCGAAGACATTCCGATCAAGGTACCCTTAGCGAAGATTGTAGCTTCTGCCATCACCCTTGGTACAGGAGGAAGTGCCGGTAAAGAGGGACCTATGACCCAAATTGGAGGAGGATTTTCTTCCTTTTTTGCAAGGGTTTTTGGATTTGATGAGAAGGATAGAAAAATAGCACTGGCAGCTGGTTTGGGTGCAGGAGTTGGGGCAATTTTTAAAGTTCCCATTGGTGGGGCAATTTTAAGTGCGGAGATCCTTTACAAGCAGGATCTGGAAACAGATGTGCTTTATACCTCTTTGGTAGCCAGTGCTACAAGTTTCGCAATTTTTGGCTTATTTAAGGGTTATCAGCCAATATTTATGGTGCCAAGTTTTGCCTTCGACCCAAAATTGCTTCCTCTTTTTATAATTGAAGGCTTACTTTGTGGGTTTCTTGGAGTATTGTTTATAAAAATGTTTCAAAGTGTAGATTCATTTTTCAAAAAACTGAAGGTTGAAGAGGTGCTAAAACCGGCTATAGGTGGTTTAATAGTGGGAGTTTTAGGGATATTCTTTCCCCACATACTTGGTTCAGGTTATGAGAGGATACAGTTTTTGTTATTAGGTGTTCATGAATCCCTAAATATTCCTATACCTTACTGGCTTCTTCTTTTTACTCTTCCGTTTTTGAAAATGTTAGCCACTTCGGTAACTCTTGGATCTGGAGGGAGTGGAGGTGTATTTGCGCCAGGTATGGTGATAGGTGGTTTTATAGGAGCTTTTCTGGGTTATGTTTTTAAAACGATAATGCCCGGAATCGTCACTTCTGAAGTACCTTTTATCGTTGTGGGGATGACTTCCTTTTTTGGTGCTACTGGGAAAATCAGCCTTTCCATAATTCCAATGGTTATAGAAATGACAGCGAACTTACACGTGGTTCCTTATGTGATGGTTTCTAATGTGGTTGCAACTTTAATTACAGGGACAAATACTATTTATCCGTCTCAAAAATTAAGGAGAGGTATCTAAATTATCCTTAAAGTGGCCGTGTCTATATATTTTGCCAGAGACGGCGTAGATTACATCCTCGGCTAAATTCGTCGCGTGGTCTGCAACTCTTTCAATGTTTGAGGAAACGGAAGTGAATTCTATGAGCATTTCGGGATTAATAAGCTGTTGTGAACAAAGGGAAGTAGATTTTTTTACGATTTCCTGGTTTAACCTGTCGATGTCGTCGTCTTTCTTTAAGACCGAAGTGGCAAGAGTAATATCCTCCTTCATATATGCCTCAAGGGATTCCCTTAACATTTCTAAGGTTTTTGATGCCATAATAGAAATGAGTGCATAGAGTTCTTTTATTTCGGGATAATTTATTAATGTAAGCGCGCTTTGGGCTATGTTCGTAGCGTGATCGCCAACTCTTTCTAAGTCATTGTTCATTTTCAAAATCATGGTTACAGTTCTTAAGATTTTGGCTTTTGGGGAATAGAGTGCTATAAAATCGAGGCATAGTTCGTCGATGAGATTTTCCTTTTCGTTTGCATAGGGTTCATCTTTTTCAATTACTTTTTTGAGTAGATCCGGGTTTCTCGTCAGTAAACCTTCAATGGATTGTTTGAACATATTACTTACGTGAGCGTGGTACTCAAGAATTTCAGTATTTAATTCCTTTATCTTATCTTCGAGCATTCACACCCCCTCATCCAAATTTTCCTGATAAAAATTCTTCTGTTATTTTCTTTTCTGGTGTCGTGAATATTTTAGTCGATGGTCCGAATTCTACCAATACCCCGTTATAAAGAAAAGCTACGTAGTCAGAGATTCTTGAGGCTTGACCTATGTTGTGGGTCACAATTAAAATGGTGACCTTTTCTTTAAGAGTGACGAGTAGCTCTTCAATTTTTGCAGTGGCCTGTGGATCAAGAGATGAGGTTGGTTCATCGAGTAGTATGATATCGGGGTTCATTGCCAAGGCTCTTGCAATACAAAGTCTTTGTTGTTGCCCACCGGAAAGAAAAGTTCCCTTTTTAAAGAGTTTGTCTTTAACCTCGTCCCAAAGGCCAACACTTCTCAAATTCCTCTCAACAATTTCATCCTTTTCTTCTCTTTTAAGTTTTATTCCCCGTAAGATATAACCTGCGATGACATTGTCGTAGATACTCATATGGGGAAAGGGATTGGGCCTCTGGAAAACCATTCCAATCTTTGATCGAACTTCTTCGGGAGGCATTTGAAAAATATCTTCGTTCTTCAGGTATATTTTCCCTTCAACTTTGATATCTTTGTATAATTCGTGCATTCTGTTGATTGAGCGTAGTAGTGTAGACTTACCACATCCTGATGGTCCCATAATGGCCGTTATCTTTTTTTCAGGGACCCTTAAATTTATGTCGAATAGTACCTGATGCTCACCATAAAACACATTAAGATCTTCAACAGTCAAAATTATGCTTTCCATTTCCGTACTCCTAAGTGGGAAGTTATACTTACAAGAAAGACAATTAAAATTAATATTAGAGAGGCACCCCAAGCGATTTGGTGCCATTCCTTATAGGGACTGGTAGCGTAGTTATAAATCAATAAAGGCAAAGCACTCATTGGTTTTAAAATGTTAAAGTTGAGGAAGGGGTTTCCAAAACTGGTAAAGAGCAGTGGCGCCGTTTCTCCCGCTATTCTTGAGAAGCTTGATAAAAGGCCAGTTAATATTCCTGGCAACGCAAAAGGCATTATCACTTTAAGGGTTGTGCGGGTAAAATTTGCTCCTAAGGATCTGCTTGCTTCTCTGTAATCCTTAGGTATCATCATAATGCTTTCTACGGTCGCTGTGACGATGTTAGGGATCATCATAAGGGCAAGGGCTATGCTTCCTGCCAAAGCAGAATACCCTCTCATAGGTTTTACACACCACGCGTAAACAACGATGCCAATTACGATTGAAGGTATTCCTGCTATAAGGCGGGAACTTACAGCAGTGATTTTGCTCAACAGTTTGTCAGGGAATTCCGCAACATAAACTCCGGCGAGGATTGAAATGGGCGCAGCGATAATAGTGGAAATGGTGGTTATGATTAGTGTCCCGACTAAGGAGTTTAGTGCTCCCCCCTTTTCGCCCACGGGTCTTTGAACCTTGGTTATTAGGTCGAGATTGAGAGCGTTTATCCCCCATTTTAAAAGGGTGATAAGAATTATGAATAGGGGCACAATAGTAAGAATCGAAAAGATGATAATTCCTGCCTTAAAGGTTTTGTCCATGTACCTTCTGGCTTTCATTTTTGCAATCTCCTTAAAATCAAGAGGTTGCCGGTGAAGTTAAAGATTAAAGTTATTAAGAATAGAATAAGCCCAAGGAATATTAATCCACTTTGATGGATTCCTGAAGCCTCATTAAATTGGTTTGCTATGAGGCTGGCAATTGTATTGCTGGGCCCCAAAAGGTTTGATGGAAAGTTATTGAAATTCCCTATTACCATTGTAACAGCCATAGTTTCTCCTAAGGCCCTTCCCAAGGAAAGAAGAAATCCTGCTAATATGCCTGATCTGGCAATGGGGAGTATTACCTTCAGGTTCGTTTCGTAGGTATTTGCGCCTAAAGCGTAAGAAGCTTCCTCCAGTTCCTCGGGAACTAATTTTATGACTTCTGACGCTATTGAGGCAGATAAGGGAATTATCATTATTGTTAAAACGAGTACCGCAGTCAATATACCAACTCCATAGGGTGGATATCCGAACTTCAATTGAATAATTCGCATTATAGGAGCTAAAGCAAAGAGCCCCCAGAATCCGTAAATTACTGAAGGAATTGCCGTGATAAGGTTAAGAGAAGTAGTCAGGAGGTCCTTTATGCGCTTTGGTAGATACCTTTCTTTAGTAAGGAAGGCTACAGAGAGGGAGAAAGGGACTGAAAGAATTAGAGCGAGTACAGAAACAAGGACCGTAGTTACAATAAATGGTAGAGCTCCGTAATTGTCATTTATAGGGTCCCAGACTCTTAAAACAAGTGCTTTTAGACCAAAAGTTTTGACAAAGGGCCAGCTCGAGAGCAATAGGGTGGCTAAAAAGGCAACAATTACAATGGATACAAGAAGAGCAGAGATTTTTAAAATCTGGACAAAGACTATGTCTTGTGATTTAGTACTCCTAAAAATTGCGAAGGGGGAAATAGATCCCCCTTCGCTCTTGTTTTTGCTGCGCTTATTGATCATTGAAGCTTTTTGCCTTCGAAAGTTAGTGTTTTGAGGTTTTTCTCAATAATTTTTACAACGGATTGTGGGAGAGGTGCATAATCGAGCTCCTTCGTGTAATGCTGGCCTTCATGGGTCATCCAGTAAAGGAGTTTGTAAAGTTCTTGGGCTTTACGCATGTCTTTTAAGTATGATAAATCTTTATATATTAGGATCCAGGTAAAACTCGAAATTGGATAACCTTCTGGATTATCGGTATCCGTGATTGATACTCGCAGGTGTTCAGGAATTTTCACATCTGCAGCCTTCGATATGGATTCGATGTCAGGTCTTATAAAGTTCCCTTTCTTATTTTTTATGAGTGCCACTGGCATATTATTTTGCTTTGCGTAGGCCAATTCAATGTAGCCTACGGCTCCCTCGATCTGTTCAACAAGGGCGGCAACGCCTGCGTTGCCTTTACCACCAACACCTTTTGGCCAGTTTAAAGATTTTCCTCTGCCTAATTTTTCTGCCCATTTTATGTCTGATTTTGTGAGGTAATCGGAGAAAACGAAGGTAGTTCCACTTCCATCGGACCTGTAGATGGGTGTGACTGGTAATTTTGGTAGTTTGACGTCTGGGTTAAGCTTTTGTATCCTTGGATCGTCCCAGTATTTGATGTGGCCAAGATATATATCCGCAATGATATCAGGGGTGAGTTTTAGCTCCTTGATACCTTTTAGATTAAAGGTAATGACAACGGCGCCGAGGCAGGTCGGTATATGAAGGACCTCTGTGCCGGCTTTGCTTTCCTCTTCGGGTGTCATTGGGGCATCGGATCCAGCGAAATCCACAGTCTTAGCTATCAGTTGCTGAATTCCACCACCAGAACCGATGGCCTGATAGTTGACCTTTACTCCTGTGGTTTGATAGTACACATCAAACATTTTGGAGTAGAGGGGGTAGGGGAACGTTGCCCCTGCCCCGGTGAGCTCTACTCCCTTTGCTTTGAGAGTACTTATCAAACCTAAAAGAAGGGTGGCTAACAAAATCTTTCTCATTTTTTACCTCCTAAAAACTCGCGTTAAAGGTTAATTTTGCGTAAAGATCGTTTTTAATGTTATTATTATCGTACATTACGTAAGCCAGGTTTGGTATGATAGAAACATTCTTGGCTATTTTAAAAGATAGACCGGCGAAGATTATGTTGGATTTAGATAAGGTCGACATTGGCATATAGGATATTTTATTTGCTTCTTTATTCGCTTGCATTATTCTATCGTATCTCAAGTAGGCTTCGATTCTTCTCGTTATTTCTTTAACCGCAAAGACTGATGCAAAGCCTTGTTTGTCATTTTCTCTCTGATAGTATGCGAATTCAACTCCTGTCCTGAATGTAGGTCTTTCGTATCCAATGAAAGGCCTTAAAAGTGTCGCGGTAGTTGTGTCGTTTATAATTTCGTAGCGCCCAGAAAAATCGATGGTTAGACCTTCAAGGGGTTGAATTTTAAGTCCAAAATAGTTATTTAGTTTGTTCTTTCCACCTTTTGCAGCAAGGAGGTTAAGTTCAACTATGGATTGTTTAAAGCCAAGTGAGAATCCCAAGTCCCTTGAGGAAACAACTTTTTGAAAATCTAAGAGTGTTTTTTCAGCAGGCCTTAACCCCCAGACCTTTTCTGGAGTCTCGAGTATAATCGTTGGCTGGACACCAAAAGTGAATTTTGCATTTTCCATTTTGTAAGATAAATATGCATCTTTAAGGTAAGGGATGAGTTTCGTGTCGGGGGTTCTATCAACATTGGGGCTTTCCATTTCCATTCGAACTCTTATTGACACTGCGTCGTCTATTTTTTTATCGAATGTCAAATTGATTCTCCTTATTTGAAAGCCATATTTTCCTTTCAAAGAGTCAATATTGGATTGATTGATGTAGTAGATGTCTCCAAACATCACACCCGAGGTTTTCAGTGCGTTTTGAGCTTTTGCACTCTGGACCGCCATGAGCATTGTCAGGACGGTCATGACCCATGTTTTTATTGTTTTTTGGTTGGGCATTTTACTTGCCTCCTTTTGTTAGCATTAAAATTATGGAATGGGAGTGTTAAGGGATTGTTAAGATTGGGTTAAAGTGGATTAACTTTAGGAATGGTAACTGAGAAGGTTGTACCCAGCCCAACTTGACTTCTTACTTCTATCGTTCCATTGAGTGCCTGGACCGCATGTTTCACTATAGCGAGTCCCAAGCCATAACCTGCTCCCCTTGACTTATCAATGGTGAAAAATCTCTCAAAAATTTTTGGAATTAAATTTTCAGGTATTCCAGGACCGGTATCAGAAACAGTTATTTTGAGTTCTTCTCCTACTTTTTCTAATTTAAATTCTACTCTTCCTATTTCCGTGAACTTTACAGCATTATCAAGAAGATTTACGATGATCATTTTTAGCTTTTCAGGATCGGTTTTTACAGTTTCGGTGTCTTTAACGACTGAATAAGAGAACCCGAGTTGCTTTTTGGCAGCAAGATGTTTGAAAGGGGTGATTAAGGCTTCAATAAATTCTTCCAGGTTTATTTCGTTAATTTCTAATTCTTCTACGTTCTCAAGCTTGGAAAGGGTATTGAGTTTTGTGATGAGGTGTGAGAGTTCATCTACGGCTTTTAAGATGGTTTCAGCGTAAAAAGAAATATTCTTATCTTTGCTTTCTTCAAGAATTGTCTCTGCATATCCTTTAATGATGGTTAAAGGTGTTTTAAGATCATGGGATACGTAGGTTATGAGCTCCTTTTTAAGCTTTTCTTTTTCAGTTGTGTCGGTGATGTCTATAGCAATTAGAATTATTTGAGGAGATTTGCCAAGTTTTTTCAAAAATACTTGAAAGTACCTTCCCCTCCACTGGGTTTCGTACTTAACTTCTGAGGAATCTTCCTTAAAAATTTTTCGCGCGTACCTGAAGAGTTCGAGTGATGAAAAGGCTGAAAAGTCAATCTGCTCCTTTTCTCCAGTAAAGTATTCTCTGAAGGAGGTGTTGGAGTAGACCAGGTTTAGCTCACTGTCGATTAGTGCGATAGGAATGGGTATCGTTTCAAGGATTGTTTTTAACTTTTGTTCTACTTCTTTCAGAGCTTTATAGCTTTGCATCAGTTTTTCTGTTGTTGAGTTGAAATGCTCAGCCAGCTCTTTTAAAAGATCATCTTTTTTCCACAATATCCTAATGCTGAAATCGTTTTCCGAGAGTTTCTTAAATGCTTGTAAAAATTGAAAAATGTCCTTTCGGTACGTTAAATCAAGTATGGTCAGAATTATGAAGATAGCCATGCTAAAGGCTAAGATAAGTAAGATATAGTTGGCTCTTATCTTATTGTAGGCTTCAAGGAGCCTTTCTTCGGGTTCGCTCACTCTGAAAACACCTATAATGGTATCACCTTTATAAACCGGTGTTGCACAATAGAACATCCTCCTTTTAAGAGTCTGACTTTCCCGTTGTGAGAATCCAATTTTGCCCCTTAGTGCCTCCGCCACTTCTGGTCTCCATCGGTGGTTGTCCATTAGTTCTGGATTTTCCTTTGAGTCAAATATTACGACTCCGCTGGTATCGATGATTGTTATCCTATTTCCAGTTAAAGAGTCAAGATAAATTAGATTTTCAAATAATTCTCCCCTTCCCTTATCCATGAGGAGGTTTTCACCTTCTTTCTGAACGATGGATATTGCGAAGTCTCGAAGACTTTTCTGGTGAAGTGTAGTTATTCCCTTCTCTAAAAGACGTTGGGATAGTGAATATAACAATAAAAGGAGTAGAAAGGTGGGAACGAAGATATAAAAGTACAGTTTTTTGTACAAGTTATTTTGCCTCTATTTTATACCCAAGCCCCCTTACATTTTTGATGGATTGACCGAGTTCGCCCAGTTTTTTTCTCAGGTTTGAAATGTGGGCATCAACAGTTCTTTCTAAGGTATCTTTATCGTGTCCCCACAAATGAGACAGGATTTCTTCCCGGGAAAACACTTTTCCCGGACGGGATACAAGCAGGCTGAGAATTTTAAATTCCGTTGCGGTTAATTGGAGGGTTTGCCCTCTTAAATATGCTTGATTAGATTCTAAGTCTATAACCAATTCATCGCCGTAGGTAATTATTTCACTGGTAGTCTTTTCATATCTTCTAAGCACACTTTTAACCCTTGCCACGAGCTCCCTTGGTGAGAAAGGCTTTGTTATATAATCATCAGCTCCCATTTCCAACCCAAGCACCTTATCTGCCTCTTCGGTCCTTGCGGTTAGCATAATAACTGGTATCTCCTTTAACTTGGGGTCATTTTTGAGGTATTTTAGCAGTTCGAAACCATCCCAATCGGGAAGCATTATGTCGAGGATTATCAAATCGGGGTAGAGCTTTTGCTCGAGGTATCTCAGGAATTCTGAGCCAAAGGAGAATTTGTGGACTATAAAGTTGAATTTAAAGAGGTTTTGGGCCACTAACTCCCTTATTTCTTTATTATCTTCAACGATGGCTATGTGCTTTGACATGATTGACAAAGTTAAGCTTTAAAATTCTCGAGTGCTTTTATAAGCCTGTCAACGTCTTCTTCGTTTACGTCTTTGTGAGTTACAAACCTTATTCTTCCGGGTCCGAATTGTAAGGCTAAAATTCCATGATGCTCAAGGAAGTTTAGTATTTTCTGAGGATCTACTTTTGTCTCAACTATTACTATGTTTGTCTCTACTTCTTCAGGGTTTATCTTCAAAAATGGGAATTTGGACAGGCCCTCGGCAAGCCTTTTTGCATTTTTGTGGTCTTCATCAAGCCTATCAATCATTTTATTTATAGCTACAATTCCACAGGCTGCAAGGATTCCTGCCTGCCTCATTCCTCCACCGAGAAGTTTTCTAACCCTACGAGCTTTTTCGATGAACTCTTTCGAACCACATAGCATAGAGCCCACGGGTGCTGACAGTCCCTTAGAGAGGCAAAACATTAAAGAATCGAGATGTTTAGTGTATTCCTTTACATCTACTCTAAGAAAAGTGCAAGCGTTAAAGATTCGCGCACCGTCCATATGTAAAGGTAGTCCGTGCTCTTTGCAGATAGCAGAAACCTCTGCAACATATTCAGGGGGGAGTGTTTTACCTCCCCAGTAGTTGTGGGTGTTTTCGAGGCAAACTAAGGATGTACCAGCTTTGTGAAGTTCTTCTTTCCTTATCGCTTTTCTTATATCTTCAGGGTCTATTATACCCCTGTATGATTTTAAAGGCCGAGGAATTGCTCTTGATATATAGGCAATATGACCCACCTCACTTGTATAGATGTGAGACATTTCCTCAAGAATTACTTCGGTCCCGTCCTTGGCCCAGACTCTTACTGCTATGGCATTCCCCATAGTGCCTGATGGAACAAAGAGAGCGGCTTCAAACCCCGTTTTCTCGGCTGCCAGTCTTTCCAGCTCCTTCACGGTGGGATCGTCTCCCAGGACATCATCCCCGAGAGGCGCCTTCATCATTGCTTCGTACATTTCCTTTGTTGGTCTTGTGACGGTATCGCTTCTAAAATCGGAGATCCTCATTTTTTTCTCCTCTATTTTACGCCAAGCGCTTCTTTCTCTTTTTGAATAATTTTCTTAATACCCTCGTAAGCTATATCCAAGAGCTTTTCTAACTCTTCCCGTGTGAGGGGTCTCTTTTCGGCAGTTCCCTGTATGTCAATTATCTTACCGCTTTCTGTCATAGTGACGTTGAGATCGACTTCTGCTTGGGAATCCTCTTCGTAGGAAAGGTCTAAATAGTATTGACCATTAACAATTCCCACTGAAACAGAGCCTATGAACTCTACAATGGGATTTTCATTAAGGACTTTTTGTTCAATAAGATACCTGATTGCATCGTAAAGAGCCACAAATCCACCATTTATGGCCGCAGTTCTTGTTCCTCCGTCTGCCTGTAAAACATCGGCGTCTATTATAATGGAGATGTTTGGCATCTTTAAAAGATCTACTGCTCCTCTGAGGCTTCTACCGATTATACGAGATATCTCGATAGCGCGGGAGTCCGGTTTTCCTGTCCTTGATTCCCTCGGTTTCCTTTCCTGAGTCGATCTCGGTAGCATACTGTACTCTGCTGTTATCCATCCTTGTTCTGCACCCTGAAGCCAGTTGGGGAGTTTAGTCTGCACCGAGGCAGTGCAAAGAACCATCGTATTGCCCATCTGAATGAGGCATGACCCTTCAGGGTTTTTAAGATAGTTCCTTATAAAGCTAATTGGCCTTAGCTCAAGGGGTTCTTTCATTTTACATTCTCTCCGGTGCTTCTATTCCTAATAGTTCAAGACCATTTTTAACAACGGTCTTGACTCCGAAAGATAGTAAAAGTCTTGCATTACTCAACTCTGCATCTTCAGTCACAATTCTAACTTTTTGATAATAGCTGTGATAGAGCTCCGAAAGTTCGAGGAGGTACCTAACAAGAAGGTGCGGTTCCAAGCTTCTGCAAACGCTCTGTAATACGTCTGGATAGAACATGATTTTACGAATTAGACTCCTTTCTTCCGGATCAGTGAGGAGAGAAGGATTACCCTTCTGGTAGGATAATCCTTTTTCCCTCCCAAAATCCAGAAGACTTGCGATCCTTGCGTGGCTGTATTGTACGTAGTAAACGGGGTTTTGTACCCCAATGGTTTTTGCCAGTTCCAGATCAAAGTCGAGGTGTGCATTTACCGTTCTTGTTAGAAAAAAGAATCTCGCTGCGTCTACACCGACTTCGTCTATGAGATCATCCATTGAGTAGATTTCACCTTTCCTCTTTGACATTTTAACTTTTTCCTTGCCTCTTACGAGGTTAACTTGCTGGGCAATGAGTACTTTAAAGTTTTCAATATTAAACCCAAGGGCTTTTAAGCCCGCTTGCATTCTTAGGATGTAACCGTGGTGATCAGGCCCCCATATATCAATTAGAATGTCGTAGTTTCTCTCAATTTTATGGAGATGATAAGCCAAATCGAAGAAAAAGTAGGTTGGCTCGCCGTTGCTCCTTATTAAAACTCTATCCTTGTCATCGCCAAAGATCGATGATTTGAAGACGGTGGCACCGTTCTCAGCATAGACAAGACCAGATTCTTCAAGGATTTTCATAACTTTACGGGGATATTCGGAATTTCTTATCTCGGTCTCAAATATGAATCTGTCAAATTTGACTCTGTACCTTTCCAAAGTATTCTTTTGCCAGTGGTGGATGTATTCCACGGCAAATCTTCCATAATCACCAGAAAAGTTTCTTTTTAAAATTTCTTTTGCAATATCGTAAATGTATTCTCCTTGGTATCCATCCTCGGGAAACTCAAAGGGAAGTCCCTGTATTTCAAAGATGCGAGCCTCAATGGATTTTCTAAGTCTCTCTATCTGTCCCCCAGCATCGTTAACATAATACTCCGAATCCACTATATATCCGCAGGTGTTCATTATCCGTTTCAGTGAGTCACCTACTGCGGCGGCCCTTGCATTCACGACCACCAGTGGGCCAGTGGGGTTTGCAGAAACAAACTCCAAGTTAACCCTTAATCTGTTTCCGAGGTTGTTTTTACCGTAGTTTGCAGGGTCTTCAGCGATATTAATCAGCAGTTCCCAGAGAAACTTTTGCGATATTTTAAAGTTTAAAAAGCCCTTTTGAACTTCCACTTTTTCGAGAAGATCAAAATCTGATAATTGTTCAACTATCTTTTCACCAAGTTCGGCGGGGTTCTTTTTCAGTTCTTTTGCTAGTTTGAAAAGTATATTCGTGGAGTAATCCCCGAAATTTTCTTCTGCAGACTCTTCCAAATAAAAATCGGCTTTTAATCCAAAGTTCTTTTCAATAATTTCTTTAAGTTTTTCTTCAATCCTCTCTCTTAAAAGTTTCCTCATAGGTCCACCTTGGTGCGTCACCCCAAAGTTCTTCGAGCCTATAAAATTCTCTTGCTTCTTCAAGCATAATGTGTATTATAAAGTCATCGTAGTCAAGAAGCATCCATCGGGAATTTCTGGAGCCCTCAGAGTGATGAAGCCTCGCTCCCATTAGGGCAAGTTCGTCTTCTAAATGTTTTTTTAATGCATTCATGTGTTCTGTGGAATTGGCCGTGGCGATGATAAAATAGTTCGTTATTTGAGGAATAAATTTGCCTACCTCGATAATTTTTATGTCTTCTGCCTTTTTGTCAAATAATACCTCGCAGGCGCGCCTTACAAAAGGGCTAAACTCTTTTTCTGAATTTGCCATCTTACCCCCTGATACTCTTTAAAAATTTCTCTGCATAAAGGAGAGACTCTTCTGTTATTTTTTCTCCTGAAAGCATCCTTGCAATTTCTCTTACTCTTTCTTGTTCACTGAGTTCTCTTATTTTCACGCGGGTTTTGTCCCCCTGTACAAATTTTTCCACGATAAAATGTTTTTCGCCAAAGGCTGCAATTTGTGGTAGGTGAGTTATTACTATTACCTGCCTTTTTTGGCTTATTTCTTTCATCTTTCTTCCCACCTTTTCAGCAACTTTTCCCCCAATTCCGGTGTCGGCCTCATCAAAAACCATCGTAGGTACATTTACAAGGTCCGCTAAAACCCTTTTAATTGCAAGCATAATCCTTGAAAGCTCTCCACCGGAAACAATCTTTGAGAGAGGTTTTGGCTCTTCTCCGGGGTTAGTTGATATGTAAAATTCTACATCATCCTTTCCAAAGTGATTAATTTCTCTATCCTTTATATTAACTTTAAATTTCGCTTTTTCCATTGCCAAATCTTTTAACTCGTCCTCTATTAGCCTTTCCAGCTTTGGTGCTGACTTTACTCTTGCTTCGTGCAAAATATCAGCTTGCTCTCTCACTTGCTTTTCAAGATCAGAAATTTCTTTCGTTAATGCATCTATTTCTTTGTCGTAATTTTCAATTCTGCTGAGTTCGCTCCTTAGGAATTCTTTTTCTTGTATGAGTTCTTCAATGCTCTTTCTGTACTTTTGCTTTAGATTTTTTAGGAAGGCGAGTCTGGTTCGTACCTCTTCCAGTTCCTCAGGGTTTAATACGAGGTCCTTTTTATAGTCCATCAAGAAACGCCAAATATCCTGAACCTTGTCGGAAAGTTCCTGTAGAGTATCGAGTGCTTCGTTAAGCTTTGCATCTACACTTACTATTTCTTGAAGGCTTCTGATAGCTCTAAATATCTTTTCATAAGCCGATTCTTCGCTCTCATAAATCTCAAAGGCTGATGCTGTAACATTCGTCTGCAGTTTTTCTATATTTGATAGTATCTTCAGACGTTCTTCCAGTTCTTCCTCTTCGCCCTCTTTCAAGTTTGCCTTCTCCAGCTCATCAAGTTTAAATCTGTAAAACTCTTCTTTTTCTTGAGCTTCTCTCTGTCTTTTTTTCAAATCATCAAGCCTCTCTCTTGCAGCGAGAAGCGCGTCGTACAGCTGTTTCATTTTCTCTCTTTCCTTTAAAATGTTGGCAAATCCATCCAGATAATCAATGTGTCTTTGCGGATCTAAGAGACTTTGATGCTGATGCTGACCGTGTAAATCGATTAAATGTTGAGTAATTTCTTTTAGGAAACTCTGAGTCACCGGGCTCATATTGATGTAGGTTTTCGATTTTTTTGCAATCGGGTTTAATATTCTTCGCACGATCATTTCGTCATCAACTTCTATACTGTTTTTTCTCAGGACTTCCCTTTCCTCTTCAGAAAGTGAAAATACGGCTGTTATTTCTGCTTCTTTCTCCCCCATCAGGTCCCAGTCAATTTTCTCTCCCAGGGCTATGTTGAGGGAACCTATTATCAGTGATTTACCTGCACCTGTTTCACCAGTAATTACGTTAAAGCCTGGGTGGAATTCTACCTCGAGATTATCAACAAGCAGATAGTTTTTTATAGAAAGCCTCAGGAGCCCCATCAACCCCAATAAAGTTTTCTTTTAAGAATTTCAAAGTAACTCAAGATTCCAGGCGTTTTAACGATTTTGGCTTTGTTGTTATTCTTTGTGAGTAAAACAGTAATATTAGTAATTGGAATAGTTTCCTGACCATCGGCAGAAACTATCATTTCTTCGGTTTTTGAGGAAACGGTAACCTCAATAAGACTTTCTGCAGGCACCACTACAGGTCTTAAGGATAGTTTGTGAGGACAAATGGGGGTTATGACAAAGGCATCCATCGTTGGGTAGAGTATAGGCCCGCCAGAGGAAAGGTTGTAGGCCGTTGAACCTGTGGGTGTAGAGATGATAAGGCCGTCTCCCCTGAAGTCGTAGAGTTTTTCTTTGTTTACGCGTACCTCTACGGTCATCATTCTTGATGCACCTGTTACATTAAATGTGATATCATTTAATGCGATCAGAGTTTTGTCGTTTAATTTTGCCTGCAAAACGGTTCTTTCTTCACAGGTCCAATTTCCTTTTTTTAGATTTTCCAGCGCTATTTGTAGATTTTCTTCACCGTATATAGTCAGAAATCCAAAGGTGCCGACGTTTATCCCCATTATGGGCTTTTCAATAAAGAACCTCGCAGATCGAAGAAAGGTACCATCGCCCCCAATGGAGACCACGATATCTGCCTCTTCTTTTAATGTTAACTCGTCAGCATAATTTAGATTTTTGAATTCTTTAAGATTATTCTCCAACCCATTCCATATTAGAAGTTCAGAATCATCAAAATGTTTCAGGATATGCTCAATTACTTTATCGATACCAGTTTTGTATGGATTTCCGGTTATTCCTAATCTCAAGCCTTTTCCTTTTTAAAGGAGGCTTTATACCAATCAGTTACAATTGACGCCACGACTCCAATTGAAGAGTAAGTACCAACGATGACACCAATTGTCAAGATTAAAGCAAAGTCAAAGATGGTGGTACCGCGAGCAAAAATAAGTATAGCTACAAGTGGAAAGAGAGTTGTTAAAGAAGTTATAATGGTACGAGAAAGAGTTTCATTAACGCCGGTATTAAAAATTTCCTCAATTTTGTTCCTGGGGATAACCTTACCAAAAGCCCTTAATTTTTCCCTTACTCTGTCTGCAACTACTATGGAGTCATTAATGGAGTAACCAATCAGTGTTAAGATTGCTGCTACCGTTGGTACGGAAAATTCTTTGCCAAGGAGAGTATAAATTCCAAGGGCTATTATGGTGTCGTGAAAGAGAGCTATCATTGAGGACACACCAAATTTAAAATCAAATCTAAACCATATGTAAATGAGCATTAATATCATCCCTATTAGGATCAAGGTTATGGCCTGGAGTGTTAGCTTTCTGCCTATGGATGGTCCTACCATTTCAGTTCTTAAAATAGATATATCCCTTTCAGGATAAGCAGATTTGAGGACTTCAAGAATCCCTTCTGGCTTAATCTCCTCGCTCCTGAACCTCAGTATAAACATTCCTGCTTCACCAAAGGTTTGAACCTCAGCCTTATATCCCTTTGATGACAATGCGGATCTGACTTCTTCTATTTTAAGAGCGGGAATTGTTTTAATCTGTAAGAGGAGCCCTCCGCGGAAATCAACGCCATAATTGGGCCCACCTTTAACAATAAGCACGATTATGCTTAAAAGAACGAGTGCGGTTGAAACAAAGTACATGTATTTCCGGTTTCCTATAAAGTTAATTCTTGGATTTCTTAAAAGTTCCATTGCAAACTCCTTTATATGCTAAGTTTTTCCACCCTTTTAACATTAACAAGGTAGTCAAAAATAATCTTGGAAACAAAAATTGCGGTAAAGAAGTTAGATAGAATACCTATGGACAGAACCGTTCCAAATCCTTTTATGGGACCAACACCGAATCTTAAAAGCACTAAAGCTGCGATTAGAGTGGTGAGGTTTGCGTCGAAAATGGTGATGGTTGCCTTGGCAAATCCTGCATCCACTGCGGATTTAGGACTCTTGCCTGCTCGGAGTTCTTCGCGGATTCTTTCGAATATAAGCACATTGGCGTCTACAGCCATACCAACAGTGAGGATGAGTCCAGCTATTCCCGGGAGTGTCAAAGTTGCTCTGAGGGCCACCATAACGGCCAGGATAAATATGGCGTTAAGAATAAGGGCAAGATCAGCAATGAGACCCGCAAGCTTATAGTAAATTACCATGAACATTACTACTATAATTAGTCCAACAACAAAGGCTTTCATTCCCTTTTCTATTGAGTCTTTTCCGAGTGTGGCTCCAACGGTACGCTCCTCCACAATTTTGATAGGAGCTGGTAAAGCGCCTGCCCTAAGTATAATTGCCAGTTCTTTTGCTTCGTCAATGGTAAAGTTACCTCTTATGATCGCGTCCCCCGTAGGGATTCTTTCCTCTATGACTGGTGCAGATTGGACCACGCTGTCAAGAACGATTGCCAGTTGCTTTCCTATGTTGGCACCTGTTACAAAAGCAAATTTTGTGGCCCCTTTTTTGTCAAAGTGTATTTCTACGATAGGTTTTCCAGCATAAGCTGGATCCTGTCCTTGATATATTGTGTGTCTTGCGGTTTTTAGAGTTGCCCCAGTTAATTCAGGATCCTTTTTCACGAGGTATACCGGCTTGATTTTGCCCTCCGGAGTATCTTCAGCTTTTCCAAAAAGAAATTCGTACCCCGGGGGTATAACCGCCTGTACCTCCGGTAAATTTATGATTTCTTTAAATATGTGGACTTTGCTTGAGCTTATACCGATTCCGCCCCTGAAGCTAACGAGTATATCGGTAAGATAGGTTTTGGTGGTGTCTCCTTTCCAAGTTTTTTGTAAAACGTCATCTATATTTTTGATAGTTTGCTCTAATGTTTTTTGGTCTGCCACCAGTTTGAATTCAAGTAGCGCAGTTTTACCAATAAGTTCTTCTGCCCTTTCTCTTTCGAGAACGCCTGGAAGCTGAAGGATTATCCTTCCCTCTTCTGTCTTCTGAATTACCGGCTCCGAAACTCCCCACTGATCGATACGGTTTCTGATTATTTCAAGGGCACGCTCTTCAGCACCTTTTGCTTCCTCTTGTGAAAGCTTCGATTTGTCTACTTCGAGCACCATGTACATCCCGCCTTGCAGGTCTAATCCAAGATTGAGTGCTCTTTTTTTCAGGTTGCTTACATATTCAGATGAAAGGTTTAGCTTTTCCTCGGCAGTAAGTGAGTAGTAGCGGAAGGTTGGCCAGAGCGTCCAAAGGGAGATCCCCAGGACAAACAAAACTACCAATACTCGATAAAAAACACTCCTCAACATCTCCTCCTTGGTTCAGATTCCTTTCAAAATTATAAATCCTTCAAAATGTATATTCAATTCCCGATGTTATCACATAACCAAGGTTTTGAAGGTATCGGATTGATATCGCAGGTTTTATGTAGCTCTTTAAGTAAAGTCCGGCAAAGTATTGGTCTGGGTCTTTTGAATAACCAAGAGAAAGGTTAAGAAGCGGTAAGACGTTGAATTCTTGACTTAGTGAAAAAGTCCTATCATTTTGATAAAATATGTAGTCAATGTATGTTCGGCCAAAGGATTCAATAAGAATAACAAAAAAATTCAGGGAATTTCCCATCATATTCAGGTTATTTGAAAAAGAGGCCCCAAAACAGAGATCTTCAACGCTTTTCGAAAATGCTAAAGTTCCGAGTATTTCGCGAGAAATGAAGTCTTCAAAGTCTTTCTCGTTCACCGAAATGGATAGACCAAAATCCACATCTTTGAGCTTTTTCGAAAAACCGATGGCATAAAACTTCTCGTTTATATCCTTGGTTCCGATGTATTGCATACCAATGGCAACTTTATTGTAAGAAAAGGAAAAACCATAAATCTTAAAAGATGCTAAGAAGGTGAAGGAAGTAAGCGATGATTCTAATTTTGTCTTTTCCCCGATAAGAGATGGTATGAAGAACACTGCTGAGGGGTGTCCCCAAAGAGAAGAGGGGTTATTTGCTGTAAGTTGCGCAGAGAGAGGTAAAACAGAGGAGTAACTTATAAGACAGAAAACGAATGGAAACATGCCTTAATTTTTAGACTCCTCTTCCCTAAGTTTGCGGATCTTTTCTTTTGTTGGAGATGGTATGTGTAATTTACAGAATTCATGTGGCTCATCCCCCATTCTAAAGGGCTCTATGTGGGTTTTGGGACAATATTGGGTTGCGAGGAGTGCAGACTCGTCACAGGTTTCTGCAAAGACAATTCCAGGTGGCACAATAAAATCGGTCGGGGGGATATCTTTTAATATTTCTTTCATATATAAAGTCCAGATCGGGAGAGCGAAAGAGGTCCCTGTGGCGTTTTCTTTAATCGTTCTGACAGAATCATATCCCACCCAAACAGTTGTAAGAACTTCTGGGGTAAATCCGATAAACCACGCATCTCTAAACTCATTGGTCGTTCCCGTTTTGCCTGCAGCAGGTCTCGACCATCCGTATGCGGTAATGGCAGGAACCGCGGTGCCTTCTGTAAATACTGATTTCATTATATTGATCAAAATATATATGGTCGTGGAATCAAAAACCTGATACGTCTGGGGTTTGTTTTCTTCAATAACGACTCCAGCTCTGTTAACTATTTTCCTTATGAAGTATGGTCTAATTCTTTTCCCGTAATTTGCAATTGTGCAATATGCAGTGGTTAACTCCATTGGAGAAACGGAAATACCACCAAGTGCAATGGCTGGATATGGGGGGATGGTTGTTTTAAAACCACACCTTCTGGCATATGAGGCAACGGCCTCAGGTCCAAGCTGGAGTATTAAGTCTACGGTAGCAAGGTTTCTCGAAAGAGCAAGGGCTTTCCTTAGTGTAATTTCGCCAAGGTAGGAGTTATCGAAATTTTTGGGCCTCCATTCATACTCCTTACTTTCGTAAAGGACAATAGGTGCATCATTCACTTTATCACAACCATAGTAGCCGTTGTCTATTGCTGTAAGGTAAACAAATGGTTTAAATGCAGAGCCGGGTTGCCTCAATGACTGAGTAGCCCGGTTAAATTCACTTTCACTTCTATCTCTCCCACCTACGAGGGCGAGAATCTCGCCAGTATTTTGATCTATTGTTATAAGGGCTCCTTGAAGATATGGGGTTTGATCCGTTTGCTCCCTCTTGTTAAACTCCTTTTTAGCCGGTTTAAGTTTGTATCTTTCCTCGTAGTAATCTAACATAACAGGGAGAATGGAGTCTGCTACCCTTTGATAATCCAGATCCATTGTGGTATAAATTTTTCCACCCCCTTTGTAGAGGAAGTCCTCTCCGTATTTTGAAATTACGTAGTTTCTCACCATATCTATAAAGTAAGGACCCACAACGCCCGACGGAGTTAGCGATACGGGATTTATTTTTATTTCTGTATTCAATGCTTCTTTATACTCTTCTTCAGTAATAAAACCACCTTCTCTCATCTGTTTTAAGATTAGCCTCTGTCTTTTTATTGCCCTCGGGTAGTTTGAAATGGGTGAGAAAAGTTTAGGTGATTTAGGAATAGCGGCAAGGAGAGCACATTCTGCAAGATTCAAACTATCCACTGGTTTTCCAAAAAAGTACTTGCTTGCGGTTTGAACACCGTAAATACCATTTCCGAAATAAATGATGTTTAAATACTTTTCAAGAATTTCTTGTTTTGAAAAAGTTCTTTCAATTTTAATTGCCAGCAGTATTTCCTTAATTTTCCTTGTTAATGCTTTTTGTGGGGTGAGGAACATATTCCTTGCAAGTTGTTGGGTAATTGTAGATGCACCTTGGACGGGCCTGAGAGAGATGATATCTACAAGTGCGGATTTAAAAAGTCTAATTATATCAATACCACTATGCTGGAAAAACCTTTTATCTTCAATAGCAATAAAGGCGTTTATGAGGTTCCTTGGTATATTGGAGAGTCTAACTGCCTCACGTTTTTGAAGGTAAAAAGTATAGATCAATCTACCATTTCTATCGTAAACTTCAGTAGAAAGGCTTGGTTCGTATTTTTCAATGATATAAGGAGAGGGGGTAAATCTCCAGAATACGGCTAAAAGGATGATTCCTAAAAGCAGTGCGGGTCCGAAAATTTTTAAACTCAAGAGAAAAGACTTTTTAACAAGTTCTTTCATGTTAAAATTTTAAAGCATGGGCAGTAAAGTTGAAATATTTTTGGATTGTAAACAAATTTGCACAGTCCGTTCATTTTTGCTTGACAGGTGGCATAATTCGGCTTTGGCTTCTAAGTTTCGTTTTCTCAATGCTTTCTAAAAAACTTGACAGAACATGGTGGCTATATTAATATATTAACACTTACAAAAGAAGAGCTATTTTTGCCCCTTGACTTTCCAGGGGGAAGCGAATATAATTTAACAACTTACAAATCTGCTCTTTGAAAACAAAGTGGTTGAGGTAGGTGGCTAAGATAGTAAGGGCACCTGGTGGATGCCTCGGCACCAGGAGGCGATGAAGGGCGTGGCAAGCTGCGATAAGCCCGGGGGAGGCGCAAGCAGCCGTTGATCCCGGGATGCCCGAATGGGGAAACCCGGCCACCTTAATAGGTGGTCATCCCCCTTATGGGGGAGGCGAACCCGGGGAACTGAAACATCTCAGTACCCGGAGGAAAAGAAAGCAACCGCGATTCCCTGAGTAGCGGCGAGCGAAAGGGGAACAGCCTAAACCGTCTCTGTGCCAAAGCCCGTGGGCGTTGCAGAGGCGGGGTAGTGGGACACAGTCGGGCTCCGCCACGGAGGAGCCGGGAAGTTACAAAACTCCCACCTAGTCGAACTACCTGGAAAGGTAGGCCATAGAGGGTGAAAGCCCCGTAGGCGAAAGGTGTGGAGTCTTCCTGGACTGTGTTCCCGAGTACCCCGGGACACGTGGAATCCTGGGGGAATCTGGGTGGACCACCACCTAAGGCTAAATACTCCCTGGTGACCGATAGCGGACTAAGTACCGTGAGGGAAAGGTGAAAAGAACCCCAGTGCGGGGAGTGAAATAGAACCTGAAACCAGGTGCCTACAATCAGTCGGAGGGTCCATTTAACCTCCCTCTGAGGAGGTTAAATGGCCTGACGGCGTGCCTTTTGCGTAATGAGCCTGGGAGTTACCGTCGCCGGCGAGGCTAAGGCCTTCTGGGCCGGAGCCGTAGCGAAAGCGAGTCCGAATAGGGCGTTTAGTCGGCGGCGGTAGACCCGAAGCCGGGTGATCTACCCATGGCCAGGGTGAAGTCACCTTAACCGGTGATGGAGGCCCGAACCGGTGGACGTTGAAAAGTCCTCGGATGAGCTGTGGGTAGGAGTGAAAAGCTAATCGAACCCGGAGATAGCTGGTTCTCCCCGAAATAGCTCTAGGGCTAGCCTCGGGAATGAGTGTTGCGGAGGTAGAGCACTGGATGGGGTAGGGGGCAACCCCGAACCCAACCAAACTCCGAATGCCGCAACATGCTTCCCGGGAGTCAGGCAGTGGGGGATAAGCTCCATTGCCGAGAGGGGAACAACCCAGACCGCCAGCTAAGGTCCCGAAGTGAAAGCTTAGTGGTAAAGGATGTGGGGGCGCTTAGACAGCTGGGATGTTGGCTTAGAAGCAGCCATCATTTAAAGAGTGCGTAACAGCTCACCAGTCGAGCGCCCCTGCGCCGAAAATTTAGCGGGGCTAAGCTTTCCACCGAAGCTGCGGGTTGCCACCTTTGGTGGCAGCGGTAGGGGAGCGTTCCCTGCGGGCTGAAGTTGCCCTGCGAGGGGTGATGGACTGCAGGGAAGTGAGAATCCAGGCATTAGTAGCGATAACCCCCGTGAGAATCGGGGGCGCCGAAAGTCTAAGGTTTCCACCGGAAGGCTCGTCCGCGGTGGGTTAGCCGGCCCCTAACCTGAGGCCGAAAGGCGTAGGGGATGGGAATCCCGTTAATATTCGGGAGCCAGCTTGGTGGAGCCTGGGGGGTGACGCAGTAGGGAAAGGCCAGCGCCCTGGTGGCTTAGGGCGTCTAAGCCAGTAGGAGGCCTCTCCAGGCAAATCCGGAGAGGCGGGTTAAAGACCCAACTCTGAGAGGCGATGGGGATCCCCCGAAAGGGGGAGAACTGGCCTGGACCATGCTGCCAAGAAATAGCCTCGCAGGCGTTGAAACCAGGCTGACCGTACCGCAAACCGACACAGGTAGACGGGCAGAGAATGCTCAGGCGCGCGAGAGAATTCCCCCTAAGGAACTCGGCAACTTGGCCCCGTAACTTCGGGAGAAGGGGTGCCCCAAGTACGTGAAGGCCCTTGCGGCTGGAGCGGAACGGGGTCGCAGCGAAGAGGGCCTGGCGACTGTTTACCAAAAACACAGGAGTCCGCGAACTCGTCAAGAGGACGTATGGGCTCTGACGCCTGCCCGGTGCCGGAAGGTTAAGGGGAGGGGTGCAAGCCCCGAACCGAAGCCCCGGTAAACGGCGGCCGTAACTATAACGGTCCTAAGGTAGCGAAATTCCTTGTCGGGTAAGTTCCGACCTGCACGAATGGCGTAACGACTGGGCCGGTGTCTCGGGGGGAAGCTCGGTGAAGTTGTAGTGGTGGTGAAGATGCCACCTACCCGTGGCAGGACCGAAAGACCCCGTGGAGCTTTACTGCAGCCTGGCGTTGGGTTCTGACACTTCATGTGTAGGATAGGTGGGAGCCTGTGAAGCCTCCTCGCCAGGGGAGGTGGAGGCGCCGGTGAAATACCACCCTTGAAGTGTTGGGATCCTAACCCGCCACTCTGGATCGAGTGGGGGGACAGCGCTTGGTGGGCAGTTTCACTGGGGCGGTGACCTCCTGAAGGGTAACGGAGGTGCCCAAAGGTCCCCTCAGCACGGACGGTACCGTGCGTGGAGTGCAAGGGCATAAGGGGGCTTGACTGTGAGGCCGACAGGCCGAGCAGGTGCGAAAGCAGGGCCTAGTGATCCGGTGGTCCCGTGTGGAAGGGCCATCGCTCAGCGGATAAAAGTTACCCCGGGGATAACAGGCTAGTCGGGCCCGAGAGTTCACATCGACGGCCCGGTTCGGCACCTCGATGTCGGCTCACCCCATCCTGGGGCTGGACAAGGTCCCAAGGGTTGGTCTGTTCGCCCATTAAAGGGGTACGTGAGCTGGGTTCAGACCGTCGTGAGACAGGTCGGTCCCTATCCGCCACGGGCGTAGGGTACTTGAGGGGGGCTGCCCCCAGTACGAGAGGACCGGGGTGGGGAGACCTCTGGTGTACCAGTTGTCCCGCCAGGGGCAGCGCTGGGTAGCCATGTCTCCAGGCGATAACCGCTGAAAGCATCTAAGCGGGAAGCGCGCCCCAAGATTAGGTACCCCGTCAACCGATAACCTGGCGCAAGCTGGGTTATTCGGTTGGCTAAGGCCCCCGGAAGACTACCGGGTTGATAGGCCGCAGGTGTAAGTCCCGTAAGGGATTGAGCCGAGCGGTACTAATAGGCCGAGAGTCTTAGCCACCTACCTCAACCACTTTTGTCTTATTATTCCCGGGCTGCCATACCGGAGGGGAAACACCCGGTACCATTCCGAACCCGGAAGTTAAGCCCTCCAGGGCCGATGGTACTGCACCCGCAAGGGTGTGGGAGAGTAGGTCGCAGCCCGGGTTAAATATTTCTATTTCGTTTTTCATGAAACTTTTTAAAAATGGAAACTATTTTTCCAGCCGTTCCAGAGATTATTCCTGGAAAGAAGGTAAGTATTTCAGATATTTTAAACACGGAATTTGGGTTTTGGCAATTTTGCTGATGATCTGTTCTCTATTTAGAAAGCCCGATTTGTATGAGAAACCCGGTTCTAAAATGACCTTTGCTCCGGATGTTAAAAGTGACATGAAAAAATACTCTCTTTCAGTACCCTTATACTCTAAGCCTGACAAAGGCTCAGAGATACTTAAAAGTTACACAAATGTTGATGAGTACTTCATTTTCCTGGAGCGCTTCAAAGGACAATGGATAAGAGTTGTTGATCAAGATGGGGATACTGGTTGGATTTCTTCCTATTTGCTTCGTTTTGTTCCTGGGAGATAGATGGTTTCAACACAACAAGTCTATGATGTAATTGTCGTCGGTGGAGGCCCTGCAGGAAGTTCAACCGCTTATCATCTTGCAGGTCAAGGAAGAAAAGTCCTTATAGTTGAAAAGGATCGAGAGGTAGGCAGAAATATCCTCTGTGCAGAGGGAATTTCAAAAGGCTTTCACGATCTCGTTAAACCGGAGCGAGGAGTAGCATCAGAAATCAAAAAGATAAGAATAATTGTTGAGGATGAGGTTGATTTTACGGTGCTTTCAAAGAGTTCTTTTGGATTTGTTCTTGAGCGGAAAATTTTTGACCGATTACTCTTCGAAAGGGCTGTAGAAAAGGGGGCTGTACCGCTTATCAATTCAAGGTTTTTTGACCTCAAAAAAGATGGTGATTACTATAGGGTTTTTGTAAATCAGGGGGGACAAACTCAAGAGTTTCTTTCCAGATATGTGGTAGGTGCTGATGGACCGGGTTCCGGAGTCGGATTAAAGGCTGGTATCAGGACTGAGTTGAAAGAGGGTTTTGTTCATTATTGCTCCCAGGTGTACCTTTTTGATGAAAGCATTGAAGCGGATACTATCCTTTTCTACTTCTCTGAAAGACTTACCCCTGGTGGCTATGGGTGGGTTTTCCCTAAGCGAAAGGGATTTGCCAATGTGGGTGTGGGTGTTGATAATTCGTGGTCTTCTGCTGAAATCGGCTTAACCCTTTTCCTTGAAAAATACTTCCCTAAGGGTAAAATTTTAGGAAGTTTAAAAGGTGTTGTTCCTTGGGGAGGACTTGAAGAAGAGGTTTATAAGGATGGAGTTTTTCTGGTGGGGGACGCGGGAAGGCTTGCGGATCCTATGTCTGGTGGTGGAATTGCTAACGCTTACATCTCTGGAAAAATTGCCGCAGAATCAATAATTGAGGGTAATCCAGAGTCCTATTCTGACAGGTTGAAAAAGATTCTGGGTAGGGATTATCAGATTTCAACTCTGGTTAAAAAGGTTTTCTACTCTTTGAAACGAGAAGAACTTGTTGAAGTTTTCAAAGATTTGAGCAAGAATCTAAATGGGCAGTACCTTGAGGATATAAATGCGGTATCTGCTTTAAAATTGGTTCTAAGTGTTTCTCCGAGACTGTTTGGTGTTTTGCTCTCACATGGGGGTATTAAAATAAATGAGTTTATACGAAAGATTGTTTCTTAATGGTGAGAAGAAGAGGATCTTAGTCCTCTTAGATCCAGATAAGCTCAACGATGAGAAAGTTTTTGAAATACTTTCTTTTTACGAGAATCAAGAAAAGGTTCTGGGCTTTCTTGTGGGAAGTAGCCTCCTTGTTAGGTCTGATATGGAATACTTCATTAGTAAGGTAAAGAGTAATACGTCAAAGCCCGTTATTATATTTCCGGGTTCCCATTGCCAGGTGGTTAAAGGCGCAGATGCCATTTTGTTTCTCTCTCTTTTGAGTGGAAGGAATCCCCAGTATTTAATCGATGAACAGGTGAAAATGGCCCCTCTTGTAAAGAGGTATGGACTTGAAGCAATTCCGACTGCCTACCTTCTTTTTGATTCTGGTAAAGCGACGACGGTAGAAGTTGTATCCGGTACCCGCCCTTTACCCCGAGATAAAGTGGATTTAGCAGTAGCCCATGCACTGGCTGCGGAATATCTTGGATTTAAATTGTTGTACCTTGAGGCGGGTTCTGGCGCACTAAACCCTGTACCAGGTGAGGTCATAAGAATTGTTAAAGAGAGCGTTTCCATTCCACTAATTGTGGGTGGGGGGTTGAATACAAAGGAGAAAATTATAAGTGCTTTTGAAAGCGGTGCTGATTTTATAGTCATAGGGAATAAACTGGAAGAAGATCCAGAATTTTTGAGGAGGATTTATGGTTAAACTGACGTACCAGGATCTGCTTCATGATGATGAAGTCGTTACCTTTATAAAAAAGGCTGATGCTCAGCTTGAGGCAATGGGTTATACAGAGCACGGACTCAGGCATGTAACGTGGGTCGCTAAAAGGACAGGGCAAATTCTTGAAGCACTCGGATACGATGAAAATTTGAAAAAGCTTGGAGAGATTGCAGGCCTTCTTCATGATGTTGGCAATCTCGTAAACAGGGAGCATCATGCACAGGTTGGAGCCATCATTGCAGGTGACCTCCTCAGGCGGAGGGGATTTTCAGCGGAACAGGTTGCAGATGTGATGATGGCTATTGGAAATCATCATGAAGAGGATGGGTTCCCCTCTTCGGTCCTTTCTGCTGCCCTTATACTGGCTGACAAGGCGGATGTACATAGAAGCAGAGTGAGAAAAATGGGAAACATTTGGGAGAATTTAAAAGTAGATATCCATGATAGGGTGAATTTTGCTGCAACAAGTTCTAAAATATTAGTTGACCCTGAAAAAAGGTCAATAACCTATGAAATTGAAATTGATACCAGCATAGCTCCTGTTGTGGAATTTTTTCAAATTTTTATGTCAAGGGTAATGGTTGCCCATCGAGCGGCTAAAACCCTCGATGCGGTTTTTCACCTGTATATCAATAATACCCCGATGATTTAGGAGGTTGGAAATGTTCGACGTTAAAGAGCTGGAAAAGAAGAAATTAAGTGAGCTTTATGAGATAGCAAAAGAGCTGTCCATTGAAAATTATGAGGAACTCAGAAAGAAAGACCTCATTGAGAAGATCCTTGAACACCAAGCAGCACTAAATGGCATAAAGTATTGTGAAGGCGTCCTCGAGATCATCGAGCAGGAGAAGGAAGGGGAAAAGGGGCGGAAGTCGATATTTGGATTCCTTCGAAAAAAAGAGAAAAATTACGCGCCAAGTGATGATGATATTTATGTTTCTTATGCTACTATCAAATCTTATGGGTTGAGAGAAGGTGATCATGTCGTCGGATATGCCAAAAAGCTTAAGGAAGGCGATAAGAGCATGGCTCTGACCCAGATTGAGAGGGTTAACGGAAAATTACCAGAAGAATTAAAGTCACGGCCCCAATTCGAAGAGCTGGTTCCCTTCTACCCAACCAGAAAGTTCAATTTGGAGATACCAAACGAGAATGATATCTCCATGAGGATTGTTGATCTTTTTGTTCCCATTGGTATGGGACAGAGAGGACTTATTGTTTCTCCCCCGAGGGCTGGTAAAACGGTTCTTTTACAGAAGATAGCCAATTCAATTTTAAAGAATCACAGGGATGAGGTAAAACTCATAGTCCTTTTGATTGACGAGAGACCAGAAGAAGTGACGGATTTTAAGAGAAATGTGGATGCGGATGAAATTATAAGCTCTACCTTTGATATGCCAGCAGAGAGGCACACGAAGGTTGCAGAAATTGTTCTTGAGAGAGCGAAGAGGCTGGTGGAGTTAGGAGAGAATGTTGTGATACTTCTCGATTCTTTAACCAGGTTAGCACGAGCCTACAACGTGGTAACACCGCATTCCGGAAGGACTTTGTCGGGTGGTATAGATTCAACTGCTCTTGTTAAACCAAAGAAGTTTTTCGGGGCTGCAAGAAATATTGAGGGTGGAGGCTCTCTTACAATTATTGCCACTGCGTTAATTGAAACGGGTTCAAAGATGGATGAAGTGATCTTTGAGGAATTTAAGGGAACGGGAAACATGGAGCTGGTTCTCGACAGAAGGCTTGCAGATAGAAGGATTTTCCCTGCAATTGATCTTAACAAGTCGGGTACAAGAAGGGAAGAGTTACTCCTTGACCGGGAGGTTTTGAGACGTATATGGGCAATCCGCAAGGTACTTTCGGAGCTTGATCCGATCGATGCTATGCTTCGACTTCAGAGCAAGATGCAAATATTTACGAATAACGCTGAGTTTATTGAGCATGTTTACGATGAGTTCGTTGAGGTCTAATTGATGTCTCGACGAAGGCTCTCTCAGGTTTTCCTTACCGATACGAACATTCTCAAGAAAATTGTAGAGGATGCGGGTGTTAAGGAGGGTGAGTGGGTTCTGGAAATAGGTCCAGGAAAGGGATACCTTACTTCGGAACTTTTGAAAGCTGGAGCAAAGGTCATTGCGATTGAGGTTGACGAGGATTTATTTAAATTTTTGCTAAAGGATTTTATACTTTTTGTGGATGATAGACTGTTTCTCTTTAATGCAGATTTTTTAAAAGTCGATTTAAAAGAAATTTTGAGCAGGTTTGGAATTTCTGAACTTAAGGTAATATCTAACATTCCATATCATATTACAACTCCGATACTGGAAAAATTGATTTATAATAGACAATATTTCCCGGAGATTTACCTGACGGTACAACGGGAAGTAGCAGAAAGGATTACCGCATCACCCGGGAACAAGGTCTACGGTTCGCTTACCGTTTTCGTTAACCTTTACTATACTCCCCATATTGAATTCAATATTTCGCGGTATTGCTTCCATCCCGTTCCCCTTGTAAATTCAGCTTTCCTTAAACTGCTTAGGAAAGAAGAGGCTAAAGATATGAGGGATCTTGAAAGGTTCGTACGCAGACTCTTTGAAGGAAGAAGGAAGAAAATAAGGACCCTTTTGAGGGCTATGGGGTATTACACCCCCACTATGGAGACAATTTTCCCAAGTTTCCTTGATAAGAGACCCGAGGAGCTGACAATTTCAGATTTTGAAAATATTTTCAGGGAATGTGTGTCCATCAAGGATAAGGTTCAGTAGGTATAGGGATTCTAAGGCACTTTTTAATTTTATTTCTGTTCTTGTGCCACCGAAAATCCTCTGGAATACATAAGTTTCTTTGTTAGTCGATATTCCAAGGTACACGAGCCCTACCGGTTTTTGAGGAGTTCCACCTGTAGGCCCTGCAATGCCTGTAATTGAAATACCAAAAAGGGTTTTAAAAAGCCCCTTGATATTAGTCGCCATATAAAAAGCACATTCCCTTGAAACTGCTCCATATTTTCTAATTATGGTTTCGGGAACTTTGAGTATATTTATTTTAGCTTCATTTGAATAAGTAACAACGCCGCCCATATAGTAATCGGAACTTCCTGGTACATTGGTTATGAGATGGCCCAAAAGTCCGCCAGTACAAGATTCTGCCGTTGCCACTGTGGATTTTCGACTTCTAAGCTTATCTCCGATAATTTCCTCGATATTCTTCAGTTCTGTGGCATATACGTTTTTGCCGAGTTTTTTAATTACAGATTGTGAAGTTAATTCAAGTATTTCTGCGCTATTTGAGCTAATAAGAATATCAACGCCTCTTATATCCGGGTATAAACCTGATTCTATGGATTTAAGCTCCTCTTCACATTTTTCAAGAATCTCATTTTCTTTCAGTCCGAAGGTTCTTATATATTTCCAGTAAAGCTCTTTTTTAACGAATTTTTGCAAGAATCCGCTCAAGATCTCTTTGGCCTCGCTTGGTGGTCCGGGTAGCAGTAAAATGGTTGTGTTCTGAACGGAAAGTTTCAGCCCGGGTGCAATCCCACGGGGGTTGTCAAGGATTTCTGAGTCGCTTGGGATTATTGCATATTTTTTAAGGCTTTCTGTCTCAGGAATGTTGTATTTTTTAAACTTTTCTTTCAATGAGTGGTAAAGGCTTTTGGAGAAGGTTAAATTGATGTTAAGAGCCTTGGCAATGGCCTCTTTTGTAACATCATCATGAGATGGGCCTAAACCACCTGTAACGATCAAAAAATCAATTTTTCCTAAATAGTCTTTAATTTCACGGACAATGAACTCTTCAGTGTCGGGTAAAACGGTATTTTTTTCCACCATTATTCCTTTAATGAGTAACATCTTTGATAGTTCTTGCAAATTGAAGTTCGGCACTATGCCCTTTAAAAGTTCACTGCCTACATTAATGATTACTGCTTTCATGGTGAGAATTTTACTACCGCTTGCCTGTTCTTTCATCCCTTGCGAAGCATTTCTCATATATCTTGTTAAGGTCCCCCTTTACAATTCATAGCAATTAACTATATTTAAAATAACATCAATTTCGTCCCAAAAGGAGGTGGATGTATGAAGCTCAGACCGCTGGCAGATAGAGTTGTTATAAAAAGGATAGAGGAGGAAGAGGTCAAGAAAGGAGGAATCATTATTCCCGATACAGCAAAAGAAAAGCCCCAGAAAGGGGAAGTTATTGCTGTTGGTCCAGGAAGGCTTGACGAAAAGGGAAACAGAATCCCTCTTGAAGTGAAGGTTGGTGACAAGGTCCTCTTCTCTAAATATGCTGGTACAGAAGTTAAAGTAGGTGATGAAGAGTACCTCGTAATGAGGGAAGACGACATTCTTTGCATAATAGAAGGCTAAAAGGAGGTAAAAAATGGCAGCAAAAGAAATCATTTTTGACGAAGAGGGTAGAAGGGCGTTATTAAGGGGTGTAGAAAAATTAGCTAAGGCTGTAAAAGCCACCCTTGGTCCTGCTGGTAGAAATGTAATTCTTGAAAAGAAGTTTGGCTCTCCAACGATTACCAAAGATGGTGTCACCGTTGCTAAGGAGATCGAGCTTCCTGATCCCTTTGAAAATCTGGGCGCACAGCTGGTAAGGGAAGTTGCATCTAAGACTTCCGATGTGGCTGGTGATGGAACAACAACCGCCACTATCCTTGCTGAGGCTATTTTCAGGAATGGCCTTAAATACATCGCTTCTGGTGCTAACGCCATAGAAATTAAGAGAGGTATCGATATTGCCGTTGAAAAGGTCGTGGAAGAGCTGAAGAAGATGTCAAGAGAGGTTCAGGGCAGGAAGGAAATTTCCGAAGTCGCATCCATCTCTGCTAATAACGACAAGGAGATAGGTGAAAAGATCGCCGAGGCGATGGATAAGGTGGGTAAGGACGGTGTCATAACCGTTGAGGAAGCCAAGGGTATTGAAACTTACGTTGAGATCGTAGAGGGAATGCAATTTGATAGGGGTTACATTTCTCCTTATTTTGTAACCAATCCTGAAAAGATGGAATGTGTCCTTGAGGAGCCATACATTCTAATTCATGATAAGAAGATCTCTTCAATCAGGGATATTCTTCCTATTCTCGAAAAGGTTGCTCAACAAGGTAAACCAATCCTTGTAATTGCTGAGGATGTAGAGGGTGAAGCCCTTGCTACCCTTGTTGTGAACAAACTGAGAGGCGTACTCCAGGCTTGCGCTGTGAAGGCACCGGGCTACGGTGACAGAAGGAAGGCCATGCTTGAGGATATCGCAATACTCACGGGCGGTAGGGTGATTTCTGAAGAAGCCGGTATGAAACTTGAATCTGCCCAGCTCAGCGACCTCGGTAGGGCTAAGAGGGTTGTTGTAGATAAAGACAACACCACCATTGTTGAAGGTTATGGTTCCAAAGAAAACATAAAGGCCAGGATTGCACAGATAAAGGCTCAGATTGAAGAGACCAAGTCCGACTACGATAGGGAGAAATTGCAGGAAAGACTTGCGAAGCTTGCCGGTGGTGTAGCCGTAATTTATGTGGGCGCTGCCACTGAAACAGAAATGAAGGAGAAGAAGGCAAGGATTGAGGACGCCCTCCATGCTACTAAGGCCGCTGTGGAAGAAGGTATAGTTCCAGGTGGCGGTGTAGCTTACATCAGAGCTAAGAAAGCTCTTGAAAACTTAAAGCTTGAAGGTGATAGACAGTTTGGTGTTGAGATTGTAAGGCAGGCCCTTGTTGAACCACTGAAACAGATTGCAGAAAATGCTGGTTACAATGGTGCGGTGATTGCAGAGAAGGTTGAACAGTTACCAGAAACCCACGGTTTCGATGCCCTCACCGGTGAATTCAAGGACATGATTGAGGCTGGTATTATTGATCCTACAAAGGTTGAGAGGATTGCACTTCAGAATGCCGCTTCCATTGCTGGTCTTCTTCTCACAACGGAGGCCCTCGTCACGGAAATTAAGGAGAAGAAGAAAGAGAACGTGCCACCAACTGGTGGGTACGACGCGGTCTAAAGAAGTTTTTGGGCGGGGGTCAGCCCCGCCCCA
>Ga0071330_1113343_pt1:0-20000 | contig 66405 bp, 63 predicted proteins | sample GBScel77sediment_FD_63802 | JGI IMG/M metagenome (GOLD analysis project Ga0071330, IMG submission 63802) | Hot spring sediment microbial communities from Great Boiling Spring, Nevada - Cellulolytic enrichment Sediment 77C v2 (version 2) | ecosystem: Environmental > Aquatic > Thermal...
TTCAAACCCCAATTTATTTTTTTTTTTTTTAAAAAAAAAAAAAAAAAAAAAATAAAAATTTTTTTTTTTTTTTTCTACTACATATTAAAGAAATAAAAAAAAAATATTATATATGAAAACTTTAAAAAAATCAAAGTAAGGGGCAGGCAAAAATGGTAGGATATTTATTGCCACATCCACCAGTTTTAATTCCAGAGGTTGGTAGAGGCGAAGAAAAAAAGTGTCAGGCAACTTTGGATGCCCTGGAAAAAGTATCAGATGAGATAGCCAAATACGAACCAGAAGTTGTGGTAGTAATATCACCTCATGCACCTGTGTTTTCGAATGCTTTTTTCTTGAATGACAAACCAGAAATTACTGGTGATCTTGCAAAATGGGGTGTATATGGAGTAGAATTCAGGTTTAAAAATAACCTTGAGATAGTTCAAGAAATAGCAAAAATGTGCGCTCAAGAAGGTTTAGTAGTTGCATTTGTATCAGACAAACTTCAAAAAAGATATGGTGTTTCGCGAGAGCTTGACCATGGTACACTGGTTCCGCTTTACTTTATAACAAGGAAGTACAAAAACTTTGAACTTATACACACATCCTATTGTATGCTTGATGATGTACACCTTTATAAATACGGAATGATACTGAGAAAGGCAATTGAAAAACAAAGAAAAAAAGCTTTAATAGTAGCATCCGGTGACCTTTCGCACAAACTCTCTTACGATGGCCCTTACGGGTTTGCAAAGGAAGGACCTGAGTTTGACAAACTTCTGGTTGAACTTTTGCAAGGAAGCAAAATAAGAGCACTTTATGACATAGACCCTGTGCTTTCAGAAAATGCGGCAGAATGTGGTTTCAGGTCCATAAAGGTTTTGCTTGGTGCATTTGAGGGGTATGAGATAGAATCCAAGGTTTATTCGTATGAAGGGCCTTTTGGCGTTGGATATTGTGTTGCTGCCTTTTACCAGAAAGGGAAAGCGAGTTCTTCTTTGCTTGAGGAGATAGTTCAAAAAAAAGAAGATAGATTAAAAAGGATAAGAGAAAATGAAGATGAATATATAAGACTTGCGCGGGAAAGCTTAGAATACTATGTAAAACACCGCAGGTACTTAGACCACATACCAGATTATGTCACGGAAAGAATGATAAAAGAAAGAGCAGGAGTTTTTGTATCAATCAAAAAGGATGGAAATTTGAGAGGCTGTATAGGAACAATTTTTCCTACCCAAGAGAATATTGCAAAAGAAATAATTAGAAACGCTGTTGCAGCAGGGTTTTATGATCCGAGGTTTGAAGAAGTTACCGAAGATGAGCTTGACAGCCTTGTGTATGATGTTGATATTCTAAGCCCACCTGAAAAGGTAAATTCGAGAGACCAACTTGACCCTAAAAAATACGGGGTTATTGTTAGAAAAGGTACAAGACAGGGACTGTTACTACCAGACCTTGAAGGTGTTGACACAGTTGAAGAGCAGCTCAGAATTGCTTGCCGCAAAGCAGGAATTGATTATGATTCTGAAGATTTTGAAATAGAAAGGTTTACGGTTGAAAGACACAAGTAAGGGAAGAGAGTAGAATGGTTGAGGCAAGATATTATGAAAAGCTTGATGCCAAAAAAGTCAAATGCAAGCTCTGTCCGCATGGATGCATCCTACCACAGGGCAGTACTGGTTTTTGCAGGGCGAGAAAAAATGTTGATGGTATTCTGTATTCGTTAAATTATGGCTATATCTCTTCAATTGCATTTGACCCTATAGAGAAAAAACCCCTTTATCATTTTTATCCGGGTTCAACTATACTTTCTATAGGGACATTTGGGTGTTCGTTTAAATGTCTTCACTGCCAAAACTTTGAGATTTCGCAGCTGAGTCCAAACGTGTTTGAGGTTGAGACTGAAAAACTCATTGCTCTTGCTAAAAAAGATCCAAAGTGTATTGGCATTGCTTTTACTTACAATGAGCCTACCATCTGGTTTGAATATGTAATAGATGTAGCAAAAGCTTTTAAACAGGAAGGGCTTAAGACTGTACTTGTTACAAACGGGTATTTGAATGAAGAGCCACTTTATGAACTACTTGAAGTGATAGATAGTGCAAACATTGATGTTAAAGCTTTTAATGATGAGTTTTATAAAAAGGTTTGCAGCGGGGATTTGGAATCGGTAAAAAGGTTTGTTGAGATCTGCGCTAAAAAGATTCATATTGAAATAACAACACTCATTATTCCAACGTTAAATGATAGGGATGAAGAAATAGAAAGTCTTGCGAAGTGGATTGCCTCAATTGATGATAGAATTCCGCTACACCTAACAAGATATTTTCCAAGATACAAGATGACTCTTCTACCAACACCAAAGGAGACATTAATGAGACTAAGAGAGGTTGCCAAAAAATATCTTGTAAATGTGTATCTTGGTAATATATAGAATATAGTGGGGGAGAAAGGTTTGCTGAAAGATTTTTCTTTTTATCTTCAGGAGTTTTTGAGAAATATAACACTTATAAGAATTTCACCGTTTGATATTATTGACATTGCAATTGTGTCTTTTGTGATATACAAAATAATTGTGTGGATAAAAGACACAAGAGCGTATCAGCTCATAAAAGGCATAGCTGTTTTAATTGTTATAACACAGGTTAGCAAATGGCTGAATCTTAATGTTATAAACTGGCTTTTGACAAATACACTGTCATATGGTGTTCTGGCACTTTTAATAGTTTTTCAGCCAGAGCTAAGACGTGCTTTAGAAGAGATAGGAAGGAGCAAAATCTGGGGCAAGTTTTTATGGTTTGGACCTGATGAGAAAATGACAATAAAGTGGCAAAACAGCGTTGAAGAGATCATAAAGGCTGTGATGTATCTTTCAAAAAACAAGATTGGTGCATTGATTGTTGTTGAAGGTCAGACTAAAATAGGGGATATTATCAATACAGGGATTATAATTGATTCAGAGATTTCATCCCAGCTTTTGATAAATATATTTATTCCGAACACACCGCTTCATGATGGCGCAGTGATTATAAGAGATGGGAAGATAAAAGCGGCTGCATGTTTTTTGCCTTTATCCGAGAACAGATACATAAGCAAAGAACTTGGAACACGCCACAGAGCAGCACTTGGTATATCTGAAAACTCTGATGCAACGGCAATTGTTGTGTCAGAGGAGACAGGGATTATTTCTGTTGCGTACAATGGTGGGCTTACAAGAAATTTGGGTCCAGAGGCTTTGAGGAAGATACTTCTCAGGCCTTTGAAGCAAGAAAAAGAGAAGAATGGGCTAAGTATTTTCAAGTGGAGGCGTTAAGGTTTGAAAAAGATTACAATAAAGAGACCAAAAGACGACAATTTCTGGCTCAGAGTAGTTTCAATTTTGATTGCAATTGTTCTGTGGTTCTATGTAAATAGCATTATAAATCCTATAAAGAAAAGAGAGATAATTATTCCCATTAGATACAACGTTGCAACTTTATCAAAAGGTCTTGTGATGACAGAAACTGATGCAAAAGAGGTAAGAATAGTTATAAGCGGTACACAGGATGAACTTGGCAAGGTTGATGAAAAAAATATACAAGCAATGGTAGATTTTTCCGATATAAGACAGACAGGAGAAGTAAAACTTCCAGTAACTATCCAGAATCCTTACCATAGAATTAATATTGAGAGTGTTTATCCTAAAAATGTTACGGTATCTATTGACAATCTTGTGACAATCCAGAAAGATGTTTTTGTTGAGATAAACGGAAATCCCAAGAAGGGTTATATTATAAATAGTTATCAGGAAGAGCCTAACGTTATAAGCATAAAAGGTGCTGAAAGTGATATAAAAGAGATTTCTAAATGCGTAGCTCAGCTGAACCTGAGTCTTAATGATAGGTCGTTCAAAGCGTCTGTCCCTGTAAAAGTTATAGATTCAAGGGGGAAAGACATAACTTCGCTTTTTGAACTATCCCAAAAGAGCATAGATGTGTTTGTGGAGATACTCAAAACAAAACAGGTACCTTTGAGTGTCAAGTTCAAAGGTAGTCTTTCACCCAGTAAAGTTATCTCAAAGATAATTTTAAAACCTTCTACAATCAATATAGCAGGAAAAGAAGAAGACATAAACTCAATAAATGAGATTGTTGTGGGGACTATTGATACAAAGATGCTTGAAAATAAATCAACCTTCCAATTTGACTTTAGTCTTCCAAGGAATATAAAGTCTTTAGATAATGTAAAGCAAGTTACAATCACCATATACACAGATTCAGTTGTTGAGAAGCCTGTCAATATACCTGTTGAAGTGAGAGGATTATCACCAGGGCTTGTTGCGAAACTTAGCCCTGACAAGGTTAAAGTAGAACTCAAATATTACCAAAGTGCGCAAAATTCTATAGATTTTAATTCTTTGAAGGCGTATGTGGATGTTTCAAATTTGACCAAAGGGAGTTATGACCTTCAGGTGTTGGTTGAAAAGCCCGAAAATATTAAAGAGTTTGAAGTCTTTCCCACTTACATAAAAGTGGAGATTTCAGAAAATAATCAAACTAAAACTCAATCTCAATAGAAAATGCTATGTAGCCAGAAGAGGAGATGACCTGATGTTGCTTGAGGAAAAGCTTTCTAATCTTCCGACATCGCCAGGGGTTTATATAATGAAAGACGAAAATGGAAATGTTATATATGTTGGCAAGGCTGTAAACCTGCGAAATAGGGTCAGACAGTATTTTCAAAATTCATCAGACATGCCGCCAAAGACAAGGCTCATGGTAAAAAAAATAAAAGACCTTGACTATATTGTGACAGACAACGAGATAGAAGCCTTGATCTTAGAGTGCAACCTTATAAAAGAATACAGGCCAAAGTACAATGTTCTGTTGAGAGATGACAAAAACTACCAGTATATAAAGATAACAAACGAGATGTTTCCACGACTTGTGACAACAAGAAAGATTGAAAAGGACGGCAGCCGATATTTTGGTCCATATGTCAGTGGGTATTCTGTAAAGCAGACGGTAGAGCTACTAAAAAGCCTTTTTATGCTCAGAACTTGCAAGAAAAAGTTCCCTGATCAGCTTGGCAAAGGCAGACCCTGCCTTAACTTTCATATAGAAAAATGTCTTGGTATGTGCAAGGGAGATGTTTCTGAAGAAGAATACCAAAAGTTAGTTAGCAAGGCTGTAAAGGTTTTGAGCGGAAAAGGCGATGAGGTTGTTGAAGAGCTCAAAGCAAAAATGTTTGAATATGCTGAAAATCTAATGTTTGAAAAGGCACAGGAGATAAAAAATAAACTATCAAGTCTTGAGCAAATAATCACAAAACAGAAAGTCATTTATGCGGATGACAGAAGTGAAGATGTTATAAACTTCGCAAAAGACCACACACACATTGCAATTGTTGTGCTGATTATCAGAAATGGCAAACTTATAAACAAGGAAGAGTTTGTTTTGAAAGCCGATGAGGACACATTTGAGAGATTTTTAGAGCAGTACTACTCTGATGTTGTATCGCTACCAAAGGAAATCATTGTTCCGAATACAGTAGAAAACGCTGAGAATATTGAAAAAATGATTGAAAAGCTTTATGGTTTCAAAGTGAAAGTAATCGTTCCTAAACAAGGTGAGAAAAAACAGCTTCTTGACATGGCAAAAAAGAACGCGGAGATTTCTCTTGCAAACAGACAAAAAGTAGATGATGTATATGCTGAAGCGCTTTTGACGTTAAAAAATATCCTTGGACTTGAAAATGAAATTGAAAAGATTGAAAGCTATGATATTTCCAATATTGCAGGTGCTGACAATGTAGGGACTCTTGTTGTTTTTGAGGATGGAAGGTTCAATAAAGAGTATTACAGGAAGTTCAAGATAAAAGGATTTGAGGGTCAGGATGATATAAAAAGTGTCAAAGAGGTTTTGACAAGGAGGTTTACAAACTTAGAAAAACATGGGAGAATCCCTGATTTGATATTGATAGATGGCGGGCAAAATCAGGTCAATGCTGCTTTAGAAGTTTTGAACGCTTTGGGATTTTCTATTCCTGTTGCTGGCATGGTAAAGGATGATAGACACAAAACGAGGGACTTGATTTACAATGGTAAAGAATTGGCTATTCAAGAGTATCCACTGGTATTTAAGCTCATATATGCTATTCAAGAGGAGACTCACAGATTTGCAGTGAAGTTCCACAGAGAAGTTAGAAAGAAACATCTGTATGAGTCAATTTTAGATGAAATAGAGGGAATAGGAGAGAAAAGAAAACTTAGGCTATTTAGAACTTTTGGTTCAATTGACAATTTGCGAAAGGCAAGCATTGAAGAAATTGTAAAAGCTGCTGAGATTCCATATGAAGTTGCTCTTAAAATAAAAGAAAAAATTGGAGTATAGAAGTAAATTGATACAGTTAAGAAGGGTGTGAATTACAAATTGTTTTACACAACAGTTGGCAAAATGATAAAAGAGCTTAATCTGGAGTGTTTAACAGAAATTAAAGGAATTGAGGAAAGAAAAATAAAAGATATGAACTTAAATAGACCGGCTTTACAGCTTTTAGGATTTTTTGAGTATTTTGATGAGCAGAGAGTTCAGATAATAGGAATTTCTGAGATGGCATATTTGAGGACTATGACACCTGCGCAGCGAAGAAATGCAATTGAGAGACTTTTTCAGCGAAATATCCCGTGTGTAATTATTACCTCAAACCAGGAACCCTTTGAAGAATTTTTGGAATTTTCAAAAAAATACGGTGTTCCTCTTCTTCGTACTCAAGAGGTTACAACAAGGTTCATGACAAACTTGAGCACGTTTTTAACACATGAACTTGCACCGAGGATTACTCGACATGGCACTCTTGTAAATGTATATGGTGAAGGTGTTTTGATGCTTGGCGAAAGTGGAGTTGGCAAGAGCGAAACTGCTTTAGAGCTTGTAAAAAGAGGGCACATACTTGTTGCAGACGATGCAGTTGAAATTCGAAAAGTTTCTGAGAAAACACTTGTCGGTGAAGCACCCGAGATTATAAGGCATCTTATAGAAATTCGAGGAATTGGTATTCTGGATGTCAAAAACCTGTTTGGTGTTGGTTGTGTTAAAGAGTCCGAAAGAATTGACCTTGTGATCCAGCTTGAAACTTGGAAACAGGGAAAGGAATATGAACGACTTGGTCTTCATGACCAGTACATAGAGATTTTGGGGATAAAAATACCGACGCTTGTGATACCTGTCCGACCTGGCAGAAATCTTGCAATTATTGTTGAGGTTGCTGCAATGAACAACAGGCAAAAGAAGATGGGCTATAACGCCGCAAAAGCCCTCACAGAAAGGCTTCAAAAACAGATGAGCAGAGGAAATGGAGCTGAATAAAAAGGTTAATAAAAATGAAAATAAGAACGAACGGGGTAGTTTGTGTATAAACCCCGTTTTTTTTATTACATCTCTCTTATACCATATCCTAATTCTAATAGTTTTTCCATAATCCCTCTTTCCGCTTCTACTACTGTGTTTGAATCTTCTTCACTTTGTAGTATGACTATTATAGGCCATAGCTTCAAGCCTCCTGTGTATAGTTTTTGCTCTTTAACTAATATCATACACAGTTTGAAGCTATGGCTTCAATATTTTCTTATCCTGTTGCATTTAATTTTACAACAAACAAAATAAAAAAATTCCCCACAAACTCTTGACACTATCGTTGAATTTGATTATCTTGCAAAGTTTTTGCCAAAGTGCTATACTAAAAAGTGAAAAATTAAATATAGTGGTTTTAAGGGGGAGCTGAGCGGGGCAAAGCTCGGCTGAGAGTAGGCACTAAAAATCCCTGTGCCTTGACCCTTTGAACCTGATCCGGGTAATGCCGGCGAAGGGAGAAAATGAGACTTGCAAGCCTTTAATGCAAATATGTCCGGCATTAAAGGCTTTTTATTTTGGAGAGAATAAAACCTCCCACCATCTAAAAGCTTTTTAAACTATAATTTAAAATTGGCTGCCGGCAAAGGCAGCCTTTTGTTTTAATTGGAGGTGAAAATTTTGATAAGGGTAAATGACAAAGAGATGGAGTTTTGTGGCAATATACTTGAGCTTTTGTTAAGTCTTAATTTAAATCCTCAGACCTGTGCGGTTTTAGTAAATGGCGAGATTGTAAAAAAAGAAATGTGGGAAAACTTTTTGCTTAAAGATGGAGATTATATTGAAATTGTCAGCTTTGTTGGAGGCGGTTAAAAAAGCCTTTCAGAGTTTTAAAAATTATTTATAACAGAAAGGAGAAGATTTTGTATGTTCGAGATAGGTGGCAAGCTCCTCAAATCAAGACTTTTTGTTGGCACAGGAAAGCTTCCTGACTATTCACTTATTGAAAAAATGTACTATGAGGCAGGGGTAGAAGTTTTTGCAGTAGCTGTCAGACGAATTGGTCCTAACACCAAGCATACCAAAAATGTGTTAGAATATATCCCTAATGATGCAATAATCATGGTAAATACTTCAGGTGCTCAGGACCACAAGGAAGCTGTAAAGATTGCAATGATAGGAAGAGAGCTTACAAATTCCAACTGGGTAAAAGTTGAGATTGAAAAGGACACAAAGTATCTTTTCCCGGACAGCATTGAGACTTTGAAAGCCTGTGAAATTCTTGTAAAAGAAGGGTTCAAAGTGTTTCCGTATATATACCCAGATTTAAATCTTGCGAAAGAACTTGAACAAATTGGTGTTGAGGCTGTCATGCCGCTTGGCTCACCAATTGGGACAAACAAAGGTATAGGTTGTGAAGTGCTTTTAAAACCAATTATAAACGAGATAAAAATCCCTGTCATAATTGATGCTGGGATAGGAAGACCATCTCATGCAGCAAAGGCTATGGAGATGGGAGCTGATGCTGTGCTTATCAACACAGCAATTGCAACATCTTCAGATCCGCTTAAGATGGCAGTGGCGTTTGCAAAGGCAGTTGAGGCAGGAAGGGTTGCTTTTGAGGTTGGAATTTTGAAAGAGTATGAGTACGCTCAGGCATCATCACCATTGGAGGATTTTATAAGTGGTTGAAAATTATTTAAAAGAGGGTGCTACAAAAAATGGCTAGTTTTTTAGAAGAGGCAGAAGAACTTTTTAAGGAGTATAAAGAATATATTCCTACTCACAAAGAAGTTTGCGATATTTTAGATAAAGAGTTTTTATCAAAAGAAGATTTGATAAAACTTTTGAATGTCAGCAATAAAGAAGATATACTGCTTATGGTAAAGAAAGCTCAAAAGCTTACACGCGAGAATTTTGGCAAAGTTATTCTTTTATATGCTCCGCTTTACATTGCAAATTACTGTCAAAACGGTTGTGTTTACTGTGGATTTTCATGCAAAAAAGAATACAGAAGAGAAAAACTAAGCTTTGAAAGGATTGAAAATGAACTTAGAAAAATGAAAGAAGAGGGTATTGACTCTGTTATAATTCTCACGGGTGAGGATAGGATTAACTCTTCGGTTGAGTATATTGAAAAAGCATGTGAAATTGCAGTCAATATTATGTCAGAGGTTTCAATTGAAGTATATCCACTCTATGAAGAAGAATACAGAAGACTCTCAAATGTTGGCGTTATTGGAATTACTTTGTATCAGGAGACATACCAAAAAGAAGACTATGAAAAATTACATCCATTTGGTCCAAAAAAAGACTTTGAATTTAGACTAAATGCACCTGAAAGGGCATTGAAAAGTGGTTTTCATGAGGCGTGTATTGGTCCACTTTTGGGACTTTCTCACCCTAAAAAAGATGTTTTATGTGCAATACTTCATGCAGAATACCTGCTTGAAAAGTTTCCAAAAACTGAGATTTCAATTTCATTCCCGAGGTTCAGAAGTGCTGGAACAGACTTTATGCCTTTGTACACCGTTTCAGACAAGGAGTTTATCAAATTTTTAATAATTGCTAGGCTATATCTTCCAAGAATTGGTATTGTTTTGTCAACAAGAGAAAATTCTTCTCTTCGTGATGCGTTGATTGATGTTTGTGTAACCAAGATATCAGCAGGTTCTAAAACAACAGTTGGTGGGTATGCAGAAGAAAAAGATGAAGATTCTGAGGCTCAGTTTGAGGTAGAAGATAGGAGAAGTGTATCTGAGATTGTAGATGTTATAATTAAAAAAGGACTTCGACCAGAGTTTACAAACTGGGTAAAGGGTGTGAAAAATATATGAGTTTATTTGAGCTTATGCTTAAAAATTACTTTGACGAGGAAATGTTTGAGAAGCTTTCAAAGGTCAGAATTCTTATAATTGGCTGTGGTGGACTTGGTTCTAACATAGCAGTACTTTTGGTAAGATGTGGTATCAAAAATCTTACGATAGTGGATTTTGATATAGTAGATATTTCAAATCTTAACAGGCAAAACTTTTTCTTTTATCAAACAGGAGAGGATAAAACCTCTGCGCTCAAAGATATTCTTTTAAAGATAAATCCTTGTATAAATGTGAAGTCTGTGAACATGAAGGTTGACGAGTCTAACATAGATAACTTGATTTCAGAGCACGACATTATTGTTGAAGCTGTTGATAATGAACTTACCAAGGTTTTAATTTTCAGAAAGGCACATGAGCATGGGAAAAAAGTAGTTATGGCATCGGGGATTGCAGGTTTTGGCGACTGTGAAAACATCAAAATCAAACGTGGCAAGAACTTTTCCATTGTAGGGGACTTTGTAACGTCAATAAAAGATAAAAAACCTCTTGCTCCAAAAGTAGTTGCAGTTGCTGCAATGCAGGCAGATGAGGTTTTGAGGATGGTGAGCGAACTTGAGTTTGACTAAAGAGGAAAAATTAAAGCTATTTTCAACATATACCATCTATGGAATGACAGCTGAAAAGTTTTCAAAAGGAAGGTCTAATATCGAAGTTGTAAAAGCTATGCTTGACAGCGGCATAAAAATTATTCAGTACAGGGAAAAATACAAATCTTTAAAAGAAAAATACAAAGAATGTCTTGAGATAAGAAAGCTCACAGAAGATTATGGAGCGCTTTTAATTGTCAACGATCATGCAGACCTTTGCCAGATTGTTGGTGCTGATGGTGTGCATTTAGGACAGGAAGATTTGCCAGCAGATGAAGTAAGAAAGATATTAGGCGATGAATATATAATTGGTGTTACAACACATAAAAAAGAACAGGTTTTAAAAGCTAAAGAAGATGGTGCTGACTATGTGGGTTTAGGACCGGTCTTTGCAAGTTTTACGAAAGACAATCCACATCCACCAATTGGGCTTGAAATGGTAAAATGGGCAGCTGAAAACTCACCATTGCCTTTTATTGCAATAGGTGGGATTAAAGAGCACAATTTAAAAGATGTGTTGGCAAATGGTGCAAGGTGTATCTGTGCTGTTACAGAGATTGTGGGTGCAGATGATATTCGCAAAAAGATAGAAAGCTTTTTTAAGATTTTGAAAAGTTTTGAAAGGAGCTGACAAAAAATGACTCAAATGAGCTTAGCAAAACAGGGGATATTTACAAGAGAGATGGAGCTTGCCATTAAAAATGAAGAGATAGATAAAAAAGAATTCTTGCAAAAGGTTGCAGAGGGCAAAGTTGTAATTCCTGCAAATAAGAATAGAAAAAGAGACAAATATTTTGCCATAGGCAGCGGAACATATGTCAAAATAAATGTTAATCTTGGTGTGTCAGAGGCATGTCCAAACTTTGATTTAGAGCGCCAAAAGCTTGAACTTGCAAAGAAATTTGATGTTGAATCTGTAATGGATTTGTCCAGTGGTCTTGATGCTTCAAACTTCAGAAAATACGTTCTTCAAAACTATGACTTTATAGTAGGAACAGTTCCGGTTTACCAGGTTGCATCAAGGCACGATGACTTTACAAAGGTTGACAGCAAAGAGTTTATAGAAGAAATTGAAAAGCAGGCAGAAGAAGGAGTTGACTTTTTCACAATCCATGCAGGAATTACAAGAAGAACCATAGGAAGATTTGAAAAAAATGAGCGTCTGCTCAAGATTGTCTCAAGAGGCGGAGCACTTCTTTATAAATGGATGATGGCAAACGAAAAGGAGAATCCTTTGTATGAGCATTTTGATGAGATTTTGAAGATTTGCAGAAAACATGATGTTACAATAAGTCTTGGTGACAGTCTCAGACCCGGTGCAGTGGCTGATGCAACAGATGCACTTCAGATAGAAGAACTTATAAACCTTGGCGAGCTTACAAAAATGGCCTGGAAAGAGGATGTGCAGGTGATGATAGAAGGGCCAGGCCACATGAGAGCAAATGAGATTGCAGCAAACATGGTAATTCAAAAAAGGCTTTGCCACGGCGCACCGTTTTATGTTTTGGGCCCTCTTACAACAGATATTGCAGCAGGGTATGACCACATCTCAGGTGCGATGGGAGCGCTTATTGCAGCTTTAAATGGTGCTGATTTTCTGTGCTATGTTACACCTGCTGAACATTTGAGGCTTCCATCTTTAGAAGATGTCAAAGAAGGGATTGTGGCGTTCAAGATTGCTGCACACAGTGCAAATATAGCAAAAGGATTCAAAAAGCCACTCGAAAAGGATATTGAGATATCAGTTGCAAGAAGAGACCTTGACTGGGAAAAGATGATAAGCCTTTCAGTTGACCCTGAGAAGGCAAGAGAGTACAGAAGCAGTTTCACATCTGACACATGTTCAATGTGTGGAAGACTCTGTGCTGTAAAAAATTCAAGGGATGAGGCTATTTTGTAAAAGCTGTGACATGTTTTTTCAGAGAAGGAGATGAAAGTAGAAAGATGAAAAAAGTACTCATAATTGCTGGGTTTGACCCCTCAGCTGGTGCAGGCGTTTTGCTTGACGTAAAAGTTGTGAGGGCGTTGAATGGTTATGCAGCATCTGTAGTAACATCTTTGACAGTCCAGGATACTCAAAGGGTCTATGACGTAAAATCCATAGACCCTGATTTTTTTGAGTATCAGCTTCAAAAAGTGGTTGAAGATATAAAGCCAGATAGTGTCAAGGTTGGACTTTTAGGAAGTTCTGAGATAGCAGTTGTTGTGCTAAAAAACTTAAAAAGGTACAATCTTAAAAACATAGTTTGTGACCCGGTTTTGAAGTCTACAAGCGGTTTTGAGTTTTGTAAAAGTGAGTTTATAGAATTTTTAAAGTATGACTTTTTCAAAGCCTGTGATGTCATCACCCCCAACAAAAACGAGGCAGAAGTCATTTTTGATGTGGAAATTAAAAATTTTGATGAAGATGTTTTAAGCTGCATTCAGGAAAGAATAAAGAGAATGGGCATAAAATCATGCATCCTAAAAGGTGGTCATCTTGATGGCAAGCTTGCAGAGGATATTTTGATAACCCAGAATGAAATTTATAGAGTCTCTGCTATAAAAAAGGGTTTGCCAGATGACATTCACGGGACTGGCTGTGCATTTTCATCTGCATTTGCCACTTTCATTGCAAAAGGATATAATATGTATGATGCCTTGAAAAGTACCAAAGAGTATGTTTCAAACCTAATATATAAGTCTACAAAAATCGGAAATGGAAAGCTCATTTTAAACCCATAGGTTTTTTCATTATAAATATTTCGAAGGATTTTTACAGGAAGGGGCAAGGAAAAAGTGGCAATAAAGTTTGAGCTAATTAAAAAGAGCAAGAAATCTAATGCAAGACGAGGAAGACTCTATACACCCCACGGAGTGATTGAAACACCAGTTTTCATGCCAGTTGGCACTCAGGCAACAGTCAAGGCTATAATGCACAGAGACCTTTATGAGATGGGAACACAGATAATTTTGGCAAACACGTATCATTTGTATCTCCGACCGGGAATAGATGTTATAAAAGAAGCAGGTGGACTTCACAAGTTCATGAACTGGCAAAAACCAATTTTAACTGACAGTGGCGGGTTTCAAGTTTTTTCACTCAGCAAACTTCGAACAATCACAGACGACGGTGTTGAGTTTAGGTCGCACATAGATGGTTCTCGACACTTTTTTACACCTGAAAAGGTGATAGAAATACAAAACATTTTAGGTTCTGACATCATAATGGCGTTTGATGAGTGTGTGCCATACCCTGTTGATCATGAATATGCAAAATGGGCGGTTGAAAGGACTGCAAGATGGCTCAAAAGGTGTAAAGCTCATCATAAAAACACTGAAAATCAGGCGCTGTTTGGGATAGTGCAGGGTTCAACTTACAAGGATTTGAGGATAGAGAGTGCAAAGCGTACAGTTGAAGAAGACCTCCCTGGCTATGCGATAGGCGGGCTTTCTGTCGGCGAGCCAAAGGAGCTTATGTATGAGATGATAGAAGTATTGCATCCAATTCTGCCAGAAGAAAAACCCCGCTACTTGATGGGGGTTGGAACACCGGACTGCCTTTATGAATCTGTCATCCGCGGTGTGGATATGTTTGACTGCGTGTTTGCAACCCGCACTGCAAGAAACGGCACAGTTTTCACAAAAGAAGGACGAATGATTATCAAAAACGCTCAGTATGCAAAAGACTTTAGACCCATAGAAGAAGACTGTGACTGTTACACATGCCAGAACTTTACAAGAGCATATTTGAGACACCTGATCAAAGCTGAGGAAATCCTTGGTGCAATCCTTCTTTCCATTCACAACGTCAGGTTCTTGCTAAGGTTCATGGAAAAGCTGAGAAAGGATATTGAGGAAGATAAAATTTAAGAAAGGATATGATGTAAAAAATGGGGCGAACAGGTAATATTCGATTAGCCCCGTTTTTAATTTATAATTCTATATATTTTCATAAAACTCTCTTGGCCCCAAATCAGGTGCTTCTAAATTTTTATCCACTACCAGAAATCTCCGAATATCTAAACACAGGCTGCACTTGTTTAAAAATCTCTTTGAGGGTGTATAACCATAGCTTTCTTTTGCAAATTCAAAAAGCCCTTTTACTCCTTGGGTGTAAAGGAGACTTACAAAAAAGTATTTGCTCGTGTCAAGCTCTTTTCCAAGGTCATCTATGGAGATTCTGAAGCCCACACATGGATTTGGGATGAAATTGCCAAAAAGGTCCATGTGAAAATGGCTTTTGCTATAAAGTTCAAGACACGCTGAAGAGTTTTTAATTATCTCATCAGCAGTTTTTGTGGGAAAATACTCTTCAAATGTTTTAATTGCTCTGCCGTTTAGAGTAAGATAATACCTTTGAGGAAGATACCTTATGTAGTTTTCTCCAAATATATCTTTGTATTCAGAAAGAGAATGTGTTTTTTCCATATCCAGACTTTTAATTTCTTTTATAAATCCGTCAATCCAGGGGAAAATTCTAATACCAACTTCATCCAGAAGCTGGATTAATTTCAGAACCTTTTTAAACGGAATATATTCATTGTGGAAAGGGCTGATTGAGACAAGTATTGTCTCAATTCCAAGATTTTTTAGTTCTTTTAATTTTCTTTTTGCTTCATCTTCATTTTCCACCCACGACGCATTTGTCTCTATGTACTCAATGTAAATGCCATTTTCAATTGCTTTATTGATAACTTTTTTTAGACCTTCAAAATTTAAGAATGGCTCTCCGCCGCCTATGTGAACCGAAAAAACAGAAAAGTTTTTCGAGGTTTTAAATACTTTGTCTGCCATCTCCTCTGTCATGTATTCTTTTTTCCATGATGGAGAACTATTGTAAAGGCAGTGCCTGCAAGCAGAAGAACAGTAGTAGTTTGTGATAATCCCACCTGAAAAAAGCCTTTCAATTTTAAGTTTTGAAGCAGATTTTCCCAATCTTTACAACCTCCTTTTAAGTTTTTGAAAAGTGCTTGCCTATTTTTCGATAACTGTTATAATATTATTATGCATAATTTTAAGTTTAAAAATCAAATTGATAGTAGGGGGATAAAAAATTTATGAGTTTAATAAACAGTTTTCTTTTTGATATTGCTTATGCGACGAACACTCAAAGTTCTCAGCAACAGGCACCAGCAGGTGCAACAGCAATTGCTCTGCTTGCTCAGTTCATACCTCTTATATTAATGTTTGTGGTTCTTTATCTTCTCATAATTGTTCCGCAGAGGAAAAAAGAAAAACAGTTCAGAGAGATGATTAATTCTTTAATTGTTGGGGACGAGATAGTTACAAACGCTGGAATTATCGGTAAGATTGTGAACATCAAAGACGATATTTTAACAATTGAAGTTGGAGCTGATAGAGTAAAGCTCAGAATATACAAATGGGCAGTCAAAGAAATTTTGAAGAAGGCTGAACCAAAAGATTAAAAAATAGACATGGTTCTGAGGGCTTGAAGTCTTCAGAGCCATTTATTTTTAAATGTAATAAACAGCTTAAAAAGGAGTGAATTCAGCCATAACAAAAGCCGAGCTTTTAAATCTTCTTAAAAAATATGAACTTTCTCCGAATAAAAAACTTGGTCAGAACTTTTTGGTTGATGAAAATGTAGTAAGAAAAATTATTTTATTTTCTCAGACGGAAGGAAAAGAAGTTATTGAGATAGGTGCAGGCCCTGGAACACTTACAGTTTATTTGGCAAAAACTGCACAAAAAGTGTTTGCGGTTGAGATTGACAAAAAGATATTGAATGTCTTAAAAGAGGTTTGCCAGAACCTTTCAAACGTCCAAATAGTAAATAGTGACTTTCTTGAGCTTAATGTTAAAAATTTAACAAATAGCAACAAGATATATATTGTTGGTAATCTGCCATATTATATCACATCTCAAATACTCTTTAAACTTTTTGAAGAAAGAGAATGTATAGAGAAGTTTACAATCATGGTTCAAAAAGAAGTTGCGCAAAGGCTTTTGGCAAAACCAGGCACAAAGGAGTATGGGAACCTCACAGTTGCAATGAACTTTTACTGTGAGATAGAAGATTATTTTTATGTTAGCAAAAATGTTTTTTATCCAAAGCCGGAGGTAGATTCTGCAGTTTTGAGAGCAAGATTTAAAGATAATTTACCTGAAATTGAACACAGGGATTTTTTCAAAATAGTCCATGCTTGTTTTTCAACGCGTCGAAAAACCATTTTGAATGCTCTGTCTAACCAGTTTGATATTGAAAAGGAAAGGTTGAAGAAGGTTCTTTTTACAGCCGGGCTTGATGAAAGTCTTAGAGCCGAGAATTTGTCACTGGATGATTATGTAAAACTTTATTGGCATTTAAAAAAAGAGATTTTTAAAAATTAAAATGTACTCTTAATACCCGGTAATAATTGCAATTTAACATATAAATAAGTTTCATTTATTTTCAAAATTAATATTTTGATTTTGACAAATTTCACTTATATAATGTATAATATAATGTAAATTGCAATTATCATAAACAAAACTTGCAAGGTGGTGGAAAAAGGTGGTAAAGGTGAATTTACATCCGTCAGTCTATGAATGGATTGATGAGATGGCAAAAATCACAAAACCCGATAAGATTGTCTGGATAGATGGTTCTGAGGAAGAAAAACAAAGGCTTATAAAAGAAGCTCTTGAGTCAGGAGAACTTATGGAACTTAACCAAGAAAAGCTTCCTGGATGTTACCTTCACCGAACACATCCGAGCGATGTTGCAAGAGTTGAAGACAGAACTTTTATCTGTACACCAACAAAGGAAGAAGCAGGTCCAACTAACAACTGGATGGACCCAAACGAAGCATATAAGATGCTTTACTCACTTTTTGACGGTTCCATGAGAGGAAGAACAATGTATGTTGTACCATATTTAATGGGACCTGTGGGATCGCCATATTCAAAAGTGGGCATTGAGCTTACAGACAGTATATATGTTGTCTTGAACCTCAGGATTATGGCAAGGATTGGTGATGTTGCACTTAAAGCTTTAGGAAATTCGCCTGATTTTGTAAAAGGACTTCACTCAAAAGCAAATCTTGATCCAGAAAAGAGATATATCTGTCATTTTCCGCAGGACAATACCATTATGAGTGTCAACTCAGGTTATGGTGGAAATGTTATTCTCTCCAAGAAATGTTTTGCACTCAGAATTGCAAGCTATCTGGGGAAAAAAGAAGGCTGGCTTGCAGAACACATGCTCATTGTTGGAATTGAAGACCCGAGTGGAAATGTAACATACATTGCAGGTGCTTTTCCAAGTGCATGTGGTAAGACAAATCTTGCAATGTTAATTCCGCCAGAGCCTCTTAAAAAGCTTGGTTACAAAGTGTGGACTGTTGGAGATGACATTGCATGGATGAGAATTGGCGAGGATGGAAGACTGTGGGCTATCAACCCTGAAGCAGGGTTTTTTGGAGTTGCACCTGGCACAAGTTATAAGACAAATCCGAATGCTATGGAAACAATAAAGAGAAATACCATATATACTAATGTGCTTTTAAAAGAAGATGGAACAGTATGGTGGGAAGGAATGGACGGAGAGCCACCAGAGAGAGGTATTGACTGGCTTGGAAGACCATGGACAAGGGACAGCGGTGAAAAGGGTGCGCACCCAAACGCAAGATTTACAGCACCAGCAAGCCAGTGTCCTTCAATTTCAAAGGAGTGGGAAAATCCAAAGGGCGTACCCATTTCAGCAATAATATTTGGTGGCAGACGAGCAAAGGTTGCACCACTTGTGTATGAGGCATTTGACTGGCAGCACGGTGTATATGTTGGTGCTACAATGGCATCTGAAACAACTGCTGCTGCAATGGGGAAAGTTGGTGTTGTTCGTCGCGACCCGATGGCAATGCTTCCGTTCTGCGGATATAACATGGCTGATTATTTTGCACATTGGCTTGAGATGGGTAAGAAGATTCCAAATCCACCGAGGATCTTCCATGTAAACTGGTTCCGACAGGATGAAAATGGCAACTTTATTTGGCCAGGATTTGGTGAAAATTTGAGGGTTCTTAAATGGATAATTGAAAGATGCGAAAGGAAGGTTTCGGCAAAAGAGACTCCAATTGGTTATGTGCCATATGTTGATGATCTTTACTTAGATGGTCTTGATATAGACAATGAGACAGTAGAAAAGCTTCTTGAGATAGACAACGAATTGTGGTTAAAAGAGGCTGAGGATTCAAGAGAGTTTTTAAGCCAGTTTGGAGACAGGCTCCCGAGAGAGCTTATTGAAGAGAATGAAAAACTAAAACAAAGACTTTCAAAATAGAAATAAATCACCAAGTATAAGGCCTCCTTCATATACTGATATAAAGGTTATGAGGGAGGTCTTTTGTTTTGGTAGAAAATTTGCCGTTCACAAGATTTGTTGTAATCTTAAAAGGAATTGAACAGAAAGGAAAAATCCCGTTTGGATATGTCAAGGTTCAGGCAATTGTAGACAGTACTAACTTGGAAATTGTTATCCAGGGATTAGAAGAGACGGAGGATAAGATTACTTTTTGGGGTGTTGTGAAAAAATCAGGTGAATATTATCCAGTGTTTTTGAATACTCTTTCAAAACCGGAAAAAGGGACTATTACTCAGATTCTTAGCACAAGCAGGTTTAATTTGTTCAGAACAGGCTGGAAGCTCACTGACCTTGTTGGATTTGCTGTTGCAAAAGAGAGGAAAGAAAAACCTAATTTCATTCTGATAGGAAGCTTTGATGATAGTAGTTTATATGAGATGGAAAGAGATGTTCTAAGAAGTTTTGAAAAGGGTGAAAGTAAGAAAAATCGAGATAAAAAAGAGATGGATAATCACGATGAGAAAAAAGAAGCGGAAGTAGAGAAAGAAGAAAAAACTGTGAGCTCTTCTTCAAAAGGTGATGACCAAAGCTTGGGTGAGAATTACAACGAAAATGTTGAAAATGAAATCATGCAGGCAAAAGAACAAGAAGCAGAAGATGAGCTGACCCAAGAGTCAGCTGAAAAATCAGAAAAAGAAGAAGAGTCTTCTGAAATAGTTGAAAATGCTTCACAAGCACTTCAAAAGGCTTGCCAAGATGAAAGCAGAGAAGAAAATTTTCATTTCGATGTTGAAAAAAATTACTGCATATTAGAATTTGGTGACAAAAAAATTTGGAAGAGAATTTTTGAAGAGTTAAAAGAAAAGTGTGAAAGATTTGATCCGTTTTCTGACGATAAGGTCAAATGGTTTAAGATTGAGAAAAAGGATATAATCAGCAT
>Ga0071330_1113343_pt1:25000-66405 | contig 66405 bp, 63 predicted proteins | sample GBScel77sediment_FD_63802 | JGI IMG/M metagenome (GOLD analysis project Ga0071330, IMG submission 63802) | Hot spring sediment microbial communities from Great Boiling Spring, Nevada - Cellulolytic enrichment Sediment 77C v2 (version 2) | ecosystem: Environmental > Aquatic > Thermal...
CCCCGAAATAGCTTTAGGGCTAGCCTCAAGCTTGTGGCCGCTGGAGGTAGAGCACTGATTGGGCTAGGGGCGCAAAAACGTTACCGAACCCTATCAAACTGCGAATGCTGGCGGTTTTAAGCTTGGGAGTCAGACCACGAGCGATAAGGTCCGTGGTCGAGAGGGGAACAGCCCAGACCGACTGCTAAGGTCCCGAAGCTGTGGCTAAGTGTGAGAAGGATGTTCAGCCGCGAAGACAACCAGGAGGTTGGCTTAGAAGCAGCCATACCTTTAAAGAGTGCGTAACAGCTCACTGGTCGAGCGGCTGGGCGCCGAAAATACTCGGGGCTGAAGCCACACACCGAAGCATCGGGTTGCAGCGAAAGCTGCAGCGGTAGGGGAGCGTTCTGCGGTAGGGAGAAGCCCAGGGCGGAAGCCAGGGTGGACGAGGCAGAAGTGAGAATGCCGGAATAAGTAGCGCGAGGCAGGTGGGAAGCCTGCCCGTCGGAAGCCCAAGGTTTTCTGGGGAAGGCAAATCCGCCCAGAGTTAGCCGGGGCCTAAGGCGAGGCCGAAAGGCGTAGCTGATGGGTATCAGGTTGATAATCCTGAGCCACCTGCCGGAGGTTATCCTACGAGGCGGGACGCAGGAGGAGCAGGCAACCGGGGTGTTGGTATACCCCGGCCAAGCGGCGAGCGGGAGTGGGTAGGCAAATCCGCTCACTCGGCAACCGTGAGCCGTGATGGGGAGCCGAAATTATAGTAGGCGAAGTGCCGTGCTTCACACTGCCAAGAAAAGCGTCGCGTAGGCGAAGGCAGGTGCCCGTACTGGAAACCGACACAGGTGGGCGAGGAGAGAATCCACAGACGGACGGGTGAAGCACCGCTAAGGAACTCGGCAAACTGACCCCGTAACTTCGGGAGAAGGGGTGCCTAAGGCTTGAAAGGTCTTAGGTCGCAGGGAATAGGCCCAAGCGACTGTTTATCAAAAACACAGGTCTCTGCTAAGCCGAAAGGCGAGGTATAGGGGCTGACGCCTGCCCGGTGCTGGAAGGTTAAGGGGAGGGGTGATGAGCTCCGAACCGAAGCCCCAGTGAACGGCGGCCGTAACTATAACGGTCCTAAGGTAGCGAAATTCCTTGTCGGGTAAGTTCCGACCCGCACGAATGGCGTAACGACTTGGGCGCTGTCTTGGCGGTGTGCCCGGCGAAATTGTGGTACCAGTGAAGACGCTGGTTACCCGCGGTTGGACAGAAAGACCCCGTGGAGCTTTACTGCAGCCTGGCACTGTGTTTTGGTGTGCTCTGTACAGGATAGGTGGGAGGCTGAGAAGTGGGTGCGCCAGCATCCATGGAGCCGACGGTGGGATACCACTCTGGGTGCACTGGAGCACTAACCAGACACTCTGAACCGAGTGATGGGACACTGTCAGGTGGGCAGTTTGACTGGGGCGGTCGCCTCCTAAAAGGTAACGGAGGCGCCCAAAGGTCACCTCAGCACGGATGGAAATCGTGCGGTAGGAGTGCAAAGGCGGTAAGGTGGCTTGACTGTGAGAGAGACATCTCGAGCAGGGACGAAAGTCGGGCTTAGTGATCCGGCGGTTTTCAAGTGGGAGAGCCGTCGCTCAACGGATAAAAGTTACCCCGGGGATAACAGGCTGATCTCCCCCGAGAGTCCACATCGACGGGGAGGTTTGGCACCTCGATGTCGGCTCATCGCATCCTGGGGCTGAAGTAGGTCCCAAGGGTTGGGCTGTTCGCCCATTAAAGCGGTACGTGAGCTGGGTTCAGAACGTCGTGAGACAGTTCGGTCCTTATCCGCCGCGGGCGCAGGGTATTTGAGGGGAGCTGACCCTAGTACGAGAGGACCGGGTTGGACGGACCGCTGGTTTACCAGTTGTACCGCCAGGTGCACGGCTGGGAAGCCAAGTCCGGATGGGATAAACGCTGAAAGCATCTAAGCGTGAAGCCCACCCCAAGATGAGATACCCCACACCGAAGAGGTGGTAAGGGTCCTGGTAGACTACCAGGTAGATAGGCCGCATGTGTAAGCGCTGTAAGGCGTTGAGCAAGGCGGTACTAATGGCCCGAGGAGCTTGACCGAAGAAGAGCTTTCCTCCTATTCACTTGCGAGGCTGCTTGATAAAAGCCTCAGAAAAGATGAATACAGGTAACAAATCCGGTGGCGAAAGAGCGAGGGTAACACCCGTTCCCATTCCGAACACGGAAGTTAAGCCTCGCAACGCCGATGATACTGTGCTGGAGACGGCACGGGAAAGTAGGTGGCTGCCGGATTTTTTGTTTTTGTGTGCATGTTAAAAAAATAACAAGCAGGCTGAAAACAAAAAATGCAAATGTTTAGCTACAACTCCTTTTTAGCAAATTAAAACAATAAAAAACCGGGACGTGTTCGTACTCCGCTCTCTTTTTAACTTTCCTTCTGGTTTCTATTTTTATTGTTCTGGATTATTTTAATATATTTATTTTCCATCTAAATTTTTAACTTTCTTAACTTTCATGTTTTCCGCTGCATTTATACTTACGAAATTAATCCTTTCCCGAAACTCCCTGTAAAAAATATTATCTAACATTTCAAGTAGTTTACTTCGGAAAATCGAAAATAAACGAAAACGATATTGAAAACAATTCGAAAACCATTTATAATAATCTTATACAACAATCACAGCAAAGGGGTTTGCTTTTCATGGGAAAAATCAAGGCAGCCATTTTTGACATGGATGGTGTTTTAACAGATACTGTAAAGCTACATTTCAAAGCATGGAAGAAGATGTTTGAAAACCACGGTTATAAGTTTGAATATGAAGATTACAAATGGAAAGTTGATGGAAAGCCAAGGTTAGATGGAATAAGAAGCATTGCATATGATGTGCCTGCAGACGAGCTAATAGAGATGGCAGAGGAAAAACAGAGATATTTTTTGGAATTTGTTGAACAAGAAAATTTAGAAGCTTTTGAAGATAGCATATGGCTTTTGAATCATTTGAAGCAAAATAATATAAGACTTGCTGTTGCTTCTTCAAGCAAAAATACTACCGAAATTTTAGCCAAAATAGGAATTTACAATATGTTTGACACAATTGTAACAGGGTATGATTTCAAAAAAGGGAAACCTGACCCTGAAATATTTCTTACTGCTGCACAAAGGCTAAACATAAATCCAAAAGAGTGCGCCGTGTTTGAAGATGCTATAGATGGTATTAAGGCAGGTATTCGTGCGGGGATGCTTACAATTGGTGTCTGTAGAGACGGTCAATTTGATAGGCTCAAAGAAGCTCATTATGTGGTTGATAAATTGACCAATGTTAACCTGGAACTTCTTGAGAATCTTCACGAAAAACTTTTCAAAATAGTTTAGGAGGTTTTCTATAATGAAACTTTCAGAAAAAAATTGGCTGATTGAACAGGAAAGTTTTGGAGTTTCACATAAACATGAAACCTGTTTTGCTCTTACAAATGGGTATATAGGAATAAGAGGAATCAACGAAGAGTGTTTTTGTGATGAGATACCAGGAACTTTCATAGCAGGTGTATTTGACAAAGACACAGCTCAGGTTACAGAGCTTGTGAATTTACCAAATCCAATAGGTCTTAGGATATATATAAATAGAGAATATCTGAATCCTTTAAAATGTAAAGTGCTCGAGTTTAGGAGAGTTTTAGACTTAAAACAGGGTCTACTTTTCAGAAAATTAAGACTAAAAGATGAAAAGGGTAGAATTACATCAATAGAAGGATTTCGATTTGTCAGCATGAAAAATAAAAATCTTATTGTTCAAAAATATAATGTGGTTTGTGAAAACTACTCAGCAGTTTTGAATGTAGAAAGTTTTATCGATGCCAATACTATGAACTCTAAGGATATTCCAAACGATAGAGTAAAACATTATGAAGTAAAAGATAAAAGAGATTGCAAAAACTGTATATTCCTTGATATTACAACAAAGGATAAAAGATATAAAGTGGGAATAGCAAGTTCTACAGAGGTTTTATTAGATGGTCAGAAATGTTATTTTAATAGATTTGTAAAAGATTTAGGAAGCGTTATTGCTGAAAACCTTGAGGTTGAAGCGAAAGAAGGAAAAAGTTATGAGATTGTAAAACTGAGTGTATTGGTATCCTCAAGGGAAAATGTTGAGGATATTTTTAAAAGTTCACAGAACAAGCTTGAAAGAGCAAAAGAATTAGGTGTTGAGAGGCTGCTTTCTGAACATATAGAAGAGTATGACAAGCTTTGGGATGTTGCTAAGCTTGAGGTAATTGGTGATGAGGTTGCAGATAGAAGTCTTAAATTCAACGTTTTCCATCTGCTTAGTATGGCAAATCCAGAAGATGAACATGTTAGCCTCGGCGCAAAAGGCCTTCACGGAGAAGGCTACAAAGGCCATGTTTTTTGGGATACAGAGATATTTATGCTTCCATTTTACATTTACACAAACCCGAAAGCTGCAAGGTCAATGCTGATGTACAGGTACAATCTTTTGGACGCTGCAAGAGAGAACGCAAGGAAAAATGGATACAAAGGTGCGCAGTTCCCCTGGGAGTCTGCAGACACCGGACAAGAGGAAACACCAAAATGGGGATATGATTACCTCGGCAAACCTGTTCGAATATGGACAGGGGATATAGAATATCATATTTCAGCAGACATAGCCTTTGCAGTTTTAGAGTATGTGCGTGCAACAGATGACATAGAGTTTCTTTTAAACTATGGTGCAGAAATTGTGATTGAAACAGCAAGATTTTGGGCTTCTATTTGTAAATACAATGAAGAAAAGGATAGGTATGAAATAAATGATGTGATAGGGCCGGATGAGTTCCATGAACATTGTAACAACAATGCCTATACCAATTATTTTGCAAAGTGGAACTTGGAAAAGGCCTATGAAGTATTGACACGCTTAGAGGAAAATTACCCCAGCCATTTTGAAAGGTTAGTAAAAAAAATAAACTTATCAGAAGATGAACCTTTGAACTGGCTAAAAGTTGCATCAAAGATTTATATTCCATACCATCCTGAAACAAAGCTGATTGAACAGTTTGAGGGATATTTTAATCTTAAAGATTTTGTTATTGAAGAATACGACAGCAACAATATGCCAGTCTGGCCAAAAGGTGTTGAGCTTGACAAGCTGAATAATTATCAGCTCATTAAACAAGCAGACGTTGTGATGCTTTTGTATTTGCTCGGCGACCAGTTTGATGAAGAGATTATGAAAATAAACTATGATTACTATGAGAAAAGGACAATGCACAAATCATCTTTGAGTCCGAGCATCTATGCTTTGATGGGAGTAAGAGTGGGTGAGACAAAAAGAGCATATATAAACTTTATGCGTACCGCTTTGACAGACCTTGAAGACAATCAGGGTAACACAGCTTTGGGGATACATGCTGCATCTTTGGGCGGCACATGGCAAGCCTTGATATTTGGGTTTGGTGGTCTGAAAATAGAAAAGGATGATGTTCTATCTATCAATCCGTGGCTTCCTGAAAAATGGAAAGCTTTGAAATTTAGCATTTGGTGGAAAGGAAACTTACTGGATTTTGTTGTAACTGCCGAAAATGTTGAGATCAGAAAAAGAGTAGAGAAAAGCAGAGTAAGAATCAAGATAAGAGGGAAAGAAATAGTATTATAGGCTTTTGAGTAGCAACTCCCTGTGAAAAAAATTTCGCAGGAAGTTTAATTTCACGAAAAGATTTCGAAAAAAGTTTGGAAGCTTGGAGAATATGAAGCAGCATTAATTATGCTTAATAAACAAAATTCAAAAATTAAATTAAAAACCTATAGACAAGATTACTAACTTGTTGTATAATAAAATCATCGAAAACATTTCCGAAATATTTAATTAAAAAAGGAGGTTTGTTTTATGAAAAAATTTCTAACAATTTTATTAACGCTAATTTTCCTACTTTCCTTGGTTGCAGGCACGTTTGTTACACAAAAAGATGTTTTTGCCACTTCCAAGATAACTTTAAAGCTGGGTGCGTGGTCATCTTCTCCTGCTGAGAAGAAGATTGTTCAAAACCAAATTACAGCTTTCAAAAAGCTCTATCCCAATGTCGATATTAAATTAGTTGAAATTGTCGGTGACTATAATCAAAAGATGCAGCTTCTCATGGCATCTAAAACAGAACCTGATATCTTTTACATGGATTCAATGCCAGCTTGGCAGTACATTGCAAAGAATGTCTTAGAACCGCTTGACAGCTGGATGAAAAAGTACAATGTTAAAACAATTGGTTATGAGTCAACACTTCTCCAGCCATTTATATACAAAGGAAAAGTGTATGGACTTCCCAAAGATTATAATACATTAGTTTTGTTCTACAACAAAGAGATGTTCAAACAAGCAGGTCTTACACAGCCACCAAAGACATGGCAGGAGCTGAAAGAGTATGCTAAAAAACTTACAACAGGCAAAGTTGTAGGTCTTACCATTAACCTTGAACTTGCAAGAATTCAACCTTTTGCATATCAAAATGGTGGTAAAGTATTTGATGGCAGCAAGCCAGTCTTTACAGACCCGAAAGCTTTAGAAGGCTTAAAATTTGCACTTGACCTTTTCAGAGAAGGAATATGCAAGACTCCGAAGGATTTAGGCGCTGGCTGGGTTGGTGATGCATTTGCTGACAAGAAAGCTGCTATGACAATTGAAGGTGGCTGGATGATTCCATTCTTAAACGACAGAAAGATACCAAAAGACTCATATGGAATTGCAGAACTTCCCGCAGGACCAGCTGGTAAGTCAACAATGGCATTCACTGTTGCATATGTAATGAGCAAGAATTCAAAGCACAAACCTGAAGCGTTCAAACTTATAAGATTCTTAACTGGAGAAGGTGGACAAAAGTATGTGGTTGAAGCAGGTCTGGCACTTCCTTCATTGAAGAGCGCAGGTGTAAACTTTGCTAAGACTTATCCAGAGAGAAAGGCGCTTGTCGATGGCGCGAAATATGCACAGGTCTATTTCTATGGTCTGGATGGCACAAAAGTTGTGGATGTCTTCAACAAAGCATTTGAAGACTATGTAATTGGCAAAAAGTATGACCTTAAAAAGAACATTGAGGAAAGAGTAAAGCAAATAATGAAGTAAAATAAAAGAATACTACCTGGGAAAATAATTAAGGCAGGTAAAAAAGCCTGCCTTGATTTATAAGAATATAACTGTAAGTTATAGGAGGATGTGAATAAAAAATGAGAAATAGAACAAAAACGCAAGAATACTTGACAGCTTTTGTCATGCTGCTTCCTTATATACTGTCTTTTTGTGTATTTTTTGCTTACCCGCTTGTAAAAGCTTTTATGATAAGTTTTCAGAACTTTTCATTCTTGGGAGATGCCCCACCTAAATTTGTAGGTTTTACTAACTATAAAGAGGCACTGACGAACAAGATGTTTTTAGATTCTATTCTAAACACACTTTATTATTCAATTTTAGTTGTTCCTACTCAGCTTGTTATTGCTCTCATTTTAGCTGTGATAGTAAATGACAAAGTAAAATTCAAGGAGTTTTTCAGGACAACATATTATCTTCCCACAGTTACATCACCTGTAGCAGTATCGATTATATTTCTGTTTCTGTACAAAACAGATGGGCTTGTGAATCAAATTTTAAGGCATATTGGGATTATTCCACGAAACTGGTTCAATGAACCTTCTTTTGTGATGCCGGCAATTGTCAGTGTTGCTGTTTGGGGGTCTGTAGGGTTTTATATGGTTACATTTTTGTCTGGACTTTCAACAATTCCAGACCAGCTTTATGAAGCTGCAGAGGTTGAAGGTGCAGGAGAATTTATTAAGCTTATTAAAATCACAGTACCTCTTTTAAAACCAATGATATTTTTCAACACAGTTGTATCTTTTATTAGTACTCTTCAGATGTTTGATTTGTCATACATTATAGGCGGTTCTGATGGGGGTCCCATGGGAAAAGCAATGACAATGGTTGTGATGATATACAGAACAGCTTTTAAAGAGTTCAACATGGGTGTTGCTTCAGCTATGGCATTTGTTGTGTTTGGGATTATCTTTATATTAACATTAATTCAGCGAAAGTTCTTTGGTGAGGAAATGTCATATTAAGTAACGATTTTTCTGGATTATCGAAAGAGGAGATGAGAAAAAGGTGTGGAAGAAGGAAAATACCTATGGGATTGGAGTCAAAATAGTTCTATATACAATCTGCATTTTATGGGCACTGATAACCTTAGTGCCTTACTTGATTGCAGTTATAACTTCTTTAAAACCTGTAGAAGATGTTACAAAATTCTCAGTTGACTTTGGAAAGTTAAGCATCAGTAGCTATAAATACATCACAACGGAGTTTCCGTTTATGAGGTGGCTTTTTAACAGCTTTGTGGTTGCAGTAGCTGTCACAGCTGGTAATTTGCTTTTTAATTCCATGGCAGCATATGCTCTTGCAAGACTCAACTTTCCGCTAAAAAAGGTTATTTTTTACATTATCATAGGTACTATGATGATACCTGGGCAGGTACTTTTGATTCCTATTTACCTTATTCTAAACAAACTTGGGTGGATTGATTCGTACAAAGGACTAATCATTCCATGGCTTGTAAGTGCATTCTATATTTTTTTCATGCGCCAGTACTTTTTGACAATTCCTAAGGATTTAGAAGAAGCTGCATTGATTGACGGACTGTCACGGTTTGGAATATTCTTTAAAATATTTTTACCGCTATCATTGCCGGCTTTGGCTGCTCAAGCTATATTCATATTTGTGGGCAACTGGAACAGTTTCATGTGGCCAAGCATCATAGCTTCATCTGAAGAGCTGTATACCCTGCCGGTAGGACTTAACTCATTTTACGGACAGTACTATCAATTTTGGAACCAGGTTTTAGCAGGAGCAATCCTTCTTTCTATGCCAACCATAATAGTTTTTGTAACATTTCAGAAATATTTCGTTAGGGGAATAGTCACAACAGGGCTCAAAGAGTAATAAAAATGTTGAAATAGAAGGTAAAGAAAGTGTATAATTAATTTCAAGGTTTTAGTAAAACATTTCAAAAAACAGAGGGAGAAACGCGAGAATGAGGAAAAACAAGAATGTGACCATAAAAGATATTGCAAAAGCTTTAGGACTGTCACCAAGCACTGTTTCAAGGGCACTCAATAATTACTCAGATATAAACCCGGAAACAAGAGACAAGGTAATAGAGATGGCCAAAAAACTAAATTACACACCAAATATCTTTGCAAAAAGCCTTGTTACAAACAAGACAAAAAGAGTTGGACTGTTCATTGAAGACATGGAGAAAGAAGGAATATACGGTGTTTTTTATTATGAGATACTTATAAGTTTCAGAAAAGCTGCAATGGACAATGGTTATGAGGTTGTTTTGCTTTCAACATCCTCAGAGGAGCAAAAGAGAATCTCTTTTGATGCGGTTATGCAGGAAAAAGGGCTTGAAGGTGCATTTATCATGGGACTCAAAATGGATGATGAGTATCTGAATGAAATACAAAAAAGCACCTATCCTGTTGTTTTACTTGATATTCCAATAAAAAACTCAAATGTAGGTTATGTGACAACAAACAATCTGAAAGGTGCACAGCTTGCAACAGAACACTTGATTAACCTTGGACACAAAAGAATAGGATTTTTGAATGGTCACAAAAAAGCATATGTTAGTCAGGAAAGATTGAACGGTTATATATTGGCGTTGAGCAAAAACGGGCTTCAGGTTGACAGTGAACTTATTTATGAAGGTGATTTTACAGAGGCAAGTGGGTTTAAAGCAGCAGACTATTTTGTCCAGAAAGGTGTCACAGCAGTGTTTGCTGCATCAGACATGATGGCAATCGGTCTTATAAAAAGATTAAAGGAACTTGGGGTGGATGTACCTAAAAAAATTTCGGTTGTTGGATTTGACGATATATCTTTGGCACGTTACATCACCCCCACTCTTACAACAATAAGACAGAACAAGAGTGAAATGGGCAGATCAGCGTTTTATCTGCTTTTGAACCTGATTTCAAAGCAGCCAATAAACCACATTATTTTAGAGCCAGAGCTTGTAAAAAGAGAATCAACAGCAAGACTGCGCTAAATATCTTTGTAAGCTTAACAAAAACGGCTGTGAGAATAAAGCGCAAATCTTCTCACAGCCTTTAGAATTTTAATTGGCAAGTATAAATTCTTTTGTCTGTCCTCTTTTCAATTCAAAACTGCTACCATAGTGTGAAAGTTGAATACTTTCACCTTCCAAAAGTGTATAGGAAGTAATGCTTTTTGTTATTTCCACTTTCAAAACTTTTCCTTTGTATCTTACTTTGAACGATAAATATTCAAGTCTTTCAGGAAGCTTTGGAGCAAAGGAAAGTATACCTTTGTTTGTTCTCATTCCACCAAAACCGAATACCAAAGCTTGCCAAGCACCGCCCATACAAGCAGCGTGGATTCCATCTTTTGTATTGTCATTTAAATCGTCAAGGTCCATTCTTGCTGTATATACAAAGTATTCGTATGCTTTGTCTAAGTACCCAAGCTCTGCTGCTAGGATGCTAAAGATTGCAGGTGAGAGTGATGAGTCGTGTGTTGTAATGGGTTCATAGTATTCATAGTTATTTTTTAAGTCCTCAAATGTAAAGTTTTCTCTCAAAAGATAAATGAGCAAAAGAACATCTGGTTGTTTGCAAACTTGATATCTATAGATGTCTAAATAATGCCAGTTTAAAAGAAGAGGAAACTGATTCTCTGGGATTTTTGACAAATCAAGCCTCTTTTTGTAGATGAATGAATCGTCCTGAGGAATAATTTTCAGCTCTGGATTGTACGGCAGATACATGTTATTTGCAATGTTTTTCCAGAGCAAGACTTCATCTCTTGAAAGCTCAATTTTTCTGCAAAGTTTCTCAAGAGCATTACTATCTTTTTCTTTCAATAGATTATAAATCTCTGTAGCAAACTCAAGGGTCATCTTTACCATGTAGTTTGTATAAGCGTTGTTGTCAACAAGCGCAGTATACTCATCAGGACCGGTGACACAAAATATGCAAAATTTTCCGCCCTTTGCTTCACTGAAATGGCCAAGTTCTGCGTAGAATCTTGCAACTTCAAATACAATCTCTGCACCATAGTTTTTTATGAATTCCAAATCATCTGTTGCTTCAAAATACTTTTTTATAGCATATACAATATCAGCGTTTATATGGTATTGGGCAGTCCCTGCTGGGAAATATGCAGAACACTCTTTCCCTGCAATTGTTCGCCAGGGATATAGTGCTCCTCTGTGGTGAAGCTCTTTTGCCCGTTTTCTTGCTGCATCTAAAATGTTGTATCTATATAAAAGAAGCATTTTTGCGATGTGTGACTGAGTATACATAAAAAACGGCATTATATAAATTTCAGAGTCCCAGAAATAATGTCCGCCGTAACCTTCACCTGTAAGACCTTTTGCGGCAATATTTGAAATACCGTTTGTGCCTGCTGATTGAAGCAGCGAAAATAGACTAAATCTTATAGCTTGCTGAATATTTATATCTCCTTTTACCACAACATCGGCATTTTCCCAAAAGATGTCTAAAAATTCTCTTTGTTCTTTCAAAAGGTTTTCAAATCCCATCTTTTTTGCCTCAAGTATTTCAGCAGCGCAGCGCTCTTCAATCAAATCTTCTTCAACATCTCTTTGTGTAAAATATGAAAAATATTTTGTCAAATTATATTCCATATCTTTGGTTGCATCAAATTCAATCTCAAATACGACAATATTTTTTTCTTTGTCAGCAAAAGATTTATATTGAAAATCATCAAAGCCCAAAACATGCTCTACCATACAGCCATATGAGAGCCTGCTCTTTTTAGTTTTCTGCATCAAAAAACCACTGAGCTCAGCACAGTAAGCCTTAGTTGTTTCAAAAGGAAATTTTTCTATTCCAGATCCGACCCTCACATCTTCTGTCTCAAGAAGATTTGAAGAGTTTCCATCTATTTTGCTTACAATTTTTATTCTGCCAGAAAAATTAAGAGGTTTTATTCTGACGTTGATTGCTCCTAAATGCTGTCTTTTAAAGCATGTAAGTCGTTCAAATACAACATAAATTTTTCTGCCACTGTTAGATTCCCAGATTACTTCACGTACTAATGTCCCACTTTTCATATCAAGTTTTCTGACGTGCTTGTAAATTTTGCAACTGACCAGATTGAATTTTTCACCCTCAACCATTATTTCAAATGTCTTCACATCAGCCACATTTACCATTGCCTCGCCGCGCTTTGCAAATCCATATCCATCCTCTGGATAGGTTATATCATACTCTTCATAAAAACCGTTGATATACGTTGCTTTAAAACTTTGATTTTTGTCGGGGAAATCTTCAACCAAGTTTCCTCTCAGGCCCAAATATCCATTTGCAACTGTAAATATGGTCTCAAGCATAAAATTATTTTCAGGATGAAATCCTTCTTCTATTATGTTCCACTCATCTGGCAAAAATATAGCTTGCTTTTTGGGAAGCTTTCTCAAGCTGTATTCTCCTTTCGCAGAAAAATCTTTTTTATGTAATCATACCTTATTATAATTTTACAGTCAATGGCTGGAAGTTACTTTTTAAATATGTTTTGGGAATGTTACCGAAATATTTTCGGTAAAATTAGGTTTAAAGAAAATTTTGATGAGCAAAAAAGAAATAAAATTTATTTTAAAGGATATTGAGCTTAAAAAACATTTATATTTGTCCTGTTTGTGGACATACTGTTTTAGATGAGGCACCTGAATATTGTCCTATTTGCGGGACAAAGAGGAAAAAATATAAGATATTTTGAAAAATTTTTTATGGACTATCCAAAATGGATAGTCCATTTTTATTAGCAGCAAATTACTATTGACATTTTATTATTTTTTTTAGTAAACTTATCACTAAAGATTTTATACAATTTACACTTTAAAAGGAGGTCAAGGGGTTAATATGAATAATATTCAAAAAGTAGCTCATCACTTGGTAAGTTCTATTGCCAATGATTTACGAGAAAATACGTTGACAAATACAGTATCAATTGCAGCAGGTGGAATAGGTGGAGGACTAAAAGCTTACAGAGCTGCCACAAGTGGTTTTACAATGCTTGAGAGAAAGGTTGCAAGTAAAACAGTAAGTGGAGCACTAAAAGAAGCAGCAAAGGGATATTTATATGGAGTTGGAGTGGCAACTACTATTGTTAATATTGCTAATAAAATAGCAAGTGTTGAGAGGTGGTTTGATAATACCAAAGTGGGTAAAGCAATTGATAATGCAATTACGAAAGTAGAGTATGGATTGCATAAACTTATTGGTGGAGGTGCATATTAATTAAAATGTTTCAACGAGAGAAAAAGAACATTATGATGCCGAGGTGTAAAATAGTAGACATTTTTTTTCGAATGATGTTGATATTTATTATTTTAGTAGTTTTAGTAATTTTAATTATTGTGAGTAGCTTAATTAAAGTACTCCTAAGAGATTTGAAAGTAGAGTGGCTTTGGTATACAAGTGCTTTAATTATATGTGGTTATTGTATTTACAAGTGTATATCAAAACATTTAAACTTCCTAAAGAAAAAATAACAAAAATATTTCTGTAAAATTTTAAAATAGAACAGTATATAAGTCGATAGAGAATAACAAAACATTTATTTTGAATACCCAAATTGCAAAGGAAAAATTTTCAAAGGTCTTTCTTCTAATAATGGACATAGTTCGCAAAATAGAAGATAGTTATTACAAATTTTAGAAGACAAGTAACATAATAAATGAAAATAGGGAATTTAGAAAAGTAAAAATTTCAGTCCATAAGCTCGGTTCATGGCTATTTAACAGAGAGAATAACTGTAATAGAAGAAAAATATTAATTTGATATGAGAGAAGTACTGGGTAGCAACAATAGTTCCAGACACTTGAGGAAGGAGCATATTAAAATGTAGATAAAAAAGGAAGGGAAAATGTCATGAGTAAAAAATTCAAGGCAAAGGATATTCTTTTTCGAATATCCATAGTATTTATTATTTTTATAACTATTTTGGCAGGGTTTATCGTTATACCTGTTTTGGGCAGTTTAATAAATGTAGCACTAAAAGCCTTGAAAATTGAATGGCTTTGGTCAGTAGCTGCTTTTGGGTTGCTTGGTTATTATGTTTACAAATTTGTATCAAAGAGAATAAATAACAGAAAACTAAGGAAAGAAGGGATGCAAGATTGAAATTGTTACAATTTATTCTTGTAATGGTTTAGACGAAAATTATCAACCAGTGAATATAAAAAAGGTGTTCAGTGAAGTAGATGACTTTATAATTGTATGGTGTCAGGCTAAGAATATTAAAAAGGAAAGCCAAGTGTCAATGGAATGGTATAATCCAGAAGGAAAACTTGTATTTACAATAAACATTGATGTGAAGCCTACAAACCAAGAACATCCTTATAGATATTTTTGGAGTGTTATGAGGTATAATTTTATAAATGCAATCAAAGGTAAAGTGTTTGGTGTATGGAAAGTAAAAATAAAACCTTTTGACATTGAATATGAATTTGTAATAAAAGATTTAAAGAGTTATAGTTTATTTAAAGAAAGCAAAACAATTAGTGGAGTGCTTGATGAAATAGTTTGAAATATTACAATAATATGGAAAGCAAAAAATTGATTATTCAAGAAACACATGGTAAAAGCTAAAAGAAAAAACAGAGGCTGCCTATTCCAATTGAAGAAAAGCAGCCCATTTTCTTTTAAAAGAAAAATAATGATTATTTCAAAATCTCCTCAATTTCTTTTAATTCTTCTTCTGAAAACTCAAGGTTATTGATACAACCCACATTATCTTCAATCTGAGACACTTTGCTTGCACCAACAATTACTGAAGCTACAACTTTATTTCGCAAAATCCACGAAAGTGCAAGCTGTGAAACTGTCTGCCCGCGCCTTTTTGCAATCTCAGATAATCTTCTAACCTTTTCAATTCTCTCAGGTGTTATATCACTTTCTTTTAAGAACACACCTGATTTTCTTACTCTTGAATCTTCAGGAATTCCATCTAAATAACGATCTGTCAGAAGTCCTTGAGCAAGAGGAGAATATATCACAGCACCCATGCCAAGCTCATTTAATGTATCAAAAAGACCATTTTCAACGTCTCTTGCAAACATATTGTATCGAACTTGATTTACAATGAGTTTTAATCCCATTTGCTTGGCAGCTGAGTACGCCAGTTTGGTTTGTTCAGGATTATAATTTGAAATACCAGCATATAAAGCTTTTCCTTGATGTACTGCCTGATACAAAGCCTCCATTGTCTCTTCAATTGGCGTTTGAGGGTCTGGTCTGTGAGAGTAAAAGATATCAACATAGTCGAGGTTCATTCTTTTAAGGCTTTGGTCTAAGCTTGCAAGAAGATATTTTTTTGAACCCCAATCGCCATAAGGGCCTTCCCACATTGTGTATCCTGCTTTTGTTGCAACAATTATTTCGTCTCTGTAAGGCTTTAAATCAAGCTTAAAAATCCTTCCAAAATTTTCTTCAGCCGCGCCTGGTGGAGGACCATAATTGTTTGCCAAATCAAAGTATGTGATTCCAAGGTCAAAAGCCTTTTGAACAATTTTTCGCATGTTATCAAATTGATCACCATCTCCAAAGTTGTGCCAAAAGCCAAGAGATATGGCTGAAAGCTTTAGTCCACTTTTCCCACAGCGTAGGTATAGCATGTTATTGTATCTGTTTGAATCTGCTCCATACATGTTGAGTTATCCCCTTTTAAAAGTATTTTTAATAATTTGATTTTATCTTTTTGAATTCAACAATACAAGTACTTTCCCAAATCTCAATTGCAAAGAGTGTTAAAAAAAACTATAATATAGATAACAACACTTTCAAAGCTTTTTAAGGATGTATGCCGATGGATGAAAATATCAGGAGAGAAGATAATTTGAAGAGAATTGAAGTAAAGATTGCGGGTATGAATTATGTATTGAAAACTGACGAAGATGAAGAGTACATAATGAAAATTGCAAATTATATAAATAAGAAGATGTCTGAGGTTGTGGCTAATGAGCCGCAGCTTTCTACGTCTTTGTCAGCAATGCTCACAGCCTTTTTAGTGGCAGACGAGTATTTTAAGCATCTTTTAGAATGTGATGATAAGCTTTCAAAGGTGATTTTAGAAAAAGAAAAATATCAAAAAGAAGTGGATGAATATAAAGAAAAATTAAAAGAGACTGAGGAAAAGCTCTTGCAGCAAAATCAAGATATTGAAAAGTTAAATGAAATTATTCAAAATCTTAACCAAGAACTTGAAAAGACAAAACAGGAACTTGAAAAGACCAAAAAAGAACTTGATGATTTCATAAACGCATTTGACGGTGATAGGTAAAATGAAAATGCTATTTATATTCTTAGACGGTGTTGGAAAAGGGGAGAAAAATGAACACAACCCCTTTTTTTATTATCATCCAAAAGCATATGACATCTTTTTAAAAGAGGGCAATGTCCTGTTTTTGGATGCAACACTTAGTGTTGAAGGTCTGCCACAAAGTGCTACAGGCCAGGTTACAATCTATTCAGGTATAAATGCGGCAAAAGAGGTGGGGTTTCATATTAACGGGCAGATTACACCAAGCCTCAAGCAAATAATTGAAAGACAAAACATTTTTACTACTCTTTTGCACCATGGCTTTAAAGTGGACTTCGCAAATGTTTACAGAAACGAGTATTTGCAAAAACTATTAAATGACAAGAATTTTAAGATGTCTGTAACAAGCTACATGACCTTGATATCAGGAATAAAATTTAAAACAGTGGAAGACCTTTTAAGAGGTGAAGGGGTTTATTTTGATATAACAAACCATGTTTTAATTGAAAGTGGATATGATGTACCGGTGTTTTCACCTGAAAAGGCAGCTGAAAATCTTTTGAATGTGTTACACAAAAATGATTTTGTCCTGTTTGAACATTTTAAAACAGACATTGTAGGGCACTCATGTGATATGGAAAAAGCTTTAGAACTTATAAAGCTTTTAGATGAGTTTATACTGTGCCTAATTGAAAATTTTCCAGAGGATGCTTGTCTTGTTGTGACATCTGACCATGGCAATATAGAGGATTTGTCAACAAAGACACATACAAAAAATAAGGTGCCTTTTTTAGTGTATGGGAACAAAAAAGAAATCTTTAAATTAGAATCAATTGACCAGATTTATAAAATTATTTTGAAATACTTTGAAAAAGAAGTACAGAGGGATGACAAAGAAAGATGAAAAAGGTAGAGTTATTATCACCGGCAGGCGGGTTTGAAGAACTTGTTGCAGCGGTCAGAGCTGGGGCTGACAGCGTGTATGTTGGTGCAAAAGAGTTTTCAGCAAGGGCATATGCAAAGAACTTTTCAGAAGATGAGCTTAGAAAAGCTATAGATTTTTGCCATGAGCGTGGGAAAAAGATATATCTTGCAATAAACACCCTGATTTACAACGACGAGATGCCAAAGGCTTTAAATCTTGTAGAATTTGCTTACAAGGAAGGAATTGATGCTGTAATTGTGCAGGACTTAGGTCTTCTCTTTATTATTTTGAAAGAGTTTCCAGGTATGCCTATTCATGCAAGCACCCAGATGACAGTTCATAACTGTGCTCAGGTAAAGTTTTTGGAGAACTTGGGAGTAAAGAGAGTTATACTCTCAAGAGAGCTATCCATAGAAGAGATAAAAAACATAAGACAGCAAAGCAGTATTGAACTTGAGGTTTTTGTACATGGAGCTTTGTGCATATCATATTCTGGTCAATGTCTGTTTTCAAGCATTCTTTTCAAAAGAAGTGGCAATCGCGGCCAGTGTGCTCAAGTTTGCAGGCTTTATTATAAACTCTTAGACAAGGAGAAAAAAGAAATTGATGAAGGCTTCCTTCTTTCACCAAAAGACATTTGTCTTTTGGAAAACATAGATGAGCTAATCAAAGCAGGAGTTGACTCTTTCAAGATAGAGGGGAGATTAAAGGACCAGTATTATGTGTATACTGTGAGCTCAATCTATAGAAAATATATTGATATGTATTACGAGAAAGGCAAAATAACAATCGACAGCGCTGATAGGCAAAAACTCTTGCTTGTTTTTAATAGGGGGAATTTCTGCTCTGGATATTTAGAAAATGCTGATATAGATAGAATAATCTTTAAATCTGCACCTAACAATACAGGTCTTTTTATTGGAAAATTCTATTTTGAGAATGAAAAACTTTTTTTGCAGACTTCATATAATCTTTCAAACGGTGATGTAATTTCTTTTAGGAGCAAAAATTTTGAAGAGATTCTTCTTGAAATAAATAATAATATTATCAAGAAAGATGACAAAAGATTTGAGGTAAAAGTTGATTTTGAAAGAAAAAAGAGATTGAAAGAATTTTTACAGGGTCAGGTGTTTATTGTAAGAAGTAAAAAATATGAAAAGGAGATAGAGAAAGAGCTGAAGATTGATAAAAAATTTAGGAAGGTTGATTTCAAGGTATGGATAGAAAAAGGAAAGAGAATAAAAGCTTTAGCCCTGTGTGATGGATTTGAGGTAGAAGAAGAGGGAGAAGTTGCTCAGCAGGCAAAAGAGAAAGAGGTTACATCTGAGGCTGTAATCAGCAGCTTTTCAAAACTGGGTGGAACAATTTTTGAGATGGGAGATTTTGATGCGCATATTGAAGACGGCTCTTTTGTAAAAGTTTCAGAGCTAAACCGTTTGAGAAAGCTTTTGATTGAAAAGCTTTCTCAAAAGATAATTAGCTATTACAAGAGAACTCTAAAACAAGATGTTGAAATTTCAAGGTATCTTGGAGATTGTTATGTAAGGTCATTTGACAGGAACCACAGGTTTTCTTTTATGGTGAATTCTATCTGGCAATTTGAAAAGCTTAAAAAGTGGTGTGAGTTGCGCAATCTTTCAGACTATGAAATCTACGTGCCTTACAATGTAATTTTTGATATGAAGACAGATGACAACATAGTTGTTTATCTTGACAGGATAACACACGATGAAGATTTGAAAAAGGTTGAGGTTGAGAAAATAAAAGAAAAGGGTATAAAGAGGGTTTTGGTAAGAAACCTTGGACAGTATGAGATTTTCAAGCACCACTTTGAAATTTATTTTGATTTTAGCTTGAACACAACAAATAATGCCTCTTATAAATTTTTAGAGGGTATTGGTGGAAAACGAATTTGTCTTTCAATAGAACTATCTAAAGCGAGAATTATGGAAATTTACAAAAATGCACAGAAAAGTGAGGTAGAAGTGATTATATTTGGCAGAATCCCACTCATGGTAAACAGGCTCAGGTTTTTCGAAAAGGGAGAATATTTGCAAGACAGAAAAGGAGAGTTTTTGAAACTTATAAAAACCCAGAGCGAGAAAAACGAAATATTAAATCCGGCGTTTTTATATATAAATGATAAAGATGTGATGGCTGATGTGTTGAGGTTTGACTTTACAGGTGCAACTGAAAACGAAATGATAAAAGTGCTGGAAGGATATTTTAATGACAAACAGATTGGTTTAAAAATTACAAAGGGGTATTATTTGTCATGATGAGGGAGTTTACAAAAAACCGGTTTGTGGTTGCCATGATTTATGTTATCCTAATTAGCGCATTTATATTTTCATGTGCGTATTTAATCAAGACATTTGACCTTTTTGTGAGGTTTGTGATAAAAGCTTTCATTCCGGTTATTATTGGACTTTTCATTGCAGAGGTGTCTGAACCGCTTTTAAAATACCTGGAAAAAAGAAAGGTAAGCAGAACAATCTCTGCAATTCTTATATTAATTGTTTTGAACATAATACTTGGTTTTATGCTTGCAGAGGGTATATATATTCTTGTAAATGAGTGTATGAGTTTAGTTTCAACTCTTCAAAACATAGACTATGACAAAATATACCAGATGTTAGATAAGCTTTTTGCAAGTGTCAAAAATATATATTCAGGTCTGCCAGGACCAATTATATAAATTTCATTCAATCGGGTATTGATGAGATTACAAATGTTCTAAATCAGATTGCTACATTGAGTTTGCAAGTGGTGAAGGTTATACCAGCAACTTTAAAAGGTATTACTATATGGTTTTTTTCTGTTTTATCAAGCTTTTTCTTTATGCGCGACAGACATAAAATGAGAGTCTGGCTGATTCAGAATTTTTCAGCTCAGCTTTACAAAGAAATTTCATCAATTGTTTTTAAAGTTATAGATTCTGTTGTAGATTATGCAAAATCTCAAATAATTTTGTCAGTTTTGATGTTTCTCTCAGGACTTATAGGACTTTCAATAATAAGAGCGCCTTACTTTTTGGTGGTAAGCCTTCTTCTGGGGCTTTTGAGCATAATTCCAATTATAGGTTCAGGTATAATATTGCTTCCATGGATAGCTGGCAGTTTTATAGCTGGGGACACTAATTTTGGGATAAAACTTTTGGTTGTTTATCTCATAATCTTAGGTCTTCGCGAGTTTGCGTCTATCAAGATTGTTGCAAGTCAGGTAGGGATTTCTACCTTTACAACACTTGTTTCTATCTATGCAGGTGTTGAAGTGTTTGGTGCATGGGGATTTGTGATAGGGCCGCTTCTGGTTGTGTTTTTGAAAGCAGTTTATGAGACAGGGGCAATTAAAAAGATAAGAGAAAATCTTTTTATGCCAAAAAAGGAGTGAACTTATATAAAATGCCTATTGTAAAAGTTTATGCAAAAAGTCAGGTTGTTGCGGATATAGAAGTAGAAAAGGGTTCAATTCTCTTGGATGTATTACAGAGAAACTCAGTTGAAATTGAGGCAAGTTGTGGGGGAAAGGGCGTATGTGGAAAATGCAAAGTAACAGTAAAAAAGGGACAAACTCCTTACATGGATAATCTTACATCAGAAGAGAAAAAACACTTAAGGAGTGAAGAAATTTCGAGAGGAGTTAGACTTGCATGTTGCCTGAAGGTCTGTGAGGATATAGAGATATTTTTAGAAGAATCTTCTGAAAATGCGAATATACTTTCTCATTTTATCATGAATGATTTCGGGTATGAAGAAAATATAATTGTAAAAAAAGTGGTTTTACAAAGACCTTCTCTGGATGGTCAGAAGAGTTTTGATTTAAGACTAAAAGAAGCAATTGGAGATAGTAAGCTAAAAATTTTGCCCAAAACGTTGCAAAAACTTGCGAAGATGAAAGACAGTGAATTTTATGCGTTGGTATATTCAGATGAGATTATAGATATAAAGAGTTCATCTTTTGCATTTGGTGTTGCTGTGGATATAGGAACAACCACTGTTGTTTGTTATCTTGTTGACTTGATTCAAAAAAAGGTTGTGGATTATTATTCCTTTATAAATCCACAGAGAAAATTTGGTGCTGACGTTATATCAAGGATAGATTTTACAGGAGCAAAAGAAGATGGACTTTTTATCCTTCAAAATGAGATTATAAATGCATTGAATACAGCAATAAAAGTGCTTGTTGATAGAAATTCTATTTCGACAGAGGATATTGTTCGAATGGTTATTGTTGGCAATACAACCATGCTACACCTTCTTTTGGGAGTTGACCCACAGACAATCGCTATTTCGCCATTTGTTCCTGTTTTTACTGAGAGGATTTATGCAAAACCGAATGACTTGGGGCTTGAAACAAATCCAGCAGGTACAATTGAGATTTTAAACAGCATCTCAGCATATGTTGGAGCTGATATTGTTGCGGGAATACTCTCAACCCAAATGTACAAAAGCTCCAAGATTTCTCTCCTTTTGGACCTTGGGACAAACGGTGAGATGGTGCTCGGAAGCAGCAGTTTTATGCTCGCATGTTCGACTGCAGCAGGACCTGCATTTGAAGGTGTAAACATCTCATGCGGAATGGGTGCTGTTGAAGGTGCAATTGACAGTGTTAAAATAGAAAATGGCAAAGTGCATTTTACCACAATAGGGGCAAAATGGCCGATTGGAATTTGTGGTTCTGGAATAGTAGATGCCATTGCTTATATGCTAAAAGAAGGTATAATAGATGAAACAGGTAAGTTTTGTGATAAAAATGAGACATATAAAGAATATTTGAAAGAGGTAAACGGACAACAGGCATTTTTCATAACTGACTCAGTCTATATAACTCAGAAAGATATAAGAGAGATTCAGCTTGCAAAAGCAGCAATCTCAGCCGGGATAAAGACAATGATTGAACATGCCAAGGTTACAGAAGATGAGATTGAAAATGTATTTTTAGCAGGTGGATTTGGTAATTACATAAATCCACAGTCGGCTGTTGAAATTGGCATAATTCCAAAGAAACTACAAGATAAAATAGTGGCTGTTGGAAACAGTGCTGTAGCAGGTGCTGTGCTTGTGCTGTTAAGTAGCAAAGCAGCAGTTGAAGCACAAAGTCTGTGTAAAAATGTAAAGTACATTGAACTTTCAAATTCTCAGGATTTTAACCAATTTTTTATTGAAAGTATGATATTTGAGAGTTTCGAACAAGAAGGTGAACAAAATCAAAATGGTTGATGAGGTAAGAGCAAAGGATAAGATTAAACTCTGGATATTTATTTTTATCATGGTGCTTTCAATATTTGCTCTTGTATATGCAGAAAAGCAGCATCAGTTGAACCCTAAATATATAAAGCAATATATTTCTCATTTTGGTGTATGGGCTCCAGTTGTGTTTTTAATACTCTATTCAATAAAATCATTTATAATCTTTATTCCTGCAGGAGTATTTATGCTGGCAGCTGGACTTTCGTTTGGTACTATGTTTGGAGCAATAATTCTTATTATTGGGACTATTCTTTCTTCTACTATTGGTTTTGTGTTTGCAAGATATTTTGGAAAAGACTATGTACAAAAAAGATTGCAGAACACAAAGTTTTCAGATGTAGGGAAGAAGATAGCAGAAAAAGGTTTTTTAATCATACTACTTTTGAGGCTTGTGCCAATCCTTCCTTACGATGCAATAAATTATATATGTGGTCTTTCAAAGATAAGGTACAGAGACTTTATACTTGCCACCTTTATTGGAACAGTACCTGCATGTTTTTTATATGCTTACCTTGGTGAAAATATCTTAAAGCCATTTTCTAAAGGATTTTACTTGAGTTTGGGTTTGGTGATTGTTATATCCCTCACGCCAGTTCTTTTTGCAAAGAGTATAAAAGAATTTTTACAGGATGATAAAGAAGAGGATGAGCATAAAATTTAATTATGAGAATGAAAAAGCAGGAACAAGGAAAGGATAGAAGGGTTGAAAAGTATAAGAGAAAATCTATTTTTGATTTGTATATCACTTTTTACTTTTGGAATTTTGATAGCATGTTTATTTATAAATCGGTATGTATTCGAAATTGCTAAAATTTTTAATGAGGATACTTATCAAGGTAAGAATCTTGTTGTTATTGACCCCGGGCACGGCGGGTTTGACCCGGGGGCAGTGATCGGCGATATAAAAGAGTCTGTGATAAACCTTCAGATTGCAAGGAAGCTGAAAGAGTATTTTGAATTGTTTGGATTTGAAGTGATTCTTACGCGCTCAACAGAAGATGATTTGAGCGAGCACGACAAAAAGTCGCATGACCTGAGAAAGAGAAAAGAGATTGTACTTGCAAACAATCCTCAAGTTTTTATCTCCATTCATTTAAACAGCTTTCCAATAAGCAAATATTTCGGTGCGCAGGTGTTTTACGACAGCTCAAATAATGAGGCAAAAGAACTTGCGCTTTGTGTTCAAAATGAACTGAGATACATGCCAAATGGGCTTGTAAACAAGCGCCAGCCAAAACCAATAGATGTGTATATCCTTAAAAATCTCAAGATTCCTGCTATATTGGTGGAATGTGGTTTTATGTCAAACAAGATGGAGTTATCATTGCTTCAAAGCCAGCAGTATCAGGACTGGCTTTCATACTCAATATTGAAAGGTGTTTTAAACTATTTGGACCAGAGGAAGGAGATGAAGTAAAGATGGATAAGATAAAAGCACTGATAGACCAAGAACTTGAGAATTTAAAAAATGAGATAATAAATGCTACTGTGCAGCTTATAAAGATTAGAAGTGTTGAAGATACGCCTGAACCAAATATGCCTTTTGGGAAAGGAATAAACGATGCTCTGGTTTTTTGTGAAACTCTTTGCAAAAACATGGGATTTGAAACTAAAAACTACGATGGGTATGCTCTTGAGGCAATTTATGGGAATCAAGATGAAGATGTGTGTGTTATAGGACATTTAGATGTTGTACCTGAAGGGGAGGGGTGGAGCGTACCACCTTATGAAGGTGTTATAAAAGACGGTAAGATTTTTGGACGTGGTGCAATTGATGATAAAGGTCCAACTGTGGCAGCTCTTTATGGTATGTATGTGGTTAAAAAGCTTGCCGAAGAAAAGAAGATTTCTCTTAAAAGAAAGCTCAGATTTGTATTTGGTACAAACGAAGAAGGTGGTTCTAAATGTCTGCAGTATTATTTTGAAAGAGCAAAATATCCTACTGTTGGATTTACTCCAGATGCCGATTTTCCAGTCATCCAGGGCGAAAAGGGCTTTCTGGTTTTTGAACTTGTAAAGAAAGTGGAAGATACTTTTGAGATTGAGGGTGGACAGCGACCTAACATGGTGCCTGACAGGTGCAGGTTCGAAGGTAGTTTTGATGTCCAAAAAGCTAAAGAAATTATTGCCAAAAAAGGACTGAATGATAAGGCAGAGTTTTTTGAAGAAGCTGGTAAGACAATTATAGTTACAAAAGGTGTATCTGCTCACGGGAGCCTGCCTTTTAAGGGCGAGAATGCCATATCTTATATGTTCGATATTTTGGATGAGCTTTGGATAAAAGAGGATGAATTTAGAAGGTTTATTGAATTTTACAATACTCATATTGGATTTGACGTGTTCGGTCAAAAACTCTCAATTGGATTTGAGGATGAAAAGTCAGGTAAGCTTGTGTTAAATGCAGGAATGATACGCAAAGAAAAAGATAAACTTATCCTTACAATAAATGTTCGATATCCAGTTGATACCTCATATGATGAGATAGAAAAGAAAGTAAGAGAAGTAGTTCAAAATTACAATATTGAATATCGACTTGTCACAAACGTTCCTCCTCTTTATTTTGCAGCTGACCACTTTTTAATAAAGACATTGCTTGAGGTTTACAGAGAATTTACAAATGATGATACACAGCCGCTTGTGATTGGCGGTGGAACATACGCAAGATGGGCAAAGAACGTTGTTGCTTTTGGTCCTAATATGCCGGGTGATGAAGAGGTTGCACACCAGAAAGATGAATATATCCTTATAGACAGACTTATACTCTGTAGCAAAATTTATGCAAATGCTATTTACAGGCTTGCAAAAGAATAGTAAAAGGGCAAAGAGGCTGTAGTCTTGCTATTTGTAAGACTTTTCAGCCTCTTTGTCTTTTTTTAAAATAGCTTGTAAATTCCAAGAAGAATTAGAACAATCCCTGGGATGTAATTGACAATAAATGATTTTCAAAAGATCTTGAAAAAATGGGCAAAGACATTTCCTATAGAGATAGCTATAAATTGAAAAACTGGTATGAGAAGTATTTGCTCTATATTTGCAAGGTTTGAAAGACCCAATGAGAATGAAGCTGAAAGACCATCAAGCGAAAGTGCAAGAGCAACCAGGAGTGCTTCTGCAGGTTCAATTGATCCTGAACTGTTGATGTCGGATAGTACAGGCTCTTTTATGATTTTTACAGTAAGTCCGAGCGATTTTAAAGACAGGTTAACAAGTGTTTCAGGTAAAGGGCTGCTGTTCTTCTCAATAAATGTTCTGATTATAAATACTATGCCGATTATTATCATGAAAATAGCACCCAAGTGTAAAGAAAGTTGAGGATTCAAAAATTTGCCAAATCCTCTTCCTATGAAAAATGAAATTATGGTGATACTCATAGATGTAAAAAAGATGATTAACTTTGATTTTGTGAGAATTTTAATACCTTTTGCGCCGAGAACCACTCCAAAAAAAAGTGCGTCGATATTGAGAGAGAGAGTTAAAACAAATATCTGATATATGTTCATTTCGGCAATTTATACACCCACAATTTTTTGGTCTTTATTATTATACGACCAAGCAAGTTATTTTGGTAATAGAGCAAAACGAAATTTTTGCTTTTCGCGTTATAATAAATATAGTAAAATTTTAGGTGTGTGATAAAAAATAAGCAAGAGGGGTTTAAAAGTGAACAATGGATGAGAGAGAACTGGTGGAAAGAGCAAAAAAGGATAAGAAATATTTTGGAATATTGTACGAAATGTATTTTGAAAAAATATATACTTACATATATTACCGAACATTTAATCATCCGATTACAGAGGATCTTACCAGTGAGACTTTTATGAAGGTATTAAAGTCGCTTGATAAATTTAAGTGGAAAGATGGAGGTTCTTTTTCGGCTTGGATATTCCGGATTGCTCAGAATGTAGTAAACGATTACTACAGATATAAAAAGGATTTTGTTGATATTGAGAAAATTTCAGATACTTCGTGGTTTAAAAATCCTGAAGAAACACTTTTAGACAAAATTGACAAAGATATAATTAAAAATGCGCTTAAAAAACTTACAAAAGACCAACAGGAAGTTGTGATTTTGCGGTATGGCGCGAATATGAAATTTCACGAAATTGCAAAAGTTAAAAACAAATCGGATGTAGCTGTAAGGGCTCTCTTTTTCAGAGCAATGCATTCGCTCAAAGAAATGCTTTTAAAAGAGGTGCATGAAAGTGAATGATGATAAGCTTGACAGAATTTTTGAAGAGGCTTTTAAAGTGGAGTATAGGAAAGAGTTTAAACAAGAGCTAAAAGATATGTTATTAAAAGAATATGATAAGAGAAAAAAAGGAAGATTTTTCTTGAGAATATCCACTGTGGTTGCAGCATGTATAGTTTTAGCCGTTGTTGCTTTTGGGGCTTTAAAACTTGATATAATGAGTTTAAACGTCCCGGACACCTCGTATGTAGAAAATGAGATTGAACAATTTGTCAGACAGCAGGATAAAGACTCAAAACAAAAAGCTGAGCAAAGTAGCAAGAGCTTAGAAAAAAATAGCGTTTCTTCTGAAGAAAAATCTTTGCAAAAAGAAGATATCCTTGAGAAAAAACAGGAGCAAAAACCCAAGCCAAAACAGAGTTCAAAGATGGCTGTAGCAGATAACAAGCAGCAGGCAGCCTCTTCTGCATCTGCGGAGAAATCTGAAAAAAAGACTGAAGAAAAAAATAATAGAAGTTTGAAAAAATTAAGTCAAAACACGGATGAAAATAAAAAAAGTTCGAATAGCAAAACTAAAGGCGGTATCAAGTCTTCAAAAAACTCTTCTACAAAAAAGAGTGTAAAAAGTAGCAGTAGTAATAACAGCAAAGAAAGTAGCCAAAAAATTTCTGAGTTAAATAGCCAAAATTCGGCTTCAGCTATGACTGTAAGCGCTACAGAGGCCAGTAAAGAAGCAGCAAAAAAGCAGTTTGATATAGTAGTAAATGAGCCAGAACAGAGGGGTTCTGAGAGTGTATTTGTTTTGAAAGAGGAAGATGTAAAAGTAGATAAAGAATATATTTTGAGTGTGCTAAGTGAAATTGTGTCAGGTGATATATATGAAAAGAGTTCTTTTAGAGTGCAAAATATTGTGAGGGCTGATGTGTATGAAGGGTATTTGAATTTTGAAGTTGAAAAAAGCGCTGCAGAAATTTCGATTTTCCAATTTCTACAAGAAAAGTTGCAAGAAAGTGTTGTAGATACTGTTTACGCTACAACCGAGCTTATTTTACAAACATTTGGAATAAAAGATTATGAAATTTCTGTCTTTTCTCAACAAGGTGGCTATAGAGCTAAGATAAGCTTGTGCTTTGATGGGTATAAAATATTTGGCGCAGATAGTTATATAGATTATTCAAGTGGTGGAAATGTTGTTAATGGGAAAATTTATCTTAAGAGTTTTTCAAAAGTGAAGAGTTTGAGAATAATGGATGCTAAATCGGCTGCGGAAGAGTTTAAAAAAAGATATAACCTCAAAAGCGTAGATCCGGCTGATGTAACTATTGTTTATAAGAAAATAGGAGAAGTTTATATGCCAGTGTATATTTACATCTATGAAAACAAAATATACTGGTTGGAAAAGTAGAGTTTAAAATGGTATAATAAAATATACAAAAATGTTTACGGAGGTTTTTATTATGAACCTTGATTTAAAAGAGAGAGTATCTGAAAATGGTGTTGTAATTGAACTTAAAGGAGAACTTGACATATTTTCTTCACCAACTTTGAAAGACAAGCTTTATTCATTGATTGATACATCATCAAGCGACGTTATTATTGATATGAATGATGTTAGTTATATAGATTCAACCGGGCTCGGTGTATTTGTAGGTGCTCTGAAAAAATCCAAACAAAAAGGTATAAACATTGTTCTTAAGAACTTGAAACCAAACGTGAAGAAGGTTTTTACTATCACTGGGCTTGACAAGGTGTTCAGAATCGAATGAGGAGGCAATAGTAAAATATGGACCAAATTATGTTAACAATTCCGCCAAAAGCTGAATATATTATGGTAGTAAGATTAACACTATCTGGGATAGCTGCGCGTGCAGGTTTTGATTTTGAGACAATAGAAGATTTAAAAATGGCAATATCAGAGGTTTTTAACCTTTTTGAAATAGAAAAGTTAAAAAGAGAAGTTTCTTTAGAATTTAATGTTACAGATGCATATTTAGACATAAAAATATTTGTTCCTGACGGTGAGATGGTTGATAATGAGTTTGCAAAAATGATCCTTCAAACACTTATTGACGAAGCTGAATTTGAAAGAACTGAAGAAGGTCATAGAGTAAAAATAAAGAAATTTCACCGAGGGGTTTGATTTTATGGTTGATGAAAAAAAAGTATTGGCAATAGATGATGAGAATATAGATAAACTTTTCGAAGAGTATCAAAAGACAAAAGATGTTAAGCTCAGAAATGAACTTGTGAACAGGCACCTTTATATAGCTGAGATTATAGCAAAAAAGTTTGTCAACAGAGGAATAGACTATGATGACCTTTACCAGGTTGCATGCGTTGCACTAATAAATGCTGTGGAGAGGTTTGAACCTAACAAAGGTTATAAATTTACAAGTTTTGCAACTCCAACTATAATGGGAGAGATAAAAAGATATTTCAGAGATAGAGCTTCAATCATCAGACTTCCAAGGAGAATATATGAAACTTCTGCAAAGATAAAACTTGTTACAGAAATGCTTTCTACAAAATTAAAAAGACCGCCGAAGGTAGAAGAGATTGCTCAGCATCTTAACATGACTGCAGAAGAAGTCTTAGAGGTAATGGAAGCGTCGAATAATTATCTTCCCCACTCTTTAGACCAGACCATGTATGAGGATGAAGAGATGACGCTTGGAGATGTTCTTGGCAAGAGCGATGAGAACATCTTACAGGTAGAAAATGTTGAAGCTGTAAAGAAGGCAATTGAGAGGCTTTCACCTTTTGAGAGAGAGTTTGTTCAAAAGCGGTTTTTTGAAGAAAAGACTCAAAAGGAAATTGCAGAGGAGATGAATGTTTCACAGATGTACATTTCACGGCTTGAAAAAAAAGTGTTGAAAAAATTAAAGGATTTTATTGAGGAGAAAAGGTAGAAAATTAAAAAACATAAAAGGCTGCCGTATAGAATAAAACCCAATTTTTTCTCTGCGGCAGACTTTTTTCTAAACATTTTCAAAAAAGAATGATATAATACTTTATATAATTGTTGTTAGAAGATACAAATATTGAACAAAGGAGAGAACAGCAATGTTAAAAAGATGGAGTAAGAGACTTTGTGCTTTTCTGACCTTACTGAGTTTTCTGTTAAGCTTTTTGGTAAGTACTTCATTTTCACAAAACATTTCTTACTATCAGCAGGCAGCAGAGGTTTTAAAGCAAAAAGGAATAATGACAGGTGACACAAAAGGAAATTTGAATCTTGACAAACCTCTCAAACGTTCAGAGATTTCTAAAATGATTATCATACTGCTTGGCAAAAAGCCTTTAGCAGATTTTTATGCAAATCAAAAAAGGTCTTCTTTTAAAGATATTAAGACAGGTTACTGGGGGCTTGGATACATAGAAGCTGCAAAAACAATAGGATTGATTGCAGGTTATCCAGATGGAACTTTTAGACCAGAACAATATCTGAAGGTTGAAGAATTAACTGCGATAGTTGTTAGGGCTCTTGGTATAAAGGAATCAGAGCTCAAAGGCAAATGGCCACTGAACTATATCCAGAAAGCATATTCGATGAACATTTTTTACGGGATAGAATCCGAAATTGAGATAGGAAAGCTTGTTACAAGAGGGCAGACAGCAGTTATACTTTACAATGCGTTTTTAAACGAAAGCTTAAAAACTACAAAGCCTGTCGATATTGAAATAATTGACCTGCAAACTTTAAAGGTGACATTTGATAAGGAGCTTTCTTCAATTGTTAAATCTGACTTTTCGTTTGATGGAGGACTTTCTGTTTTGGATGCAAAGTTTGCAGACTCAAGCAAAAAGGTTGTTGAGATAAAAACATCTGTTCAGCAAGAGGGGAAGGAATATACCCTATATTACAAAGGCCAAGCTACAACTTTAAAATTTAAGGCAAAAACAATACCTTTTTCACTTGCAGAGGATATAAAGATTGAAAGTTTAAAGAAGGTGGATTTGAAGTTTACAAAGCCGATTTCAAAGAGCCAGGAGGATAACCTGCCAATAAAAATTTATGTCAATGGCAAAGAAGTTACTGATGTGCAAAAAATTATTTCAGACCATTTTAAAACTGTAAGTATAATCTTTCAAGGTAAATTAAATCAAACTGATAAACTGATGATTGAGATTTCAAACCTTCTTTCAGAGACAGGACAAAGTTTTAGCCTTAAAAAAGAACTAACAGTGATTGATGGTACTTTGCCAAAAGTTGTAGATTTTAAGGTTATCAACAGTAAAAAATTTAAAGTAATTTTTTCAGAACCTGTAAATATTGATTCTGCAAATGCTTACAAAATATGCGATTTATCTTCAGTTGGAGCATATATAAGGATTGATTCAAATTATGCATATGCAAAAGTTATCCCAAAACATCAAGAGAATGCTGTTGATATTGAACTTTTATATCCTCTTTCTGATGGGAATCATACAATTGAAATAACAGAAGCAAAAGACTTTGCAGGATATAAAATTCCTGATTTTAAAACCACATTTACAACAGTGCTTGAAAAAAATCCACCAAAACTTATGTCTGTAGAGCTTGTTTCAAACAATCGAATTAGACTTGTATTTGACGAGGAGATAAGAAGCTTGGATGGTTTGATACCAACCGGCGAATATGAGATTTATCAGGCTCAAGATAGTACCAACCACGCAATTGGGGCAAAAATAACACTTCTTTCGGATGAAAAAACAGTTGACATTCAGTTAAAGCCGCAGTTAAAACTTGACAGCAGGGCGCTTGTTTCTTTTGAAGTACGGTTCCGCTACGTTGAAGACCTTCTGGGCAACAGGATATCAAATTGGGTATCAATTGTAAGCAAAGCACAGGATGATACTACAAAACCAGCGGTAAAAAGCATTGAAGTATTGGATGGGAATATAATTAAAGTAACATTTACCGAAAATGTAGATGCAAATGGTAAGGTCCAAAGTTTTTCTTTACTTTCAGCAGATGGCACACAAATAATAGAATCTCAGGCGAAAAGTGTAAAGCAATTAAAAGAAGAAGATAATTCTGTGTTTACGGTTGAGTTTTTGGCACTTGCCTCAATAAATGGTGGAAAGTATAGTTTGAAGATTTCAGGTATTTGTGATACGTCTGTAAGAGAAAATGTTATGGACACCAGTATTTATTCAATAGATGCAAAAGACACGCTTGCACCAACTATCACTGCTGCAATTGCCAGGTATGATTCTTCTTCAGATGTGGACAAAATAGATATATTTTTCTCAGAACCTATGGATATTGAAAAACTGAAAAATTTGAGCAGTTATTTTGTAGGAGCGTCGAGCGCAACAATTCCTCTTTCTAGTGTTAAAGGAGCGAAAATTGATTATATATCTCCAAACGGTGATAGAGTTACTCTTTTAATTCCCGGGGCCGACGATACAACACCTGGTAAGTGGAGTCAATCTGGAGGTGTAGTAGATAAATTAGCAGCTCCTACTCTTACTGACAAGGCGGGCAATTTTATAGCAAATGCTACAATTGCAATGCCAGTTTCTGTGTCGGCAAACTTTAAAGGAATATCTGCACAAGATATAGAGGTTGTGGTACTGGATAAAAATACAATTGAGATAAGAGCTTTAAATGGGTACATCTTTTGGTCATTTGACCCTGCAGCAATAATGTTCAGAAATGCATATTCAACGTCAAGTTTAAATGGGAATCCTGACAATGACAAAATAGTCAGTCTTGGAATTATAAATTATACAATTTCTCAGGACAAGAAGGTAGTTACTTTAAAGACCTCAGTTTCTTTAACGTCAAGTGCTATGGCTGATACAAATGATTCCGGACAGGATGTAGAACCACTGAAAATATTTACGGTAAATTCGAATATAAAAGACCAATTTGAACAGAGCCTTGTAATTTCACCCACGCTTGATATAAGTTTTTATCCTTCAATATTGTTAAAGGACAAGATTTCTCCACAGCAGACCGGTGTTTCGGTTGGAAGTGGTAATCAGTCAGACACAATAGCTATTACATTCGATGAGCCAGTTTTTGCTCTGTCGGGTATAAATAACACAGTGCTGGCTGCAGGAATTGAGCTAAAGGTTGGAAATATTACTTTGATTCCTGACGTTGATTATACAGCTTATATTCAAAACGGCATACTTTATGTCAAGATAAAAAAACCGGGTATTGTAGATAGCAAGGTGAGTGTAGAGATAAAAAGACCAGATTTAATAGTAGATAGTAATGGGAATCCGGCTTCTGTATTGAAAGCTCAAACTGTTGACCATGTGACAGAGAGAACTTCACCTGATGTTATAGCAGAGTTTTCTTCGACAGATACAAGAAAAGTCAAGCTCACATTTTCTGAACCTATGGATGCTTCAACACTAATTGCTCAAAACTTTTCATGTGTTGCAGGAGGCAGTATTGTAAGCTTTGTAAAGTCTTCTGATAACAGAGTTGTTGAGATTACATTCACAAACCCGCTTTCGTCAGGAAGCATTGTAAATATATCACCAAATGTAAAGGATTTGGCGGGAAATTCAGTGTCAGTCCAGGCAGTGAGAAAGTAAGGGGAAATGTGATGTAAAATAATTACGATACTTTATAATGTTGATTGAAGTTACTATTGTGAGTATTTAAAAAAGTGATATAATAACATTAAAGAATTAAATAAAAGAATCTCTGGATGATATAATGAAGACAGTTTGTTTAAAAAGAGGCTGTGGTTTGAGTTTTTAAACAGCAGCCTCTTAAATTTTTTAATACTTCTATAAAAAGGGGAGATTGTGATATGCTTCTCAAAAAAATTTTCAAATTTGATGCGGCGCATAATCTCACAAAATACAATGGAAAATGTGAAAACCTTCACGGGCACACATACAAGCTTGTTGTGACAGTGGAAGGGAAACCTGATAACCAGGACATGGTGATAGACTTTGTGCTTTTAAAAAAGATTGTCCACGATGAAGTGATTGACATCTTAGACCATGCATATATAAACCACATAATAGAAAATCCTACTGCTGAAAACATCGCAAAATGGATATGGGGAAAACTCAGCAAAAAAATAGAAGAACAAGGCTGCAGACTTTATGAAATTGAAGTGTGGGAGACAGAGGACAGTAGCGTCATATACAGGGGTGAAGATGAATGATTGATGTTCAGAGCCAGAAAGACCAGAGAGGGATTTCCATCCAGAAGGTAGGGATAAAAGACCTAAATTGGCCAATTGTTGTAATGGATAGAGAAAACAAAACTCAGATAACAATTGCAAAAATCACCGCTGCAGCAGAGCTAAAAGGAGATATCAGAGGCACGCACATGTCCAGGTTCATTGAAGCTATAGATGAGCTGAAAGTTGTGGGACCTAAGGAGATAGAAAGGCTTTTGGATAGAATAAAAGAAAAGCTGAATTCAGAGAAAGCCTATATAAGGTTTGATTTTCCTTACTTTATCAACAAAAGAACACCTGTGACAGGAACGCTTTCTCCACTTAAAGTAGATTGCTATTTCGAAGCAGAAAAAGACAGCAAATTTGACCTTAAAGTAGGCGTGGTTGTTCCTGTTCACACTCTGTGTCCATGCTCAAAAGAAATTTCAGAGTATGGAGCTCACAATCAGAGAGCTTATGTGACAATAGAGGTAAAGATGAAAAAATTTATGTGGATTGAAGAGCTTGTTGAGATTGCAGAATCTTCTGCATCATGCCCTCTTTATTCTATTTTAAAAAGACCTGACGAGAAATGGGTAACAGAGAGAGCTTACCAGAACCCTCGCTTTGTTGAAGATCTATTGAGAGAGGTTGTTTTAAAAATAAAGGAAGATGGACGAATTAAATGGTATAAGGTTTTTGTTGAGTCAATTGAGAGTATTCACAACCACAATGCCTTTGCGTATATTGAAGGTGAAATAACAAAATGATACAATTAAAGTAACAATCTGCTTTAAAAAAGCGAGGGAAGGTTTTGAAAACCGAATAGTATGAGAATGAAAATTTATACAAAAAGACTTGGCATAAGCATTGCAATATTTTTATTTGGGATTTTATTCATAATTCTTTTAATCAGAAATTTTTCAATCAAAAGTATACCCACTCAAAATGACAACATAACTTTTATTAAAAATATTTTTGGATTAAAAAATGCAAATCTTATTGAGGATAATATTACTGTTGAAAAGTTACCGGATGATACGTTTATGTTCAAGTATCTTTTTGAAGACTCGAAATCAAAATATGAAGTTTACATGAAAGAAGACCAAACAATAGTTTATTTCAAAAAGTTTACTCCTTCTGATACAGTTAACAAATTTTCAATGAATGATGTAAAGGCAAAAGCTTTTAAGCTTTTATATAAATTTGCGCCTTATACAAAAGGAAATGTTGATATTGAGGTGGCTTCATCGCAAAATGTCTACGTTTGTGTTTTTAATCGATATGAAGGCGACAAAAAGGTTTTAGGAAACTGGGCAACGGTTGTACTTAACAAAGATAACGGAGAACTTTTGGAGTTTAGCATAAACTGGCATCAAGATATTAACTTTAAGAATGCAGGCAAAAAAGGCGACGAAGAGAGTAAAATCTTAAGTAGCATAAAGGTTGTACCTGTTTTGAGCTCGGATTCTTTTTTAAAGTATACCACAGTGAACAATGTCCTTGGATTAAAAGATGTCTATTACGACTTTGTTGATGGCAAGGTTTATCCACAGATTAATGTACCTACAAACACTTTAAATATCGGAGATTATAATAACTATGTTGAGTACGCTCAAAAAAAAGCAAAAACTGAATATGTAAAGTTAAAATTTGAAAAGATTTTGAATTTGCTTTCTTCCCAGGTAAGACGTCTTCCTTTTTCTTCGTCCGAGTTTAATATTTCTTCCAGCGGTGAATACTTATATACCAAGAAAAGTATTTTTGGTACTGTAAAGATAACTGCTGATAAGTACGGAAATATCTTAAAAGCTATGGCAGATTTAAAACCATCTGATGAGATAAAAAAAGTTGAGTCTAAGGTTTTAAATGATAGAGCAGAACAGATTATGCAGGCGCTTGTTGGGAAATTTGTTCATGCAAAATCCTATATATTCGAAAATAACAATCAACACACAGTGAGTTACAAGTTCTATATAGGGAATGCCTTTATAATAAATGGGAAACTTGAAATTACATTTGATAAACTTTCTGGAGAAGTATTAAGACTTGATTTTGATTTAGGCATAAGACCAGAGTTTATGGAAAAGGTGAAAACTCTAAAAAGTCCATCCGAATATATGAATCTCATAAAATCAAGTGGATTTGAAGAAGTTTATGTTTTGACAAAAGATTATGGGAAGGTGTACCTTTATCAAAAATCTGTTGAAGCGCACTTAGCGTTAAAGCCCAGGTTTGATATGACATATCTCATGCATGCAACAAAATAAAATCACAGTTATTTTTTTGAGGGGGACGTCAAAGTTATGCAGAGCATTTTGATAAAAAATGCCAAGATATATACTATGGACGAAAAAGGTATTATTGAAAAAGGAGATATGCTCATCAAAGATGGTAAAATATCAATGATTGATAACAATATAAATGAAGATGCAGATTACATAATAGATGCAACAGGCAGGCTTGTCTTTCCAGGGTTTATAGATGCGCACTCACACATAGGAATGTGGGAAGATTCTTTGGGATTTGAAGGAGCTGATGGGAACGAAGACTCAGATCCTGTCACGCCACACCTTAGAGCAATTGATGCTATAAATCCGTTTGACAGAAGTTTTGAAGAGGCAATTGAAGGTGGCGTTACCTGTGTTGCAACAGGACCGGGAAGTGCTAATGTGATAGGTGGTCAGTTTTGTGTCATCAAGACGTTTGGCAAGAGAGTTGACAAAATGGTTGTAAAAGAACCTGCTGCAATGAAGGTTGCATTTGGTGAAAATCCAAAAAGCGTGTACCATGAAAAACACCAGATGCCTCAAACACGCATGGCGACTGCTGCGATCTTGAGAGAAGCACTTTTTGAAGCAAAAGAGTACTTAAATAAAAAGCTTGAAGCTCAGCAGGATGAAGAGAAAGATATGCCAGAGTTTGATATGAAAAGTGAAAGCCTTATTAAGGTTTTAACAAAAGAGATACCTCTCAAAGCTCATGTTCACAGAGCAGATGATATATTTACAGCTATAAGAATAGCAAAAGAATTTGATTTAAATCTTACACTTGACCATGTAACAGATGGATATTTGATAGTTGATGAACTAAAACAAGAGAATATTCCATGCATTGTTGGACCAAACCTTACTGATAGGTCAAAGGTTGAGCTCAAAAACCTTGATTTTAAAAATCCAGGCATACTTTCTAAAGAAGGCATTCTTGTTGCTATCATGACAGACCATCCTGTCATTCCGCAAAAATATCTTGTGCTATGTAGCGCGCTTGCATGTAAAAGCGGAATGGATGAGATAGACGCTCTAAAAGCGATTACTATAAACCCTGCAAAAATTTTAGGCATTGATAACAGAGTTGGAAGCATAAAGGAAGGCAAAGATGCTGATATTGTAATATACAAGGGTCATCCTTTTGACATATTTTCTGAGGTTGAATATGTTTTAATTGATGGCAAAGTTGTATATCATCGCAAATAAAAAGGAGAAATTATGAAAAATGAAGGAGATAATGTCTTATTCGTATGATGAGACAGTATCGATTGGTTATAAAATTGGGAAAAATCTTTTCAAAGGTGCTATTGTTACCTTAGAAGGTGATCTTGGTAGCGGAAAGACTGCACTAACACGTGGAATTGCCAGGGCTTTTGGGATTGAAGATATTTCGAGTCCAACGTTTACTATATTTCATGTGTATGAAGGAAAAGATGACATTTTGGTTTATCATTTTGACTTTTATAGAATTGAAGAGACAGAACTTGAGGACATAGGATATGAAGAGTATTTTTATGGTGATGGTATAGTGATAATTGAGTGGGCTGATAAATTGGAGATGCTTTATCCCAGAGAATGCTTAAAAGTTTGTTTTCAAAGGATAGATGAAAATGTGCGAAAGATAGTGATAACCGGTATTGGGGAAAGGTACAAAAAAGTTGAGGATGTGATAGAGAAAGATGAAGATATTGGCGATTGAGACATCTGGCAAGGTTGCAAGCGCTGCTTTGCTGGAAGATTGCAAGGTAATTTCTGAGATAGTTCTTAACACAAAACTTGTTCACTCTGTGATGTTAATTGATTTAATTGACCAGGTATTAAAAAATGCTTCGAGCAAAATAGAAGATGTTGACCTATTTGCGGTATCAATAGGCCCTGGTTCTTTTACCGGGCTCAGAATAGGTGTTTCAACAATAAAAGGTTTTTGCTATGCCACTTCAAAACCCTGTGTAGGTGTTGATACTTTGAAAGCTCTTTGTTATAACTTCTGGGCTTGTTCAGATTTTCTAATGCCCGTTTTGGATGCAAAGTCACAAAAGGTATTTACTGGAATTTTCAGATTCGAGGATGGCAAGCTAAAAACATATCATCCAACTTCTATACTTGATATACAAGAAGCAAAGGAGCTTGCAAAAAAGTATAACCCTGTTTTGCTGGGTGAGGGTTTGGATGTTTATGACTTTTCTCAGTTTAAACTTTCACCTAAGTTTTTGCAGTATCAAAAAGCGTCAAATGTTGGGTTATTAGCTTATGAACTTGCACAAGAAGGAAAAGTTATTTCTCATTTTGACCTTGTACCAGTTTACCTTAAAAAATCATACGCAGAAAGGGATTTGGGTACATGACAAAAGGTGTAATAAGAAGGATGACAGAAAGAGACATTGATATGGTACATGAAATAGAAATTTTGTCATTCTCTGTACCATGGAGTAAAGAAAGTTTTATAGATGAGGTTAAAAATGAAAATGCGATATACTATGTATATGAAGAGGATAGTAAAGTATGGGGATTTGCAGGGATGCATAATATAGTAGATGAAGGACATATTACAAATATTGCTGTACATCCCCAAAAAAGAGGGCAGGGAATAGGGAGACTTTTACTTTCTGCCCTCATTTCATATGCAAAGGAAAATGGGCTTGTTGGTCTTACGCTTGAGGTGAGAAGCAAAAATTATGTTGCTATCTCACTTTACAAAAGCTTAGGATTTGGCCAGGAGGGTATAAGAAAAAATTATTATTCCGACCCACCGGATGATGCCATAATTATGTGGTTGTGGTTATAAATTTATACTTAATACTTCTTCAATTTTTTTCATTATTGTTTGAGTAATTTGGAGGCATTCTTCGGTATCTTCTACGCTAACATACATTGGCTCATCAGGGGGATATCTTACTTCTATATAAAACATATTCACAAAAGAAACATCTTTCACAAATTCTGACAGTGAAGGTTCAAATTCGGCTGTTTTTTTTAAGAGTTTTAATAGGTTATGCCCTTCATGAACTATACCTGTTTTTGCCAACAAAAATGCTTTTAGATACTTTTCAACAGCTTGTTGGCAATGGAAACAAACAAGTCCCCTATCCCCCTCATGCTCATATAAAATCTGAGCAGCTCTGAGGTCCTTTTTGCCCATTTGAATCCACTCAATAAATTTTTTAGAATCTACCAAGAAGACTCACTCCTGTTCTGTAGATTAAGTTAGCAAATGTGGCTTTGTCATCTTTTAACCTCTGCCACTCCTCTGGGGTGTATATTATTATATCGACGTCACTTGTGTAGTCAAGCTCTAAAAGTATTTTTTGCACAAGCTCTCTTTTATTATCTGTATCAATAATTATACAAAGGTCAATATCACTGTTTTTTCGGGCAGCTTTTTTAGCCAGCGAACCAAACAGAATAATGTCATAGACAGAATATTTTTGCAAAATTTGTTCTTTCAAATATTCAACTTCCTCATATATTGTCATTTTCTTTTGCATAAAAAATCTCCATATGAAGATTTTTCTACTTTCAATTATATCACAACTTTTGCTATTCAAAACCTCTTTGCAAGCTCCATAAATTGGTCTTTCGGAAGTGGTTTGCCAAACAAATATCCCTGTCCAAAATCACACTCAAAAGATTTTAGTATTTCAGTCTGCTGACTATCCTCAATACCTTCTGCTACAACTTTTAATTCTAAGATGTGAGAAAGGTCAATTATACTTTTAGCTATTTTTTGTTCTTTTACATCCTTGTTCATATTTGCTATAAAACTTCTATCAATTTTAACAACATCAATAGGAAGTTCTTTCAAATAGTTCAGAGAAGAATAACCTGTACCAAAATCATCAAGAAAAACTTTCATACCCTTTTCTTTCAAGGTTTTAAGTGACTTTATGGTATTTTGTGGATCTGCCATTGCAACTGATTCGGTAATCTCTATTCCTAAATAGGCAGGATCAATATTTGAAGTTTCAATGGTATAAAGTACGTCATCAATAAAATTTGCGCTTGAAAACTCTCTTAAGGATGTGTTAAAGGAGATATAAAAGTTGCGATTTACTACTTCTCTTATATTCTTCAAATCTGAAATGACCTTTGTTACTACCCATTTACCAATTTGAGTTATTAATCCTGTCTGTTCAGCAATTGGAATGAAAGACATAGGTGGTATAATACCTTTTTGTGGATGTATCCAGCGGATAAGTCCTTCTGCTCCACATAATTGTATTTTTTTAAGGTCCACAATTGGTTGATAATATAAAATAAACTGTTCTTCTTCTATAGCCTTTCTCAAATCTGATTCAAATTCCAGTCTTTGCTGAAGAATATTATCCATTTCCAGACTATAAAAACAGAAAGTGTTTTTGCCTTTTTCTTTAGCAAGCTTTAAAGCTTTATCAGCGTTTGTCAGAAGCGATGTGCTATCTTGTCCGTCTGAAGGATATATAGCTATTCCCATGCTTGGTGTGATATAAAAATTATATTTCATTATTTCCCATGATGTAGAAAAAGAATTAAAGATTTTATAGATGAAATAGTTCAGAGTATTGAGGTCAGGAAAGCTATAAACTACTATTCCAAATTCGTCTCCTGTCAGTCTTGCCACAAAACCATTAGTACCTATTGATTCTTTAAGTCTGTGCGCGATTTCTTTTAGAACAATATCACCAGTTGTATGACCAAGAGTATTATTTACCTTACCAAAATTGTCAATATCAATCAATATTAATGCAAACTGCTGGCCTTTAAAATTGGATTCTTTAATAGTCTTTTCAAGTGCAAGCATAAAATGATTTTTGTTTGGAAGACCTGTTAGCTGGTCAAAGTAAGCAAGTTCTTTTATCTTTTCCTGGTTTTTGACAAGTTTTTTATACTGGACAACAAGTTTTTCCTGTGTTTTAGAGAGTTCAGCATTTGTTTTTTGAAGTTCCTCTAATGCATTTTGGAGATTATTTTCAGACAGGTAAAGACAATAAATTTTTTTGCGAATCAGAAAATACAGAAGGCATGCAGTGACAAGTACAAAGATCCAGCCTTTGATGATAGAAAACATCGCAAATAGATTTTTGTTCGAAAGAAGTTTAGTTGTCAGCATATCAGATACTAAAATCCATATAGCACTTACAACTGCATATGTTATTGAGATTTTAGCTGCATAGTTGTTTGCCTTGCAATTTAAATCCTTGTTTTTTTCATGCATTTTGATAATCACCACAGATTTTAAATAAAAAATTTTTCTTCTTTTATTTATACCCCAGTGAAAGGGAATAAAAACATTTTATAATTTATAAATTCTTGGTCAGTAAATTTTTTTGTTTTAAAAAAGGGTATAAAT
>Ga0071330_1038589_pt1 | contig 66214 bp, 40 predicted proteins | sample GBScel77sediment_FD_63802 | JGI IMG/M metagenome (GOLD analysis project Ga0071330, IMG submission 63802) | Hot spring sediment microbial communities from Great Boiling Spring, Nevada - Cellulolytic enrichment Sediment 77C v2 (version 2) | ecosystem: Environmental > Aquatic > Thermal springs >...
GACAATTGGTGGATGGGGAGAGGTGGGGCAAGCTTTGGAGCGATTTTGCCACTCGGACTGAGACTGTTGCAAAAACTCTAGGGCAGGAGGAACCTAGAAATTTCGGGCACTTCATCCACAGGGCCTTGAGAAGTTGAATTCTTTGGTAAGTCAGTTTTTGATCTCGCCAAAACGGCTTGTTTGTATCCAGCTTCTTGTGGCACGGGTCACGGGAAGGCCTTCCTCCTAAGTTGAGGGATCTACGATGTGGCGGGGAGTCCTTTGGGCTTGCCTTCCATGGTTCGGGCTGATGACCACTGCGTCGGTGGTGCTTCTCCTGGGATCATGGGCGTGTAAGGGGCGGTGGCAGCTTGCCAAAATTGGCCGGCTCTTCCACGATCAATCGGGAACTGTACAAAGTCTCAGCTTTGTTCTTACGTTGCCTTTCCTGGTGCTTGTCATCCTATTCATTGTGCAAGTGGCTCAATTGATGGTGGCCACCATTGTCGTTCACTATGCGGCATTCGCAGCAGCCAGGGCGGCGGCAGTGTGGATACCGGCTCGGGTGGAAAGTAGCGGGGAACTGGAAAATCGGATTAGTTTTCGCTGGGTGGATCCTACCAGATGGGATCAAGAGTTTCCGGCCTTGGATCCCGACGATCCGAACTTTGGCCCTTCTTCTGGCGGCATTTGGTACGAGGTGGAGCCGGGAAGTCCCAAATTTATGAAAATTGCTTCTGCGGCAGTGTTAGCCTGTGCTGCGATTTCCCCCTCGAGTCGACTGCCGCTTCCGCCTTGGCCTCCGTCCGCGGCCATCTCACCTGAGGTAATTGACCGGATTTACCATGCCATGGTGCCGGATGCGATCCTGAACGCCCGAGTTCCTGAGCGACTGCGAAACAAGTTGGATTATGCAACCCGGGCTACCGAGATCCGAATTGCCTTTTTCCATCCCAATTTGGAGCCTCCTCTCATTCCCTGGGGAGAACCGCCAGATCCCAATCAGTTCTATTGGGACGAGCTCGGTTGGCAGGATCCAATTGTGGTAACTGTTCGGTATCGTGTTCCCTTGATGCCAGCTTTAGGCCGGATCCTCGCCCGGCCCTTAGCGATGGCAGGAGGCCAAGACCCCGTCAGCGGCCGGATCGAAAAATGGGGAGGAATCTATGTGTATCCAATTTCGGCAACTGTGATGCTGGGTAACGAAGGGGATATGCCGGTTTATCCTTACCCAGAGGTCCTTTGGTAAAACTCTTTCGGGCAGAAACAAGGTGAGGAATTTCGGGTAATTAGAGCGAGATATATCCATTCGTCCATCATAGCCAATCCTCAGGGGAGAATGTGAGCTAGAGATTGGGGCTAGGTAAGCGAGAGGTTTTGGGGCATCTTGGTTGGATATTGGCAGGGCTTCGACCTGGGTAAGGGTGCCGGGCAAAGATGGCGGCAGGGTTTGGCGGAGGCGGCACCGCGACGGGGTTGCCCGTCGAAAAGGCCATTTCTGGACCCAACAGGAAGGTTGCTGCCGGCAAACGAAAATTTAGCCGCAGGCAAAGGCAAGATTTCAGTTGGTAGGTAAGTCTTGGCCGATTGAGGTCGGTTTTTAACCGAAGGATCGACCCCACTGGGGCAATCCGAGGGAATTATGCTCCTGACTTCAACTGAAAGGTCCCTAGCGAAAAGCAAAGGGCTGAAAAAGTGGTCGGCCGACTGTCCGGAGGCCATATCATGACACGCCGGAGGCCTTTCTGCACTCCGAGGTCCCGCTTAAAACTGTTTCTCAAAGAGAAGATTTGGCAGCGGGTATCCATCCGGCTTCGGCAGCTTCCCCGAGATGAGCGGGGGGTGGTAAGTGTTCTTTCGGTGTTTGCCGTCCTTCTTCTTGTCATGCTCCTCGGATACGTGATGAATGTTGGTCGGCAGGTGGATAGCAAGATCCGCCTCCAAAATGCTGCCGATGCTGCTGCCTTCAGCGGCGGGGTGATGATTGCAAGGGGAATGAATGTTTTAGCGTTTACTAATCATCTCATGTGTGAAGTGTTCGCTCTTACCGCGTTTATGCGGGAAGCTCGCGACAAGAACTCCTATGAGTATTTCCGACGAGATAATCCGTACAATCAGGATCGCTCGATTCTAGGTGCGTGGGATAAGGCGGGGGAGTTGTTGAGCCGGGCTCCTCTTCCCAAGTTCAGTCTGCTAGGGCAGGCCATTCGCCAAAAGGTCCCGCTCGAGCAACAGCTAGTGGAGGCCTTTACCGCATGGGCTCATGCCGTCAGTATCCCCATGTTGCCTACACTCGAAATGATCCTTGCCGAAGAAATGATCCCCCAGTATCAGCGGGCGGTGATTGCCGTCTTTCCCGAGCTCGCTCAACGAGCAGCCCGGGAGGTTGCCCGTATGAACAGTTTTCCAGGGAGGCATGAGGCAACAATGGAGGCCGTCCTATGGCGGACGGATGTCCAACCGGTAGGGGGACCTGTGGAAAGTTGGGATCGCACTCTCCCTGTGGTCGACCCCTTGGAAGAGCCGGTTTATCTTCAGGAGGCCAAGGACCAGCGGAATTCTTGGGCTCGGCATTACCTGAACGACTGGAATACGGTCTGCTTACGGTTCTTTGACCGTGAGGCGAAGATGTGCCAATTTGCTGGGTTGTGGCGGAGTTTTACGTGTGGGTATTTGGACTCTCTGCTTAACGCAGAGTATCCGGATCGAAATCTTCCGGTCTTGATTCGTCCCGGAACCCGACTCCCGAGCGAACTTCAGGAGGATTACACCTTCGTGGCGGTGGTCTACCGTCCGAAGCTCCCAGAGATGGCCAGTGTGATCTTTCGTAATCCTCTGGGGAGCGACAGTGTTGCCTATGCAGCAGTGCGGGTGTTTGTGCCCAGGAGAAGACTCGTTTGGTGGAGAGATTATCCCGGGCGGCAAGAATTGGGTGGGGTCCCTGGCGATATGGTGATCATCGACCCGGAGGATCCCCCGACGGGACCCCCGGAACCAGGGGTGTGGGTAGTTCGTCGAGAACCGGGAGCTTCTGAAGCTTGGGATCTTTTTAATCAGCGATGGCGGGCCCAATTGGTGCCGGCCACGGCGGAAAGCCTGGCCTGGATCTTACAGACACCTCCTCCCTTGTCGGGGTGGTGGGATGGTAGGCTCCGGCTTCCGCAGTTGCCCGGGGTAGATACCCCAGAAATTTTGCACATTAGTCCTCATTAACCGGAGGCAGGGGGTTAATACGGTTAGCCCCGAAAGGTTATACCGTGGAAGCCTCTAAGGCCAGGCAAGGCTGCTTTCCGTCTTGAATTATGAAACCCACGCAAAAGCGGGAGGAAACCTCGAGCAGCGGAATTGCGAAAATCGAGGGAAGTGGCATGGAGGCATCTTCCCTGGCCGAGAAGTTCCGGGGGGACCTCGGTTAATGGTGTTAGGGTCAGCCCCATTCGCTTGAAAAAGCAAACTTCCAAGAACTGCAGGCTCGATTCTTGCAATCGAAAGGCTTCAGATATCAGGCTTGCCGGGGCGGAGAGAGCGGGAATCAAAATTCGACGGGCAGGGTGTTGAGAGCTTACCGCTTGAGCGTTCCCTACCACCCCAAGGGGCGATTTGAGAAATTTGGCCAGCTTCGGAATTCGGAGGCTCGTATGTTTTGGGTAGGCTCGCGGACAACATTCGGGGGGAGTAGAAGTTGCGGCTTGGCCCGGTTTCCTACGAATCGGGTCGTGCCGGTAGGGCTGGCGATGCTTGAACTTGTGCTAGCCCTGCCTATTCTTCTTTTGTTGATGGCCTTGATAATCAATTTCGGGACAGTCTCCGCTTGGAAGGTGAGGGCTCTTGCCTCTGCCCGACATTCCGCTTGGAGTGCTCGCTGGCCCCGAAGTGGGGCAGGGTTACCTCGGCCGGAGTTTTGGCCGGCCGGTGCTTCGCTCGGAAGTTCCGGTTGGGGTACGTTAGACGTGCTGGATGATCCCCGGGTTAACCATCCCGTAGTCCGCGGGCCGATGCTCCACAATTTTGGGGTCCGCGATTGGCTCTTTCATCCTGGCCGGGGGGTACGGGAAGGTCAGGCGGAGATGTCCCGTCGATTTCCTCTGGTGAGTTCGCTTGGATCGTACCGCTTGTCGGCCCGGCATCGAATCCTGGAGAGATATTGGGATCACCGCGAAATGGGGCTTTTTTCCACCCACGAACGCCGCACCCCGGTGTTGTACGAGCTGCCTCGGGCCCCACAGAGTTATTCGGAGGCCTACCGGCAGGCAGCGATAGCCATTTTGACGGCTCCATTCCGGCCTCACCTGGCTCCTTTGGACCGAGACCAAGAGTTCATTGGTTACGCTCGCCGTTTCGGGTGGCGGGACACGGGCCCCCCCGATTTTCACCCTCGTTTGCATCAATTCTGCTCGGTGGATCATTCCGTTGCTAGGCAGCGTGTAGACGAGCTGATCGATCGTATTCAGGGTCGAATTGTTGCTGATTCCCAGGGGAACCTTCAAAGGGTAGGTGGGGTCCCCCAAGAGATCGTCGGGGCTTTTATCCGCCTTTACGGCCGGGTGATTCAGGAGCTGCAGCAGCAATTGGCGGCAGGGGTCCCGCCAGGTGCTGCAATCGGCATCCAGGCAGAAATTAACGATTTGCAAAACAGAATAACTTTGCTCGAGGCCTTTTTGAACGAACTTCGCAATGCCATCGATTGACCCTTTAGGGCCATCCTCCCAGGTTCCAAAAGACCAGACGCGGGCCAAAGGGGGAGAGTCTGCCGGGCTGGCAGACCGGGCAATTGCCCGCTGGGAACGTCTGTCCGCTCGACTCTTCGTTTTCACGACGAATACCCTCGTGACCTTCCTCGTGGTGGTGGCGGCGGTGGCGTTCTGTCGGCAGGTAGTGCAGTGGTGGCGGGAGAGTCGACCGCCGACACCGGCTTCTCCGCCCGTTCATCCAGGAAACCTGCCGGATAGGTTCTTGGTTGGGTCTCAGGGAGGGCCAGCTGAAACAGAACTGACGGCCGAGGTTGAGGGAGATGTGGTTTTAGGGGCTACCGCCTGGATGTGGACACGTCGGCTGGTTCGTGGGGAACTCAGTGAAGCAGCTCAAAACCTCGGAGTTCTGACAGCGGCCAAAGTAGCGGAGATTGCACCAGCCATTGTTCATGGGAAAACTTCCCCACCCCCGATGGAAATTGATTTTGGGCAGTTAGAGCAGGTGAAAAATCTCTGGCAGATTCAGGAGGTTGGAGATGCTGCCCAAGTGTGGATCTTGCCGTGTGAGGTGCCTGTCTCTTTGGGAGCTGTGAAAAACGGGGACATCCCTGAGAAAAACTTTCCGGAAAAAGGTAAGTTCCTTCCCGTTGCTTTCGGCCTGGTTCGGCCTCGCGGGGAAAAGCTCTGGCAGATTGACCTTTTTTCTTGGACAGGAGGGTCTTCGGGTAGTTCTGGGAATTCCCCGGACCTGCCGGCCGAATCTGGCAGATGGCAGCTTCTTCCGTGTCGGCTGCCTGCAGACGCAAAGCTTTTATTGGCTTGCACTACTCCCTTATTCGGCGGCCAAGTGGCCTTTCGGGGGGCTGGCCCCATAGAGAATTGGATGAAATTCTTCGACCAATCCGCACCCGTTGCAGGGTGGCGGGGAGAATCAGAGTGGCAACGGTTTCAGACCGTTTGGCGGCGGGTTTTTCTCCCGGTGATTGCAACACAGAAGGGCAAGATGGAAATCCTCCTTGCTCCCACAAGAGAGGGAGACTACTACGGGTTAATCTTTTGGCAGCCCTAAGGGGCTGAGTTTCTCCGGGAAAGGGAGGGCAGGCGGGTGAAAATTTGCACCCGTTCGACGTGCCTCGGGATCGAACCGAGGTTCATGAGGCCCCAATGCGGCCATTGATTCGCTTCAGGAAATAGAAGCTTGACCATCACCATTTATGCAAAATAGGAGTGAGGTCCCTGCAAAAAGGGACGGTCCACACGTGTGGTTAGGTCCTAAATGGTCCGTTGCGGATGGGAGATGTCAACTGCAGAGGTATCAGGGAGAGCATTTAACGTCGAATAACGAAGTGGTGGTCCTGAAAGGCAAGGCAATGGGCTCTTCAGGATTCCCTGCATAAAGAGACCGGATGTTTTGAAAGAGGTGGGGGACAACAAACCGGCTGGAGGAACCGTTTCTTTAGGATGGGCCGATCGGAACACTGTACTTGGGATAGCTCCGTCAAGGAGTGGTCACTAACCTTTGGACCGAAAGACCTCCGGGGCTTTCCCGCCATCGGGGTGAAAAAAGTCGATAAAGCTCGAGAGGGAGGGCCGGATTTTCCTCCCAGGTTGGTTGTTTCGGGCCTTAGCTAGAGGCTTGGGAAATAAGTTTGGCAAGCCGGGGACCCGTTTCCTGAAAAGACTGTGAAACTTCAGGTGCGACAATGAAAGGAATTTACGGACTTGTTCTTGCGGTAGCTCTTGGTTTGGCGGGGGCTGCTTTCAATTACCTGTATCTCATGAGCCAAGCCGGCCAAGTGGAGATGGTGCATTTTATCGGCATCCATCCCGAGCGAGACCTACCCGAGGGGCATCGCTTGACGGAGCAGGACCTGGTCCGGGTACCCATTCCGCGACGATGGGTGGGGAACTTGGATCAGTTTGCGATTCGGGACACAGCATGGAATAGTGTCATTGGTCAGGCGATTGTTCGGGCAAAGCCGGGAGGTTCTCTTCTGCTTGCGGATGACATCCGAACACCGCCTACCCAGTTGCGACTTGGTCCCAACGAAGGTTTGGTTTGGATTCCCGTGGATACCAAATCTTTTGTTCCCTCTTTGCTGAACCCGGGGGATCGGGTCTCCTTTTTAGTGTCGGTGGGCAGTTTGGCCTTTCCCCGGAATCCAGCGGACAGTGGGGAACCGACGAGTTTTTTGGGCGGGAAAGCCCTCGAGGAATCGGCCTCGGTAGAGTTAATCGGACCTTTCACCGTGGCCTCTGTGGGAAGCCGATTGGGCTCGGCGGAGGTTTTTCGAGCTGCCCGAATACCAGCAAGCTATGAAAATGTCATCGGAATTCGGGTGAGCTTGGATGCTCAAGGACGGCTGCCCGCAGAAGTGATCAAACTTAAGCAATATTTGGATGCCACGGGATATCGGCCGGTGACGGTAATGCTGCATGGTCAGAAGTAGTAAAGGAAATCCTGAAAAATTCCAGGCGTGGAAAACCGGGACCCAGTGTGTGGTTATTTTCCCGCCTAGCCGGGCCCCATAATGTGGTTTATGGAAGCCGACCACATTCCCCGGGTAGTAATTGAGAGGTTTCTAAAAACTTTTGGTAGGAATTTAGCGGGGATTGTCGGTTAGAGAATCCTTTTCCGGAAACTGAGCGGTCCCTTGGATTTACCGCAGCCGAAATAGGGGGCAACCTTATGCGGGTTTGGTTCAACCGGATTCATGATAGCCGACGGACGTTGGTGGAAGTGGAGGGGAACGAGGTCACGATTGGCCGGGACCCTTCGAACACCATCGTCTTAAACAGTCCCCTTGTCTCCCGGCGTCACGCTATTGTTCGGCTGCAGGATGGCAAGCTGATCTTGGAGAACATTGGGCTCAATAGCTGCATGGTGGGTGACGAGGAGATCCTCGGCGGACAAAGTGCCGTCTTCGAGCCGGGGACAAAGGTCCGCATTTGGCCATTTACCTTAACTTTTGAGGCCGAAAAACCGGCAGTCATCTCGCGAAGTGAACTTGAGGCCCACCTGCGATCGGTGTTCGCAGATTTGGAGTTGAAAATCCACCGAAAATTGCTGGAACGGCTAGATCTTTATGAATTTGAGGCTCAAAGGAAGCCGGATGCAAATACCATCCTCCTTTTGGAAAACCATATTGAAGACATCTGTCGGGAGCTGGGCGTTTTTTCCCCGGAAAATGACCTCATTTTGGAAGAGCTTGCGGGGTTGGCAATTCGGGATTTACTTGTCCAGCAAATCCTCATGGACTCCGGGGAGCCGAGCTTCTTTGAAGGAGCAGCTTTAGCCCCTACTCAGTTTGACATCCCCGCTACTTTGGTGCCCGAGCGGGAAACAGAGATCCAGGCGTTGCTGCAGTTTGTGCGGGAGAGGTTGGGAATTTCTCGATATCAAGATACCACCGAACGAGTCTCCCAGGTGGAACAGCATTTCCATGAAATTCTGCCGTTGCTTCGGCCCCACCTTCATCGGGAATTGCGGCGGTACTTGGTGCTGCGGGTGCTCAAAAAGGATCTGAAAGACACAATTTTCGGTTATGGGCCGCTGGAAGATTTGCTTCGGGCCCCCACCATCACGGAGATCATGGTGGTCTCCAGCGATCAAATCTATATCGAACGAAATGGAGTGATCGAGCGATCCGGTAGACGCTTCATCTCGGATAAGGTGACGGAAGCAATCATCGAACGAATTGTGGCTCAGGTTGGCCGGCGGATTGACAAAAGCCAACCTCTTGTGGATGCTCGCCTGCCCGATGGATCCCGGGTCAATGCCATCATCCCTCCGCTGGCGGTGAAAGGTCCCTGTTTGACGATCCGAAAGTTCCCGGTTCAGCGGTTTACCATCGAGGACATGATCGAAATGGGAACCCTCACTCCGGCGGCGGCAGCTTTCCTCCGGGCTTGTGTGATCGACCGGCGAAGCATCTTGGTCAGCGGGGGAACCGGTACCGGCAAAACCACGATGCTCAACGTCCTAAGCAGCTTCATTCCCAATCGCGAACGGATTATCACTATCGAAGATACCTGCGAGCTGCGGCTCCACCAAGAGCACGTGGTTTCCTTGGAAACGAAGATGGCTAGTGTGGAGGGTACTGGGGCATATACCATTCGGGATCTTGTACGAAATGCCCTTCGGATGCGGCCTGATCGCATCATTGTGGGGGAATGTCGTGGGCCTGAGGCTCTCGATATGATTCAGGCCATGAACACCGGTCACGAAGGTTCCATGACCACGGTCCACGCGAATAGTGCCCGAGAAGTGATCGAACGGCTAGAGGTCCTCATCTTAATGGCCGCGGAGCTTCCAATTAGTTCCATCCATCGGCAGATTGCCTCGGCCATTGATCTTATCGTCCACTTAACGCGACTTCCTGGGGGTAAACGGGTGGTAAGTCAGATTACTGAAGTAGCCCGTTTTGATCCTGAATTACAGCAGATTGTTCTTTTGGACATTTTCAACTTTCGGGATGGTAAGTCCTTGCGGCCGACAGGATATCTTCCCTCTTTCATCGATTCCCTGGTGGATAAAGGGCTTTTGGATCCCCGGTTTCTCTACGGTGAACAACGGATCGAGGAGGAAGAGAGGAATCGGGACAGAGCGGACTTCCGGCAGAGGAGAAGTGCCCAGCCACATCCCATCGGGTGAAAAGAGGTGATTATGGAACTTGATCCGATCCTTGCCAGCGGGGCCATCGGCCTCGGGATAGCGATTGGGGTTTTGACTCTGGGGGAACATTTATGGCGGCTATTCCTTTGGGTAGAAGCGGACTTTGCTGATAAATTGCGACGGCTTCGGGCTCCGGTGAGGAATCTTCGGGCTTATCTTGTCATTTGGCTAACACTCGTCGTGGTTTTGTTCCTTGTATTTTGGTTATTTCTCGACAACCTTGTTTTTGCCGTTTTGAGTGCGGTCTTCCTGCTTGGTGCCCCGTGGTATATTCTCCGGCGGATGGCAGAACAACGGAGGCGAAAGATTGAAGAGCAGCTGGCCGATGCCATGGTCACATTGACCAATGCTGTTCGAGCGGGGCTTTCGCTGGCCCAGGCTTTGGAGATTTTGGCATTACGTTGTCCTCGGCCCATCAATTTCGAATTTCAACAAATCGTTGCCGAGTACAACATGGGCAAACCGTTGGTCCAGACTTTGGCGGAGGCCAAGCAGCGGCTACGGAGTGAAAACTTTGCTCTTTTTGCCGCAACCCTGATGGCCAGCCATGAAAGCGGCGGTCGGCTGAGCGAGACCGTGGAGCGAATCGCCCACTCGGTACTTGAGCTCCAGCGGCTGGAAAGGAAAATCCTTTCCGAAACTGCTCAAGCAAGAAAGTCAGCAATTTACATGGCTATCATCCCGATTGTCGTTCTGATTGCCTACTGGTACGTGGATCCTGCGAACACAGCCCTGCTGTTTCGCACGGTTTTGGGGCAGTTTATTTTGGGCACAGCCGTCGTGCTGAATGTGATCGCATATTTCTGGGCCCGAATTATTTTAAACCCGGACATCTGAAAGCGGGGAATGATAGGAGAGGTGGGAGCAACAAGAGGTAGCCAGTTAAGCGGGTTTGCATCCAACTTTTGAAGACATAGGTGCCCGACTTTGTGACTTATGTGTATCAGTTCAGCAATAGATGCAGGTCCTGTACAAAATCCGAACTGGTATCGGGAAGGTTTTCCCGCAACATGAAAACAACGGCGATGAGGCGGTGAAAAGTGGGTGAACCTTCGCTTGAGCGGCTAAACGTCCCTATTGCAATTTGCAGGAAACCAACTGACCGGTGTGGCAACCGGCGGTTTCCGAAGAAATTCCCGCTTCGTGTTATCGCAAACTATGTTTGCCGTGGATGCCTGTACAGTGTAAGGTCGAGGCTTGGCGGGCAAGGGGCGGAGTCGGAAGTTGGCGGAATTTCAATTCCCATCTACTACCTAATAGCCGTAAGGAGAGCATTAACCGGTTTGACACTTTCTCGATAGTTTGCATGGGCTTTACCGCCTGAGTGATTTTCTTCGGGGCGGATAAGCGGGAATTGGAATAGCTCCTGATTAGCTGGGTGTGTAAATTTTCATGGCTTGGTTGCAAGAAAATGGATGGTTTACCCTTAATAGGTGTGGAAGAACAAATTGCGAACTTGGAGTGGGCCTGCTGGCTAGCTAGCGGGTTGATGGGAGCCAGTGTATTTGTGCTTGTGTTTTGGCTTACCCGGCTCGCGGCAGCGGGGGAAAAGCTCCCGGCCGACGAATGGCGGTACGATCTTACCCGGATGGCCGAGCTCAAGCGGGAAGATCTTTTTTATCGGCTTTTTGGACCGCTTATTCGCTGGTTTGCCTCGTTTAATCGTGCGGCCTTTGGCGAAGTCTTGCCGGCAATCCAAAGGGATATGAATGCTGCGGGTGTTTCGCGGTTTTGGTTGCCGGAAGAGTATCTCGGCCGGATGCAGGTCATCGGACTCTTGCTCACTCCCCTGCTCGGTTATTTCGCAGTGGGATCTTTTGGGCCGGTCCTCGGTGTCTTCGTATCGATGGTTTTATATGTTGTGGTGGTGTGGCTGTTGCGGAGGCGGTTAGCGGCTCGGGCCACATTGCGGCTTCGGCTAATCAAGCGGCGAATGCCTTACCTTCTGGACCTTCTGACCCTGCTTATTGAAGCAGGTTCTACCTTCCTTAATGCCTTAGCTCAGGCTGTGGAGGAATTCCGCGGCCATCCTATAGCCGAGGAATTCGGCCGAGTGTTAGCCGACCTCAACATGGGCAAAACAAGGGCAGAAGCATTTTCCGCCATGCGAGATCGGCTCCAGGATGACGAGATCGGCAGCATCATTGGATCGATCCTCCAAGGGGAGGAATTGGGGACACCGATGGCAAACGTTTTCCGTATGCAGGCGGATGTGCTTCGGGTGAAAAGGTCCCAGCGGGCGGAGACGATCGCGGCCGAGGCCGGCGTCAATATGCTCCTGCCGGCGGTTCTGGTGATGGTGGCGGCAGCCCTCATTATTGTTGGGCCATTCTTGCTCAATTACTGGAGCTTCGGCTTGTTTCTCTGATAGTTCGTACGGTGCAATCTTAGGTTAGACCCTGGGGAACTTTAGTGTGCCTGAAAGGTCGTCGTGTTGCTGCGGTCAACCGCCGGTGTATTTGCGGGACGATCCTTTGCACCTCAGGCTAGCACCGTTTTGATGGGACACAGTCTGCGAGACCACTTTGGGGGTATAGGGCGGTTATGCAGGAAAATCAGGTCGCCGAAAGCTGACAAGGGGCGAAAGGGAATTTTCTAAGTATGCCGGTTGCTGTTTCCTGTCCTAGGTGTGGGCAAGAAATTCAAGTTCCCGCTCAGTTGGCGGGGCGGAAGGCGGTTTGCCCCCGATGTAGTCGAAGCTTTTGGGTGCCGGCGGTGGGCCCGGCCGAAAAGATGGAGGTGCCGAGCGGCAGGGAAACCGTGGAGTCGCCCCCCTCGGGAGCAAAGGAAGTTGTCGGGTCTCATGCTCCGGTGGGGGCTGGTGGAGGGCAACCGCTTCCCGAAGCACCACCCGCGGTTGCGGAAAGGGCCAGGGTCAAGGAAATCGCCGCTCCTGGGACTACTTCACCTCCTCCTCAGCCAGAGGTGGTCAGCCCCCGTCAGCCTCCCGCGGGATATGTCCCTCCGAAGCGGGTGGCCCGGCTAGTTGTGGAGGATTCCATTCCCAGTGCTTTGGTTTTGGCTCCGGATGGTCAACTCCCTTCCCTCCGTCTGGTAGAAAAGGAGGCTGGGGATTCACCGCAAGAAAAAGGCCGAGGGGTTCATCCTTTGCTCTTGGTGATCCTTTTGTGCACAAGTGTGGTGGTCTCTCTGGCCCTTTTGTTCGTGGATTTCGAGGGGATTGAAAGCTCAGGAGGGCCGGCCAAAATCCGAGCCCGGTGGGTGATAGAGCAGGAATACTTCTCCGACCTGGATGATCCAACCCCCCGCTCTGAGTATCAACTTCTTCTCCGCGAGGCTCAGCGGGCTTATGCCCGGGGAGACCTTCGCCGTGAGAGAGAACTTTATCGGCAAGTGTTGAGTCTGCTGCGGCAGGAGCGGCCGAAGGGAGAATCGCTCACCGGTAGTCCTCAGCGAGATCGCCGCTTGGAGGAATTGCTCCTCATCCTTTTGTCCGATTGATAACGGAACGAACAGCAACTTCTCCCGGAAACCCTGGTTAAGACGGAACTTAGCAGGCATCCACACCCTAAAAGCTAAAAGGGAGTTGTTTTCCGATGACCGCCTAAACCCAGCCGCTCTAGCTCTAACCTTCGAAGAGCGAAGCAGTTAGGAAAGGTCGGGAAACCAAGGTTGGTAGGGGAAGCGGAAGTTAGTGGAAACCGGTAAAGCGTTGCCACAGTTCTCCTCCACACTCGGGTGAATACTCTTGTTCGCTTTCTTCGGGGTCTTTATTTTTCGTCCGCAAAGAGGGCTTAACCCTTCGCAAGACACTTTCGCTTTTTTTTTGAGCGGGGCCCCCGGGTATCTCGGCTGGGTGAATCGGGATGGCAATGTCTCAATCTGGAGGGATGTCCGGAAAAAAGAATTTTCAAACCCCAACTTGCCGGTTAAAAAAGAAAAAGGGGCAGGATTACTTGCCCATCTTGAACATCGTTTAGCTGGTGAGAGTAAGTGCGGGGAATTTTCGATGGTGGAGCGGTACGAAATTCTTGGACAGATCGCCGTCGGGGATTTCGCCACGGTTTACCGGGGTCGGGATCGGGAGCTTCTTCGAGAGGTTGCTATTAAGGAGATTCACTCCCAGTACTTAAGGGATCCCCGGCAACTAGAACGGTTTTGGCGAGAGGCACAACTGCTAGCTTCTTTGCAGCATCCGCATATTATCACCATTTATGACCTTGTCCGGCCCCGTGGTTGGCTTGTCCTGGAGTTGATGCAAGGTAATGTCCGAGATCTGGCGGCCGGGGAGCCTCTGGATGTCGATTTTGTCCGGACCATTCTTGCCAGCTGTTTGGATGCTTTGCGTTTCCTTCATAGCCAGGGGATTATCCATGGTGATATAAAACCCAGCAACATGTTGGTGGCGAAGGATGGACGTGTGAAGCTGGGGGATTTCGGCCTGGCTCGGCGAGTCGTCAGCAAAGATGGGAGTCTCCTTAAAGGGACCACGAAGTATATTGCCCCGGAAGTGATCTCGCCTCAGTTTGGAGAGGTTGGCCCAGCGAGCGATCTGTATTCGTTGGGTTTTGCTGCCTACGAGCTTTTATGCGGGCCTCGCTTTGTGGATCTTTTTCCGGGGCTGAGTACTTTCGGCCGGGATGAACAAATGGCCTGGCTGATGTGGCATGCAGCTCCCGATTTGCAGCTGCCTCCAGTCCGCCGGGTCTTGCAGGGGGTGCCTGCTGATGTAGCCGAGGTAGTGGATCGATTAGTGCAGAAAAACCCGTCTGCCCGGTTCAGATCTGCCGAGGAGGCCCTTCAACATTTAGCAGTGGGCGGCCCGGGGATGCCGCCACCCCGGGGTGTAGAGCCTCGAAAGGAACCTCCACCCCTGCCGAAGAAAAGTCCTATCAAGCGTTGGCTTGCCGTAGGGGCAGTTGTCCTGTCAGCTATAGTGAGCCTTTGGTTGTTGTGGCCTGCCAGTCCGCCTCCGCCTCCGCCAGAACCCACGCTTCGGGGTGTACTCCGCGTGGTCGATCCCGGGGATCGGCGGTTGGAAATTCTTGACGAGGATCAACGGAAATTGGTGGAACTGCGATTGGCCTCAGGAGATCAGTTCTTTTTGAATGGGGAACCGGTGTCCATCCGCGAACTTCGGCCGGAAGACCGTGTGCAAGTAGAGTGGGACAAAGACGACAAAGGCCGGCGGATCCGCCGAGTTTTCGCCTATCGAGCGGTTAACCTTCGGGGCACCATCGCAGAGGTCCACCTCGATAAGGGCACAATCCAGCTGCAGATAGAAGGAACGGAGGAACTCTTTGAGCTTTATCTTCCGGAAAATCCCCAAATTTCTTTGAACGAGCAACAAGTTTTGGATGGGCAGCCCATCACGTGGCAAATGCTCCAAAAAGGGGATCGGTTGGAAGTGGAGGCTATGCCCGATGGCTCGGTATGGTGGGCTCAGGCTATCCGTGCCATCCGGACGATGGAAGGCGAAGGGACAGTCAAGGAGCTTGACGTTTCGGCTCAGCGGTTGACTTGGATTCCCGCTGGCCAACAGGAGAAGGTCATATCTTTAAGGTGGAGCCCCGAGTGCTCGGTGAGCCTCAATGGCCAGTCGACGTTGGATGGCAAAAAGCTTACCCCTGCCGACTTATTGCCTGGGGATGAAGTCCGTCTTGTTTACGACACGGAAATCCGTGGGATCGAGGCCCACCGGGTTTTTGAAGTCAGCGGTTCAATTGCCCGGATTCAGTGGGGAGAACGACGGTTGGTCCTTGGTGGGGCGGGCTTTCGATCGGAATTCCGTGTGGGCCCGGAGACGGAGATCGACCTTCAGGGAGAAAAGTCTTCTTTTGAAGACCTCCGACAAGGGGACCAAGTGCGATTGCGGTTTGACGATTTGGCAAGCCAGGTGCCTGTAGCCCTTTCCATACACACGACCCGGTCCCCAGATCCCACGCGATGGGCCCTGCTTGTGGCTGTGGGCACGTACGAAGACCGGGCTTTTACCGCGTTACCCGAGGCAAATTCCGCTCTGACCTTCCTCCGAGATCAGCTAGTCAAGCGGTATCGGGTTCCGGCCAATCAGGCCATCACAACTTTTGACCCTACTCGGGTGGAGTTTGAGGCTACAGTTCGCGATTTTGTGGGAAGGAGCCACTCCTCTGCCGAAGTAATTCTGCTTTTTATGGGGCATGGAAGTTTGGAGCAAGATGGAACCCCGTATCTGGCCCTCCGCGATTCTAGGTATTTGGACCTGGCGGGAAGTGCAATTCCACTTCGCTGGTTGGTTGACCAGCTAGAGAATCTGGTGGCTGTTCGAAAGATCTTGATTCTGGATGTCGCCAATTCTGGCAAGATGGTGGAAAACCTTAATCCCCGCGGACGACGTTTACCGATGCGAACTGTGACGGTGATCACGAGTTTTTCCTCGGAGGAAGAGGGAGGGGTTGCCGCCTTTAAAGGAAGTGTGTTGGCGGAAGTGTTGGCGAGAGCTTATGCCGGGGAGGCCGACCGGAATCGGGATCTTTTGCTCGACCCCAGCGAACTGTTCGCTTACCTTCAGGCAAAAGTTCCGGAGGAAGCAAACCGGCGGTCGTTGAAGCAGACACCTGGGTTGTTTTTGCCGGATACCTCACCCCCTCGGTTGAGCGAGCAAGCTAAAGAGGCCATTCGCCATCTGGCAAGGTACTTTCAGCAACAAAAATTCGACCTGAAAGCAGTCCGGTCGGAATATGATAAGGCGGTTCAGTTGTGTGGGGGGGAACCGGAGCCTCACTTGTTATATGCCCTTCTGGCTTTGCGGGTCCGACAAAGGGATGAGGCCGCTCCGATATTGGCCCAGCTGCGGATATCGCACCCGAACCTCCTTTCTGTCCCCCATGCCCTCGTATGGTTGGAACTTGAGCGGCGGAATAGTCCGGCAGCAGCTCAGGCTTTGTTTGAGCTAGTCACCAACCTTCAAAAGATGACGGGCTCGCCTACGGTGCCGGAGGATTTCCTCAAAGAGATAGCTACCTGGTGTGGGCAGGTGCGAGAACTATTGCCGGTGCTGGAGGCTCCGGAAAGTACCTTGCTCCGGGTCGATCAGGTTATTGGGCAAAGCCCTCCGGAGATTCAGAATGCTTATGAGATGGGGCGGACCAGGACCCGAGAAATCTTGGCTAAATTTGACGAGGATCTAAAGGTGGCCGAGGAATCCCGGGTCCCACAGCTCCGTTTTGAGCGACGAAATTACCGCAATTACGTCAGCTTCCCATTCGAGAGATGGGTCGATCAAGTATTGGCGAATCTCGACGTGGAATGAACCCCTAGAGTAGTTTCATCTTCCATGGCAGGTACTTCCAGATGAGGCCCGTATAACTCGATCCCTCAAAAGTGTGGGTCCGATCTATCGATAAGTTATTCCGTTGTCTGGCTACCTATCGGGGTTGTTGGGCACTGCACACGGCAGGCAAAGTGTCGGGGGGCTCTCGAAGTCGTTTCCGAGTAAAGTTTCCGGAAGTCCTTACCGGAGGTGGTTTGTTTCACCGGAGGTTCTGAATGTCTCGGGGGTAGGTCTGCTTGGCGGAGAGCCGCTCGGGTTACAAAGGGAATCTCTGAGAAACTCCTTCGGGATTGTTGTCCGTTCCTGTAACCAACGATACATGGCCAAGTTATGGGGAAATTGTCCATTGATTGAGCCGTAACCCTTCACGTTTGCGATTATTCAGTATTTCCAAAGCAAATTAGGGTTAAGGTGTTTTGCTAAGAGGTTTTCGGAGCCTTGGCCACTTTTCTTGGGGTGACTTTTGAGAACATTGATCGGTGATGGCCATTCCTTAACAAGAACTAAAACTAAAGACCGGGTGCAAATTGGGTCCTGGATTGGCGGCAGTGGGGAGGAAACAACCGGTTGGAAGAATTTGCCGGGGCTTGGTGAGGGCTCGGTGGTCGGCTCATTTGGTCCTAGGCGGTGCTGTTAGGGGAACGGGTTTCAGCGGGTGCCAAACTCTAGATGCCTTGGTCGGAACAATTCAGTGAAAGTCAGCTGAGGGGCTTACTCTCCGGGCCGGGGGGCTCATGTGAAAGGGAGGTATCAGGCGGCACGGGGCGGATGGGGCGATCCGTCGCGGGGTTGGATTTCAAAAAAGGAGGTTAGGTTTCTGATCAGCCGGCTGGAGATTGCCATTTCTTCCGGCCGCCCGAGGGGTCGGTTAAAATCTGGGGTCGGATCAGATCTGGGGTTTCTTCTTTGAACCCTTTGAGAGTAGCCTCCTGTCAGCAGGGGAAGGTTCCTGCTTTAGTGTGCGGTGTTAGAATGGGTCTCAGTAGTGGCAATTTTCGGTTCTCAGATGGCCCATTGGTATGACAGTGAAAAGCACCGGCTTTGTGGGTCGCAAGCACCAGAGTGCGGGGGATGAGATGAAGGGTGAGGATCAAGCTTTCACTCGATTCCAAAGCAATGGAAAAGGCATAGGACCGTCGCTTGGTTCGGGATTCACCTTGCTGGTCATGCTTGTCGGTTTTCTGTTTCTTTTGGGTTGTGGCCAGCGTGATGATTCCCAGATGCCATCGAGAGGCCCAACCGTCGCCGACACCGAACAGCCAACGAAAACCGCGGAGGTTACAAAACCTCCGGGAGGGGAGACCGCAAAAGTTCAGCCGGTAGAAGATCCGGGGGAATTGATCGAACTTCTCGGTCTTTTTAACCGTGGTACCGCATTGCTGGAGCAGTATCGCTACGGCGAGGCGGCGGAAATATTGAAGGGGGTACTCTCAAAGCGGCCGGACTGGATTGCCGCTAAATTCAACTTGGCCTTGGCCTACCTAAACATGCACGAGACAAAAGGTGCCGAGGACTTTCTAGGGGAGGCAAGAAAGCTTTTCGAGGAAATTCTGGAAGTTCAACCGAATCACCTCCACGCGTGGTTCAGCCTGGGGTTACTTTGGGAGCATTTAGGGGAAAATGAAAAAGCCTTGCTATGTTTTCAGAAGGTCTATGAGGCAGATCCACAAGAGCCTGCGGTGATGTACAAATATGCCGAGGCTCTTCTTTCCGTGGGTAGAGAGCAAGAAGGGACAGAGTTGCTTGAAAAGTTGGTGGATGCCCATCCAGGTTTCGTTTCTGGGGTTTACCGGCTGGCTATGCAATATCAGCGGACCCGCCAGGGGGAAAAGGCTAAGCCCTTATTTGCCCGGTTTAAGCAGCTAAATGCCCAAGAATTGGCAGGTGGCACTTTTACCGTTCGCAAGGTGTATGGCTCGGCGGGTAAGTACTATTTAGCCTTGGGAATCGACAATTTGCCAAGGGTACGGGAGTTATTGGGCGAGCAGGCAGTTCCGGCTTTCTCTCCCGAGGTCACGGGGGTAGGTGAACCCTTAACTTCTTGGAAAGTCGGAGATGTGGAGGTGCTTGTCCCGCCTGTTGCCGTGGGGGATTGGAATAAGGATGGATTCCTTGATCTCTGTATTGCCAATGAGCATGGGCAGATTTGGGTCTTCTGGAATGAGGGAGATGGAAAGTTTTTACCGAAGCTCGTTGCTGAATGGCCGACGACCCAAATCTTGGTCGGGGATATTGACAATGACGGAAATCCCGACCTTTGGGTGGCTGGGAAAGGTTTGGGCAAGCTTTTGATGGGGGACGGCCAGGGGGCGTTCGAGGAGATCTCCTTGCCGGCCTTGCCAGAGGGCAAGGAGGATGCCGTGGTCCTCGCGGCTCGCCTCGTGGATTATGATCTGGATGGTGATCTGGATCTGTTAGCTTTCATTGGTTCAAGTGGGGCAATCCCGGCCCGGAGTGAAGATCCTTCCGCCGAGGCGGTGTTACTGGTGAATTCCCGCGACGGAACCTTCGGATTAGTGACGGAGCTTCGCGAGCTTGAGGGAGTCCGATTTCCCCCCGGTGGTGTGTTGATTGAAGACTTCGACGGGGATCGCGATTGGGATTTGATCACGTTTGCTGCCAGCGACATCCCTCCCGTTGTTTGTGTTAATGAGCGGGTGGGAGAATTTCGGATCCGCGACGGACGTTCCCTCGGGCTGGAGATCACCGAAGCTCGAGCTGCCACATGTGGGGATGTCGACAAGGATGGCCAACCTGACATCCTTGTGTTTACCCCCAAGGGTTGTGTGCTCTTGCTGAACCGGGGGTATTGGCGGTTCGAAAGAGCTCCTTCCGATAGATATCCCTTCCAGTCGCTGGTGGCTACCGGTGGCCAGTGGGTGGACGTCGACAATGACGGCGATCTGGACCTTTTGTTGGCTGATGTGTCTGCCGAAGGAGCGACCCGGTCGCGACTATTTATCAATCTTTGGCCTGAGCAACGCTTCGTGGCTTTGGAGGAACTCGTTCCTGGGAATGTGTTGGAGGTGTTGAAGTGGGAGGGTGGTGCGAGCACGGTGGCGGCAGACCTTGATAATAATGGGGCAATTGACCTGGTCTTTGTTCCAATGGGTGGGCTGCTGACGATAGTTTGGGGAATGGAGACCGGCCGGAATTGGCTGCAAATAGAACTGCAAGGTACCCAGGGGCAGGATCAGAAGACCCGGTCCAATAGCTCGGCCTTGGGAGCTCGAGTGGAAGTTAAGGCCGGTCCTATCTCGCAACAATATCTTCTAGGAGTGCCTACCGGTCCAGCTGCCAGTGCTCCTTTGCGGATTCACGCCGGATTAGGAACCCAAACCCGGGTGGACTGGCTGCGTGTGACGTGGCCGGACGCAGTTCTTCAGGCAGAACTTGAAATCCCCGCCAACCAACTTTTCCCTCTCACGGAACTCCAGCGAAAGGTTAGCTCGTGTCCACACCTATTTGCGTGGACAGGAACACATTTCCAGTTTGTAAGCGATTTTGGGGGTAAGGGAGGACTCGGCTATTGGGTTGCTCCGGGCAAATACGCAGAGCCTCAGCCCTTGGAGTTGGTCCCACTTCCCCCACTTGTGCCGTTGGATGGTCGTTATGTTCTGAAGATCCTCGAACCACTGGAGGAAGTAGTGTATCTGGACGAGTTGAAGTTACTAATTGTGGAACATCCACTAGACACTACGGTGTTACCGTCGGAAATGATGGCGGTTGGCGTTTCCCCACCACTAGAAGAGTTGCTATTGTTCCGACAAGAAATTCTGCCGGCTCGGGCCAGGGATCATTTGGGCCGGGACATCACCCCAGTGTTGTCTGCTGTGGACCGAGTCTGCGTGGGGGCGACGGATGCCGACCCCCGCTTCACCGGGTTTGCTCGAGATCACTTTGTCGAGCTGGAATTTGACCTCGAAAATATTTCTTGGGAACAAAACGAACGTCTCTTCCTCATTGCCTACGGGTGGGTCAATTATGCATATTCTTCCACCAATTATGCTGCCCATCAGGCAGGGTTACGGTTGCGGGCTCCTACCATTTCTGTGTTCCGGGGTGACCAGTGGGTCCCCTTGTTGAAAGAAGTGGGTTATCCGGCCGGAATCAACCATGTAATGACCGTCGAGCTAACGGGGTTGGTGCAGCCTGGCGATCGGAGATTTCGGCTGGAGACAAACATGGACCTGTCGTGGGATAAGATCGCTTTAGGAATCGTGGATCGGGCGGCGGGGGAACGTTGCCGGGTAGTCGAGTTATCCCCCTCGCGTTCGGTTCTGAGTTTTTACGGGTTTCCACGGGAATATTCGCCCGATGGGCAGAGGCCGAATCTCTATGATTACACCAACGTGGACACGAATATCCCGTGGAAAAGGCCCCGGGGTTACTACACGGTGTTCGGAGAGGTCACCCCGTTGATATCTGCCCGGGACGATGCATTTGTCATCATGGGACCTGGTGAGGAACTTACGGTGGAATTCGATGTGCCCGAGGGTGCCCCGTCGGCTGGGTTTACCCGGACGTTTATCCTAAAGACCTTCAGCTACTGTAAGGATATGGACTGGCATACAGCCCACGGCCAAACAGTCGAGCCTTTGCCGTTCCGGGGAATGGGCTGCTATGCGGATCTCCTAATAGGGACCGGAAAGGCTGGAGGAGGTGATAGTGAGTTGCACCGGCTCTTCAATCGCCGGTATCACGCAACTTACTAAAGAGACCTCCCCTGTGACTTACAAGATAGGATCCCCACGTACAGCCTTCGTGGTAAGCCAGGCTATTATCCTTGCGATAATGGGCTAAAACCGGCCAAAGTTTGATCCTCTCCTCCGGAAACTACATCCCCTGCTGGGAGGTTGTCTTCAACCCAAGAAAACGACCTCTGGTGAGCGGTAGGGAAAGTTTTTCCCGACGTTTTTCCGGGCCTAACACCCCGGTTGTCAGTTTGGGGTTTAAGTCAAGGCCGAAACGGGGAAAAGGATGGCCATAACTTCTTGGAATCTCGAAGGTTAAGGCATCTTTGGTTCCGGGGTTTTTGTACCACTCAATGTAAATCCGTGACGGCCATGCTACCCGAAGACCCCGGGAAGACGGGTAGCAGCTTCAAGTCAGCAGAGTCTCCGTGATTTGAACACGGTCTCTGAAAAACCGAAGCCGGAGAAGCTCATAGAGGGAAAAACCACCTCGGCAGGGCTTGCGGACGTGTACCCGCAGCCCTGCCCTTCAGGTTACTAGCATAGTTGGAGAATCTCTGCCGACCTCCGCCTCAACTGAAGCATCGGGTGGAGTGCAAGTCACAGGATTGGGATTGTCCGGCAGTTTACTTTTTCTGCCCCAGCACCATTTCTTTCAGACCTTTCAAGGCCTTTACCTGAATCTTGGTGCTTGCGGGCCTTGCGGGGATATCCCGGAGTTGTCCAAACACCATAACATTCTTGCGTGCCGGCCGCGGGGGTATCTTCTTCTTTTCGATCTTCAACAGGCCCGGTAGGACGAACACGCCCGGACCCCGCGTCAAACTCTTGCGGATTTCTTCTTGAAGGGCATTTAAAACTGCGGCGATATCCTTCTTCGTTAAACCTGTTGCGGCAGCTATGTTGGCGAGAAGTTCGTTTTTACTGGGCGGTTTCTTTGCAGCTTGGGTTTTCGCCATGATTCACCTCTCCAGCGTTAGGTTACCTGAGACCACAACCCATATTCTCCGAATCCGCACCTCTGATTGAGCAACCTGTGATCACTAACCTACGAGAGATCGATCTCCCCGCGGAAATCCCCCGGCGGCCGAGCCTATTTCGCCAGATTTCCAATTTTTCCGACTAAAAGGCCAACAGATGCACCCGCCGCCCTCCCTTCCAATACACTCCCAAGGATCCATCCCAAGTTGGCCAAGAACGATTACACCTCCCGGGATGGCGATTTTGCCACATTCTCTGCAGGTCAACCCCCGGGCATCAGTTCCTACTTTTTCTAAGGTCGTTTCTAAACATTTTTCGGAAGGATGTCGGGCGACCTTTGACCCGCAATCCCGGTCGTGGTACAGACCGAATAGTCAAAGTTTTCTATAATCGAGGTAACGGGCCACTTTCCAAGCCTGCGGGAGAGCACCTTTACCTCCCGACGGCTTTGAGGGCGAATACTCGCGGCACCGCAACGGTGACATCCGCGGCGGAGCCGGTGATTTCCCGCTGCTTTCATACTTTGAACTCTTGGGGCGACACCTACCTGCCGGTTCGCAAGGACTCCGGGCAGGCCTCCGAACCCAGTAGATTTTGGCCCAACCCGGCAAGGTGCCTAGCTATGAAGGTGAAATCTTTTAAAACCCTCGCAGCCAGCTTGGGACGGCCAGCAAAGATTTCGGCCCGAGGGATTTGTCTCCTTTTGGGGGTGACTGGGCTGATTTACTCGGGCCTTGCCTTTTCCCAAAATCCCGTCGCGATTCCCGGCCGTCAGCCGCCAGTGGGTACCACCGAGGGTACCGGAGGAACCGACGAACTGTCCCGGCGGGAGGACAACGTTTTTTTACGACCCCCCCGGGAAGTTCTTCGAGGGCTGGAACAAGCTCGAAGCTTGCTCGCGGCAAAACGTTATAGCGAGGCCGTCGAACGTCTGCAAGAGGTGTTGGAAAGCTCCGAGGATTATTTTGTTGTTGGAGAGGATGGGAGTACTCTCCGGAGTTTGAAAGCAGAGGCACTTCGCCTGTTACGCCAATCCCCCTCCGAGGCTCGGGAGATTTACCGGCTACGTTATGCCCCGAGGGCCAAGAAACTTTTGGATGAGGCGGTTCAGAGCCGGCAAATCGAGGAGCTTTTCCGGATCGCTTCAACCTATCCCCTCACGGATGCCGGGCAATTAGCGGCAATTTTGGCGGCCTATTGGCTAGTGCAGCAGGGGGAAATGGATGAGGCTGTTACCCAAATCGAACTCCTTCGGGAGCAGGGGGAGCTTTCCGGGCCTTTGCGATCGTCTGTGGAACTTCTTTTGGCGGGGTGTTACTTGGCCCTTGGTAGACCTACCGAGGCCGAGAAGGTCCTTGCCGAGCTGCAAGATGGACAGAAAGAAGCTTTCGGCCGGGGGGTAGGCCCGGCAGAGAAGGGAGATCCCTCCGGACTCTTCGTCACCAAAGATTTGGCCCAGTGGCTTCGCGAAAATTTTGCAGACTGGGGAAAAGTTAGGCCGGGTGACGAAGCCGTGTGGTGGGGAATTCCCTATTTCGGCGGAGTACCCGGACGAAACTCCTCTTCGTTTTGTGGGGGCCCATTACTCTCGGTGGCTTGGAGAGCCCGCATCGCGGAGTATCCGGAGTTTGACGACTTGATTCGACAGTTAGACCGGTTGGACAAGGCATCCGGCCGAGCGGGGATCCCCGCAGGGATGCCTCTCCTGGTCGGTGAGAAAGTGATCGCTCGCACCCTCCGAGGTGTTGCCGCCTTTGATCTAGCGACCGGCAAACGTCTTTGGGAATGTGCCAGTGACACACCGTGGGAAGAATTCTTGCGAAGCTCTTCCGGTATCCCCGAACAATGGCTGCCTTTGATGGAACAAGCCCTTCGGATCCGGGTGTGGTGGGATGCGACTTCCGGAGGCCTAAGTAGCGATGGGCAACTGGTGTTTTTTGTCGAAAATGCCGGACTACCCATTTCTGCAGGCTTCCCGATTCTGTTGCTTCGGCCCGGAGGTGCCGGCAATGTGCCCGGTCCCCGAGAGGTGAATTCGCTTGTGGCCTGTGAGGTGGAAACAGGTCGACGTCGCTGGGAACTGCGGGCAGATAAAGGGGAAGATCAGGGGGACGTCGGAAAGATTTTCTTCTTGGGCCCGCCGCTTCCCCTTCGCAACCGACTTTACGTGTTGGGGGTGGTTCCAGGGGAGGTTCGCCTCTTTGAGCTGGAGGCTGCCACCGGTCGGATCTCTTGGGAGATTCCCATCGCCCATGTGGAAGAGCCGATCGCAGAGTCGGTATGGCGTCGCACCGCGGGACTTACTCCCAGTTACGGCAGGGGGATCCTGGTTTGCCCGACGGGTGTGGGAGCAATTGTCGGTGTGGATCTTTTGCGACGTCAGTTGGCCTGGGTTACGCAGTATTCAATACAGCCGGGATTACGGACTTCAGGGCGATTTGTATGGATGGAAAGTGGCAGTTTTCTCTTGGGTGTTCGAGCGGCTACTCTTGCCGCTGCAGCCCCACTCGTTGCGGAGGATCGTGTCATCGTTGCCCCAGGAGATGGGACCGAAATCCTGTGCTTAGACCTCCGGACGGGCATGCCACAGTGGCGGAGGCCTCGGGGAGACACCCTTTATGTGGCATGCGTCTATGATGACCATGTTCTCGTGGTTGAGCCAAAGAGTGTTGTGTTTTTGAGCCTCCACGCTCAATCTGGCCAGTGGGAAAGTGTGTCTCAGACGGAATCGGCGAGAGTATTGATGGAGCAAGAGGTGGCCTCTTGTGAGGCGGAGGGTGGGGGGCAAACTCTTAAAGGACAGCCCGCCAGAGCAAATCAACAAGCAGTTGATACGGATTCCTTCAAAGTGGATAAGCAGGGGGCAAAGGGTTTCGGGCGAGGCGAGACTTGGGGGAATCTTCCTCGCATGGTGGCCCGGGTGGAATTGCCGGGGGAGGCTCAGGTAACAGGGGTCGGTTACCGGAGCGGGGACTTCTACTACCTTCCCCTGAGCACCGGAGATGTTGCTCAAATCGATCTTCGCCAGTTCCAGCTCCGTCAGATTTTCCGCGGAACTCGACCTGTGCGGTTAGGCAACCTTGTGGCTTGGAATGGATGCATTTTGTCCCAGTCGGCAAATAGTGTCGAGCTCTTTTACGATGCGGATTGGCTCCGTAAGGAAGTACAGGCCAAGCTTGCCGCGGACCCTCTGGATAGAAGAGCCTTATTTTGGGCAGGGCAAATCCGTCTTTACGAACGAAACTTCGAAGGAGCAATCGAATGTTTTGAACGCCTTTGGCAATTGGAGCGGAACGCTCAAGCCTTTGAAGACCTTCGGGATGCTTGGCTGACAGCGTTGGAAGCCGACTTTGAGCGATTTGCCCATCGAATTTCGGAGCTGGAGAATCTCTTCGCTGACTCTGGCGACCGGGGGCGGTTCTTGCAGCTGGTAGCAAGAAGAGCCGAGGAGTTGGGCGATTGGCGAGGAGCGTGGAATGCATACCGGCAGCTAATCGAGCTGGATTGGAATAACCCGGGGTGGATGAAAATTTCTGAAGACTGGCAGGTTCGAGGGAGCCAGTGGGTGCGGAGTCGGCTCCGCGACATGCTAGGCAAAGTGCCGGCCGAAATTCGGGCAGAGATCCTCCAATTTGTGGCTGCACGGAAACCTAAGAACTTAAGTGCCCCTCCCGAAAAGTTTCCGGAGTTTGCCAGGGAACGCTGGCTGCGGTATTTCTTTGGAGTTCCGGAAGGTTTTGAGGTGGCTTTGGCGGCGGCGGAGGCCTTTGCCCAAGCCAACCTGCCTTTGACGAGCGAATTCTGGTACCGGCAAGTGATCAGGACGGCGGTTCATCCGGGAGAGAAAGAGTATGGCCATCGGGCAGAGATAGGCCTCCTTCAGCTTTATCGGCAGACAAACAATTGGCCGGCAATAGCCGACCGGCTGCGGGCAACGGAACATGAAGAACATAGGGTTCCAGCAGGTTTGGGGAACGATTTTCGCCAGGTTTGGGAACAGTTCCGCCGACAGCCGGTGGTGGAGGCATGGACACTCCCCGCCTCCAATTGGCCGAAGGCTGTCCAAGTCCTCCAGGAGCCCGCTCGCGGGGGGACAGCCCCAAATGCAAAGTTGACTGTAAGCTTATTAGCGAGCGATGAAGGTCGGTTTCTTTCAGTGCCCAGTGTGTTTCTCATCTCCGGCCGCCCGGTCATCGTGGGCTACGATGCATACGGAAGGCGAATTTGGGAATATTCGTGGGCGGAACGTGCCGGGGCTTCTCCTTTTTCGTTTGCCCGGGGAAGTTCGAGGGCCTTACTGCTAGGGCATTTGCTTGTGATAACAGGTCAAGGGGAGATAGTGGCCATCGACACTCTGAATGTTGGTCCGCAGGGCCGAGCCCGCTTGGTATGGGCATTCGACGTGCTCGAAATGCGGCCGGTGTCCGTCCGCCCTGGTACCGAGGAGGATGGCAGTCGTCGTTCGCCCGAAGCCGTCTCGGAGATGGTAGTCGCGGCCAACATCGCTCCGAAGTTTTTCCATGTCGACGTGGCCCCGGTGGCAGGAAGGTATGTTGCCGTAAAGAAAGGAAATGAAGTAGTTCTCCTGGAAGGAATTTCTGGCGAAGTGCTCTGGCGACGCAGTGACTTATCGGCCGACACTACCTTGGTTGCTTCCGAGGAGCACTTGTTCCTGGTTCATCCCGGCGAACGTGAGGTGCTCGTTTTAAAAGCCGAAAATGGGGATTTGGTAGGTAGAGTTCGTTTGCCGGGCGAGGTTGTGACTTCCACGATTGTTGTCGGACGAAGTACTCGGCAGTCGGCTTCCGATCCATTGCCGAGCTATGGATCCGCAATTCTTTGCTGGGAGTTCCTTCCAGGGGCAGGGGGAGACGTCCCTCTCCGATTAATCCTATGGGATATGATGAGGAAGCAGTACTTATGGCGGTCCGAGCTGATCCCGGAGGGATCGGTAATGGCTTTCGGCCGGGAGGGACTCCTCGCCATCTGGCAGCCGGATGGATTGTTGAGGATTTATCGATTGCCCCAAGGCGAGCTTTTTGCCGAGGTCCGCCTTCCCCCTATCACGGGACGGGATTCCGGAGCAAAAGTGAAACTGGGGCTCCTATGCAATTCCTGGCAGGTTCTTGTGCTTGCCTATCGAGCAGACTGGGAACCAACCACCGCTCAAGGGATTTATGCTCCACCTGGGCTGCAGAGTGAAGGGATCCGGGAGGGGATTCTCTATGCTTTCGATTGGGAGGGTCGACCTATGTGGGCGGATCCGGTCGTTGTACAAAACGAATGGCTTCCGTGGGATCAACCTCCGGAGATTCCCTTACTGATCTTCGCTTCCTATCTCCAGCCCTCGCAATCAGGAATGATTCAGGGGGGTCCGGAATTGGCAATTTCGGGGATTGATCGGCGAACTGGTCAACAGGTGCTTCAACTGCGGTTGCGTCAACCAGGTGTGGGGTTAGAGATTGAGGGTTCGCCGGAGGAACAAGCAGTGCGGATCAAGCTCCAGCGGTCCACGACCATTATTCGGTTTGTAGAGATGGAGCAAGATGCCTCTTCGGGGGAAGAGAAGAGTTCCTCCTCGAGTCCCACAACCGGAGCCTCATGGTGGGAGATTCTCCGCCGGGCTGCCGGCGATATCTTCCAAGGAAGAACGCCGTAACAGGTTAAAAAGCAGACGAGGTAATTGGTCAAAGAAATTTGCGGACAAACTTTAACAAAGCAAAAGGAAATGAGGGGTTGGAACCGATCGTTTTTTGGTACCGCTTGTAGCCGCTTGTTCTCCGTTTCCGCGGGCCTGAAGCTACTTTCCGGGTTGTGTGCTCTTGTGGTGGGGCTAACGGGCCAGGAATCTTGGGGAGAAGTGGACCCGGCGGATTGGGAACGGGCTGTTAACCGTGGTTTGGAATGGTTGGCTAGCCAGCAATCTGGTCGGGGAACAGCTCGGGGACTAGGCCATTGGACGGCCACCGGAGGCCGGTATCCCACGGCCATGACCGCCTTGGCGGGGATCGCTTTGCTTTGCGAAGGGTCCACGACGACCACAGGAAGATTTGCCCCCAATATCCGCCGGGCGGTAGATTATCTGGTTAGTCGCAGTCAGCCAAATGGACTGATCGGTGATCCCGAGCAGGACGACCGCTATACATATGGACACGGATTTGCTATGCTCTTCCTTTCCCAGGTTTTGGGAGAAGAGGAAGATGCTGCACGGCGTGAGGAACTAATCGACGTACTCCATCGAGCGGTAGAATTCACAGCACGGGCTCAGACATCTTCCGGCGGCTGGGGATACGTCAGTGCTGCCGACGGACAAGATTTCGATGAAGGTTCCACCACAGTAACCCAAGTTCAAGGCCTGCGGGGGTGTCGCGACGCAGGCATTGTTGTCCCCAAGGAAATCATCGATCGAGCCATTGCCTACATTCGTCGGTGTACGTTGCCCGATGGGGGTGTGCAATACAACTCTCATGGTGGCGGTGGCCGACCGGCAATCACGGCCGCAGCTATCGCTTGCCTTTTCAGTGCTGGCGAGTACGATAGCCCTTATGTGCAAAAGTTATTCAATTACTGTCAGCGTCATCTGGATAACCTTTCTGACCGAGGGCTTGGCCACTGGCATTACGCCCATTACTACTACGCTCAAGCTCTTTACCGACGGGGAGGCGAAGAGTGGCGGCAGTATCGTGATCGGCTGTACGCCCGGCTTATTCGTGAGCAAAATCCAGACGGTTCATGGACTCAGGGCTATATTGGACCGGTGTACACTACAGCACTCAATTTAACGATGCTTCAGCTTGAAAAAGCTACACTGCCAATTTACCAGCGTTAACAGGCCAGAAACGGGGTTTCTCGGCCGAATGGTGAGGGATTTCCATAGTTCGGTGCGGTGTGTTAGAGCTTCGGAGGGCCTGCAAGTAGTTGGAGGTAGCTCCAGGACTCTTCGGCAACGATAAGTTCCTGCACATTTATCCGCTTTGCGTGGAGGTCCTTATGTCCACCATGGGACTTATGGGCTAAATTTGGATCGGAGCAGAGTCGGTTCCCTAGCTGAGGTTAGCCTTTATTTCTGCTTGGCAGTATCGGACACTAGCGAAAAGTGGTTTTCTCTCCGAATAACTGGTTTGCTACTTTGTCAAGGGAGTGCAGTGAGTCCCCATGAGCAGCGAAACTTTACCCACGGCTGCTGAAGATGCTATTGCCGAGCTGGCTCGGGCTCGGGAAAAAATCCTGGAACAATTGTCCCGGGTGATTGTGGGGCAGCAGGAGGTTATCGAACAACTTTTGATCGGTCTTTTTAGCAATGGGCACTGTCTGCTGGAAGGGGTGCCGGGGTTAGCCAAGACATTGATGGTGAGCACTTTGGCCCAAACGCTGAATCTGGAGTTCAGCCGAATCCAGTTTACCCCCGACTTAATGCCAGCAGACATTACCGGGACGGAGGTGATCCAGGAGAACCGAAGCACGGGAACTCGGGAGTATCGTTTTTTGCCCGGCCCGTTGTTTGCCAATGTCATCTTAGCCGATGAGATCAACCGGACTCCTCCGAAAACCCAGGCAGCTCTATTGGAGGCCATGCAGGAACGGCATGTAACGGTAGGCAGAACGCGGCATCGCCTGCCGGACCCCTTTTATGTGCTCGCTACCCAAAATCCGATCGAGCAGGAGGGAACTTATCCCTTGCCCGAGGCCCAGCAAGACCGCTTCATGTTGAAAATTTTCGTTGCCTATCCCCGCTTTGAGGAAGAGGTGGAAATTGCCCGCCGAACTACCTCCGGGCCGCTGCCTAAAGTAGAGCCGGTACTTTCGGCAGGGGATATCCTTCGGATCCAAGAAATTGTCCGGCAAGTGCCGATTAGTGACCATTTAGTCCGTTACACGCTCTCCTTGGTACGGCAGACACGGGTGGGAGAACCTGGGGTGCCCGAATATGTAGCCCGATATGTCACCTGGGGGGCAGGTCCCAGAGCAGTTCAATTCTTGATTTTGGGGGCAAAAGCTCGGGCTTTGCTCTACGGTCGTTCCTACGTTGCCTGCGAGGACCTTCAGGTACTTGCTAAACCGGTTTTAAGGCACCGCTTGGTGTTAAACTTCGCCGCAGAGAGCGAAAACGTCACCGCTGACGACATTGTCGATTGGCTTTTGGCGAATACTCCAACCCGAGAAGACGAGCTCTTCAAAGATGCCCGGTTCCGAGCGATTCTTGCCTCCTGAAGTAATAACCCGTGTGGGCCGATTGGAGCTGCTGGCCCGGAATATCGTCGAAGGGATTCTGTCGGGTCGGCATCGAAGCCCTTTTTGTGGGCAGTCGGTGGAATTTGTTCAGCATCGCGAGTACACCTGGGGAGATGAACTCCGCCATGTCGACTGGCGGGTGTGGGCCAGGCATGACCGCCTGTACGTCAAGCAGTTTGAGGAAAACACAAACCTTCGGCTGACATTACTTGTGGATGGATCGGCGAGCATGGCCTATGGCCGGCAGGGGGAAACGAAATTCGAATGTGCAGCTACCCTGGCGGCATGCCTTGCTTACTTGGTTTTGCGGCAGCAAGATGACGTGGGCTGTGTCACTTTCGACGAAAAAATCCTTCACCGGGTTGCCCCGCGGAATCATCCGGGACACATCCAGTCGATTTTAGGAGCTTTGGAGCAAACCTCTCCCCGAGAAAAGACCTCCCTTTGGCCAGTTGTCCTTGAGGCAAGCAGTGTCTTTCCCCGGCGGGGAATTTGGGTCCTTTTGTCGGATCTCTTCGTCGATTTGGATGATCTCGAAAATTCCTTGCATTTTCTGCGGAGCAAAACCCACGATGTTGTCGTTTTCCAAGTCCTGCACGAGGATGAACTTGATTTTCCTTTTTCTTCGCCGACCGTTTTCGAGGATTTAGAACTCCCGCTCCGAGTTCGGTGTCAGCCGGTGGCTTTTCGTCAGGGATATCTTGCCGCACTGAACCGGTTTTTGGATGGGGTACGAGCTACTTGTGCTCGGTTTGAGGCGGATTATTTTCTTGTCCGCAGGTCGGAACCGTTGGAACTTCCCCTCCTGAAGCTCCTTGCCAGAAGATCCCGTCAGTTTAAGCTTTCCCGAAGCCGAGCAGGGCGATAACGACTCCGAATCTTTTGACTCCTGCCCGAATTACCCGTGGGAATCTTTTGTCCACGACACAGGGACTCAGAGTCCCCGAAGCCCAGACAACCTGCCCTCGAGGCTAAAAGAAACTAGAAGTGGAAGTGGATTTAAAAGGGGAGAAGCTACTCGGTTTACTGTGGGCCTTGCGAGGCAACCGAAGTTATTCACAAAGTTGGGCCGAGAAGACCCCGGGCAACCGAAGGGCAACGCCTTTTTCTCGGAAGAGGGAAGTACCGCTGGCCAGAGCTGTCCGGGATTGTAAAGAGCTAAGAGGCCTCTACTTGAATCCCTAAAACGGAATGTCCCCCCTCCGCAATGAGGCCGATGACCGGCCAGGGAAAACATTCCAAATGACCGGCCCCCGAACCCTCGAGGCAAATTCTAGGGGCAAATTGTAGCTGAGAACGGGTAAATCTCGGGTAAGTCTAAACCCTCTCTCCGTGGCCTCGTTCGAGCTGTGTCTCAGGGGGGAACACAGGGGATACTGCTGGCGAATTGCCCCTGGGGTCGAGGAAAATAGGCCTCCAACCGGGGAGCATCGGCTCGGGAGTTGCGGTTTCGCCGGCCCTTGGGCAAAACAATTGGTGGGCTTGGAATGGAGGGCATTGGGGTTTGCCTTTCGGGGAGAGATCCCGGCCTGGCCGGTGGCGATAGCCCCGTTTGCAAAGCGGAACGAGACACATGGGGCAAAGGCAGAGTTTTAGCTCAGGAATCCCCTCCGAAGCCCTGTAGGGTGATGTTTTTCGGTGACCGGGATGGGAGGAACAACCCTGCGGAGGTTGCCCCGGGGTCATGCAGGGGGTTTGAGTTCCATTGGCCACTAGCCTAGAACAGTCCCGGGCCAGAACCGACATTGTGTTTGCGAATGTAGAAAAGAATAAGGATCCCAAGCCTGCCCCGTGAGAGAGGTCAAAATGACGCTCGGAGCCGGAGGTCTGGGCGTCAAGCGTTTTCTGCTTTTTGTGTTCGATTACTTGCAGGAGCCACCATTACGATCTGTTGGGGTATCATCGCGGGGATCGCCGGTGCAGGCCGAACACCGGTTTCTTTTAGGCTGGCAACACTCACGGATGGATCCCGGGAATTCCAAATTGATCCATGTTTGCAACTTTAATCAAAAATGTTAGAACTTCGTTCTGGTGGTGGATGGCAAGGAGGAGAGGGTGTTGATGGGAGGGCTGGTCGGGGGGCCGAGCCGGTCCCTGCACTCTGTCAGCATGGGCGATCGAGCTGGCAGGGGACCTCGCGGGGTGATTGTAGGGCCACGTAGATTCAACCAGAAGTAGATTCAACCAGAAAAAGGGAAAAAGGATTTACAAACACCTTCGGTTCATTCCGGGAACGAATTTCGGGGCGAGCTGAGAGCCGTGGTCAGACTGGATTACAAACCACCTAGCAGAGAGCAGATTCTGGACCTTTTCTTGGCCCTGCAGCGGGTAGAACCCTACCCCTTCCAGGAGGAGGCCCTTTTGGCGTGGTTCTCCTCCGATGAAGGGGTACTGGTTACCGCTCCGACCGGAATGGGCAAGACCCTGATTGCCGAGGCCGCTCTTTTCGAGGCCCTTCATACCCGGACGGTTGCTTATTACACAACCCCCCTCATAGCCTTGACGGAGCAAAAGTTTCGGGAATTCCAGGCTGCGGCGGTTCGTTGGGGCTTCCGCTCTTCGGACGTGGGGTTGATCACGGGGAATCGCCGGGAAAACCCCAATGCTCGAATCTTGGTGGTAGTGGCCGAGATTCTCTTCAACCGTCTGCTCCACCCGGAGCTTTTCGATTTTGAGAATGTTAGTGCCGTGGTCATGGACGAGTTTCACAGCTTCAACGATCCAGAGCGGGGAGTGGTTTGGGAGTTTTCGTTAGGGCTTCTGCCGAAGCATGTCCGACTCATGCTCCTGTCGGCAACGGTTGGTAATGCGGTGGAGTTTCTCAACTGGCTTCGGCTGACCCACGGACGGAAGTTGGAGCTTGTCCAGAGCTTTGAACGCCGAGTGCCGCTCGAGTTCCGCTGGGTGGGCGATATGCTCCTGGTGGAGCAAATCGAGAAGATGGCGGAGGGGGATGAGGAAACCCGGCTCCTTCCGGCATTGGTTTTCTGCTTCAATCGCGAAGATTGTTGGGCTATTGCTGATCAGTTGCGGGGGCGGCGAATCCTCTCAGATGGCCAGCAAAGCCAATTGGCTGAGGAACTAAAACAGTACGATTTCTCTCAGGGTGCTGGTCCTAAGCTCAAGCAATTGTTGCTTCGGGGTGTGGGGGTGCACCACGCGGGAGTCCTTCCGAAATACCGCAGGATCGTGGAGGATCTTTTCAATCGGAAGCTGCTTTCGGTTTGTGTGTGCACGGAAACGCTTTCTGCGGGGATCAACTTGCCTGCCCGGTCGGTGGTGCTTCCCAGTTTGGTCAAAGGTCCGGCAGGGAAACGGCGGCTGCTTGACCCGAGTAGTGCCCACCAAATGTTCGGCCGTGCCGGGCGACCTCAGTTCGACCGAAAAGGCTATGTGATCGCCTTGGCCCACGAGGATGACGTCCGGCTAGCCCGATGGAAAGAACAGTACGAGCGATTGCCCCAAGACGTTAAAGACCCCGCAATTTTAAAACTGAAAAAGGATCTGGAGCGAAAGAAGCCCAAACGGAGTCCTAACGAACAGTACTGGACGGAAGCACAGTTCGAGAAATTACGGCGGGCACCTCCGGAAAATCTGCGAAGTCGTGGTCCGATTCCATGGCGACTATTGGCCCACATGCTTCTTGCCTCCCCTTATGTGGAGCCGATTCGGGCCCTGGTGGCAAAACGGTTGATGGACCGATCCCGGATCGAGGCCTGTCAAAAGGCACTCGACAAAATGTTGATCACTTTATGGCGGGGTGGATTTGTGGAGCTTGAGCCGGAGCCAATCCACCTCGTGGAGAAAGGAATTGTTCCCGCGGTAAATCCCACTCAGGATAGACCCTCTGCCCGGCCTGGTTGGTTGACAGCCGCTTTGGACAATGCAGAAGATGAGGAGGAGCACCTAAGTCCAGAGGCCGATCCGCTGGATGCTTTGGTAGAAACCGCAGAAAAAGCACAAGCTCCATCCGAGGGGGCAGCTTATAGGCCGATCATGGCCCGGCCAACTCCAGCACTAGAAAAGCTCCTCATCTTTCGCAGTGTTAATCCGCTCTATGGCGTTTTCCTCGTTGAGCAGCTGGGGATTGCGGACCGGGCGGAACGAATTCAGGCTTTGGAAAGTGTTCTAGATTTTCCTCGCTCTGTAGCTTCCTATGTATCTGTGCCCGGACAACGGAAATTGCCTCCGGGTCCCCTGGCCATGACTCGGCTCGACGAGCAATTGGTTCGTCTGGGACTTGCTACGTATGATGAACTTCGGTTACGGCCAGAACCTGAAGAGACCGAGGCTTCACACGAGGACCGACCTCGACGGAGCCGGTTGGCTGAGCCACCAAAGCGGATCCTGACTCTTGCGGAGAAACTTCGGCTTTTGTTCGAGTACCTTTACCCCGGGGTTCACGATCTAAAGATCGTGCCAGTCTGGGCTGCCGGCGAATTGCTCGAGATGGGCGGAGACTTCTACAAAGTAGTGACGGCCAAGGGATTGCAGAAGCAAGAAGGAATTCTGTTTCGGCATCTCCTTCGGATGATTTTGCTCCTTCGCGAATTTACCGAGCTTTGCCCCCCTGAATGTGACTTCGAGTCCTGGAAGGCAGACCTCCTCGAAGTAGCGGAAATTATCACCGAGGCCTGCCGCAGGGTTGATCCCACCAGCACCGAGCGAACCTTGCAGCAAGCGGAAGCTGTGGACGAATACTTCGACCTGTAACCGAGGCTGTTTCAGGTTGTCTTTCGTGTCAGCCTACGTCGAATTCCCTTAAAACAGCAAATACTTGCCGACGTAAATTTAACCGAAGGGGGGGCCTGGGTGTAACGGAGAGCCGATGCTTCGCGAGTGCCCCCCTGCGGCAAGTGGTTCCTTGTACCGTGAGAGCACCCAAGGGAAGTCTTTTGACCCCCGTGGGGGATCGTGCCAGGGTGATGTTGCCAGCTGAGGTCTATCGAAAGTCGATGGCCTGGAAGAAAAAGATGGATTCTCCGATATTAGCGAAAATTCGTGGCAAGAACTCATTTCGAGAACTCCTTGCCTTGATGGGAGCACTTTACAAGCTTGGCACCATTTCCCTGACTTAGCCCACCGGTGAGACGGCAAATACCTCCTTCGGAGTTGGTCCAAAAACTGCTTGCGGCCAAAAGATGAGCATTCATTGGTCAAGATCTGGCAATCGAGTCCTCCGCTAAAGCTATCGGAATAGCTGGTTATCGGCTTTCGTGACGATTATGCTGGGTGAAATTTGTGTACAGTGGAAAAAATATACAGAGCAGCAATTTTGCGAAAGTTGCCAGACTAGCCGATGCACGCACAAGAAGCCGAGGAATCTGATAAGGGTATGAGTAGGAATCTGGGCGGAACTGAGGATAACTCTGGCTTAAATTTCGACCTCATCCGGGAGCAGAAGCGGCGGCTGCGGCACACGGCTTTAGAGCGACGTCGGAGCCTTCCCGATCGTCAGGAACGCAGCCTCCGAATTTGGGAGAGAATATTCCGGATCCCCGAATTTCACCAAGCACAGACGATCGCATGTTATGTAGCCTTGCCGGAGGAGGTACAGACAGAAATCGGACTTCGGCGGATTTTAGAAGAAGGCAAGCGGCTTGTCGTTCCTTATTGCCGGGAGTCGGATCTTGAGCTTTGTCGGATTTTCAGTTTGGACGAAATATCACCTGGGTATTGGGGTATAGGGGAGCCAAAGGAGGAGCTTCGGCAAGATCCTGCCCGGAAAGTGGTGGCTGAGGAAGTGGATCTTTTCCTAGTGCCCGGAGTGGCTTTCGATCGTCAAGGTGGCCGATTGGGTTTTGGGAAGGGATATTTCGATCGACTTTTACGGCGAGCCAGGCAATCGGCTTGCCGAGTGGGAATTTGTTTTGCTTGCCAGCTTTTCGATAAATTGCCCCAGTTGCCTCATGATATTCGCATGAACATATTGGTAACAGAGGAGGAAACACTTTATTTAATTGATTTAGCTTGTGAGAACGTTTTTTAAGCCTTTCTATTTCCTTCCCCTTGCTTGTCCAGACTCGCTCAAGGGTTATCTCGGCTACTGCTTCAGTTCTGCGTCAAGTAGCCTCCTTACGTGGAAGAGAGAAGCTGCCAGCAGAATTCCCCAAACCTTCGGGCCGGCACAGGCGTACAAGTTGGAGCAACCATAAAGCAGCCTGCCGGCTGGGAGGCTTGCGTAACCGGAAGTCCGCAGTTCTCTTAGCGACCAAGCCCACATTGCCCCCGAACTTTCACTTGGTCTTAAAGCCTTGCCCGTTTAGGTTAGCTCGGTGGTGGCTAGCGGTAATTTTCGTCCAAGGAGGTTTGAAGAAATCACATCCCTTGCGTTGTGGGCGAGTGTGCACCGTTTTACGAGTTTCCTAAAAGTCCATCTTTTCCGATTCCAAGCCTCGGTGAAAGTTCGTCCAATGATGGAACAGAGGATCGGCTTTGGATGCCCCGGCTGAGAGGGAACATTTTATCCGCATGTTTACGCGAGGAATTTTCGGAAGACCGACTAACTTGGCAATATCCTTTCCGGGCAGCTTGCTGCAACTTTTGCTAATTGGGGTGTGAAGAGAATTACTCGCCGAACTGTTCGGCTAACTCCCGGATGTAGTTTAAAGCCTCTTCCAGCGAGGGGACCTCGACTCCTGGCACCCGGCCGGCTCGGTCGCACTCCGCAAGGAGAAGAAGTTCTTCAAAATCCTCCGAAGCTTCAAGACGACGGCGAAGCCGTTGTCCCACCTTGCCCGAATGAAGCTCGTGGGCCTCCATATGGTGGGCGATAAACCAGGCTGTTCGCTCGGTTATGTAACCCTCCAAAGCCTCTAAAGCAGCCTGGACATGATTGGTCGGATCAATGGCCTTCCCCACATCATGCAGAAGGGCTGCCAGCAAGAATTCCTCGTCATACGGGAGGTTTTCCCGGGCCAAAGCAAATACCTGGAGGCTGTGATACAAAAGATCCCCTTCCGGATGATAATCCGGATTCTCTTGCACATGCTCAAGGGGTGCCAAAAGGGAGTAATAGACCTGAAATCGGTCCACTTTGTTATCCACTGCGGCTTGGGGATCGGAACCATCCTGGGTAGCTGAAGCCTCTGCCCCTTCCCCTAATAAGGCTGCCAGTTGTGCGATGGAAGCCCGTTCCATCGGCCGACCGGTGATGGAACTGCGGAATACATGCCCCACCATGTTTGCCGGGTAAACCGTCAGTTCGAAAGGAAAGCGGGTTTCGAAGCGGATATGCACATACCGCCTCAGCTGCCCCTCCTTTCGCACCGTTTTTTCTTCTACTTCCGTGTGAATACCCTCTGCCTCGAGGGCATGACGCACCGCCTCCACACTGTCGGAGAAAACGTGCAGGTCGATGTCTGAACCCTCGCGGACATGACCGGTCAAAACACTTCCCACGAGCTTGGGGCGGAAAGGTTCCAAGATCCGCATGATTCGCAACGCCTCCCGCCGCATGTCCGTCAAGCGAGCCGACCGCCGTTCGCCCTCGTACATGCGGGCAAGTAGCTCGATTTGCTCTCGGATTTCCCGGTTGCTTGGAAGTTCTGCAGCCCGCGGCTGCCGCTGACAAATTCGCCGAGCAGCCTTGAGCTTTGCCCGCAGGTACTCTTTTTCCTCGCGGAAGTACATGATTCGGGCGGCTTCGCGAGCAATTCGCTGGCGTAGGTGGTCGCTGGCCATCTCTTCTTCCCGGAACGCTGTTTAAACTTGCTCGAAAGGCCTACCTATCCCGCCAGAATACTTCCCTCGAAGGCCAACCATTAAGGTCGAGCAGAGTTTGACAATGGCGGCCACGGAGCAAAAGCCGGTCTCGGACGTACCCGGCGGAAACCGGGGTTCGATTAATTATGGTCTGAACCCCTTACGCGGTAAGAGGGGATTTTCCCGTGGCAATTTCCCCTCGGAAGTTCTGCCCGAAAGGTTGTTGGCTAACCCGTGTTTACTGCTAAGAGGTAATGTAGGCGACGAAAAGGAAGATCTTACGGGGGCAATGGGATGGCTCGGGAGAAGTCCCTACGGGGCTTTCAATTGTGGCAACCAACCGGATTTCCAGCTTCTGATAGAAACGGAGCTCGAGGCCTTGTGAACAGCTGCCTTAATGCCCGGGAAATGAGGGACCGGGGAAAACACAGCACCTACAGAACGTCCGGATAATTCCCCCACAAATGTGATCGGTTTTCCTAAACCACAATCTGTGGCCAATTTAGACGGCGAAATATCCATAAATTGGGTCTTGGTCTTCTCATGCGTGGAGTTCTTCGGAATTCCCCTTGACAGCCATCCACTATAAGTATGTTGCTAAGAATACTGATCTGCCAGCATAAACCCCACCGGTCGAGGGAGGGAGAAGACCTGACTTTCGGCAAACTACCCCAGTACCACGCCGGTCCGACTCGGGCCGGCCGGGGAGGGGACTTCAGGTCCCAAGGAACACAGGAAGGGGACTCCAGGTTGCCAGGAATTAAGGATTCCACTCGAACTGCAGTGGCGGTGTGAACCTGCCTGCCGAGAAACCGGTCCCGATGCCCCCGTTAAACTTTCGGTTCCCAGCCGGGTTCGTATTCCCGCCTCCACAAAGCAGCGGCTTCGTCATCGTTCAGAATGTGGCCGTCCTCCGGCCGGCACCGCAGGTTGCGGCCAACGCGGTGGGAAATCGCACCCAGGTGACACAATAACGTGCTCTTGTGTCCCTCGAGAATCTCGGAATTGAGCTTGGCATTTCCCCGAATTGCATCCAAGAAATTGGCGATGTGAATGGCATCGCCACCAGGTCCGCTTTTTTCTTCGAGGAGTTTGTCCTGGCGGTCGTAGATCCGGTATCCAGCCCCTACGATCACAAGGGAGCCTTGGTCACCGAAGAAGCTTGCTCCAAAGGTCTGATCCTCGAAGCCCCGCCGATGCCAATTCCGGCATTCGAAGATGATCATTTTTCGCCCAAAAAGGTAAGTAACCACCTGAGTGTCCGGCGTTTCCTGGTCATCGTCGAAGTAAAGCTTACCTCCCCCGGAGGTCACGGTGTCGGGGTAATCCACGGCCAGTCCCCACCGGGCCAAGTCGATGCAGTGGACCCCATTGTTGCCGATTTCGCCGGTACCCCAATGCCAAAACCAGTGCCAATTGTAATGGACGATTCCTTCCCGATACGGGACCCGCGGAGCTGGACCCTGCCACAAGTCCCAATCTAACCAATCGGGGACCGGAGCCTCTTTCAGTCGGCCAATCGGCCCGCGAAGGGCAGTGTACCATGTTCGAGCTACCACCACCTTGCCGATAACTCCTTCTTGCAGCCGTTGCATCGCCTCTTGGATGGCAGGCCAACTCCGTCGTTGATTGCCCATCTGCACCTGTCGGTTATACTTTCGGGCTGCCGCTACCAGCATTTCTCCCTCGGCAGGGTTGTGGGAACACGGTTTCTCTACGTAGACGTGCTTGCCAGCAGCACAGGCCAAAATGCTGGCAGGAGCATGCCAATGGTCTGGGGTGGCTACCACAAGGGCATCCACCTCGGGGTCGTCCAGAATCCGGCGAAAATCTACCAGAGGTTGGGCCTGGCCATCCTGTTTGGCCAGCTCGTTCGCCGTTTGGTCTGCCCTGCGTCGGTCGGCATCGCATACATACTTGACCACGGTGTTCGGCTGCCGGTGAAAGGTTAATGCAAGAGCCCGGCCCCGGCTGAGACCCATGACTCCCACAACAATCCGCTCGTTGGGGGATTGGGCAGAGGTGTGAACGGCTGGAACGGCGAGTGCCGCAGCAAATGCTGCCGCACCTCGTTTGCTGAATGTTCGTCTACTAATGGCTCTTTTCATGGGAGCACTCCGTCTGATCGCAAATCGGGAACCGCAACTTTCACTTGCTGGGCACAAGACCCGTGGTACACGTGCAACGGGCACCTTGGAACTTTTCACGCCAAGACCGCACGGGTGATCCAAAGGTTGGGGCAGCCTTCAGCCGGCAGTTCGAAGTTCTACGTCAAAAGCACCTATCCGGGTGAAAAACCCTACCCCTGGGTTTTTCACTTAAGACTTTAAGGGAGGGCAAGCTTTTAAGCAACAAAATTCCGGGATCTGTAAGGAGTGTCCCCAGGTGGAGCTTGCCACCGGGAGGCATCGATCGAGCTTAGATTTGTCGGTCACCAGGAGAAAAAGTGGGCCAAGGTAGGGTCAATGAACCCGTTGTCCCGGTTTGGCCCCCGGATCAACCGTCAACAAGAATACATCTTTTCCTCCCGGCCCGGCGGCAAGGATCATCCCCTCACTGACCCCGAATCGCATCTTGCGAGGGGCAAGATTGGCCACCACGATGACCAGTTTCCCTACCAACTCTGCCGGGCGGTAGGCCTCCTTTATGCCAGCAAAGACGGTACGACGGTTCTCTCCGCCTAAAGAAAGCTCTAGCCGAAGCAGTTTTTCCGCTCCGGGAACTTCTTCTGCAGCCACGACCTGAGCCACCCGAAGATCTACCTTGGCAAATTCCTCAATGGTAATTTGCGGTAGGAAAGGCTCTTGCTGATCCTCCCGAGGTGAGTCCGCCGAAGAAGATTCTTTGACGGGCTTCTCAGCTGAGTCGCTACCTGAGACGGCAGCTCCCACGGTGGATGGAGGCCGCTTGGAGGGAGTGCTTTCCGCCTCCTCCGGTTCCCGGCTTTCGGCGATCATGGCATCCACTTGTTCTCGCCGGGCCCGGGTTGCCCAATGTTCGTAGCGGCCCACAGTTACCCCGGTTAAAGGCGTGGAAGCATCCTCCCAACTTCGGATTGGGCTCGAGAGCAATTCGCCTGTTCGGACTGCGATCTTGGGTAGTACCGGAGCCAGATACACAGCTACCTGGCGGAAAAGGTTAAGCCCCACAGTGCACGCGGCCAAAAATTCCTCCCGACGGGCGGGATCTCGCCGAAGATTCCACGGGGCTACTTGCTCGAGATATTGATTTGCCTGGTCGCAAAGTTGCAGGATAAGTCGCATGGCCCGGCCAAACTCGCAGTTTTCGTAGGCTTCCGCGATTGCTTGTCCTTGAGCAACCCCTTGAGCAAAGAGACCACCGTCGGAGGGGTACGTGGGCAGCAGGGTCTCTCCTTCGCACAGTCGAGCTACCCGGCTTACAAGGTTGATCACGTTACCAACATAATCGGTGTTGACCCGGGAGATAAACTCCTCGAGATTGAGATCGATATCTTCAATCCCCGCCCCTAGTTTGGCTGCATAGTAAAATCGCAGGTATGCTGGATCTAAATGCTTCAGGTAAGTTGCTGCCTGAACAAAAGTTCCCTTCGATTTTGACATCTTCTCCCCATTAACGGTCAAAAAACCGTGGATGTGCAGTTTGCGGGGCAAAGAGAATCCGGCGGTCTTGAGCATGGCCGGCCAGAACAAGGCATGAAAGTACACAATATCCTTTCCGATGAAGTGGTGGATTTCCGTCTCCGGATCTCGCCACCACCGATCAAAATCCTCCCCTACCCGCTTGCACCATTGGAGGGTACTTGCCATGTAGCCGATAGGGGCATCGAACCACACGTACCAATAATGTCCTGGGGCATCAGGAATTTCGAAGCCGAAGTAGGGGGCCGGTCGGGAAACATCCCAATCCCGGAGCGGTTCGCAGAGGAAATGTTTGGCCAAATAATTGGCCACCTCGGGTTGCAGGGCACCGCTGTTCTGAGTCCAGTCTTCCAAAAAGGAGTGGAGTTTTTCAATCTGCACGAACAAGTGACGGGCAGAACGGACCTCCGGACGGGCCCCAGAAAAAACACTCACAGGGTCGATGAGTTCGCTGGGACTGTAAGCCGCTCCACATTTGTCGCAGTTGTCCCCGTACTGGTTAGGAGCTTTACATCGGGGACATGTTCCCCGCACTTGTCGATCCGCTAAAAAGGTGCCGGTGACTGGATCATAGAGTTGCGAGACCTCCTTTTCGTAGATTAGCCCGGCCTTTCGCAAAGCAAACCAGATTTCCGCACAGAGTTGCCGATTTTCCTCGCTATGGGTGCTTCCGTAATTGTCAAATTCGATTTGGAATCCGGCAAAATCGCGAAGATGGGCCTCTTGCATCAGGGCAATGAATTCTTCCTCCTTCATGCCCTGTTTCTGGGCGGAAATCATGATTGCCGTGCCGTGTGTATCGTCAGCACACATGTACACACAGCGATGGCCCCGTAGCTTTTGGAAACGGACCCAAATGTCGGTCTGGATATACTCCACTAAATGTCCGATGTGAATTGGTCCGTTGGCGTAAGGCAAAGCACTTGTCACAAGGATCCGTCGTTGTTTCATTGCCTGCTAATCCCTTGGATTCTTGAGGTGTCCTGAAGTGGGTACCTTGGACTTTTCCAGCTGATCGCCAACTAAGGCCGGAGGTACAAGCCTCACCACAAGCTTGCCCCCGGGTCCAGCTTCTGGAAAAGAAATTATTGTAACGAGTCCAGGCGGCGAGTTTCCCCCAGAGTTTTGCAGAAGATTTAGAACCTCCGTTGGAAAGAAGAAATGGAGACCGAGACCAAAGGAGGATCACCCATAGGGAAAAACGCTAAAGCCCGGGGGAAGGCCCGGGGGGCGGTTTGCGAAAGCGGCAGGGTTGACCAAAGTCCGCCAACCGGGCTGAGAAATTGCAATTAATGTCAGTTTGTGTCGACACAAATTGAGCAATTACGGCTTATTTTGCGGGGATTTTGGGGACTTTAAGTGAAAGGCAGAGTCTGAAGTGAAATTTTTTGGCCCCCGGTGACACCCGGGCAGTAGAATATCTGAAAAAACAGGTTCCCTCAGGAATCCAAAGAAGCGGGCTTCTATAGGAGGGGGCCGGAGACGTTACCGAGAGGTTCCTTGGGTCGGGTAAATTGTGCGTCGAAGGGTGTCGAGGAAGAAATATTTCGCCCTCGGCCACAGAGCAATAGAAGGTTGTCATTGTCGCGGCGGGAAGATATGGCATTCTGTACCATGAGGGCGGCGTGGCCCATCCCAGGGCCAGCTTATCCGCGAGATGGCTCCGCACCGAGAGAGCATTTTGTATGCCAGCTGGAGTTTTATCCCATCCGACTCTGGTGTTGAACCGGAACTGGCAACCGATCCGGATTGCCACCGTTGCCAGAGCTCTGGTGATGGTGTTTAACGGCACAGCCCGGGTGGTTGACCCCGAAACGTTCCAGACCTTTACCTGGGCGGATTGGTCTCGAATTCGTCCGCGAGAGGACGACCGGTTCGTTCAGGCGGTCACAATGAGGGTGAAGGCCCCCGAAGTGGTTGTCCTGAACGAGTATGATCGTGTTCCTGTCAATGTAGTGACCTTCAGCCGCCGCAACCTATTCAAAAGAGATCATTATGTTTGTCAATATTGTGGCCGACAGGCACCCCCAGATGAACTGACCATCGATCATGTTATTCCCCGCTCTCAGGGTGGCGAGTCCACTTGGGAAAATTGTGTTGTGGCCTGTTTGGACTGCAATAAGCGGAAGGGCAACCGCACTCCCGAGCAAGCTGGTATGCGGCTCCGGCGAAAACCCACCCGGCCCAGATGGCAGCCACTTTATGCCCTCAAAGAAATCCGGATTGAAAGTTGGTCCAAATTCATTAGCGAAGCTTATTGGAACGTGGAACTTCAACGTTAAGCTGTCTCTAACCCGTATCCTGGGGTAGGTGGGTTTGTGCCGTTTCAGTTGTGAAGCTTATCTGTCCCTTCGAACTCGGAGTTTTTGAAGCGTGAGTTTCTGCCTGTCTGATTCTTACACCGATTGTGGGTAAGGCTTCACCGCATGCATTCGTAATGATGCCTTACTTTCGCACCCTGGGGGGATTTTGCATTCGTTGCGGAACCTCAACCCTGAACCGAGCGTCTATCTCCAATCGTGTTCCGAAGGACTGGCTCATCACATGCTGGCCGAAGCGGACAAGCCTCTGGCAAATCTTCCGGAAAATTGGGGGATGAAGAAGCGGATGAACTCCGCTCGCCAATGATTGAATCCGCGGTGATCCGCATGGGACAGAACTTCGGGCCGCACATACTGCAATAACGGGCAGTTGTGGTCGTGCCTGGCCGGGCTGTTTCTTCCCACATTCTTCGGGCTGTTTCTGGGTCGATGGCCAGCCGGAACTGCTCTTCCCAGTCGAAGTGGAACCGGGCCTGGCTCATGCGATCATCCCAATCTCGGGCTCCAGGTCGGCCACGGGCAATGTCGGCAGCATGAGCCGCAATCTTAAATGCCACAACCCCAGCCCGGACGTCATCGAGTGTGGGCAAGCCCAGATGTTCCCGAGGTGTGACATAACATAGGAGCGATGCCCCATACCAGGCCGCCAAAGTTGCCCCAATAGCACTAGCAATGTGGTCATAGCCCGCCGCTACATCTGTGACCACTGGCCCGAGCACGTAAAACGGTGCTTCGTCGCACCAGATCTGCTGCAGCTGTACGTTCATCTGAATCTGATGTAGGGGGATGTGTCCCGGCCCTTCCACCATCACTTGGCACCCGTTCTGGCGGGCCCGCCGGACTAGCTCCCCCATCACTCGTAACTCCGCAAGCTGGGCGGCGTCGGAGGCGTCGGCCAGGCAACCCGGTCGGAGACCATCCCCCAAGCTCCACGTCACATCATAGGCCCGCATGATCTCGCATAGCTCATCAAAATGCGTGTAAAGCGGGTTTTCCGTCTTGTGTACAGTCATCCACCTGGCTATCAATGCTCCTCCACGACTTACAATGCCGGTGACCCGTTTTTCCACCAGCGGAAGATGTTCCCGCAGCAACGCACAGTGGATCGTCATGTAATCCACACCCTGGGCAGCCTGACGTTCCACCACCTCCAGGAAGTATTGCGGCGTCATTTCCGCAATATCCCCGAGTGTCTCCGCCACCTCGTAGATCGGAACCGTTCCCACCGGAACTTGTACCGAGTCAATAATCTGCTGGCGGATGCTTTCGATACCGGGCCCCGTGGACAAGTCCATCACGGTATCGGCCCCTAGGGCAATCGCACATCGGACTTTCTCCAATTCGGAGTCTAGATCACTTTGCAAGGAGGATTTTCCCAGGTTGGCATTAATCTTGGTCCGACAGGCGATGCCTATTCCGATGGGTCTTAACCCCTTTTGCAAGTGAACACGGTTAGCGGGAATCACCATCCTTCCCCGGGCTACTTCTTGTCGGACTGTTTCCGGGGTCAAACCCTCAGCTTGGGCCACGGCCTCCATTTCCGGCGTGATAACCCCAGCACGTGCTGCCTCAATTTGCGTAGTCATCTTCGCTTTCGCCTCACGAAAGTGGAGACTATCTTCTTCAAGCCATAGTTTTTGCTGCTGCTATTTCCGTTGGGGATGGAACCCAGTATGGAAGGGGGTAGGCGAGGCGGACGTACCTAACCGGCCGGTATTATCTTACCCCCCAATTGCTGCCCACCAGTTCGGCCAGCCCCTGCCAAAGCGTGGGGATAGTTCCATTTGGTTCGTCCTCAACAAAATCGGGTGTTTCCGTAACCGAAGGTTGTGCTTTATGCCACCCTTTACTCACGTTTCCATAACTCATCTTCCTAGAACGCAGATGTGGAAGTGGCTGTTACGTGAGGACTTCGGTCCCGCTAACTTTCGCCAAAATCAACACCACATGATCTGACCGCTGCCTTTCCTGAGGGTTTTCTCAGTGTGAAACAGGTGTCTTTACGCTATGGGCAGCCTGGAGGTCCTATTTATTAAATCATAGAGGCCCTCAACAGTTTGACAATTGCGAGCCAGTGGTCCCCGGTTCCTGGTCCTTTGCGTAAGCTATCGTAACCGACGGAGGACCTGTAGCTCAGCGATAAGGGACCCAAGAAAAGGGGGGACTATCGCTTCCGACAAGCAAAACGGGTCAACCTGGGGGTGAAATCAGCGAGCCACAAAACTCGCCGAAGGTTAGAGTTCCAAGTGACGAGATTACGTCGTCTTTCACCTTCACTCCCAGCTCTCGCTCCAAATTTAGGATACATGTTACCAAAGCTAAGTCATCACATAGTTTCCGTCGCCAGAGACAAAAGAGCACGTAACATTCATCGTCGGGAAGGAAAAGGGACTCACGAGGCCAATAGAATTCATCGCTTACGATGCGTGTGATCTTTTGTACCGTTTCCCTCGGGACTTGCTTGACCTGCCAAGCCTGCTGCCAGACTTCTCGTGTTCGGGTTCGAATCACTCGGCGGCAAACTCTCCCGTACACCAAATTGAACCCGGGAGGTGCAAGATGGCCCCACCATGGTACACTACGGAGTATCACACTGTGCTTCAGGAGCAAAGCCATTCGATTCTTCAAATTCTCTCGAACTAAGGGGCTTTCGCCGGATTGCTTGCCATCTCGCCACAGCCCCTTCTTGCTCTTCCTCGATCGAAACAAAGACAAAAACGAAGAAAGGCAAGTGCTGAACAATTCCAGTGGTGAAACACCAGGGCCCAATGTTTGGATACACTCCGGTGCAAGTTGGCGACGTTTTGTTGTTTCTGGAAGGTAATCACCTTCCGGGGGAATTATTTAGATGCCCCACAAATGAAAAAGTCAGGTCGGACCAGTCCGCAACACCCGGAAAAACTAGCTGGTGTGCGGGGCCCGTTCCCGCTGGATCATTTAGCACTCGGTGGCATTCTTCTGATGGTGGCTCTCCCTCTTTTTACATGTCGGCATAGAGGCAGAATTCGTACGGATGGGGCCGCTGCCGCACTTCTTCAACCTCGTGAGTCATTTTGTACCAAATCCATGTGTCAATCACATCTTGGGTGAATACATCTCCGCGGAGCAAGAACTCATGATCTTTGCGGAGGGCTTCCAGAGCAGCCTCCAACGATTCCGGCGTTTTGGGAACGTGCTGAAGTTCTTCCGGTTCTAAGTCGTACATATCCTTATCGAGAGGCTCACCCGGATCGATTTTGTTCTGAATCCCATCGATCATGGCCATGAGGATGGCAGCAAAGGCCAAATAGGGATTAGCAGTTGGATCTGGACAACGAAACTCAATCCGGCAGGTCCTTGCATTCATACTGTAAGTGGGAATACGAACGGCCGCAGAACGGTTCCGCCGAGAATAGGCAAGGTTAACAGGGGCTTCAAATCCTGGCACCAATCGCTTGTAGCTATTCGTCGTGGGGTTAGTGAAGGCACAAAGGGCCGCTGCATGTCTGAATAGCCCTCCGATAGCGTACAGAGCTATATCGCTCAGACCTGCATACTTATTCCCGGCAAAAAGGTTCTGTCCGTCTTTCCAAATGGAGAGGTGGCAGTGCATACCCGAGCCGTTTTCTCCCCAAATCGGCTTGGGCATGAACACAGCCACTTTGTTGTGCCGACGAGCTACGTTCTTCACGATATATTTGTAGGTGACGAGTTTGTCCGCAATCCGGACCAGCTCATCGAAACGGATGCCGATTTCCGCTTGGCCGGCCGAACCTACCTCATGATGGTGCGTCTCCACCTCGATGCCGCATTCGATGAGGCACTGCATCATCTCGTTGCGGATTTCCATAAATTGATCAGCAGGTGGCACAGGGAAATAGCCCTCCCCATACCGGAGCTTGTGGCCGAGGTTAGGCCGTTCGTCTCGACCTCGGTTCCATTGACCTTCGATGCTGTCGATGTAGTAGAAGCCGCAATTGGGTGTCTGGTCGTAACGAATATCGTCAAAAATGAAGAACTCTGCCTCCGGTCCGATGTAGCAAACGTCGCCAATTCCGGTGCTTCTTAAGTAGTTGGCTGCTTTCCGGGCGACATTGCGAGGGTCTCGGCTATAATCCATCCGGGTTATCGGGTCCAAAATGTTGCAAATCATTGCGAGAGTGGGAAGGCTGGTGAAGGGGTCGACCATAGCGGTCTCCGGCTGGGGAACCACAAGAAGGTCGCTCTCATTGATGCGTTGCCAACCCCGGATGCTCGATCCATCGAACCCAAGGCCTTCGCGAAAGACCGCCTCCGTCAGGGCACTTACGGGGATGGTAAAGTGCTGAAGAACACCGGGGAAATCCATGAACCGCAAGTCGACCGCTTTGATGCCTCTCTCGCGACAGAAGGCTAATACCTCTTCTGGTGTGTTTAACTTCGGTGCCACTTGCAAAACTCCTCTGTTGCTAAATGGAGAACTCCGCTATTGGCCGTCCGGCTCGGGCATTCCTCGGTAATCGGAGGGCAGTCCCAGCTAAGTCGGGGACCCGGTGGTAGCTAGGCGGCACTACACCGAGTTGCGGCCAACCGCGATAAACCTGTCCCAAGTGTAAGGAACCTTCAATCCGGGAAAATACCCCCTCAAAACACGGAGTCACCCAAGTTGGGATGCACGCCCGCCAAAAAACTTCCCGCAATGAACAACGTTCCTCTATTCGCAATCTTCAGCCTTTTTCCCGGGTTTGCATCCTCGACACTTCACCCACGGGCTTATCACCTCAAAGCCGCGAAGGGAATCCGAGTTGAGCAATTCTCCGCAATTTCACGTTAGTTCCTCATCGTTTAACCGAAGTAATCAGGTATTGGAGGTAAACCGGATTTGCAGCAGCCGACGTAAACCATTGGCGGGTTATGCCTGCCTTGATCTCCTTAGGCCTGATTGTTGGTTTCGGTGCTCGAGCTGTTACAACTTGCTTCGCGTTCGTTCCGTAAGGAGGAGGCACCAACCCGTGCGGGCTGAGATCGTTGCCCCTTTGTAACGGGGTTTCGGCCTACTGTCGAGGCCAGCTAATCTCCCTAGCAAAGTGTGAGTTTGACAATTGTGAACCCTTACTTGCCCTTCACAAAAGGGAATGTTTTCTGGCGAACAAAGGTCTCCCCTCGCAATGACCGTTCCTCGGCCTTCTTTGCCTCTTGATAAACATGACCTAATGAAACATGTGAAATATAGGTTACAGGCCCATCCGAGCCGAATTGTTTACCGCGGCTCTAAAAGCAGGGTAGGGTTCTGCCATCCTTGTGTTCCTTGGCCAACCCCTCGGTACTGTGGCCAGATAGGGCATCGGGGATTTGTCGGAAAAACGCAGTTCGAGAAAATGTCCCCTTCCGAAACCTTGCTCCCGCCTATCTCCTTTAATCCAAACCTTGCTTTTCAAAATCCCCGGTGCAATGTTCCCCAACGTTCAAGACCCGATCGTTGGGTTGTTACTCTGTCAATGTTTATCTTGAAAACGACAATTGTAGCTTGCCACCGGGATAGATCGGCAATATTAGAAACGCTGTGATTATCTTTCCAGAGATGGCAATTTGAGCACTCCTTCGCCCTATCCTTCAGAATAGCCGTAGTTTAAGACTTTTGCTGCTCTGCCAACGAGGCAAAGAGTGGTGGGCGACCTCAAGTGCTCTATGTTCACGCATTTAATAGGGTTCTTTCTTCTGCTCTCAGTATCGGAGGAGAAATTATAGTGGGGATCCGATTTTAGCTGCAGATGGCGGTCTCGTTCGCCGGGGCTGTGGGATGCAGCGATAGGAAGGGCCGGCTCCAAAGTGTGAAGTTCGTGACAGCCCCCGAATTTTTCAATACACGACTGTGCCTACAGAAGTGCCCCGCCAAATCGGGGACATCACCCCTGGCCGCCAGCTAGCCCGGTTCGAAGTCTTCGGCGGTGGGGAGGAAAATAGGCGAGACAAACAAACTGCCGGAACAAGATGCAGCCCCGGTCGAAAGAAGAAGCCATGGGAAGGCGAATCCGCGGGGCTGGTGCTTTTACTGAACTGGCCCCGATTCCGGCCACCCTTTGGGAGACAAGCAGACAGCGGCAGAGGCCAACTCGACTCCGCGAACCATTGCTTTTCCCCAGGCCTGATTCCCCTGGGCAAAGGGTAAACGTAGCGTAACCTCTCAACAGTTCCCTCGCGAATGGCTCCGGTACCCATTAACCACAATATGCGGTCAAGTTATACGGGAAAGTGACGATTCATCGGGTCCTGGCCTTACACGTTTGGGATTATTCAGAGTTTCCAAACAATTCAGGTTGGCCCGGAATCAACCGGCCGAGGAGTAAAAAGCCGCCTGGTCAACCGGAAAAGGGGCCTGGATCTGCGTTTGGCCGAGTTTTAAGGATTTATGAACGCAGAAGTTGGTCCTGGCCAAAATCCACGGGAATTCACACAACGTGCTCCCGCACAAATGAATTGGGCCGGGGCTAGTTCATGGGAGCCTTGGAGCTGGTTTCTTCCGTTAGCATTTTCCGGCATAGTTCTCGGAACTGGTTTTGCTCGGGGGTACTGTCGGGCAAAGAGGCCCCGGCTTCCCAAGCTTTACGAGCCTCTTCGCTCTTGCCCAAGGCAGCCAAAGCCCGACCTCGCCAATATTGAGCCTTAGCCTCCGGGGGTCGATTGGATCGGCCTACACCGAGATTCGGTGGATAGGTCAAGGCTGCCTCAAAGTCTGCAAGGGCAGCCGTATAATCCCCCCGCTCAAAGGCTTCAATTCCCCGCTCCAATCGGGCACGGTGGAAGAGCCGCCAAGTGATATCCTGCCCTTCCCAGTTCACGAAATAGGGGGTGGATTCCAAAAGTTGGATCGCATCTGTCCAGCGTTTTTCCTCGACGTAATACTGGGCCAAGAGAATGATGACATCGGCCCTTCGCATGCCCTGGTAGGGCATTTTCTCTAAGAGTTCGATTGCCTCCGTCCGTCGACCTGCTGCGGTTAGAATTTCCGCCAGATCGCGGTAAAGGGTCTGATCATCAGGTCGGGCAGCAATGGCTTGCCGGTAACAGTGCTCGGCTTGGTCGAGCTGATTGTTTTTCGTTGCCACCAGGCCAAGATTTCGCCATGCTATGTTGAGTTTAGGATCCAACTCTACTGCACGACTCCATGCCTCGGCTGCTCGGTCGACTTGTCCCAAGTTGGCTAGGAGATTCCCCAGCTGAAAGTATGCATAGGCATCCTCAGGCCGACGGGAGATCACCCACTCAAGGACCGGCAATTCCTCCGGTCTCGAAGCGAACACAAATTCCCGGGGACACTGCGGAGCAAGATCTAGGAAAGGCTCGGCAGATTGACCGCTTTTTTCTCGGAAGTAAGCGAGCAAATAGACCGCCATTGGATCCCGTTTTTCGGGAACAAGTGTATCCCAACAAGCGACCTGAAGGAGAGAAGCGGCATCGGCGAAAAGACCTAACTCCCCTAACGTAAGAGCGGCCTCTGTCATATTAAAGTTGTACTCCCCACACCAACCCTGCACCCGCTGGGCCCAGGTTGGCAGGGTTCGCTCGTCTGTTAAAGCCCATTGGGGGAGAAGTAACGTGGGGGCTTCTCGCGAAAGTCGCTCCGCAATTTGCCGGGACTGTTCGAGACGTCCTGCCGCACGGAGAGCCAGTATCAAATGCACTTGGGCTTCGGTGTCCTCCGGATGGAGTCGAACCGCCCGTCGAAAGAGTTCCACTGCTCGGGAAAAATCGCCCAGCCGCATCGCCGCCCGCCCCGCCAAGTCATACCCGAGAGCATCATAGCCGGCAAATCGGGCTGCGTGGTAGCCGGTCCGGACTGCATCCTCCCACTTCCCGAGTTTAAACTGGCACACCCCAAGAGCATACCACGCAAGGCCATCATCCGGGTCGCGACGAAGGACCCGCTCCAAACGCTCCGAGGCTTGCTCGTACATTCCCCCTTCCAGATCGAGAATGGCAAGAGCTCGAAGGGGGGCTGTGTACCCTGGATCACGGTCAAGGGCCAGCTCGTAATACCGTCGGGCAGCCAATCGATTGGTATCGCGATCGAATCGGCGACCTTTGAGGTAAAGTTCCTCTGCTGACTTTTCCTCGTCCGGCTTTTCTGCGAAGACGGAAGGATCCGGCGGCTCCACCTGCGGAATTTCCAAAGGGCTGACATAGTCCAAAAGCACAGTTCCGCCTGCGGTGAGCAGTGTAAGCCGAACTGGCTTAACGCCAAATCCGGCAAAGCGGAGCCGCTGGGCCTCCTTCGGCGACAGCCGGACTACCCGTTCCTCCGCGTCCGACCCGTCTAAAAATTCCACGCGACAGCGGACATGGGGAAACTCGGCGGTGGCCAGGATGCGGACCTCCAGGTTCTCGCCCACTCGAAATGTGTTTACCGCAGCATCTCGTGTGGCAAACTCGAAGCCGTCCCCAAGGCCATGCACCGGATACCACCACTCTCGCCAAGCGATTCGCTGCCGCGGCCAAAGGAGGCCGTAGTCCGACTGGGTCGGCAGAGGACCGCTCTGAACCTCGATATAAGGCCCATCTTCATCCGTGAGGTTTTGCTGAGCGACTTTTCCAAACTCCCATTCTCCCCATGTCCAGGCCTTTTTACCTGGCAATTCCCGGTGGTCTGCAATGGCTACAACACCACGATCTGCATCCACATCATAAGCCCCGAAAAAGTCCATCGTGCAGCGATGGGCAAAGATGGATGCCCACGTCTCGTAGTTTTTCAGCCACGAGAGATCCACGCCATTGTGTATCGGCCAGCGGAAGAATTCCCGCCCATGATGATCAGTCCCCAAACTCATGGGGAAAATAAAGCGAGTGCCCGGTCGATTGGGAAAAGCCGTGCAATTCCAAAAGTAGTAGGGGTGAATCCCGTCGGTGGGATTAAAAAGCGAAATATCTTCCTCTAAGAAGTATCGGTCGGGACGGAGGGTAACGCGAACCGTCCAACGCGTCCGGAAGATCTTTTCCTGATTAGAAATCTCAATGTAGGCGGAACCGTCCGGCAGCCGACCGGTCACCACATCCACGGGGGACAAGCATGTGACGGTGTGCCCCTGAGGCCCTGCGTTCCATTCAACTCCGCCACTAATCCATGCCCCTCGCATGGCGATCATGCCGGGCTTAATTACCCGGTTAAGATAAAACATCTCTCCTTGCCCGGCTTTGTCGTAGACGGAGTGAATTCGGCCTCCAAGCTCCGGAAGACACATAACCCGCAAATACTGATTTTCAAGGTACACGGCCCGATATTGCCGATCCACCCGGGTGCGTGATAGGTGATCCTGCATGGTATATGGGTAAATAATGGCTCCGTGAACGGTTGTGGAGAGTTTGGGACCACCCTCCAAAGCCCAAAACTTCGGATTGATATCGTTTTCCCACGGATAAGTGGGAATTGTTACCACATCTTGCCACACGCGAACTTCTTGAGCGATTGCTGGGAGCAATTCACAAAAACCGATGGTGCAGATAACAAATACCATCTTGTTCAGGAGCCGTATGCCAATCGAATTATCCTCCCATTTCATCGGGCATCTCCTCCGGCCGACTTGGTTCTCACAAAATAGCCTCTTAAAAACGATTTTGGTCCTTCGATCAGGCGGCTTTCCCTTCCGGCGAATCCGGATTTTATCGCTGGTTGCGATTCGCGGTTTTGATAGTCAAATATCCTGTCAGGCGAACAAGGAAGAAACACAGCTCGTTATGTGCTTGTCGGACACTGTACTCCCGGTGATTTTACGCGAAGACGGCCAGTTTCCGACGAAACACACCAAAGCTCGTATTTTCCGTGAATAAGGGAGTAAGCTCCTGCCGAGGTTGGCCAAGAATTCCCTGTCGCCACCAGTAAGCCTTGCTATGAAACGAAGATTACATCGTCTTTTTCCAGGGTTTCCCTCAGCAACGCGTATGGCAAATTGCGGCTATGATACCCTTTCAACGCACACAGGGCAGCTGCTGTCCCCGCTGCTTGCCCTTGGCCCATACAGCAGACGGTATTTCTCGTAGACATATGAGCCACGAAATCGGAAGTGATCATCATTCCGGCACACCAGAGGTTATCCAGTCCCTTGACAAGCAAGGCCCGGTATGGAAATCCATAGGTTCCCCCGTTCTTAATCTTGTATCGCGGGGCCATATCGTGGAAGCCGTAGACAAAGACTTCGTCTTCGAAGTGCCGAGCCTCCAGGATATCCTCGCGGGGGATATCATAATCACACCGGATACAACGCGCGCGGCGAATGTTCAGCCGGGGTGCCGTGCGTGCGATAAACGCCTTCTCGCATCCCGGAACAAATTTTCGGAAAAGTTCTACGGCCCGAAGTTGCCTTCGGCGAAGTTCAATTTCTGCGGCTGTCACTGCATCCCGGTTAGTTGGGCTGACAGGCAGTCGTAAGTTGATTTTGAGGAACATAAAGTAGTTGTCGTGCACCGTAGTTGTTACAGTCGAGAGGCCAATGGCTGCTGCTTCTCGGCGAAACTCTTCGGGCAGCCGGACGAGAGTTCCTTCAAGCCGCACAATTTGGTCTGGCTTTCCACTTCGTATTCCGCGGGCCAGCTGGGTCAACGCATCATGAGATTGCAGGAACTCGTAGTACTTTTCCACATCGACGTTTGCCAATCCAATGCTGTTGCACACCGCATAGTCATTAGGTTCTGTGAAGGCAGCCCCGGCATAGGCGGCTACGTCTCCATAAGCCGTACAGTCAACGAACGAATGTGCGAAAAACGCTTCGCGGCCTGCTCGACTTTCGGTTATCACTCCTTGAATTCGCGACCCTTCGCGGATGGCTGCAACCACGGTAGTGTTAAGATATAGGCTAACTCCAGCTTCGGCGAGCATCTCTAACGTTACTAGCTTATAAAGCTCCGTATCGATAGCCGTGCAGACCGAATCGTAATCGAATCCTTTTTCCATCTCCGCATGGCCTGTGCATCCTCCAACTTGCAGTAGTCTGTCGATGATTTTTTGTGCGAATCCTTTCACCACCTGACGCTTTTCCACCCCTGGAAAGGCCTTCCACAAGTTATAAAAGCTGTGGAGAGCGGTGCCGCCTTCAGTGACTGTGCCGCCAGTGTAGCCCTTGGTTTCTATTAGTGCGGTATTTGCCCCTTGAGCTGCCGCAGCTAAGGCAGCCACAACGCCGGCAGTCCCTCCGCCGGCAATAACCACGTCGAATCGGTGGACGGGTAATTTCTTTGCCGGTTCGAGGTAAACCTCCCCCTCCGGCGAGTTCCTGAGAGGTGGTTTGTCTTCCTCGGCACGGGAAGCACCCACAAAGCTACTTCCAAGAAGCCCAGGGACCCCAACAAGAACACCTTGACCAAACTCTCGGCGATTCACGGCTTTTTATTCTCCTGCGAAAAAGGAACCCACAAATTCCCGTATACCGTTGATACCTCGGAGACTTTTAAACCGGTGAAAGTCACTTCCCGGCAATGGGCCACCGGGAAATACCCCCGAACCCAACTGAATCGGCGGGTTCTGGAGAGCTTTCGTGGAAACATGGCCCAAAACAGCACAAGGAGATTTATAGTTCTGCTCATTTTGTACGGGCTTGACCAGAAAGAAGTCAGCTCTCCCAGAAGGCCGAGGTTTTTCAAGTGAGCGACTATGCTACCAGAATCATCGGAGTGTTTTAACGCTTGGGTTTGCCGAGTAAGATTCTCGAATGGATTTCTCTCGCCACGTTATATCTAACCACACCGTAGGGCAAGGGTGGCAATGTGTCTTCCGAGATTTTGAGCAGTCTTGATTCCGAACTCATCGCCCGAAATGTCGTCGGTTCCCGGATTCCACAGGGTCGCTCCAAAATGTCCCGTAGGTCGACCGTCACCGACGATCATCATTTCATGACAAAGAAGCGCGCGATGAATGCTCTCCAAAACGTATTCTTGACCTCCATTACGAGCACCTCCGACGGCCAGGGCACCTGCCAATCGGCCAGAAAGAACGAACTCCTTGCGAAATTGTCCAAGTCGATCTAAAAACGCTTTGCAAAGAGTACTCATGTTCCCATAGTGAACAGGCGAACCAACGATTAAAGCCTTCACTTGTGGAGAGGCTATTTGCTCGGCAACTTGCGGGAAGTCGTCTTTATCCCCGGGAAGTAACGGCAAACCAAGAGCAGGTTCGACTGGAATTCTCAGCCCGGCAAGTTCGATGAGCACAGTTTCAATCCGGTCAGGAGCCACAGCCTGAGCCGCCTCGAGAACATAGCGGAGTCCCTGGGCGGTGGTTTTTCCTGGCCGGCAGCTGCAAGAGACAGCCACAATTCGAATCTTTCTTTGAGCCAACACTTGTGTTTCTTCCTGGGCCGAACGGGTCTCGGCAAAGACCAAACCTGCTCCTGCCGATCCGAAAACGAGTCCTTGAAGCACTTTTCGTCTCTTAACCATTCTGTCCATGTGCCGGCTCCTTTAACTGAGGCCACAGGTTGAACCAACGGATGAAGCTTTGCCTATTGCAGGGGTGAACCTTCCCCAAAACTTTTTATCCTCGTGAAGGTTCAAGTTCAAACCCATCTATAGTTCGCGATGAGGTTGCAGGCCGAACGAGCAGGGCGGTATCGAGGCACTTTGGGGCGAAGGCAGGATATCTCCCGGAAAAGCCTGCTTCGGTGTGGCCCTTTCAAGGCTCCTGTGTTTTCGCAAGCCAGGGATCCTATCACTCTTTTTGCTCTTTAAAAGTTCACGTGTCTGAGGGGATAGATTTCCACCCCACCCAAATAGATTTCCACCCCACCGAGGGTTTTATCACTTTGCCTTCTGAGGCAAAATGGGCTGGAAATTTCGGTTGATGAGAGCGGAGTTCCCTTGTCCCCGCCCGGTGCGAGGGTTTTATTGTCAGAATAAAATGGCACAAAGCACTCGCTTTTCAAAAAGTTAACAGCAGAAAAGCTTTGCGATTCGCTCCGGCCGGCTTTGACACCCGATGGAGAGCTTGCGGTGACGAAGCCTTCTGTTATCGAGGCGAGCTGAGCCGCGATTCGATTTGATCTGTACGGTCGTACCGTTCCCGTTTTCGCAAATATAGCTTGATCGGCACCTCACGGTAAGGCAATTGCTCACGGAGGGTTCCCAGCAGGTACCGCTGATAGGTTGCATCGATGAGGGTAGGGTCATTGCAAAAGAGTACCAACGTCGGGGGATATTCTCCGACTTGAGTGGCGTAATAAATCTTGGGGCGTTTTGTCCCATGCAAGGGAGGCGGATTCCGTTCGATTGCCGCCGCGATGAGCCTATTGAGCTCTGAGGTCTTCACTCGCTTTCCCGCCTGGCGGTGAAGTTCCTGGGCATAATCCAGTAAAAGCTTGATGTTTTTGCCCGTCTTGGCACTAATGAACGCAATGGGAGCATATCCCATAGTGCGGAAGCTATCGCGAATGTGGGCCACCCACTTCTCCGGAGCGATCTGACCTTGGACCAAATCCCACTTGTTAACGACGAAAATGAAGGGCTTGTAGTGCTGGGTGATATAGTCGGCCAGCTGCTTATCCACTCGGGTAACACGCTCCTGAGCGTCCAGGAAGAGTAGCACGACATCGGCTCGCCGAATACTCCGTTGGGCCCGGTGCATTCCGTAAAAATCCACGTTTTCGGCGATACTCTTTCGCCGCATGAAGCCGGCGGTGTCGATAGCAATAAACGGTTTGCCGTCGAGTTCGAAGCGGACGTCGACGCTGTCGCGAGTAGTGCCGGGCACCTCACTGACGATCATCCGTTCTGCCCGACAAAGAGTGTTGACAAATGTGCTTTTCCCCACATTCCGTCGACCTACGATTGCCAGTTTCATTACAGGTTCTGGAGGCGGCGAGTCCCCGCCCACCTTTGGGGGCAATGCCTCCGCAATAGCTTGAAGCAGGTCTTCTCGGCCACGACTGTGGGCGGCACTGACGGGAATGACCTTTCTGCCGAAGCGATAAAACTCACAGGCACAGGGAACCAAATCCGGAGTGTCCGTTTTATTGGCCACGCAAATCACTGGCACGGCGACATAGCGAAGCCGTTGGGCCACCAACTCATCCAGGGGGGTAATTCCCGCACGGACGTCTACAACGAACAGAATAACATCGGCTGTTTCGATTGCGGCAGTTATCTGCTCCTCGATCTCCTGAGTCAAGTTATCTGGATCTTCGATCCCTAAACCGCCGGTGTCCACCAGTTCAACAAATCGTCCCCCCACATCGAGCAGGTGGGTAATTCGGTCCCGCGTAATCCCTGCTTGCGGGTCGACGATCGCCACCCGCCGCTGTACCAGCCAGTTAAAGATGCTCGATTTGCCCACGTTGGGCCGACCGACAATTACAACCTGCGGTAGACGCATAGTGATGCCAATCTTCCGAAAGTTGGAGACTGCTAGCTCCTTGCCTTATCCCTACTTGCTACCCGACAACGCTCTAAATGCGAATCCTAATGCCGGGCGAGGCATACCCGAACATCAAAGGGTGAGGAAGCCCCTGGTAGCCCGGCCCACACTCAAGCAGCTGTTAGACATTTTGGTTTTCTACTGTGCTGAGATCCGGCCCACCCCAGGCGATATCTGGATAGCCGGCCCGTTGCCAAAAGAACCGTTTTGACCGGCAGGTTTTGGGATACAGTCAATCATCGAAGCGGAAACTCCGCAATCCCGGGCACCTCTTTACGGCTGCCTCGGGATTAGTTGCTAGGACCAGATCACCAAGGGCGGAAAATTCCAAATCTGCATAAACTTCCTAATGATACTACCAGAGTGGGCTCGCTTAAAGGGTTGCTTCTTTATGTACGAACGACGATGCGTTTCCGTCACCCCTCGATTTCAGAAATGGGAGAGGTCGGTGATTCTCCCGGGAACCGTGGCATTCTGTGCTTGGGTGGTGGCTTCCGGTTGGTCGAAGCACATCTGACTAGATCTTCCGTACCTCCCGTAGCGGGTGGGTGGCGGTGCATCGTAAGGAGGGGTTGGCTGCCCGGATCGGACGAAAAGACTCGCGGGGTTAGCCAGGCACTTTGTTACATGGACCAGGCAGGGTTGCGGTTTTTGGCTGGAATGTGGGGGGCGAGTTCTCGGATTCCCTCGCGACCGTGAGAGCATCCCGGAACAGCCCCGGTTCCTTCGCAAAAGTTCTCAAAGTAGCACCTCCCCCTGGTAGATTTTCGGCGGAGTCAGTATCCCTTTTTGGATCTGTGGGGATTTTTTTACCTTTGGGCTTGACCGGGGCCCTCCGGGATCCTGCCCAGCGGTCAAGGAGGGGTTTGGTTTCCCTCGTAGGCACCCCAGATGCCTCTATTTCCCCTCACGGCGGCGAGATAACCGAGCACCAGAGTGATGAGCTCGGGAACTCATGCAGCCTCCACACTGATCGTACGGGTACCAACCGGGCTGTAGCTGCCTACCAAGGAACATGCCATGCCGTTTGGGGATTGGCCCTGCCTGCCTGAGGAAATTTTTGTATTTTTCCCCGTTTTGGCGGATTAAAACTTTCGGACTCGGATAAAGTTCCAGGGAAAACTTTCAGTTCCGTTGTAGCAAGACAGCTCAAGACATGGTAAAAGTGGCAATTATCCGCCGGGGGATTGGGCACCTACGAGGACCTCCACCGAGAGCATAGGTCTCCCGATTCCCGGGGAGTTTGCCCTTGAGAGTTGCTTCGGAGCAGGTGATTTCCCGGGAGTGGTGACTCATGATGCCCGACCAATCACGATGTTTGGCCCCCCTGCCGAGCGACTCTCGGGGGAGGAATTCCGGGTCAGGAATCTGCTAAATTTCAAAATTCAAAGAGCCATACGGCCTTAAGGACATTGAAGATCATGAGTGCACAAGGGGGTTTCGAATTTACCATCCGAGAAGCTTTGAGGCAGTTACTACTGGATCTTCGGCTGGCTGGGATAACTCATCTACCAAGGCGATGCTTTCAGCAGGAGACGGGGCAAGCGAGTGGGGACCTTCCCCAAGCAACCAGTTCTTTTACACCGCGGGTGCGATCCGGCATCCCGCCGGTGAGCGGTGTAATAGCCGAATCGGTTGGAGAGGCTTCAAGTGTGACCACCGCACTGGGCTCCTCGGCCGAACCAGCCCGAGGTGTTTCTGCTGGGGGTCCCAAGGAAGCGGATAGAATCCCGCGGGAAACGTTTCAGAAGGCTTCCACACCCTCAGCTTCGCCACGATACTCAGAAGTTCCTCAAGGGGACGTGAAGGCCCCAGAGGTCATTCCTCAAACCCCTGCAGGTTTTATGCCTCCGCCGCGGTCTTCGGTTTCCGATTTTGGCTTTTCGGCTTTGACCTTACCCGTTTGGGCCCAGGAATTGACAGAACCCATACTATCCGCAGAGGAAAAAAAGCGACGTCTTGCCGCCTTGGAGGCAAAGGTGGCCAAATGCACACGTTGCCCGGAATTGGTCGCCAACCGCTCGAGGACGGTTTTTTCCGATGGCAATCCCGAATCCCGCCTTGTGTTTATTGGGGAAGCTCCCGGTGCCGAAGAAGACCGGCAAGGCATCCCCTTTGTCGGGCGGGCCGGTCAACTTTTGACCGACATCATCACTAAAGGAATGGGATTACGAAGGGAGGATGTGTACATCTGCAACGTTATCAAGTGTCGGCCTCCGGAGAACCGAACTCCCACTCCGACGGAGGTGGCAAACTGCAGGGATTTCCTCGACGAACAACTGACAATTATCCGGCCCGAATTTATCTGCTGTTTGGGATCGGTGGCTGCCCAACGGATACTTGGTACCAAGCAGTCGATGACTCGCCTCCGCGGGCAGGTGATCCCGTTGGGAAGGGTGAAGGTGGTGTGTACCTACCATCCTGCCTATCTGCTTCGCAATCCGGAGGCAAAACGCGAAACCTGGGAGGATATCAAGCTGCTGATGCGAGAAATGGGCCTCCCTCTGCCACCAGCCCGCCGGGGCCCCCGTTAAGACTGGCGAGGGAAACTTCTTAAGGAGGTATTCTCCGGGGCTTTTCGGGGTTTCAGGGAGTGCCGTTCCAAATCCGACGGATTGGCCAGTGTTCGTTTTGCCGAGATTGTCCAGCAAACCTTCCAGGGTCATACTTGGCAGGATGACATTTCCTGCGGAAGGCCGCTCGAACCGTCTTCCTCAATGATGGGAAGGCTTCTTGTGAGCGGAGTCCTCAGTGAAAGGACTCCTTGCTTGGCGAATAACACGGGTGCAAAAGGCCCAACGATGCCCGGGAAAAAGGATCCCGCCAATAACGCCACCGTTACCCGGAAAGGCCATCAAAAGCCCGTCATAAGTGGAGGTCTCTACAAAACCTTTAGATAGCAGTTGGGCTACAGGCTCCAGCCCTCCCGGTACGGCGGATCCAGAAGCTTGTTCGCTTCATCTGAATTGGTGAAACGAAGGTTTTGGGGATCCCAATAGAGCTTCTTCTGGGTACGAATCGCGATATTTCCCATGAGCACCACAGCGGTCAAATGGGCGGCATGATCGACAAAGTTGCTACCGGCTGGTGGACCACCTTTACACGCCTGGATCCACTCCACGTAATGGCCCGGCGATCGCGGGAGCATTTGGGGCGGTCGACCTACCTCTTTGGCTCGGGATTCCGGCAGTAATTGGGCTCCGAGCAACATTCCTTCGTCCCCAACGATCAAGGTCCCATCACCTTCGAAAATGTTGCGATCGCCTACCTCTTTTGGCAGCGGGGGCATCATTCCGCCGTCGTACCAGCGAAGAATAATCTCCGGTCGGTCCCCTTCCGCAGGGAAACGGTAGGTGACGATGGAGGCCAACGGAGCTGTTTCTTCGCGAATCTCCGGTGGGGCGTTCCAATGGGTAGAGCAAGCCTCGACACTTTCCGGCCAACCCAGTTTGAGGGCTTTAAAGGCTGCAGATAGATTGTGACATCCGATGTCTCCCAACACTCCTGTGCCGAAGTCCCACCATCCTCTCCAGGCAAAGGGGTGGTAGCAGGGATGGTAGGGCCGCTCGGGTGCCGGTCCAAGCCAAAGATCCCAGTCCAAATGGGGCGGCACGGGGGGAGTCTCCTTCGGACGGGGAATTTGCCGAGGGGAAATATCCGGTCGCCGATTCGACCAGGAATGAATTTCTCGGACTTTCCCGATAGCCCCGCTCCAAATGTATTCGCAGATTAGGCGGGCGGCTTCGCTGGCCTGGCCTTGATTGCCCATTTGTGTGGCAACCCCGGCTTTTGCTGCCGCCTCGCGAATCCGCAATGCTTCGTAGACGCTATGCGTTAATGGCTTTTGACAAAAGACATGTTTTCCGGCTTTGATGGCCGCCATGGTTATCACGGCATGGGAATGATCCGGGGTGGCAACCATCACCGCGTCAATGTCTTTCTGCTCGGCCAACATTACCCGAAAGTCCTTATAGATCTTGGCATTCGGGTATTGCCGAGCTACATTCTCAGCGGCAAGGGCGTCCACATCACAAATGGCGACCACATTCTCGGTCTTGGCAGCTTCGGCAATGTCGACCCTTCCCATGCCGTGCACACCCACGACCGCTACCCCCAGTTTTTCGTTGGGGGAGGTAAAGCCTCGGCCTCCCAGGACATGTCGCGGAACAAACATGGCAGCCCCAACGCCGCCCGAGGCTGCGAGAAAATTCCGCCGCTTCATCAATTCAGCTCTCGCCATGTTTCTTGCTCCTTCTTCAGGGTGCAGTTACCGGTCCTCTCTGCGTGGATAGATCGAAAATTCTCTGCCTCTCTCAGTTGCTTGCTGTTTCCGCTAGAGCGAGCAGGGATTTTTGGTGTGCCAGGAGGCCGAGGGAAACGTTCAGCCCTTAGCCGGCTAAGATTCGTTTGGAAAATCCGGAGGGTAATCCTCTTCGAATTCTTGGGCTATGGATCGCACGCTGCCTGCTTGGCCTAAAACCGCCGAAGTTTTTCGAAATCCGGCACTTTGTAGATTACTTGGTGCCCGGCTACGTTCTAGCGAAGTTTCCCGCGACTTTGCACCCCGCGGTTTGAGAGGCTCCCTGGAAACTGCCGATAATTGCTGTCGGTAGGATTCACCGGCACGGGGGAAGCTTCGCTCAACGATCTCCACCTCCGATCACCAAAGGGAGGAATTGTTGTATCAATCTTTCGGCCGTGTTTGTCTCGGCGATTGCAGAGTTTTTCTGCGGGTAAACTTTGGGACTCCATCCATCTTGGAAGGACCTTGGTTCATTCCTTACTGGAGGCCCTTTTCGAGCTACGCGGAGTTGGATTAGGTTTGGTCGGATCCCCACTTTGGCCCGGTGAAAACGCCGTAATTAGCTCTTCCGCGGAATGCCCGGATCCGTAATCACCTGTACGTCATTACCCTGGCTTGAGCGGCTCGGGCTAAATTTCCGACGGCTTTTGCCCGTTTTCTGGCCGAATTTGTTCGACCGCGTGAAATGTTTGGGGCTTTAAATGGTTCCTCCGATCGAGTTTGCAAAATTTATAGCCTAGGTTAATTTTTGGGCCAGGAGACTCGGTTTGCTGCCACCGCCCGTAAGGGCATATTGGGCGGAGGAAATGGTTTTTTTCCCGTCGCTGGCAACCGCTCCTTTGCCGATTGCTTCCCGTGAGGCAGAACCGAGGCCGAGATAATCATCTCCCAGGGATCCGGAAGATGCAACTGGGTGATTACTTTATTGCCACTGGATTCCCACTCTAACCTGAAATCTGCTCCAAAAGGGGAAGAAAAGATCGCTGGCCATCTTACAACGAAACGGCGGGCTGATTCCTTTCGTGCTTCGGCACGAGGAGAACCAGACAAGCAGCAAGAAGACGCACCCTGGGCCTTTCGATTGTTACCCGTGAAATTCTTTCCTTGAGTCTGTTCCTAATTTGTGCCAACGGTGGCTAAACTCGCTTTCACGTCATGGAAGCCTCCTGCTTTCCTTGTGGCTTTCCCGCTGGTCAGTCCAGGTAGGTTCTGCCTACTGGAACACTCGCCCCTTTGCGAAGATCCCCGTGGCATACCACACGCCGTTAGCCCCTCGTTTCATGTCATAGCCGAACAAGGGATGGTAACGAGCGACGGCACTCCAGTGCCCTTCAGACAATCGCCAGCAGCGGACGCATTCGATGGCCGACTCCAGCAAGCCTTGGCCAGGCCAGCTTTCCGCACACACTTCCTGAGGGACTAAACCGAGTGGCAAGCGGGACAAAATCTTGTGAAATCGTGATTGCCAGAAGTGGTGCCCCTGCACTCCAATCTTGGCCTGATAGCTAGCATGGCTAGATGCCTCTGCGGCCAGATATGGGTCAAAGACACCGTCAGCACTGCGGGGCCTTTCTGGGTGGCTTCTGACGGCATAGATCAACGTTCGTTGGGTTAAGGTGCCGGGTGGTAAGGTGAGGATGATCAAAACTTGTTCTGATGTGTACGGCTGTCCCCTCAGAAATGGAAAGACACTGACCACAGTTCCGTAGTATTCTGTCCCGGTGTGGGCCAAATCCACGATCGCAAGGCCGGGAAGCCCGAGCATCTCGCTAAAAGCGGGATGTCCAAGAAGTGGGATTTCTTTTCCATCCGATTTAGTCCGGGCGGATAGCGGCAAGCGGGCACATACGTAGTAGCGAAGGAACTCCTGAACCGTCGGGTTATCCAATACCACGTCAAATTTTCGGCAAGGAGAAGTTTGCTGGTCATCGCGAAAATAGATTAACAGTGGCCTGCGTTCCTTCGCTGCTCGATCATAAGCCGCAGCATAATCCTCGTACCATTGGATCGGGACAGGAAGAGGCTCCAAATTGCAAATCGGGAGGTGATAGGTGCGGAAGACCGGTGGAGGGGCTGCCCTTGCGGACAACTCCTTCGGTTGTGCCGGAGAGGTTTTGAAGGGGCTTTTGGCTTCCTTTTGTGTTTCCGAAAGTTCCTCCAAATACCTCAATTCCCTGTCGCCGGAAGGTTCCATGCTCAAACACTGGGAGAGCATTCCGATTAGTCGGCCGAAAGCCTCTTGGTTTACCGTGGACCTCACCACTTGTTCAACCAAAGGGTTTTCAGGGTTCCGGAAGCTGACGACCGCCACTCCCGGGGCGTGGTTGAGTTGGGCAAAGGCAGGATGATCGAGTAACCGGATCACTCGGCCCCCTGATTTCGTCGTGGCAGTCGGGGAAAGCCAGGCGATTGCCACCGGGCCAGGCTCCTGGAGCGAAACGTTCAGCTCTCGGAGGGCATGAGACACCTCATTCTTCGGCACCCAACCGACCGGGTGCTGCCCCTGCCCCCCGCACCGTGCGTTGCTCTTATCCATATCGGACTGCCCAATTCATCAAATGCCTTTTCCACATCATGCTCATCCCGAAGCCTTACTGCCCTCGCGACTGGAACGTTCTTCTTCATCCAGAGATTAGTCGCCTCAAGCTTGTCCTGGCATGTGTTTATCGCCCGCTTGGATGGTAAAAAGACCGCTGCCGACAGCTTCTCGCGGTTATCAGAAATGACCCGCACCTCAAGGTCTGCCTGAGCGTGCAGAAATTCAATGTCCTCTTTTTCAATAATCTCATTGAGCGCGGCTATGTAGTCCGGAGAGTTTGCCCACGGCACCTTATAGACTTTTTCAACTGGTGCGAGGTAATAGGAATACTCGCCCGCCTCGGTGCCAACAATTTCAATTTTCTCGTGCACCAGATTAATAGATCTAATGAAATTTATGCTCGCGGGACCACCGGCGCCGGTGACGAGAATGCGCTTTTGCATGCCCGCGATCCAGTGTTCTGCTTTTATGAATTATGCTGAGGATATAAATACGGTGGTCCAGCACGCTGGTCTGGAAAAAATTTGCGACAGGTAAAAAAAATTCCACCACACATCTCACACAGCGCGCCAAAATTTTAGCGCAGCACTTACTCCAGCAGCTCTCTGTTAGCTGTATGAATAAATTAGTAAATATTTTATACTCCCTATATTCCCTATCCACCGAACTCTATCTTGCTTAGCGCCTCCGCGGCGACCGTGCGGACGTTCACATCTTCATCCTTAAGTGCTTTGCGCAGAGGTTTCACCGCCTGCTTTTCTCCTATCTCGCCCAGTGCCCAAGCAGCTGCTGCGCGGACCCCTGCGTCCTCATCCTCGAGTGCCTTAATTAGTGGTTTGACTGCCCGCCTGT